>Ga0066710_100005542_pt1 | contig 11537 bp, 12 predicted proteins | sample GraSoiAngelo_159_FD_79666 | JGI IMG/M metagenome (GOLD analysis project Ga0066710, IMG submission 79666) | Grasslands soil microbial communities from the Angelo Coastal Reserve, California, USA - 14_1009_16_40cm | ecosystem: Environmental > Terrestrial > Soil > Grasslands | place: USA... | reverse complement strand
TGGTGAGCCGGCCGTGCTCGTCACCTGCGAAGGCGTAGGTGACGCCCGGCCGCTCGACGGACTCGGGCGGAAACGACTTGTCGGTGGAGAACGCCTTGAGCCCGCCGTCGACCACTGCCCGATCCGCCGTCGGCACGCTCACGACCGTGGTCAGCACGGTCAGCGCCATCTCGAAGTCCGTCAGCGCATCGCCCTCGCGGCCGCCGATCATGCGGTACTCGAGATCCATCACGCAGTAGGAGCCCGACTGCAATTCGGTGAGGCCGGGAAGCTCCACGTCGATGTCGAACGTTCCCGTCGAGGCACCGGCGACGACCTCGACCGGAAGGCCCTCGCGCTCGAGCAGCTTGCGCGTCTCCATGAGCCCGGTCATCGTCTTGAGCGACGCATCGCGCCGCGCCTTCCAGCCGGTGATGTGGGCGCAGTGGCCCGCGTAGCCCTGCAGCCCGCGCAACCGCAGCGAGCGCTGCTTGGCGACATCACGCGCCAGGGCGAGCGCGGGCTCGCCCGGCTGGGCGCCGGTGCGCCGGTTCCCCATGTCGACGTCGACGAGCACGTTGACGACCACGCCGGCCGACGCCGCCGCCTGGGCGATGGTGCTCAGGTTCGCTGCGTTGTCGACGACGATCATTGTGTCGGGCGCCTCGGCGACGAGCCGCATGAGTCGAGCGATAGACGGCGGCGGCACGATCTCGGTCGTGATGAGCAGGCCGCGGATGCCGGCGGCGGCCATCACCTCGGCCTCGCCGAGCTTCGCGCAGGCGACGCCGAGCGCCCCCGCCGCGAGCTGGCGCCGTGCGATCTCCGGACACTTGTGGGTCTTCGCGTGCGGGCGAATCGCCTTGCCGACCCGGCGGACGTGAGCGGCCATGCGCTCGAGATTGCGCTGGAAGCGATCGAGGTCGAGGAGCAGCGCGGGAGTCGGGATCTCGTCCCGGGTCATGGCCGAATCTCTTACCGAGCTTTGGGCGGGGTGACCGATCTCCTGATGTTCTGCTGCTGGATCCCCGAGATCACGTCGTAGTCCATGTCCGGTCGCCGGATCAGCGCTTCGTTCAACCCCCGCGCAATCGCATCGCTGGTCACCTGGGGTAACCGGCCAACGGTGGCCTCGTCGGCGTCACGCATGACTGCGGCCGGATCGATGACCGGCCGGACGATGTGACGCTTGCGGGTGATCTCGGTTTGGAGATCGCTCGTCCCGCTCGATGCCGGCTGAGCGGTGACGGGAACGGCGGGAATGAGCACGGCGACGAGCAGGGTCGCGGCGATGGGTACTCGCATCGGAAGCCTCCGTTGGCGCCAAGCGTACACCCGCTCAGGTCACGCTCAAGTCGTTATTTGGGTCCGGCCGATCGTCGGACTCGCGCGGAAAATGCCGGCTCAGCGCGCGCCCGACCTCAGCGACGGCCTCGATGACAGCCTCGCGGGCCCGGCCTTCACGCAGCCGGGCCACCATGCCGTCGCGCACGCCGAGCCAGTACTCGTCGCCGACCCGGGCGTGAATCGCGTCGTCGCCGATGATGGCGAGCTTGCGATCCTCTACCGATAGATATATGAGGACGCCACCCCGGTGGGTCGTCTCGTGCATCTCCAGGCGGGCGAAGATGTCGCGCGCCCTGGCCAGCGTCGGATCGCCGCTGCCGGGAGCGCGCTTCACGCGTCGCTCCAGGTGAACGCGAACTTCCGCCGACGTCGCCGCCTCGGCACTCGCGATCGATGCGACGATCGCGGCGAGGTCGTCCTCGCTCAGGATGCGATGGACCCAGCGGGGATGTTTGGGCATTTATCGACGGCGCGAGACCGGCTCGATCCGAAGGTGGCGAGCGATGGGCACGCGGGGCACCGTTCTCACCACTCGCCGCTGGCGCCGCCGCCGCCGAAGCTTCCCCCACCGCCCGAGAACCCTCCGCCCCCGCCTCCACCCCCACCACCACCGCCGAAGCCGCCACCGCCCATGAACCCTCCCCACGTCGGCCCGACGGGAACGTAGGGCCCCGAGGAGCCGAGCGTGTAATGCAGGCGGCGCTGCCGTCGCTGCAAGCTCAGCGACTCCCAGGCGAACATCCCCGCAATGATCGCGAGGAGGACGAAGAAGCCGACCACGGGGACATTCGGCTGATTTGAGCGCCGCGCCCGCGTACCGGCCTTGCCCTCGCCGGCCCGCTCGTACACCGCGCGCGCGGCCGCCTCGATGCCGGCGGCGTAGCGCCCCTCGCGAAAGCGCGGCGCGATCGCGTCGCGGATGATGCCGCCGGCCACGGCGTCGGGAATGGTGGGCTCGAGGCCGTAGCCGACCTCCAGCCGGACGCGGCGCTCGGCGAGGAAGACGACGAGGATGACACCGTTGTCGAGGCCCTTCTGACCGACGCGCCAGCGCTCGGCCAGCTTGATCGAGAAGTCTTCCAGGTTCTCGCCCTCGGCCGAGCGGAAGATGGCGACGACCATCTGGGTGCCGGTGGCCGCCTCGCGCTCGGCCAGGAAGCGTTCGAGACGGCCGCGCTCGTCTGCGGACAGCGCGCTCGCATAGTCGTTGACGCGCGCCGTCGGAGCCGGCGGAATGACGAGTGCTACGGCGAGGGCGAAGACGACGAGCAGACTAGAACTTCACCCGCGGCGGCGTGGCGGCGTCGGGCGCGGCCTCGAAGAACGTCTTCGGCCGGAAGCCGTTCATGTTCGCCACGATACTGCCGGGGAACAGCCGGAGAGCCGTGTTGTACTCGCGGACGGACTCGTTGAAGCGCCGGCGCTCGACGGCGATCCGGTTCTCGGTGCCCTCGAGCTGGGTCTGGAGCGCCAGGAAGTTCTGGTTCGACTTCAGCTCCGGATAGCGCTCCACGCTGACCATCAGCCGGCTCAGCGCGCCCGTGAGCTGCTGCTGCGCGGCCTGGAAGCGCTCCATCGCCTTCGGGTCGTTGAGCGCCTCGGGGGTGAGCTGGATGCCGGTGGCGCTGGCCCGCGCCCGCGTGACCTCCTCCAGCACGGTGCGCTCTTGAGTGGCGAAGCCCTTCACCGTCTCGACGAGGTTCGGGATCAGGTCGGCGCGGCGCTGATAAACGTTCTGGACCTGTGCCCACTTCTCGTTGACGTCCTGCTCCGAGCGCACGAGCGAATTGTTGATGCCGACGGCCCACACGACGCCACCGCCAACGATGACGACGAGGACACCGATGACCACCAGCACGATGACGAGGCCGCGGGCCATGGCGCCTGGCATTATACGCAATCACGCCGTACACTTCGCGCCGTGCCCGAGCCATTGCCGGTGTATCGCGTGCGCGCACGGAACACCTCGACGAAGTCGGAGAACCGCATCCACGACGACACGCTCGCCCGCCGCTACGGCTTCCGGGGCGGCCTCGTGCCCGGCGTCATCGTCTACGCGTATCTGACCCAGCCGCTCGCCGCCGGCTTCGGCGACGCCTGGCTCGGCAGGGGAACCGCCCACGCGCGCTTCCGCCGCCCCATCATCGACGCCGAGGACGTCACCGTCAGCGGCGACGTGACGGCGCGCGACGCACGAGGCGTGAACGCGAGCGTGGCCGCGCGCACCGAGGCCGAGGGCGAATGTGGCCTGGCCGAGGTGACGCTGCCCGCGGGCTCGCCCACGCCGGTCAACGTCACGCTGTATCCGAAGGCCGCGCTGCCGGCCGAGCGGCCGCCGGTCAGCCGCGAGCACCTCGCCCGGCTGGACGTGCTCGGCTCGCCGCAGACGAGGTACGAGGGCGAGGTCGCGACGGCGTGGCTCGAGAAGGTCGCCGATCCGCTGCCGATCTACCGTGGCCGCAACGCCTGGGTCCATCCGGCGTTCTATCTCGATCAGGCCAACCGCGCGCTCGACCAGAACGTCCGCCTCGGGCCCTGGATCCACGTCGAGAGCCGCGTCCGCCACCTCGGGGGCGCGCGGGTCGGCGAGACGCTGGAGACGCGCGGCCGCGTCCGGTCGGTCTACGAGCGCAAGGGACGCGAATACGTGGAGCTGGATCTGCTCATCGTCGCCGCCGGCGAGCGTCCCCGCCCGGTCGCCCACGTGCTGCACACGGCGATCTTCAAGCTCCCCGCCGTTGAATCGACGGCGCCTGCGTGCTAGAAACGTCCATTCCGCTCAGGAGGACCTGAGGTCATGGATCTCCGTTACTCGCCCGACGATCTCGCCTTCCGCGACACCACGCGCCGCTGGTTCGAGGCCAACGTGCCGACGGCGGAGCTGAAGACGCTCGCCGAGAAGCGCGAATGGCACCGCACGCTCTTCGCCGCGGGGTTCGTCGGCATGGGGTGGCCGCGCGAGTACGGCGGCCAGGCGGCGAGCGCGCTGCGCCAGGCCGTCGTCGCCGACGAGATGGCGCGCGTGAACGCGCCGGCCACGATCAATGGGCTCGGCATCGGCATCGTGGGACCGACCATCATTCATCACGGCACCGAAGCCCAGAAGCAGCGCTACCTCAAGAAGATCCTGGCCGCCGACGAGCTGTGGTGCCAGCTCTACTCCGAGCCCAACGCCGGCTCCGATCTGGCCAGCCTCAAGACGCGCGCCGAGGACAAGGGCGATCACTTCGAGGTCAACGGTCAGAAGATCTGGACGTCGTACGGGGCGATTTCGGACTGGGGACTGCTGCTCGCGCGTAGCGACACGGCGGTGGCCAAGCACCGCGGGATCTCGTGCTTCCTCATCAACATCCACCAGCCCGGCGTCGACGTCCGCCCGCTCAAGCAGGTAACGGGCAACCAGGAGTTCTGCGAAGTCTTCATGACGGGCGCGCGCGTCGAGAAGAGCGATCTCGTCGGCCGCCTCGGCCAGGGCTGGGAGATCGCCCAGACGACGCTCTCCTACGAGCGCGGCGGCAATTCACTGGCGCGGGTGACGCGCTACGCCTCGGCGTTCCACGCGCTGGTGAAGGCCGCGCGCGGGCTGCGTCGCGCCGGGCAGCCGCTCATCGACGATCCGCTCGTGCGGGCCAAGCTCGGCCGGATCTACGCCGAGCTGGAGGTTCAGCGCTACGCGTCGCTGCGCGTGCTCTCGGCGCTCGACAAAGGTGAAGGGCCGGGCGCCGCCTCGTCGATCACCAAGCTCTCCTACAGCGAGTTCGAGAAGCGCTACTTCGAGCTGGCGCTCGAGATCCTCGGGCCCTACGGCCAGGTCACGGCCGGGCTGCCGGACGCGCTCAGCACGCGCGTGAGCGCCTCGTCGGGCCACGGCGAGACGTGGGCGTACGCCTATCTCTGGTCGCGCGCCGGCACCATCTACTCCGGCTCGTCCGAGATCCAGAAGAACGTCATCGGTGAGCGCGTGCTCGGCCTGCCCAAAGAGACGCGGGCCGATCGGGTGAAGTGATGGACTTCGCGTTCGACGCCGACCAGCAGCTCCTGAAGAACGCGGCACGCTCGTTCCTCGACGAGCGGTGCACTTCCGCCGTCGTGCGCGGGCTGTGGGACGACCCGCGCGGCGAGAGCGAGGCGATGTGGAAGGACATGGCCCAGCTCGGCTGGCTGGGCCTGTCGCTCCCGGAGACCTACGGCGGCAGCGCTCTCGGCATGGTGGAGACGGCGATCCTCCTCGACGAGATGGGCCGCGCGGCGTATCCCGGGCCGTATCTGCCGACCGTGCTCGCCGCTCACGCCATCGCCGCCGCCGGCACCGCCGCGCAGAAGAACCGTTGGCTGCCTGCCATCGCCACCGGTGGCGCTCGCGCGACGATCGCCCTCGCCGACGCCGATCTGTCCTGGGACCCGGCGGCGACGACCACCCGCGCGGAAAAGACGGGCGCCGGCTGGCGGCTCAGCGGCGTCAAGCAATTCGTCGCGTGGGCTCACGTCGCCGATGCCCTGCTGGTGCCGGCGCGCACGCCGGACGGGTTGACGCTCTTCATCGTCGAGCCGGCCGCGGGAGGGCTCGCGCTGAAGCCCCTCACCAGCATCGATCTCGGCACGCGCTGGACGTCGATCACGCTCGACGGCGTCACCGTCGGCGCCGATGCCGTGCTCGGCGCGCCGGGAACCGCCGAGCTTCTCCTCGGCGATCTGCTCCGCCGCGGCGCCGTCGCGGCGGCGGCCGAGATGCTGGGCGCGGCCCGGCGGTGTCTCGACATGAGCGTGGGCTACGCGAAGGTCCGCGAGCAGTTCGGTCAGCCCATCGGCTCGTTCCAGGCCATCCGCCACAAGTGCGCCGAGATGCTGGTGAGCGTCGAGAACTCGCACGCCGCCGTCTACTACGCGGCCTGGGCGCTCGACGCGAAGGCCGACGACGCCGCGCTGGCCGCGTCGGTGGCGAAGTCCTACGTCAGCGAGGCGGCACGCCACGTGTGCGGCGAGGCGATCCAGGTGCACGGAGGGATCGGCTTCACGTGGGAGTACGATCTCCATCTCTACATGAAGCGCGCGAAGGCGCTGGAGCCCATGTACGGCGACGCCGACTGGCATCGCGAGCTGATCCTCCGCCGCGTCGCCTGACCATGTCCGCTCCGCCCCTCGACGGAATCGCCGTCGTCGACCTCACCAGCTACATCGCCGGCTCCTACGCCGGCATGATGCTCGCCGACATGGGCGCGCGCGTGACGAAGGTCGAGGCGCTGGCCGGCGATTCCTTTCGCGAGCTGCCCGGCTTCTACGGGTGGAACCGCGGCAAGCGCTCGATCGCCGTCGATCTCAAGACGCGCGACGGTCTGACGATCGTGGAGCGCATGGCTGAGCGTGCGGACGTCTTCATGGAGAACATGCGGCCGGGCGTGGCCGATCGCCTCGGCGTCGGCTCTGAGCGCTTGCACGCGCTGAACCCGCGGCTCGTTTATTCCTCGGTCACCGCGTTCGGCTCCACCGGCCCCTACGTCGATCGCCCGGGCTTCGATCCGCTGCTCCAGGCGATGAGCGGCGCCATGGCGCTGCAAGGCTTCGGCGGCCCGCCGCAATACCTGCGGATCGCGGTCACCGACTACTACGCCGCATCGCTCGCCGCCCAGGCCATCCTCGCCGCGCTCTTCGCGCGCGAGCGCACCGGACGCGGCCAGCGAGTGGAGACGTCGCTGCTGCATGCGGCGATCGCGCTGCAGTCGGGAAATTTCGTCGACTACAAAGGCAAGCAGCACATGTTCCGCGACAACCCGACATACAGGCTTTACCGCGCCGGCGACGGCCAGTGGTTCTTCCTGGCCTGCGGGAACCAGACGTTCTGGGTGAAGCTCTGCCGGGCCCTCGGACTCGACGACCTCGCCGACGATCCGAGGTTCGCGTCGTGGCTGCTGCGTCTCGACAACCGCGAAGCGCTCCTGCCCCTGCTGGAGTCGCGCTTCGCGACGGAGTCGCGCGACCACTGGCTCTCACTGCTGGCCAAGCACGACATCCCGGCGGCGCCCGTGCAGAGCATGCTCGACTTCATGAACGACCCCGCCGTCCTCCATCACGACATGGTCCATCACTACGAGCATCCGGAGGTCGGCCCGATGCGTCTCATGGGCCAGCCGCTGGCCTTCGACGACACGCCGGCGCGCGATCCCGGCCCGCCGCCCACGCTGGGTGAGCACACGAACGACGTGCTGCGCGAATTGGGTTACGACGCGGCCGCCATCATCGACCTGCGCACTCGTCGCGTCATCGGAGGGCCGGCGGCGTGACCTACGAGGCCATTCGCTACGAGACGGCCGACGGCATCGCCACCGTCACGCTCAATCGCCCCGACGTCCACAACGCGATGAACGAGGCGATGCGCCGCGAGCTGACCCAGTGCTTCACCGGGCTCTCGACCGACGACGCCGTGCGGGTGGTGGTGGTGACGGGCACCGGCGAGCGCGCGTTCTCGGCCGGCGCCGACATCCGCGAGTTCGTCGCGCCGCAGGTCCCGACGGCCTTCCGTGAGTCGCGCAAGCGCGTGGACTTTCGCCAGGCGATGGAGCGGTGCTCGCAGCCCATCATCGCCGCCGTGCGCGGCTATGCGTTCGGTGGCGGGCTCGAGTTGGCTCTGGCCTGCGACATCCGCATCGCTGCCGACGACGCCCAGCTCGGCCTCACCGAGGTGAACCTCGCCATCATCCCGGGCGGTGGCGGCACGCAGCGCCTGCCCCGACTGATCGGCCGCGGCAAGGCGCTGGAGATGATCCTGACCGGCGCCCGGATCAGCGCGAGCGAAGCGCTCGCCATCGGCCTCGTCGAGCGGGTCGTGCCGGCGGCCGACGTGCTCGCCCACGCTCAGACGCTGGCGCGCACGCTCGCCGACAAAGCGCCGGTGGCGCTGCGCTATGCGAAAGAGGCGGTGGTCAAGGGCCTGGAGCTGCCGCTCGCCGACGGCCTGCGTCTCGAAAACGATCTGGCCACGCTGCTCCGCACGACGGACGACCGCGTCGAGGGCGCCCGCGCGTTTCTCGAGAAACGCAAGCCGCGCTGGACCGGACGCTGATGCCGTTCTCCTACTACGCACGGCTCTCCCGTGCGCAGCAGGCGATCTACCGGAAGAGCGACGAGATCGACGAGATCCGTCTGCCGCGCCCGGAGGACCTCCATCCCCTCGTCGAGGACCTGACCGCCGCGCTGGCGTCGGAAGATCGCGCGCTCACCCAGTCCGCGACGGCCACGCTGATCCACGGGCTCTGCAAGGTGCTCGGGCTTCCGCCAGTGCGCGTCGAGGTGCTGGCGGCGAGGCCGCACGCGCGCTGGGGCGAGCTGCACGGGCTCTACACCGCCGAGCGCGGCCGCACGCCGAAGATCCAGCTCTGGATGCGCACGGCCAAGCAGCGCCGCGTGGTGGCCTTTCGTACGTATCTGCGCACGCTCCTGCACGAGGTGGGGCATCACATCGACTACACGCTGCTGCGCCTGCGCGACTCGATGCACACCGAAGGGTTCTACAAGCGCGAGTCGAGCCTGTTCCACCAGCTTGTCCCGGAAGGCCGGGGGAGTTCCGAGGGAGGCGTCGCCATGACGACCATCGAGGAATACGCCAAGCAGTCCGTGGCCCAGCGTCTCGGCCGACTCGAGCTCACCGCTGGCGAGCTGGCCTCGGCCATCAAGGGTCAGAGCGAAAAAGTCCTGGCGCGCCGGCCCGACGCCAAGAACTGGGCGGCCACGGAAGTGCTGTGCCATCTGCGCGACACCGAAGAATTCTTCCAGCTTCGCTTCGAGGCGATCGTCACGATGGACGAGCCGAAGTTCGCGCCGGCCAATCCCGATCGGTGGGCCGAGGAGCGCCAGTATCTGCGCAACGACGCGGGCGAAGCGCTGGCGGCGTTCCGCCGGCGGCGGGAGGAGAACCTGGCCGGGCTCAAGAAGATGACGGCGGAGCAGTGGAAGCGGGTCGGCATCCATCCCGCCCGCGGCCGCATGAGCGCCGACGATGTCCTCACGCTGATGGCCTGGCACGACGACAACCACGTCGACCAGCTCACGCGGGCGCTGGACGGACGCGCCTGATCACGACGCGGTCGATCAAAAGGTTGCGGCGCTAGTCCATCCGTTCTAGCTGAGCCGTCAGTTTCTGACAGAGGGCTGGGCGGCGCCCCCCTGAAATCTGCTCTCCGCCTCGGGCCTGACCGGGCCGTTCACCAGAACGAGCATTGATGAGCCGGGGGCCACGACCCACCGTCTGTTCGTTCCCGCGATCGGCCTCGCCGCCGGCTCCGCCTCGAGCTTTCTCGGCATCGGAGGCGGCGCGATCATCGTCCCGCTTCTCATGCTCGTCGTCGGCCTGCCGTTCAAAGAGGCCGTCGGGACATCGCTCCCGACGGTCGTGCTGATCTCGACCGTCGGCGTCGTCTCCACTCTGGCCGTCGACACGAGCAACGTCACGTGGACGGTGGCGGCCGTGCTCACCGCCGGCGCATTCACCGGGTCATGGATCGGCGGCCGCGTGCTCGCGCGCGTCCCCGATCGCCCGCTGCGCATCGGCTTTGCCGCTCTGCTCGTCCTGGTGGGATGGCGCCTCGTCGCCGCGCCGGAGGCCGGCGCCCACGGCGTGCTCGCCATCGGTCTCGCGCCGACCGCGGCTCAGGCGGTGATCCTCGAGATCGGATTCGTCGCGGGCGTGACCTCCGTGCTGTTCGGTATCGGCGGCGGTGTCGTCATCGTCCCCGCGCTTCTGATCGTCTTTCCCGAAGCGCCGTTTCGGATGATCGCCGCCACCTCGCTCGCCACCGTCATCCCGACGTCGCTGCTGAGCCTGGTGCCGCACGCCCGCCTCGGCACGATCAACCGCGGCCTCGTGATGCGGCTGGCTCCGGTCGGCGTCGTGAGCGCGATCGGCGGCGCCTACGCGGTCAACTTCGTTCCGGCGCTGCCCTGCCGGATCGTCTTCGCCGCCTTCGTCGCCTTCGTCGTGATACAACTGCTGCTCGATCACCGCGCGGCGACTGTCCGCAAATTGGAAGACGACACGACATCCGATCTCGCCGTCGTCGCCGAGCTCCAGGCGTTGCCGGTCGGTGCGCTCTGCCAGGTCCACCGGCTTCAGATGGCGCCGATCTCGTAACGCTTCAGCGGAACTCGGGCGCCACCTCGCTCATGAAGCGATCGAGCAGCGGGCGAGGATCCTTGGGAAAGAACATCGAGGGCGCGAACACCATGCCGACGCCGGCGGCACGCAGCCGGCCGAGCTTGTCGCGGACTTCGTTCACGGAGCCGGCCAGGAGGAGATCGCGGACGCCCGGCTCGGGAAAGCCCATCCGGCGCGACACCGCGGTGGCCAGCGCGTCGACGTCCTCGCGGCGGTCGGTGATGAGCAGCGGCATGTTGGCCGAGTGCACGATGGATTTCGGATCGCGACCGAGCTCGGCGCAGCGCTCGTCGAGAATCCGGCCCTTACGCTTCAGCGTCTCGGGCCCGCCCCACACGTTCCAGTGGTCGGCGTGGCGCGCCACGATGCCGAGCGTGACCTTCTCCCCGCCGCCGCCGATCATCAATTCCGGATGCGGGCGCTGCACGGGCTTGGGCTCGAGCGGAGCGTCGCTGAGCGAATAGAACTTCCCGTCGAACGCCGCCTTGGGCTGGGTCCACAGCCCCTTGATCACGCGGCACGCCTCGTCGAGCCTGGCCAACCGCTCGCCCACCGTGTGAAACGGGATGCCGTACGCCGCGTGCTCGTTCTCCTGCCAGGCGGCGCCGAGACCGAGGATGAGCCGCCCGCCCGAGACCACGTCGATGTTGGCCGCCATCTTCGCCACGACGGCGGGATGACGGTACGTGTTGCCGACGACGATGGTGCCGATGCGCATGCGGGGCACCAGCGACGCCAGCGAGGCCAGCGTCGTCCAGCATTCGAGCACGGGGCCCACGCGCTCCTTCGTGTTCGGCATGAAGTGATCGGTGACGCAAGCGGCGTCCCAGCCGGTCGCTTCGATGTGCCGCCACAGGCGGAGCACGTCGTCCCACGTCGTGTTGCTGAGGCTCGTGAAGATCGAGAACCGCATCGCTCAGCCCTCCTTGACGATGGCCTGGGCGGCCGCGAGCTGCTGCGGATCGGCGCAGGCGATGAGCACGTCACCCGCCGCCAGCTCGCGGTCGGGCGGTGGATTGAATTCGGTCCGGCCCTCACGCCCGCGGATCGCGAAGATGACCACGCC
>Ga0066710_100005541_pt1 | contig 11537 bp, 7 predicted proteins | sample GraSoiAngelo_159_FD_79666 | JGI IMG/M metagenome (GOLD analysis project Ga0066710, IMG submission 79666) | Grasslands soil microbial communities from the Angelo Coastal Reserve, California, USA - 14_1009_16_40cm | ecosystem: Environmental > Terrestrial > Soil > Grasslands | place: USA... | reverse complement strand
CGCCGGCTGCTGACGACCGCCTGGAGCGACCGGCTGCCCAGCATCGATCTGTGGGTGCCGCTCTTGAACTGCCTCGATCCGCGCGCTCCCTCCTGCCCCCGCGCCGCGCCCCGCTCCAGCTACGACAAGCTGTGGTGGTACCAGAGCTGCATGTCGCACGGATGCGGTCCACTGCGTCCGCGCGACCGCGACGCGTTCGTCGGGTGGCCGAGCTACATGATCGACGCGCCCGCGACCGCGGCGCGGTCGATGGGATGGCTCGCATTCGCCAACGGCATCTCCGGCGAGCTGTACTTCGACGTGGTGCACGCGTACGGCCTGGGCGACCCGTGGCAATCGCAGTGGGCGTTCTGGGGCAACGGCGATGGGACGCTGTACTACCCGGGGACGCCGGCGCGCATCGGCGGCAAGCACGACGTGCCGGTCGAGTCGCTGCGGGTGGTGCAGATCCAGCGCGGCCTGCAGGACCACGCCTACCTGGCGCTCTGCGCCCGGCTGGGCGACCCGCGGGTGGCGAAGGCGGAGGCGCTCGCGATCGCGCCGTCGCTGCGCGGCTGGGCGCGCGACCCGCGGGCGTATGCCGCTGCCCGGGAGCGACTGGCGGCGCGTATCGAGGCCCTGACCGCTGGCCCGCGCGGCGGCGCGCTCCACCTCGGGCGCGTTGAATAGGGGCGGCCGCCCTCCCCTCTTTTCCTTGTAGGTTCCGGCCCGAGGGGAGCATCCTGGGGACGAGGAGACGCGATGACGGCCACCCTGCTCGCTTTGCTCGTCGCCGCGCCCGCGCGCGCCTGCTCCCCGGCCCCCACTCCGGCGACGGTGCGGGCGGCGCGGTTCACGCCAGGCGAGCAGCTCCGCTATCGCCTCGACGTCCTCGGCGCCGACGTGGGCACCTTCGAGGTGTCGGTCGAGGCGCCGCAGAGCGCGGACCGCGCGCGCGCCGCCCTGGTCGCGCGCTCGCGGGCGAAAACCAGCGCGTTCGTCAGCACCAACCTCGGCCGGTACGAGGGGTTCATCAGCACCCTGCTCGGTCCCGACCTGATGCCTCTCCGCTTCCGCGAGGAGCTCGACGAGGGGGACAGGCACATGTCGGTCGACGTCGACTTTCCGCCGCGCGCAGGGAAGCTCGGCGCCAGGGCGAGCATCGACGGGAAGCCCGAGCCGCTCGACCTGAACGCGACGCCGATCGCACGCGACATGCTCTCGACGTTCCTCTACCTGCGCGCCCTGCCCGTCAAGGCGGGCACGCCGGTGTGCCTCGAGGTGTACGCCGCCCGGAAGATGTGGACGATGGCCGGCGCGGTCGGTCCGCGCGAGCAGATCGAGACGCCGCTGGGGAAGTTCGGCACGGTGCGCGTCGACCTCACCGCGACGCGGCTGGACGACGCGGCAATCAGGAGATCCGCTCACGTCTGGATCACCGACGACGATCGCCGGCTGCCGGTGGTCGCCGTCGGAGAGGTGAAGGGCAAGACCATCCGCGCGCAGCTCGTCGAGGCGCCGGCGGCGCGCCTGAAGACCACCGCGGCAAGGCCGGAGCGGAAGACCGGCGCGCCGCGCGTCGGCAGCTCGATCGGACGTTGACGACGCCCGAGGCGACTCAGCGCGATCTTTTGGGGTCGAGGGGGGACCGAGCTCCCCCTTCGTAGAGGCGCCGAAGGCGCAGGATCGAAGAGAGTGTGACGGAGGCAGAGCGGTCTAGATCAATCCCTTGTTGCGCCGAATTTGCTCGACGGTCTTCTGGTATTCGACGTCCCACGCCTGCGTGCCCTCGCTGAGGTGCTTGAGCCGCGCGCGGGCCTCGCGATCGATGTCTTCGTCGACGTCGAGGTGCTTCTTGAATACCTGGTAGATCTTCTTCCGGATCTGGTGGTCCTCGGCGTAGACCTCTTCCACGTTGCGCGAGATGAGCAGGAACTCGATCATCTGGTTGATGATGTAGTCGATGCCCTCGTCGCCCATCTTGAAGCCGCGCACGTCGGCCATCTCGCGCTTGACCTGGTTGAACTTGGAGTGGTCATAGCCACGTCGCTCGAGTGCCTCGCGCGTCGCCTGGTTCACTCGCTCCTCGGCCGCCAGGTACTCCTTGAGGATGGCAGCCATGTCCATCTCCGCGTCGGCCACGCGCATGGTCTCCACCTCGATGTCCCCATCGGCCATGAGCGTTGCGACGGTGTCGCGGGCGATGGAGGGAATGATCTTCGGGTAGAGCTTCATGCTGCCGGTCCTTTCAAGACGCGTGCCCGCAGGGCGACGCCGCGTTCTAGGACAGCTGGCAAGGGGGTTCAAGGAAAAACCGCGCAATTCGCCGACTATGTAGCGCTGTTGCGTCCGGCGATTCCGCTGACCGGCGAGGGCGCGAGCGGCTCCGGCTCCTGCGGGCCGATCGGCTCCGCCTCGCCCACTTCGGCATCCTCCAGCGCTTCGAGCTCGGCGGCGGCGGCGTCGAAAGCGACGTCGTCGCGGTCGGTGGCGAGGGCGCCGTCCCCCAGCGGCGGCGGTCCCTCGCCGGCGTCCGCGGCGCCCTGTGCGGCCGCGCGCGCTTCCGCCTCCAGGGCTGCGCGCCGCTCGGCAGCGAGGAAGCGCTGCACGCGCTCGGCGAGCTGCGCGTTGAATCCTTCGACCTGCGCGATCTCCTCCGGGCTCGCGGCGCGGATGCGGCGGAGCGACCCGAAGTGCGCGAGCAGCGAGCGCTTCCGCTTGTCGCCGATCCCGGGGATCTCCTCCAGCACGCTGCGGAAGTTGCGTTCGCGCCGCAGCTTGCGGTGGTAGGTGATGGCGAATCGGTGCGCCTCGTCGCGCAGCCGGGCCAGCAGGAACAGCTCGCCCGTGTTCTGCCGCAAGACCACCGGGTTCTTCTGGCCCGGAAGAAAGACGCGCTCGGGGCTGCGCTCGACCTCGTCCTTGACGAAGCGACCCTTGCGGCGGGAGCGGCCCGATCGACTGACGGCTGGCGGCGGGCCGCTGGCGGCCGCAGCGGAGCCGGTGTCGAGCGCCGTTTCCTCGCGCGCGAGCTGCGGCACTACCGGCTCGGGTCCGGCGCGCGCCGCCCAGGCCTCCGTCACCGCATACCCCTGCCGGGCCGCGAAGCGCGCCTCGTCCTCCAGCACGCGGCTCTTCGCCAGTCCTGCGAGGGGGACGTCGGCGAGCGACAGCCCGACCTCCTTGAGCGCCGCGCGCGCGACGTTGAGCTGTCCTTTGCCGCCGTCGACCAGCAGCAAATCGGGCAGATCCTGCTGCTCGATCCCGCGCTGCAGCCGCCGCGTCAGCACCTGGAACATGGAGGCGAAGTCGTCGCCCGCCGCCTCGCCGCGCACCTTGAACAACCGGTAGCCGCTCTTGTCGGGTTCACCGTCGGTGAAGACCACCTGCGATCCCACCGTGAGCTGCCCCTGGAAGGTGGAGATGTCGAAGCACTCGATGCGCCGGGGCAGGCGCGGGAGCCGCAGCCGCGTCTGCAGTCGCTGCAGCGTCTCCACCGCGTTCTTCTCGGTGCGCTGCCGCTCGTCGAAATTATGCCGCGCGTTCTCCGACGCCATCTCCAGGAGGCGCGCCTTCTCCCCCCGCTCGGGGACGTGCACGCGGACGCGTTCTCCCTTTCGCTCGCTCAGCCACGCTTCGCGCGACTCGGGCTCGGGCAGCTCCATCGGCAGGAGCAGCTCCTTGGGGATGAACGCCCCCGACTCGTAGTACTGGTCGAGGAAGCTGGAGAGCAGCTCCTCGGTGGGAAACTCCTGCCTGCTGAAGCTGAAGCTCCGTCCGCCGGACAGCCGGCCACCGCGGAAGAAGAGGAGCTGGATCTCCAGCAGGCCGCCTTCCCGGTGGAATCCGAGCACGTCCTGGTCCACCGCCTCGCCCAGCACCGTGCGCTGCTTCTCCAAGCTGCGCTCGATGGCGTGCAGTTGATCGCGCAGCTGCGCGGCGCGCTCGTACTCGAGCTTGCCCGCCGCGTCCTTCATCCGCGAGCCGAGCTGCGCGGTCAGCTCGTCCGCCTTCCCCTCGAGGAACAGCGCGACTTCCTCGACGCTGCGCTGATACTCCTCCTGCGGAACGCTATACACGCAAGGCGCGGGGCACCGCTTGATCTGGTACTGCAGGCACGGACGGCGGCGGTTCGCCATCACCTGGTCGGTGCAGGTGCGCAGCTGGAAGTGCCGGTTCACGATGCCGAGCGTCTCGCGGATGGAGGAGGCGCTCGAGTACGGGCCGAAGTAGCGCGCGCCGTCCTTGCGCACGCGCCGCACCACCTCCAGGCGCGGGTAGGGGTGCGTGCGCGAGAGACGCAGCGAGATGAAGTTCTTGTCGTCGCGAAGCCGGATGTTGAACCGCGGCCGGTGCTTCTTGATCAGCTCGTTCTCGAGGAGGAGCGCGTCCTTCTCGCTCGGGGTGATCATCACCTCGATGTCGCCGAGCAGATCCTCGAGAAAGGGGATGAAGATCCGGCTGTCGCCGGTGCGCTCCTGGAAGTACTGCGCGACTCGCGCGCGCAGGTTCACCGCCTTGCCGACGTACACCACCGCCCCGGCGCGGTCCTTCATGATGTAGCAGCCGGGCTGCGCCGGCAGCGCATCGAGCTTCCGCTGCAGCTCCTCGGAAAGCATGCTCAGGGGATTCTACAAGCAGCGGCCATCAACGCCGCACCCCGCCGCCGCGGCTGCGAGGTTGCTTGCGGCGGCTGAAGCGGCCGTGCTCCGGGCGCTGCGGCGCCGCGATGCCCGCCGCCGCGCGCGCCTCGGCGCGCAGCACCTCGGGGCGCTTGGGCAGGATGCCGAGGTCGAGGTCCTTGATCGCCTGGACCTTGTCGCGCAGCATCGCCGCGCCCTCGAAGTCCAGCTCCTCGGCCTTGGCGTGCATCTCCGACTCGAGCTGCGCGATGAGCTTGGGAACGTCGCGCTTGTCCTTGGGGAGATATCCGGCGAGCTCCTCCTTGCCAGCCAGGGCGTCGTCCGCGTCGGTGGCGATACCGTGGATCTGCATGTCGAGGATGGCCCGCTTGACGCTCTGGGGAGTGATCCCGTGCGCCTCGTTGTACGCCTTCTGCTTGGCGCGGCGGCGATCGGTCTCCTCCAGCGCGGCCTTCATCGAAGCGGTCACCTTGTCGGCATAGAGGATGACCCGACCCTCCACGTTGCGCGCGGCGCGGCCGATGGTCTGGATGAGCGACACCGACGACCGCAAGAAGCCTTCCTTGTCCGCGTCGAGCACCGCCACCAGCGACACCTCGGGGATGTCCAGGCCTTCGCGGAGCAGGTTGATGCCGACCAGCACGTCGAACACACCCCGGCGCAGGTCGCGGACCAGCGCGAGCCGCTCCAGGGTATCGATGTCCGAGTGCATGTAGCGGACCTTGACGCCCAGGTCGGCGTAGTACTCGCTCAAGTCCTCCGCCATCCGCTTGGTCAGCGTGGTGACCAGGACACGCTGCCCGGCGGCGGCGCGCTTGCGCACCTCCTCGAGCAGGTCGTCGACCTGCTGGGCGACGGGGCGCACCTCGACGTCCGGATCGACGAGGCCGGTGGGCCGGATGATCTGCTCGACGATCACGCCCTCGGACTTCTGCAGCTCGTATTCCGCCGGAGTGGCGCTGACGAACACCGCCTGGTTCACCAGCCTCTCCCACTCCTCGAACTTGAGCGGCCGGTTGTCGAGCGCGCTCGGCAGGCGGAACCCGTACTCGACCAGCGTCTCCTTGCGGGACCGGTCGCCGCGGTACATGGCGCCGATCTGCGGGATCGTCTGGTGCGATTCGTCGATGACCAGGAGGTAGTCCTTGGGGAAGTAGTCGAGCAGGCACGGAGGGGCGTCGCCGGCCTTGCGGCCCGAGAGGTGCCGCGAGTAGTTCTCGATGCCCTGGCAGTAGCCCATCTGCTCGATCATCTCGAGGTCGAACATCGTGCGCTGCTCGAGCCGCTGCGCCTCGAGCAGCTTGTTCTGCTCGCGGAGCTGCCCGAGCCGTTCGCGCAGCTCCTCGCGGATGTCGAGGACGGCGCGCTTCCGGCGCTCGCCGCTGGTCACGTAGTGGCTGGAAGGGAAGACCGACATCTTCTCGATCTGCGCCAGCACCTTGCCGCGCAGCGGGTCGATCTCCTTGATCGACTCGACGGTATCGCCGAACAGCTCGACCCGGATGGCGCGTTCCTCCTCGTAGGCCGGAAAGATCTCCACCGTGTCGCCCTTCACCCGGAACGTCCCGCGGGAGAAGTCGGTATCGTTGCGCTCGTACTGGATCTCGACCAGATCGCGGAGCAGCTTGTGGCGCGGGTACTCCCGGCCGGCTTCCAGGCTGACCTTCAGCTCGTAATACGCCTCGGCGGTACCCAGGCCGTAGATGCAGGAGACCGAGGCGACGATGAGCACGTCGTTGCGCGTGAGCAGCGAGTGCGTCGCCGCGTGGCGCATGCGGTCGATCTCGTCGTTGATGGACGAGTCCTTCTCGATGTACGTGTCGGTGGTGGGAACGTACGCCTCGGGCTGGTAGTAGTCGTAGTAGCTGACGAAGAACTCGACGGCGTTCTGCGGGAAGAGGTCCTTGAACTCCCCATACAGCTGCCCGGCCAGCGTCTTGTTGTGCGCGATGACCAGCGTGGGCCGCTGCACTTCCTGCACCAGGTTCGCCACCGTGAACGTCTTGCCGCTGCCCGTCACCCCGAGGAGCGTCTGGTGCCGGTCGCCCCGGAGCATTGCGGCCACGAGCTCCTCGATGGCCCGGGGCTGGTCGCCCTGCGGCTTGTAGTCGGTGACCAGCTTGAAAGGCATGGCGGTCGAGTGTAACAGGCGCGCTCGGATACCGCCTCCCGCCGAGGTCCCCATGCGCCAGACGATCGCTTGCACTCTCGCCGCTCTGCTCGCCTCCGGTGCCGCCGAGGCCCAAGCGACGCGTCCCGCCCCGCGACAGCAGCCCACCGCGCCCGCCGCCGCGCGACCCGACGCGCCGGTGATGGCGGAGGGCCAGGCGCGCCCGGGCCTCCCCGTGGTGAGGCTGATCGCCACCGGAGGCACCATCGCGATGAAGATCGATCCGGTGAAGAAGGCGCCGGTGCCAGCCATCTCCGGCGAGGACCTGGTGGCCACCGTCCCCGAGATCGCGCAGGTGGCGCACGTCGAGGTGGAGAACCTGTCCAACGTTCCCAGCTCGTACATGGACGCGGACCGCTGGGTGCAGCTGCAGAAAGCGGTCACCGCGTCCCTCGCGCGCCCCGAGGTGGCCGGTGTGATCGTGTCGCACGGGACCGATACGCTGGAGGAGACCGGCTGGTTCCTGGACCTAACCGTCGATTCCGAGAAGCCGATCGTCCTCATCGGGGCGCAGCGCAACGCCAGCGAGCGCGACTTCGACGGTCCGCGCAATCTGCTCAATGCCGCGCGCATCTGCGTGGATCGGGCGGCGCGTGGAAAGGGAACGATGGTCGCGCTCAACAACAACATCAACGCCGCCCGCGACGCGGTGAAGACGCACACCTCGGATGTCGAGACGTTCAAGTCGGGCGATCTCGGATTCCTCGGCTTCGTCGACTACGATCGCATCGTCTGGTACCGCGCGCCCCAGAGACGCCAGCATGTCCCTGTGCGACTGGAAGACGGTCAGCACCTGCCGCGCGTCGACATCATCGCGACCTACGGCGGCGCTGACGGCGTGCTGGTGCGAGCGGCCGTCGCAGCTGGCGCTAAGGGATTGGTCATCCAAGCGCTGGGATGGGGAAACGTGAGCGTGCCGACGTTCCAAGCTGTCAAGGAGGTCATCGCGAAGGGCACCCCCGTCGTGATCAGCACGCGCGTCTGGAACGGCCGCGTGCTGCCCAACTATGGATACGAAGGGGGCGGCAAGACGCTCCAGCAGGCCGGCGCGGTGTTCGCCGATAATCTCTCCCCGCAGAAGGCGCGCATCCTGCTCATGCTGGCGCTGCAGACCACCACCGACCCGAAGCAGCTCCAGCAATTCTTCGACCGCTGAGTTTTTAGAGCAGGACGCGCCATTCGGTGCCGCCGGGGGAGTCGCGCAGCTCGACGCCGCGGCCGTTCACCTCGTCGCGGATGCGGTCGGCCTGGCTGAAGTCTTTCGCCTTGCGCGCCGCGACGCGCGCGGCGATGCGCTCCTCGACCCACGCGGGATCGATGTTCTTGCGTCGCGCGGCGAGCTGCCGGCGGGAACGGACGGCTTCCTCGGGCGCGCGCAGCGAGAGACCGAGCACCTGCGACAGCTCGCGCGCCGTCCGCAGCAGCGCAGCCACCTCCGCTGGAGGCGCCTTGGCGTCGATGCGCGCGTTCAGCCGTGCGTAGAGGTGCTCTACCCGCGCGAGCGCGTCGGCGCTGTTGAAGTCGTCCTCCATCGCGGCCCGGAACTCCGCCAGCGGTTCCGCGAGCGGCTCCGGCTCGCCACTGAACTTCTTCTGGCGCAGGTACGCGGCGCCCTTCGCCAGCGACTCGTAGAAGTACTCGACCCGCCGGTCGGCGTCCGCGAGCGCGGACTCGGTGAAATTGATCGGATGGCGGTAGTGCGTCGAGAGCAGGAAGGCGCGCAGCGACTCGCCGTCCCAGTGCTGGAGCAAATCGCGGATGGTGCGGAAGTTCCCCAGGGACTTGCTCATCTTCTCCGCATCGATGGTCACGAACCCGTTGTGCAGCCAGAAGCGCGCCAGCGGCTGGCCCGACGCCGCCTCGCTCTGCGCGATCTCGTTCTCGTGATGGGGAAAGACCAGGTCCTTCCCGCCGCCGTGCACGTCGAAGCTCGTCCCCAGGTACTTCTGCGACATGGCCGAGCACTCGATGTGCCACCCGGGCCGGCCCGGTCCCCACGGGCTCTCCCAGGTCACGCTGGCCGGCTCGCCCGGCTTGGCCGCCTTCCACAGGGCGAAGTCGAGCGGGTCGCGCTTCCGCTCCCCCGGCTCGACCCGCGCGCCCGAGAGCAGATCGTCCAGGTTCCGCTTCGAGAGCTTTCCGTAGGGCGGATAGGAGCGGACCGCGAAGTAGACGTCGCCGCCGGCCGCGTACGCGTTGCCGCGCTCGATGAGCTGAGCGATGAGCTTCTGCATCTCCGGAACATGGTCGGTCGCGCGCGGCTCCACGTCCGCGGGCAGCACCGAGAGCGCCTCGAAGTCCTCGCGGCAGGCGGCGATGTATCCCTCGGCGAGCGCCTTCGGATCCTGCCCCCTCTCGGCCGCGCGCCGGATGATCTTGTCGTCCACGTCGGTCCAGTTGCGGACGTAGGTGACCTTCCAGCCGGCCCAGCGCAAGAAGCGGACCGCCGCGTCGAACGCCACCAGGAAGCGCGCGTGCCCGACGTGAGAGACGTCGTAGACGGTGATGCCGCAGACGTAGATGCCGACCCGGCCCGGTTCCAGCGGGACCAGCTCCTCCTTGCGGTCGGTCAGGGTGTTCCACACCCGCTGCGGCATCAAAAGCCTCAAAGCCGACGGGCGCGAGCACGTCAACCCGTGCCCGCGCCCGCCGCGACACTGTTCAGTAGCTGGTCAGCAGTTGAAGATCTGCTTCAGGTCCGTCTCGATATCGTCTTCATTGACGCCCTTCGCCAGCGACAGCTCCTTGATGAGGAGGTTGCGCGCGGTGTCGAGCATCTTCCGCTCGCCGAAGGAGAGGTCCTTGTCGAACTTGAGCAGGTAGAGGTCGCGCAGCACTTCCGCGATCTCGAACACGGAGCCCGTCTTGATCTTCTCCATGTACTCGCGATAGCGGCGGTTCCAGGTGGCGGAATCGACCGAGATATCCTTCTGCTTCAGGATGCCGTAGACCTTGACGACGGCCTTCTCGTCGATCAGCGACCGCAGGCCGACGGAGCCGACCTTGTTGATGGGGATCAGGATTTTCATCCCGTTTTCCATGATCTTGAGCACGTAGAAGGATTGCCGCTGACCGGCGATGTCCTTGTGCTCGATCCCCATCACCTCCCCGACTCCCTGCCCCGGATAGACGGCCTTGTCGCCGACCTTGAACGTCTGCATACGGGTTTTATATCACGGTTTTGCCCTTTGCGTCAAGCTCCTGGCTTGACTCCTCGTCGGAGCGGGGTGTAGGGTTACCGACTGGCGGTCGGCATGTAGGCATTGTCCTACATGTGGGTTTGGGGCGGGGGGACGGGCGATGGGGCGGCCGCTTTTGGCGGCGTGCGCGGTGTTCGCCGCGGCCGCGTATCTCGGACTGGGTCGGGATTCCGGGCTGGCGATCGCGCTGGCTTGCTCCGCCGCGGTGGCGGGCGGCCTGGCGGCGGTGCGCTGGCGACCCGCGGCCGCCTTCGCGCTTTGCGCGGCGCTGGGGTTCCTCCGCGGCGGCTCCACAGGGAAGCCCGCGCGAGACGGAGCCCTCGACACCGCGCTCCTCGATCCGACGTTGGATCGGGGCGGGCGCGAGCCCGTGCGACTCGAAGGCACCGTGCTCGAGGCCGAGCCGCGCCCTCGCGGGCTCTCCGTCGTGCTCCGCATCGAGCGGCTGGAGCCCCGCCCCGGCGACCCACTGCACGACCCCGCGGATCGACCGCTCGCACTCGTCCTCGTCGAGCGCTCGCCGGTCGTCGGTCGCGGCGCTCGCGTCGGCCTCTTCGCCCGGCTCCGCGAGCCGCCGCGGGCCCTGAATCCGGGCGAGCGCGACCGCCGGCGCGACCTTTCGCTGCGAGGGATCGCCTACCAGGGGTCGGCCGACTCCGCCGAGGTCCTCACCCCGGCGCCGCCCCCCTGGCAATTGGTTGCCGAGCTGCGCGCCCGGTTCACGAGGCGCTGCGCGGAGGTCTGCACCACGCCCGCGCGCGCCGGGCTGGTCGCCGCCCTCGGCGCGGGAGACCGGTCGCTGATTCCGCCCGAGGTCGAGGAGGATCTCGCCGCCAGCGGTCTGGTGCACCTGCTGGCCAGCTCCGGGCTGCACCTCGCCGTGGTCGCCCTGCTCGTCCGCTGGGCGGCGAAGCGCCTCTGGCTCCGCGGACCCTGGGCTGGCCGCGCGCGAGCCGCGGCCGTCGCATCGCTCTGCGCGGCGCCGGCGATCGCGGCGGAGGTGCTGCTCCTGGGCGCCCCGTGGCCCGCGGTGCGGGCAGGCATCGGCGCGGGGCTGGCGCTGTCCGCGGACCTGTGCGGCCGCCGCGCGGACGGGCTCACAGCGCTCTTCGCCGCCGCGGCGGCGTGCGCCCTGCTCGACCCCGCGGCGACGCACGATCTGGCTCTGCAGCTCTCCGTCGCCGGCGTCGCCGGAATGCTCGTGCTGGCCGACCCGCTGCGCGACTTCCTCCCGCGTCCGCTCCCGCTGGTGCCGGGCCCGGGTCGTTTTTCGCAGGTCGCCGGGCGGATCGCGGAGCACGCCGTCCGCCTCGCGTGCGCGACGGCGGCGGCCACGCTCTGCACCGGTCCGTTGATCGCCGCGGCTTTCCACCGGGTCTCGCTTGCGTCCGTGGCCGCGAACACGATCGGCCTCGCGCCCGGCTTGCTCGCCATCCCGATCGCGTCGCTCGCGGTCCCCGTGCACGCGCTCTTCGCAACCGGGGCGCTGCCCCTCTTCTGGGCGGCGGACCATCTCGCCGGCGTGACGCTGCTCGCCGCAAGCGG
>Ga0066710_100005540_pt1 | contig 11537 bp, 8 predicted proteins | sample GraSoiAngelo_159_FD_79666 | JGI IMG/M metagenome (GOLD analysis project Ga0066710, IMG submission 79666) | Grasslands soil microbial communities from the Angelo Coastal Reserve, California, USA - 14_1009_16_40cm | ecosystem: Environmental > Terrestrial > Soil > Grasslands | place: USA... | reverse complement strand
GGAGCGCGGGCCACTGCCTCTGCCGCAACTCTTGAAGCTGGCGCAAGTGACTCGATCGATGATCGAGCGGATGCTGCGCGACGGCATGCTGGAAAGTTGGGATGAGCCGATTGATCCGGCGGAGGATCCGTTCGATGCGGGGTACTCGCCGCCGGCGCATGAATTGAATGTGGAGCAGGAAAGCGCGATGAAAGGGATTCGCGCGCGGTTTGAGTTAGGCGAATTCGGAGTGCAACTGCTCCACGGAGTTACCGGAAGCGGAAAGACGGAAGTGTATTTGCGGGCGGTGCAGGACACGCTGGCTCGCGGAAAAACAGCGCTCGTTTTGGTCCCGGAGATTGCGTTGACTCTGTGGATCGGGCGGCAGTGCCGGTCGTGGTTTGGCGCGAAGTTCGAGGGTGTGGCAGTGCTGCATTCGGCACTGAGCGACGTGGAACGCGCGCGCGAATGGTGGCGGGTGCGGAATGGCGAGGCGCGCGTCGTGGTGGGCACGCGCTCGGCGGTGTTTGCGCCGCTGGAAAATGTCGGGCTCATCATCGTCGACGAAGAGCAGGAAAATAGTTTCAAGCAGGAAGAGACGCCGCGCTATCACGGGCGCGACGTGGCCATCGTGCGCGCAAAAATGGAGGGCGCGCTGGCGCTGATGGGTTCGGCGACGCCTTCGATGGAAACGTATCATCACGCGCGGGAAGGAAAATACGAACTGCTGACGCTGGCTTCGCGCGTCGCGGACCGTTCGCTGGCGAGCGTGGAAGTCGTGGACCTGCGCGAGGATTTTCAGCAGACGCACCAGACGAGCCCGATTTCCGCGGCCTTGCATGCAGGAATTCAAGAATGTCTGGCGAATGGCACGCAGGCGCTGGTGTTGATCAACCGGCGCGGATATTCGTGGTCGGTGCTTTGCCGGAGCTGCGGCGCGTCGGTGCAGTGCGTCAATTGCAGCATTTCGATGACACATCACAAGCAGCGCAACCGGCTGGAATGCCACTACTGCGGTTCGATTCAGCAAATTCCCAAAGTTTGTCCGAAGTGCCAGTCGAAGTACGTTTATTTTTTTGGAGAAGGATCGGAGCACCTGGAAGAAAGGCTTCGCAAAGAATTTCCCGGCGCGCGAATTGCGCGCTTGGACCGCGATACCGCCCGGACGAAGCGGCAATATCAGGAAACGCTGGGAGCGTTCGCGGGCGGGGCCCTGGACATTCTCGTGGGAACGCAAATGCTGGCGAAGGGGCACGATTTTCAGCGGGTGACGCTGGTTGGCGTGGTTTCCGCGGATTCGTCGCTGAGCTTGCCGGATTTTCGCGCGGCGGAGCGGACCTTTCAATTGCTGACGCAAGTCGCGGGGCGCGCGGGGCGCGGCGAGTTGAAAGGGCGCGTGCTGATTCAAACATTTTATCCCGAGCATTACGCGATTCAGGATGCCGTCAAGCAGGACTACCTCTCTTTCTTCGAGCGCGAATTGCATTTCCGGCGAATGATGGCATATCCGCCGTTTACGTCGCTGGCCAACGTGATCGTGCGCGATGTCAGCCTGGAGAAGGCCATCCGCTGGTCGCGGCAGCTTTCGGAATATTTTTCGCCGCATGACGATAAAGGTGTGCGCATCCTGGGGCCAGCGACGGCGCCGCTGGCTCGGTTGAAAAAAGAGCACCGGTTCCAGTTCCTGCTGAAGTCGCCGAAACGTTCGGTGCTGACGAAGTTGCTGAGCGGCGCGATGGCCTATTGCGAAGAGAAGGAAATTCCCGATACGGCGGTGCTGGTGGACATGGATCCACTGAGCTTGTTGTAGCCGAGGGTTCCCTGGAAGGGGTACTTTCTTGTAACAAATGGTTAACCGTAAGAGGGACCCCTCCCCCTGTTTTTTGAAAGTGTTGATTGCAAAGGGTTTTAAGGGTGATTGTTCCGTTGACAAAGTAAGCCGTAACGAGGTAACGTGCAAAATGCCGTGACAGGGCATTATAGCACTGGACACAAACTTTAGTTTCGCCTAAACTTTCCTCTTGACGCCTACTTTAGTTCCATCTAAACTATATGGCTGTGGCGAGCCTCAGAGCAATAGATGCCCTTTTCGGTTCACCGCATAACTGGCTTGGTATACGGTCAGGACAGACAAGACGTGGCCTTTCTCGATTGCCCGGAAGACGACGAGATAGACGCTGAGGGAGTGTTCTATGAACTTGACGACAAGCGCCAATTGGAAATGCGAAACAAGTTTGACTTTTGGAAGCGCGGCGGTCACAACGATCAATGGTTCCACGGGTTCAATGAGATTGGTTATAGGGAGTGTTTCGTTTTTAAGCGAAAGCAGGCCGGTACTTACTACCGCTTTTATGGATTTTTGATTCATCCACGTCCCCTCAGCGATGCACGTTATCGACTTTGCATTCTTGTCTCTCATGCCCAGAAGAATCAGGCAAACACTGATCCTAGCGAACTGAATTTCGTAAATGGCATTCGGGTCAGGTTAGATGTAATAGCCGCCGTCAGGAGAGAATTCCCCGAAAGTTCAGGAGGAAGCCATGCCCCACTACACCAGCGCAAACGATGAATCGTTCGTCAATCGAATTACATTCGATTTTATCGCACAGATGGCAAATCGTCTGGAAGTTTCCAATATGAAACAAAGCGAATTGGCGGAAAAATTGAACGTTGGCGAGAGCGCAGTTTCACAAGTGTTAAATCTCGCCAGCATGAACCTGACGCTCAAGACGATGGTGCGGTATGCGCGTGCTCTTGGAATGAAAGTAGCGGTTGTCGCATACGATGATCGTGACCCGCATAACGAAAATGGCCCGGTTGGTTCCGAAATTTTTACCTTGTCTTGGGAGAAGATCGGAAAGCCGCGCGACGTTTGGTCGGTAAATGAAGCCAGCTATGCCACTAATCAGTGTTTGCATGTGATGTCCAATTGGAGATATAGCTGGTCGAATTTTACGCTTGGCAGCATATCCGGCACGACTGGCGAAATGCCGCATATACCTCTATTCCAACTGGAATCAGAAAAGGCGACCTATGCCCGAAGCTAAAAACTACATATTTGGTTATACCGAATTGGCAGAACTGATGGTCAAGAAACTCGATCTCCACGAAGGATTGTGGGGAGTCTATATTGAGTTCAATTTTGGTGCGGCTAACGTTAACGCAGCCCCAGACGGTAAAAGTCTAGCTCCCGCAGCGATTGCTGCTATCAAGGGCATTGGAGTACAGAGGTTCGACGCACCAAATAACCTCACTGTGGATGCGGCCATCGTCAATCCAACGCAGCCAGCTTTGCTTTGAGTGGGGCCGTGGCAGAGTGGTCTAATGCGCCGGACTTATAATCCGGTGAAACGTGTTAACGCACGTTCCGAAGGTCCGAATCCTTCCGGCCCCGCCAATATGTTAGCATCGAACCATGAAGAAAAAAATTGTGGTCGAAAAAAAGAAGTTTGACGCTGTGCTGTCACAGCTACTCAAGACTTCGCCGATACCTATGAAGCAGATAAAAACGAGCGGCAAACGTCAGAGCGGCCAGCTTATTCCGAAGCAATCAGGGTCTTAAAGGGCAGCGCGGATTCCTTCACCAAACCCTTGAGTGTCGCGTCGAACAACTGCTTTTGCGAATTCCGCCGATTGAATCGGAACGAAAACTCTTCACAGTAGCGGCCCAAATGCTTTATAGAGATTTTGTGGAAGGTTCCGTAGACGCCCTTCTTTAAGAGAGAAAATGCGTTTTCCATTGTGTTTGTGTGGAGATCGCCGACGCCATAGCTAACACTGTGATTGATTGTGCGATGGCGTCCGGGGAAGCGGCGCTTGCCGATTATATGATAGATCGCGGATTCATCCGTTTGCAGCGTCGCATCCGGGCTAATGTGCTGTTCCATGATCGGCTCAATCGTTTCCATCTTGGATTCCTTGATAGGCACCAAGCGGAGTCTCCCGCCGCGTTCGATCATGCCTAGAACCACGTCGCGCGATTCCTTCTTGACGTATGGACGGCCCTTGCGCGGCTTCTTCGGAGTGAGATAGGTTTCGTCTACTTCCACGATTCCCATTAGCAGGCCGCCGTCCTTCATGGCCTTGCGGATTCGATGGCAGAGATACCAAACCGTTTTGTAGCTCTTTTCCATATTGAGGTGACGCGCCACTTGCAACGCACTCATTCCCTTTTTGGCTTCGACGATCAAGCCCACGGCCATGAACCATTTGATAAGAGACAGGTGAGAATCGTGAAAAACCGTGCCAGTGGTCGCGCTGAATTGGTATCCACAATCCTTGCACTCGTACAGACGGCGGGAAGGGACAACAACCGTCCTAGTCTCGCCTTTCTTGTTTGTGCGCGTCCGCGTGGTTGCGTTCGTGGTGAACTTGGAGATGCGTTCCATGATGCCGCAACGCAAGCAGCAGAGGCCATGAGGCCAACGAACGGCCTCTAGGTAGTCTAGGCAATCGGCCTCTGTGCGAAACTTGGAAACCACTTCTATCAGGTTCATGGTAGCCTCTCACTGTGAAGAGACTACCAAATCCAGATTACTTTGTCAAGGGAATAATCACCTTTTAAGTTCTTTAGAAAGAACACTTGTGGAAGTGTTGATTCTGCGTGGTTTATCGGCCATCTGAGTTTGTCTAAGAGTAATAGTTGAGGGCCTGAGCGTTGCGGATAAAGGACTTGTCGGGAAAAGTGGGCAGTGGTCAGTGGGGAGAGGAATAGGGGATGGGGAATGGGAACGCACGGAGTCTGCACGTTGGAACATCCCGTAAACCCATTCGGGATGCAAACGTCGCATCGGAACGTCGAGGGGGTGTACACCCCCCATTCCTGCATGAATTTGAAAACAGGGGGGTTGCAAAATGGGCTCCCATAAGTGCTTGAAAAGAAAGAGGGGAACTCCTCAAGGAGGCAAGAGGGGTGAGTTCCAAAAATGGGAATGGAAGAGAGGAAAGGAGAAATATGAGGAGGTTCGTTCAAAATAGAATCTAACTATCACGAGGAATATTACCACACGAGTACACTACTTGTCAAGATAAAATTGAAAGAAAATTGGAGGGGATCAAGCGGCCCAGTCGCGGCAGAGGAGTTCGGCTTGTTCGAGGACGGTTTGGGTGGCTTTTTCCTGTTTGTCGGGAGGGTAGCCGTGCTTGCGGAGGATGCGCTTGACCATGGTGCGAAGCTTGGCCTTGACGCTCTCCTTGACGGTCCAGTCGATGGAAGTGTTCTTGTGGACGGTGTCCACCAGTTCGCGGGCGATGGTTTTTAGGGTGTCGTCGCCTAAGACCTTGACGGCGCTATCGTTTACTTCGAGGGCGTCGTAGAAGGCCAGTTCCTCGGTGGTGAAACCAAGGTTTTCGCCGCGTTTGTCTGCCTCTCGCATCTGCTTGGCAAGGTCAATCAACTCTTGCAAGATTTGGGCCGTTTCGATGGCGCGATTCTGGTATTTACGGATGGATTCCTCAAGCATTTGGGAAAACAAGCGCGACTGAACGAGATTCTTTTTTGCTCGCACTTTGATTTCGTCGTTCAAGAGTTTCTTTAGGGCTTCAAAAGCCAGGTTTCTTTGTGGAAGTCCTTTCACTTCGGCCAAGAACTGGTCGGAGAGGATGGAGATTTCGGGAGACTTGAGGCCAGCGGCGGAAAAAATGTCGATGACACGGTCGGAAGCGACGGCGCGAGAGACGATCTGGCGCACGGCGGCGTTGAGTTCCTCTTCGTCGCGGCCTCCAGTCGTGGTGGTTTTGGCGAGAGCGGCGCGGACGGTCTGGAAGAATCCGACATCGTCGCGGACGGCGATGGCTCTTTCGTGGGGCACGGACAGGGCAAAGGCTCGCGATAATTGCGTGACGGTCTTGAGAACACGTTCCTTGCCTTTGTCTTGCTGTAGGACATGCTCGATGGCCGGGGGAACGATGGCGAGGCGCTCTCTTGGCTTACCGGTCTTGAATTTGGAATAGTCAAAGCCGTGAAACAGGCCAGCGCAGATTTCGTAGTATTCGAGCATTTTGGCGACGGCTTCTTCCTGATCGAAGACGGGTTTACCTTTGCCACCGCTTTCCGTGTAATCGGTGAGGGCCTTTTTCAACTGGTCGGCGAGGCCGAGGTAATCCACGACGAGGCCGCCGGGCTTGTCTTTAAATACGCGATTGACACGGGCGATGGCTTGCATCAGCCCGTGGCGCTGCATGGGTTTATCGGCGTACATGGTGTGCAGGCAGGGCGCGTCGAATCCGGTGAGCCACATATCGCGGACGAGGACGAGCTTGAGCGCGTCGTTCTCATCTTTGAAACGATCCGCCAAGCGTTCGCGGCGGGGTTTGTTGCGGATATGCGGCTGGAAGTCGAGAACATCGGACGCTGAGCCGGTCATGACGACCTTAAGGGCACCTCTTTCGTCGTCGTCGCTGTGCCACTGGGGGCGGAGCTTGGCGATTTCCTTGTAGAGCTCGACGCAGATGCGGCGGCTCATGCAGACGATCATGGCCTTGCCGTCCATGGCTTCAAGGCGCTTTTCGAAATGATCGACGATGTCCTTGGCGATGAGGGCAACGCGCTTGGGCGTGCCGACCATGGCTTCCATACGCGCCCATTTGCTTTTCAGTTTTTCCTTAGTGGGAACGTCTTCTTCTTCGGTGACTTCCTCGAAGTCGGGATCGATTTTGGGGCGTTCTTCTTCCTTAAGTTCAATTTTGGCGAGGCGGCCTTCATAGAAGATGCGAACGGTGGCGCCGTCCTCGACGGCGCGCTGGATGTCGTACACGTCGATGTAGTCGCCAAAGATGGCGGGAGTGCTGCGATCGCCGACTTCGAGAGGCGTGGCGGTAAAGCCGATGAACGAGGCATTAGGCAGGGCATCGCGCATATGGCGGGCGAAGCCATCAATGAAATCGTACTGGCTGCGGTGGGCTTCGTCGGCGATGACAACGATATTGCGGCGGTCGGAGAGGATGGGGTACTTGCCCCCTTTGCTTTCAGGGAGAAATTTTTGAATCGTGGTAAAAATCACGCCTCCTGAGGACACTTGGAGCAGGGCTTGGAGATGCTCGCGACTTGCGGCGTGTTCAGGGGTCTGGCGAAGAAGTTCCTTGCATGCAGAGAAAGTGCCGAAGAGCTGGTCGTCGAGGTCGTTGCGATCTGTGAGGACGACGAGAGTGGGGTTGGACATGGCACGGTGCTGGATGATTTTCCCGGCATAGAAAACCATGGTGAGGCTTTTGCCGCTGCCCTGGGTGTGCCAGACAACGCCGACGCGGCGATCGCCTTTGGCGGAAGCAGCGTCCAGCGTGCATTCGACGGCTTTGTTGACCGCGTGGAACTGGTGATAGCCGGCAATTTTCTTGAGCAGTCCGGTTTTCGCGTTTTCAAAGACAACGAAGTGGCGGATGAGGTCGAGGAAGCGGCGCTTTTCGAAAATACCGTGAGTGAGGACTTCCATCTCAAGAGAGCCCTTCGGCGCGATTTGGTCGCCAGCGATGGTGCGCCAAGGCATGAAGCGTTCCCACCCGGAGGTGAGGGTTCCGAGGCGGGCTTCGATGCCATCGGAAATGACCAGGAGCTCGTTGTAGGGAAACAGGCCGGGAATGTCCTTCTTGTAGGTTTGGAATTGATGGAAGGCGTCGCGGATGGTGGCATTCTCGTCCGCCATGTTCTTGAGCTCGAAGAGGGCCAAGGGAATTCCGTTCAGGAAGATGACAATGTCCGGACGGCGGTTGGCGCGGTTTTCGATGACGGTGAACTGATTGACGGCGGCCCAATCGTTGTTATCGGGCTTTTCGAAATCGAAGAGATGAACCTGGTCGTGGACGAGACGACCCTCGGCGCGATACTCGACGTTGACGCCGTCGGTAAGGAACTGGTGGAAGCGGCGGTTGCTCTCCGTGAGGTTGGGACCAGCAACGCTCGATAGTTTGCGGATGGCTTCCTGAATGGCTTCCGCAGGAATCTTGGGATTTATCCGCGCAAGCGCTTGCTTTAAACGGCCCAGAAGCAACACGTCTGAATATTCAGCGCGTTCGGCAAGAAGCTCGCCGGGCGCTATGTCCGGGCCGTGGACGATGGAGTAGCCCAACCCGGAGAGCAATTCGAGGGCAGCTTCTTCGACGGTGGATTCGGTGAACGGACGAGCCAATTAGAAGCCTCCGCCGAAAGTCACAGCTTTGCACCGATAATTTGCTCGGCGTCCTTGATGCGAATCTCTCCGGAGATCAACTTTGGAAGGAGCGCGTCGCGGATGCTGGCCAGTGTGGAGGATTCCTCGTTGTTTGCGTGCATCCTTCGATGAAGTGGCGCAACGGCGTTCCCGTAAATGGTGCCGAGTCCGCTTGCTGGAACTATTACTTTCATTCGCCTAGCGTCTCCCTGGGAGATGAATGGCTGTGCCGAACCGCGCAACGGCCACTGGTGCTTTCCCCAGGTTACTTGGAACAAATACTCTGTGGAGATATCAGGGGCTGTCGCCCAAAAGCGAATTGTGTTCTTGATGCAAGACCATTTTCCGACCGCCAGCCACGACTGGCCGGATTCGGCTCCTATAGCACTTACAACTACACCTACTCGGTCGTAGTCAAAATACGGCAGGAAACCATCCGGTCCGGATGCGCTGAAAGCGCGAAACCCTGTCTGGATATATGAGCGCTTTGTAACGTTTGTGTCGCCCCAATTTACGTCAGCGATGTTGCCCAATTCCTGCACTCTCCAACCCTGCGGAATCTTGCCGACAGGGGAATCTCCAAAGGAATCGGGGAAGAGGGCGGCGGTTTCGACGTTCATGCCGAAGGGTTGGCGGGCCTCAGCTTTGGCACGGACGGGATCGAAGTCTACAAACCAAGACCTGAATTGGATGCGGGCGATAGCTTCTAACGTCTCATTCGTCTGCCGGTTCAACTCGATCTTATCGTCTAAGGACCCTAGAATGTTTGCAATTGCTAGCTGCTCAGCCTTTGGAGGGACTTTTATCCGAAGCGAGCGGATATAGTTTCTATTTAGCGATGGTTGTGCGCTCCCTGAGTTGTATCGTTTGAAGTCTATGGACCTTAGGGCGTAGTACGCGAACCGCTCGTCGTTGCCGTGGAAATTTGTAACAAATAGAGCGGTGTTTAGTGGCCAATAGTCAATTCTGGAGAAACTGACGGTCCCAAAAGACGCGCCGCTTCTCCCAACTGTTACGCCGGGACCCTTGGCTTTGGCTTTGTCGTGGTATCCCGTGATCCCAAAGGAGCCGAGAATGGGGATTGCACCCGACTTTCGTTGGTGATCGGGCAGGTCGTGGCCTCGCTGTAGGCTGACGAAGCTTCCTAGCTCGGTTTCTTGCCATTTCTCATGAGCCATGGAATATCGTCCTGAGATTGTCCGAAATCATATCTTCGAGTTTTCGGGACTCAACAAACTGCGTGGCGAGCTTGGCCACAAGCCGCTTTATTCTGTCCTCGAACGGATCATCCTCCTCGTCAATTTCCTCGGCCCCAACGTAGCGACCGGGCGTCAAGATGTGGCCATGGGCAGCAATCTCATCGCTGGGGGCACTCTTGCAGAAACCAGGGGCATCTTCATATTTGCCAGCGCCCTTCTCACCCCGCCAGGCGTGATAGGTGCGGGCGAGGCTGGCGATGTCGTCTTGCGAAAGCTCGACGATGAGTGCGGTCGACTAGGAAGCCCATTTTCCGGGCATCCATGAAGAGCGTTTGTTTCCGCCGGTCACGAAATTTTCCGTTCGATTTATTTCGCGTGAGGAACCAGAGGCAGACGGGAATTGACGTCGTATAAAAGAGCTGGCCAGGCAGAGCGATCATGCAGTCGACGAGGTCGGCTTCAATGATGGCTTTGCGGATGTCACCTTCGCCGGACTGATTCGAGGACATGGAACCATTCGCGAGAACGAACCCCGCTACGCCGTTCGGCGCGAGGTGAGAGACGAAGTGCTGAACCCATGCAAAGTTGGCATTGCCTGGAGGCGGGACACCGTATTTCCAGCGAACATCTTTGACGAGGCGTTCACCACCCCAATCGCTGTCGTTGAACGGCGGATTGGCGAGGATGAAATCGGCTTTGAGGTCCTTGTGGGCGTCGTTTTGAAAAGAGCCTTCACTGTTCCAGGCGATATTGGATTCGATGCCGCGAATGGCAAGATTCATTTTGCAGAGCCGCCAGGTGGTCTGATTGGACTCCTGGCCGTAGATGCTGAGGTCGGTGCGGCGTCCGCCGTGGGCTTCGGCGAATTTTTCGCTTTGTACGAACATGCCGCCGGAGCCGCAGCAAGGGTCAAAAACGCGGCCTTTGTACGGCTCAATCATTTCGACGAGGAGCTTGACGACGGATTGCGCGGTGTAGAACTGGCCACCCTTTTTGCCTTCGGCGGCGGCAAACTGGCCGAGAAAGTATTCATAAACGCGGCCGAGAATGTCCTTGGAGCGGCTTTGCTTGTCGCCAAGGCCGATGGTGCCGATGAGGTCGATGAGTTCGCCGAGGCGATGCTTATCGAGGGATTCGCGGGCGTAGTCCTTGGGGAGGACGCCTTTGAGGCCGGGATTGTCCTTTTCGAGGGCGAGCATGGCTTCGTCGAGGAGTTTGCCGATGCCGGGCTGCTTGGCGGCGGCCTGAAGCTTGGGCCAGCGAGCGGCTTTGGGAACCCAGAAGACATTTTCGGCGGAGTATTCGTCGCGGTCTTCCGGATTCGCGTGCGGTTCGTTTTTGAGGGAGGCGTGGCGCTCCTCGAAGGCGTCGGAAATGTATTTGAGGAAGATGAGGCCGAGGACAACGTGCTTGTAGTCGGAGGCGTCCATATTGCCGCGGAGCTTGTCGGCGGCCTGCCATAGAGTCTGCTCGAAGCCGAGATTGGCGCCGTTTTTGGCGGTCTTCTTTTCGTGGTTTTTGCGCGCCATGCCCGGTCCTGCCCCTGCGAATTGCGATGGAATGTCCTGCGCGATGATCTTTGAGTTGCGTTTACCTGTCAAGTAAGGGGCGGAGCGGGAGGGCGGAAAAGCAGATCCCTCACCACCATTCGCAAAGAGCGCGACTGGGTTCGGGATGACAGCCAAGAGGCATGACGAGAGGTCGCAGCCAGACAAAAGAGAATCAGGAGGACGGCGGAGAATCTACGCATCGGAAAGCTCCTTGATTGAGATGAGAACAGCGAGTGGAGTGCAAATCTCAAAGTGAGCCAAGATAGCACAGGGTGTCGCTGGTTGAGACAGTTTCCGAGGGGAGCGACAGGGGAGTGGGATTGAGGGGCTAGTGCCTAGATGGATACTAAACTGAGGTACGTGAGGAAAACTCGGAAGAGAGCGGTATTGAAAGGAAAGAAGATGGAAGCGCCGCGGCTTCGGGAAGAAAGTTGGAGCGGCTGGCTGCGAAAGGTGGGACGAGGAAGTGAGAGTTTTGGCAGGCGCGGTGCACTTAGGGTGGCATTGGTCGGCGCACGCGACGGTTGGTTACTGGGAGAAAGGGTGCAAAGCGGCGCAGGCGAGACCACAACCGCAGCCCGAAAATGACTGTCGGAAGTGGCTGTTCGCCGCCGTACGGAGTGTCTTCCCCAACCGCCAAGTCTCCAGAGGAATCATCTCAAAAG
>Ga0066710_100005539_pt1 | contig 11538 bp, 11 predicted proteins | sample GraSoiAngelo_159_FD_79666 | JGI IMG/M metagenome (GOLD analysis project Ga0066710, IMG submission 79666) | Grasslands soil microbial communities from the Angelo Coastal Reserve, California, USA - 14_1009_16_40cm | ecosystem: Environmental > Terrestrial > Soil > Grasslands | place: USA... | reverse complement strand
TTTCAGATTTTGATTTCAGTTTCAGATTGTTGATTTTTGATTTCAAATTCTGGCCACGCCCGCCACTCCGGGCTTCGCCGTCATCTTCAATTGCTCCCCTTCTCCGCCCCAGCCGCTACGAATGATATTTGTGTAAAGAGCGAAGGCGCAGGCCGCCGACAAGGCCAGCAGCAGTAATCCTTGCCACATCGGACCAAGAAGCACGTGGCCCAAACCGAATAGAGCCAGATACACCATGGCACAGCCAAGGACCCAGGATCCAAGATTGCGTCCCAGGTCTCTGGTCGCTGGGACTTCCGGAACTAGCCGTGCGACGGGCTTCCATCCGCTGACATGCGGGCGCACGTCGCGATAGAACTTCAGCAGAACCTGTTCGGGTTCCGGCTTGGTGGCATAGGTGACGATCAACCACACCAGTGTCGTAGCCGCGGTCGTAGTTAAAGCAGTCTTGGCGAATACAACCGGATTTGCGCCGGAGAAGGGCGCCGCCCAGCGCAGGAAGATAGTCATGACGAGAGCCGTAGCCATTGCCGAGATTTCACTCCAGGCATTGATCCGCCACCAGTACCAGCGCAGCAGATAAACGCCGCCGGTGCCCGCGCCGACTTCCAGCACAACCTGCCAGCCAGAACGGATGTCGGCCAAGAGCACCGAGACCAGAGCGGAAGCAATCACCAACAGAACTGTTGATAAACGGGAGATCATCACGTAATGCCTGTCGTCAGCGTCACGCTTAATGAAACGGCGATAGAAATCTGAGACCAAGTAGGACGCACCCCAATTGAGCTGGGTAGCGATCGTAGACATGAATGCAGCCATAAAGCCGGCGACAACGATGCCTCGCAAAGCCGGCGGCACATGCTGACTAACAACCAGCATGTAACCGGTTTCGGGATGCTCCAAATTCGGATAGAGGACGATTGCGGCCAGCGCGGTCAGGATCCAGGGCCAGGGCCGCAACGCATAATGCGCGATGTTGAACCACAGAACGGAAAGCAGCCCGTTGCGTTCATCCTTGGCGCTGAAGATGCGCTGCGCAATATAGCCACCCCCTCCCGGTTCCGCTCCGGGGTACCAAAACGCCCACCACTGCACTCCGATATTCACCACAAAGGTCAGGACGGGCAGCAGCCACAGTCCCTCTTGAGACCAGCGTCGCGAAAAGTCAGGAAAAAATGCAGTAGCATCACCAGCGCCCGGTCCGGCGGCGGCGCGCATCTCCGCCAGTCGATGAAGCAGGGAGCTCATACCTCCTGCGGCGGACACGGCATACCATGCAACTCCGATTACGATCGACATTTTCAGGGCGAATTGGAACAGATCCGTCCAAAGCACGCCCCAGAGACCGCCCAGAGCTACGTACAGGCCGGTAAACGGAATCAGGAAGAGAACACAAATAGCCAACGCGCGATGATCGCTGACACCCAAAGTAACGGCCACAATGCTGGTCATTGCTTTCGTTACCCAGCCGAGGATCAGACAATTCATCAGCAGTCCGAGATAGACAGCGCGGAAGCCACGCAAGAACGCCGCGGGTTTGCCAGAGTAACGCATCTCCGCGAACTGAACATCAGTGAGCAAACCGGAACGCCGCCAGAGCCGCGCGAAGAGGAAGACTGTCATCATCCCTGACAGCAGGAAGGCCCACCATAGCCAGTTCCCCGCGATGCCCTGGGTGTAGACCAACCCGGTGACCACCAACGGCGTGTCGGCAGCGAAGGTGGTGGCAACCATGGACGTGCCCGCCAGCCACCACGAGACATTGCGGCCGGAAACAAAGTAATCGTCCACGCTCTTGCTGGAGCGTCCACGAAAGTACAAGCCCAGGGCAAGAGTGATCGCCAGATAGGCGATAATCGCCGACCAGTCGAGTAGGGTGAAGTTCATGGCTGGAAAGGATACACCTGATGAGAATGCGGCCCACGTAAAAATGCAGGTTCTTCCAGTGGTTTACCTTGCCGTGGATCTCAAACAAGAAAGCCGTCCGCGGATAAACACTGGACGGCTGCTAAATACGGCTGCGAATCGGTTACTTCTTATAGTTCCTCTCGCCCCTGGTTCTATGAGTGTTGTCGTACTGAATGCCGGCCTGAACGTGATTGATCGCCTGTTGAGTGAGATTCAAAGCCTGGACGCGATGCCCGCCCTTGTCCTTATCCGCTTTCTGCAATTCTTCCGCGGCTTCCCGCAGATGCTGAAGAGCTGCCTGCATATGAGGCTGGTTCTCTCGAGCGTACCGGTTGTCTTGCGCGTAGAGACCTCGCGGAGCCAACGACATCAGCGCAATTGCGAGCACTATTCCGAAATGGGTTAGACGGCTTCTCATGTTCCCTCCTGTTGGAACGATGGTCGAAAATTAGTAGAAGCTGCGGCTCGGTGTCAACTACATACCGCACCCAAGGTACTTAAGATGAAACAAAGATGTCCCTATCCGGTATAAAGCAGTTCCACTACCGTGCAGTCATCGCTGAGCGGAGTGCCGCCACAAAAGTTAGCCACCGCAGAGAAGATATCTTCGAGGGTTCCGCTTTTCGCAGCGACAGCCTCCAAACGCTCGTTATCGAAAAAGTCTCCACGAGCATTTTCTGCTTCGGTGACGCCATCGGTGACCAGCACCAGTCGATCACCCGGATGCATGTTGTAGTGGTCACTCTCGTAAGTGGCATCCGCCAACAGCCCGACCGGCAGGTTGCCGTGCGAGGGACGGATCACCTCGTGATTACACACTAGCAAGGGCGGCACGTGACCGCAATTCACATATTCCAACTCTCCATCGCTGCGGATACGAGCGATGATCACGGTCGCGTATTTTTCTCCGATATGCTTATGGGTGAAGAATCGGTTGACCGCAGCCACAATCTCAGGCAACGGCATGCGGGCTGTGAGCTGCGAAAAGATCATGCCTTGAAGAGTAGAAGCCAACAGGGCGGCTGAAACGCCCTTGCCGCTGACATCGGCCAGTACTACGGTGAGTCCGTCTTCGGTATTGACGGCATCGTAGAAGTCGCCCCCAATCTCCTTGCAGGAAAGATTTCTGCCGTTCAGCCGGGCGAACGGAACTTCGGGAATGGTGACTGTCATCAACCGCTGCTGGATGGAGGCCGCGATCGCGAGTTCCTGTTGGTAACGACGAGCCGCCTCTTCGGCTTGTACCAGGCGCGCGTTCTCCACCAGCGATGCCGCTTCGTGAGCAATGGCGCGAAGAATGTCATTGCTTACGCTGGAGAGATCCCGCGAAGCGAAGCGGGAATCCACATACAGCGCGCCCATTACTTCCGCCGACATTTCCAATGGCGAGGCCCCCTGCGCATCGCGGGTAGTCTGCACTTGCGGCTTGCGCAACGGAATGCAAATGACAGTGCGCAGATCATAGGCAACAATGCTATGCCGTCCCGCGAGATCGAGTGATTGACTGGTATCAGTGATAACGAACTCTGAATTCGATTTCCGGGCATCTTCCAGAATGGAATGTGAAATGGTCTTGTCGTCCAGCAAGGGTTCGCCTTTGGAATTGCGGCCCGCCGCCAGACGCAGCTTGCCGTCCTCTGCTTTCAGGAAGACATAGCCTCGTTCGGCACGGGTGAGGTTCAGAGTCGCATCGAGCAGTGTTACCAGGATTTCATCCAGCACCCCGATGGTGTTCAACTTGCGCGCTGCTTCCAGGAAAAGGGTCAGTTTTTCCAGATCGGTGGTTTCGGTGGAGATGTGAATCCCAGAGATCTGGCTTAGAAAATCACGGGCACTGTTCGAGCTTGCGTGATGAGGATGAAAGATGACGTAGGCGACATCGCGGACACCGAACTCAAGACGATCATTCCGTTCCAAGGTCTTGCGCTGAACCCGTTCGCCGTTGACGAAAGTCCCGTGCTTGCTGCTCTGATCGATTACGCAGAACTGCCCGTTTTCTGACACGATGAGGGCGTGGTCGCGAGATACGCGGGGATCCGCGATAACCAGATCTTTATCAACTTTTCTTCCCACACTGAAGGGGCTATGGTCGAGATTGATGGTGCGTTGATCGTTCCCCTGCACGAAGACCAGGATGGGGAAAATTCCCGATCCCGCTTCGGATATCGGACCAGTGATAGTTGGGAATGCCATGGCGACTACTGCAGAGGCTCTCTTCTCTAACACAATAATGACAGCACTCGACGTTGGCGGAAAGGGGGTCACGAATGGTTCTTCGCGTCCCCGGCTCGGTTTTCTAAATCCGCGAAGTCAGCAACTCAGGCCGCCCCACGACGAAAGGCGGCGATTGCCTGCTGCTCGGTGTCGTAGACTTCAAAAACTGTGACCAGCTTGGTGACCTGCAGCACGTCGCGCAGGCGCTGACCGAGTCCGGTCAATTTGACATCGGCGCCGCCCGAACGTGCCGAAGAATAGACGCCAACCAGGGTTCCGAGGCCGCCGCTATCGATATAGGTAACACCTGAAAGGTTAAGCACAATCTGCCGGGTTGAGGCTAACAGGCGCTTGAGAGTCTCGCGCAATTCTGTCGCTTCTTCTCCGAACATGATGCGGCCATGACAAGAGACAATGGTGACTCCATCGGTCACGCGCGTCTCAATTTTGAGGTTCATCTCATCCTCCAACATCATCCCCACAAGTGTTGGAGAAGCCTAACGCGTGGTCTCAGACAATGCAAGTTTTGGCGCGGGCCTGCTGAACGTAACAGTCATTTGACGAGCTTAGGATGGTTCTTTGCGATCCACGTTTCAACTACCTCACAGAACTCTTTTGCTTTGATGACAATCTCTTTCGCCTCAGATTCTGTTACCAAGCGCGTTCTCGTGTAGTCGATTTGGTTGCGCTTGCGCCTGCAAATCTCAAATTAGTCTGTCAGTTCTTCCGCCGACTTGCTCGAGCGCAAGCGTGGCGCTCTCTAGAGATACCTGGTGATGCCCAATCTTTGCGCTAACTCGATAACCAGCGCACGCGATAGCCATATTGGCAGCTTGAAGAGCTGCGTTGTACGCAGTTGCAAAGCGGCGATCGGCGGAAAGCCCTGCAACGCCGGCGTCCGCCAAGTCCCGAGCGATGAGCTCCCGCATGTTGTTCAGCTCCTGTTTGGACGTCTTGTGTTTTTGGACGTCTTTATTTGCCAGTAATTGCGTCCAGCTCACGTTCGCTTCCTTTGACAAATTGCTTTGGGCGCTTCAGCACTGCAGTCAGGAAATGATCGTTCTTCTTAACCCGGTCTCGGAATTCATCTACCGAATAGACGGTTGCATTCAACTCGCGGCCCAGGGCGCGCTCGGCTTTCCGGAGCGCTGGTGTTAATTCGGCGAGATCGATAATGCCGATGACCATCAAGTCGATGTCGCTAGTCGCGTGCTCTTGCGCTCGGGCAACGGATCCGTGCACAAATGAGCAAAGTATCTTGTCCCCAAAACGTGCCACGGCGGTCTGAATCGTAGGGATGATCCCTGCAGTCTTCTCGAATATTGAGCGCAGTTCGCGGTAGATCGGAGAACGCCTTTGTGCTCTGAAATAAGCACGGTTACCATCTCGTCTTTGCTCAAGAATTCCGGTATCGACGAGCGCAGACAGCTCACGTTGCAGGCTGGAAGGGCTAGTGCCCAGGTACTCAGCCAGTTCAGACAGAAACCACCATTTCTCCGGCTGGGTCATAGTTGCAGCTAGAACCCGCTCCCGAGTTTTTGGGAACAGAGCTTCCAACGTTGCGCTGTTACGCATAATGCGTAAATTGTTACGCATATTGCGTAAATAAGCAAGTGTCGAGATGCCCGCGGACGGTCAGCGACAAATGGTCAAGGCTCTTGCGGAACCCTCTCCGGCACAGTCCTTCGCCGGATCGATCGGAAAGAAACAAGATCACTGAGCATAAGAGCTACTGCGCCCAGCACAGCCAGCGGAATGCCGAGGCTCGTATAGAGCGGCAATGCCCATGCTTGCTGAACCAACCTCCCTGGCAAGCTGAACGCAGCGATGCTAAGAACCAGCGTAGCCAGCCATGGCCAAAAAATAAGCAAGCCCGACACCACATACGCCAGTCGTGTCAGGCGACTCCGGTTCCAGTTCGATGTGGCGTGTTGAATCAGGAGGAAGATGGAAGGCAACAGAAGCAGCTGGTTATATGGTGCCACCATTGGGACGATGACCACAGTCGCCGCTAGAAACACGGCAGTGACCAAAGAAAAGGCCGCCGTGTCCGCCGGCTCACGACGTAGCCGCCAGCAAACACCCGCCAGGGCCAACAGGATCAAACCACTGATCACTCTTCCCCACCCCGGGGTGACCAGTACGTCCAGCAACGATCCAGCGCCTCCGGTGTATTGCCGGTAAGCTGCAATTGCCTGGCGAAACTTTGACATCCATCCGGGGAGCAGGTATTCGGCTCCGCCGAGGAGAGCGGCCATAGTCAGGACGAATCCCCAAAGAAAACGCTGCCGCCGGCGCCAGTCGCTGATTGTCCACAGAGTGAGCCAGGCCGCCAGTGGCCACACCAATTGAGGTTTCACAGTCGCCAAGGCTAGTACGATACCTGCGAACAAAAGATGGCCGCTCGTCAGCAGCACAGCGCACAGCGCGATCAATCCGCTGACCACCAGGCTTAACTGCTGCAGCTTGATTCCCTGCACTGCGGGAAAACTGCCAATCGTTAAAACGATGAGGATCGCGGTTGTAGTTGCTGAAGGACGCCGCCGTAATGCGCGTAGCCAGAGCGGAACCGTGGCGATCGTCAGGATCAGCAATAGCCAGCGGAAGCCGGCTTGCACCGCCGAAAACGGCAGCGTGATAGTCGGGGCGAGCAGAAAGACAACATACATCGGGTAAGCAAAACCTTGCTGATCTTTCGGATCTTCGGGACGAGCGGGGTCGAGAGGACGTCCGTAGTAGCCGGCCTGGATTTCCCGCGTGACATCGCTGCTGTACGGATCACGATGATGAAGTAGCAACTCGCGCGCGCCCAGCCAGCGCGGATAGAGGTCCGAAAGATTGCCGCGCGGCCGGCCGTGCGCCGCCGCATCTGCCCGCTGATAAGGGACCAGGACATACTGCACGTACAACCACATGCTCGCCGCCATCAGCAGCGCGATCACCAAACCTACTTTGGGATTCTTTAACAATAGTGTGGCCGAAACGAAATCGCCCCATGTTACAACTTATCGCGAACAATCTTTTTGCGAACGACCTTTCCCGTGAGACTACGAATTCTGGTTTCGACCGTCATCGGAATTGCTAGCGGCATGTTTTGTTGGTTCCTGCTGACTCACTTTCACCAGGGCGCGGCAGACTTCAGTTGGGCCATTCGGGCTGCGAAGTATCTCCTGGCAGGGAAAAATCCGTACGACACACCGCTTGAGCAGTATCCGATGACGGCGGCTTTATTCGGATTGCCATTCGTGTGGATGCGTCCCGAAGTCGCGGCCGGCGCCTTCTACGGCATCAGTTCAGCGCTGCTGGCTTTCGGGCTCACACGCTACGGCTATCACCGGTTGCTCGTATTTCTTGCATATCCCTACTGGGCAGGGATTCTGACCGCGCAGTGGTCACCGTTGATTGTGGCCAGCGCTTTCTTTCCTCTACTTCTCCCGGTAACGATGGTCAAGCCGCAGATTGGTTTGCCGGTTGCTCTCACCCATCTTACTCGCCGCGGAGTTATCGGCTGCGTAGTGGTTGTACTGCTGAGCCTGGTGGTAATGCCGCGGTGGCCATTCTTATGGTTTGGGCAACTGGGATATTACGAGCACTTCATCCCCTTGCTGGTTTTGCCCGGGCCTTTGCTGGCACTTGCGTTGTGGCGTTATCGCGATCGGGACGCGATTTTTTTATTGTTGGCGGCGATCATGCCGGAGAGATGGTTTTTTGACGCTTTCATTCTGTGGCTGATTCCAAAATCTCGACGCGAGATCCTGGCCACAGCATTTTTCAGTTACGGAGCGGGCATCTGGCGCTGGTATCACACTCCGCACAGCTTCACTGAGGTCGGGCGATGGACGGTGGTATTCATCTATCTGCCCATGCTGGGAGTAGTGCTTTGGCGAGGGCTTGCCAAGAGAGACAAGCCTGTGATCCTACCAACCGCAGCGGAGTCAGACAGCTTGGGTCGTGGGAATCTCGCGGGGACGTCCAATCCTTGAGATTTCCCTGGCCAATCCCCACGCCCACAGCAGCAATACCGGAGCGAGCAAACTCAACTTCCCATATTTTTGCAGCAGAAGCATCTGGATCGGACTTACGAACAGCAGCAACATTGGTCCCACGAGTGTTATCCGATTCCATCCACCCTTCACATCGGCGCCTGCGAGATGATTCGCCAGCAGGATAACAGGCAAAAACAGCAAGCTGAGGTCATAGGTGTTGGCGTGATAACTCACAAGAATCGTAGTAACCAGCGCTAAAGCGAATCCCAGATCAAATACTGTTCCCTCTCTTGCAACTTTCCATTTCGCCGATGCGAAGATGAACAAAGCAACTGACAACATCGCCACCACAAGTTGAATAACGAGTTTCGAACTGCGCGCGGCGAGAAAGGTATGGAGCAGGCCGCGCAGATTCGGCATATCTACTGGGACGATCGCTCCGTGTCCCATCACGGTCTCGATGTGCCACACAAATGCTGGATAGCTCAACACCCCGTTCCAACCAATAACGGCGATTGAAACCACTGTCAGAACAACTGCTACTGATACAAATCCGAGCAACGCTTTTAGTCGTTTGTGAAGCAGCAGGATCAACATCAGAGGCAACACCAGATGGAACCGGAAGAGTCCGAGGCCCAGCCAGCAACCGGCAGCCAAATCATTGTTCTGCTTTAGAGATACGAAAGCGAGAGTAAAAAACAGTAAGAGCGGAAGAATGTCCTGCCCCTGCAATAAATCAAAAAACATAGGATAAAAAGCTAGGGAGACGAATAGCCAAAACAGGGCGGACACATGCTTCAGTTGGAACAACTGGTTCCGCAGCAAAAGCGGGAGTGATAAGAGGATCAGCACGTTCACCGCATCCCAAAGCAGATAAGCCACGGGATAAGAAAACCACGTGAAGGGCGCGAAAATAAGAGCTTCCCAAGGCGGGTGAATGTAAGGCAGAGGGCCTTGCCGAATGCTGACTCCGGCGGCAAATTCCTGCTGGATACGATACTGAGTCTGACTGTCGTACAACTGCTTGCCTAAACCTTCCCGCACAATTTTTCCTGCCGAATAGAGAGCCGTGAAGTCGGGGTAGCCCTTGCGAACTAAATCCCGCGAACGCCAGGCTACGACGATATGCAGGGAAAGCATTCCCGCCAAAAAAAGCAGCAAAAGCTTTTTATATTTCTCCGGCTTCATGAATCAATCTTTAGGCCAGCCGATTCTACCTTGTGTTCCGGCTGGGGTATTATCCAGCGCAGGTGAATTCTCTCCTCGAAACGCGCCGGATTTTTGTTGCCGTTCTGGTGCTTGGCCTCTTCGCCATGGCGGCCCGGGGTGTAGCCGACCCCGATGTGTGGTGGCATCTACGCACCGGTCAACTGATCATTCAGAATCATCAGGTGTTTCACGCGGACCCTTACTCCTTTACTCGTGCGGGCCAACCATGGATTAACCACGAGTGGCTATCCGAGGTCGCGATGTACGGTGTGTATCGTCTGGCGGGTTGGGGAGGATTGATTGTCGGGTTCTCGGTAATCATCGCCGTTAGTTCTCTGCTGGTTTACTTGCGAAGTCCGGGTCAGCCTTATGTTGCCGGGATATTCACGATATGGGGCGCTGCAGCTTCGGCTCCTATTTGGGGAGTACGCCCACAAATGTTCTCGCTGCTATTGGCCAGCATCTTTCTCTTCATACTAGAGCGTTCAGACAAACATCCGCGGCTGCTGTGGTGGACGGTGCCGCCGCTGACACTACTCTGGGTGAATTCACACGGAGGATACTTTGTTGGAATCGGCCTGATGATCCTGTTTCTAGCCGGTGAGGTGCTGGAAGTAGTGTTTGGTTTCGGGGGCTGGACGCAGTCTGCTCCGCATCTCCGCAGGTTGGTGTTGGCTCTGGTCGCATGCCTGGCGGTGGTGCCTCTGAATCCGAATGGGATGCCTATGTATTGGTATCCACTGGAAACCATCCGTTCCAGCGCCATACAGAATTATGTCGACGAATGGTTTTCGCCGAATTTTCATCAAGCCAAAGAATTGCCTTTTCTCTGCATGCTCCTGGCTACTTTTCTCGCCCTGGGACTTTCCTCGCGACGGGTGCGCGCCCGAGACCTTCTTTTGCTGCTAGCGACCATGTGGTTGGCCCTGCGCTCGGTGCGCCATATCCCGATTTATGTACTCGTCGCCGTACCCATCCTCAGCGGATCGATACAATCCTGGCTGGAACAACGTGGCGCCGCCTCATGGGTCGGGTCGCGGTCAAGTTCTTTGTGGTCACGCCGCATGCTAGTGAATGCAACTATATTGACGACCTTTGTCGTCTTCACCATCGCACAGGTTCGAACCGTGATAAGCCGTCAATCAGAAACCGAAGCCGAGCACTTTCCTGCAGCAGCGGTTTCCTTTCTAGCGAGGCAGCGACCACCCGGGCCAGTATTGAACAACTACAACTGGGGTGGCTATTTCATCGGCGAACTGTATCCCGAATACCGCGTTTTTATTGACGGGCGCACCGACCTGTACGGCGGTTCCTTTATGGATGATTTCTATGCCACTTACCACCTCACGGATGGCTGGAAGGGTCCGATCCAGCACTGGCAAATCCGTACCGTAATCCTACCTCCCGATGCACCTCTGATAACTGCGCTACGGTCCCAGGCGGGCTGGAAGCAAATTTATGCCGACTCTCAAGCCGTCATATTGACTCAAGAGCGCTAGCCAGGGCAGCAGCTAACCTCTTGGCGGAGCTAGCACTCTGCAATATATATCTCGCTTCGGTTGAGCTCCTGAGATATCATAGCCGGGCATATTCAAGGCCGGCCAAGGCAACGAAGTGGAACGGCTGGTCTGTTGTGCATCTCTCCCCCTGTGTAATTTCTTTGCTGTTACGAGGATGAAGACAATGGGAGCAGTGCACAAACTGTGGCGGGGCGAAGCCGGACAAGACATCGCGGAGTATGCCATCATGCTGGCCGTGATCCTAGCCATTGCTGTAGGTACGATTCGACTTATCGGCTCCAGTGCAGGCAACGTATTTTCCTCCGTTGCCAGCGCGGTTCAATAAGTAGTTTCTAGTGAAAGCCAATGCTTTGCTGCGTTTCCCGGGTATAATGCGGCAGATATTTCTTTGCCGAGGTCCTCTGAAAACGGTAGCATCCTTCTGGACCGAATCCTCACCGCGCCCGCCAAAGCATCGGGGCGGCATCCGGGATACAATGTGCAAGAATTTGTCCCTCGACCGGGGACGCGTCGGGTATTATGGGCGAGGGACTTGAGACCGTCTCCTTTCCCTTTCGCAAGCCATTGATTCAGCAAACAGAAGAAATTGCGGTACGAGGTCGCCGATGCGCACAAAATTGCACAAGATCGGGTAGGACTATCTATTGCCTGATTTTCCAGGAGAAGAATTTAGAGTGAAACAGATTCTTTATAGGCTGTGG
>Ga0066710_100005537_pt1 | contig 11540 bp, 10 predicted proteins | sample GraSoiAngelo_159_FD_79666 | JGI IMG/M metagenome (GOLD analysis project Ga0066710, IMG submission 79666) | Grasslands soil microbial communities from the Angelo Coastal Reserve, California, USA - 14_1009_16_40cm | ecosystem: Environmental > Terrestrial > Soil > Grasslands | place: USA... | reverse complement strand
GATGCAGGCTGTGGAACAACTTGTCGATGAGCTTCGCCCGCTCGACGAGATAGCCCATGAACAGGAAGAGCGGAATCGCGATCAGCACGTCGTTCGACATCACACCGTAGGTCCGCTGCACGAACAGGTCAAGCACCTGCCGATTCGCGAGCGCCGGATTCACGCTGCGGTAAGCGAGCCACGCAAAGAAGACACCCATCCCCATGAGCGTGAACGCGGTCGGAAACCCGAGCATGATGCCCACGCAGATCAGCGCGAGCATGAGCAGGCCCAGGGGACCGTTGGTTAGGTGGCCCCAGGGCGTAAATACGATCACCGGGATCATGATGAGCGCGATCAGCGAGAAACCGAACCAGAGCTCCTTGCGCAGCTTCACTTGCCCGCCTCCTGGCGTACGACCAGCGCGTCGAGCTTCTGAATATCCTCGTCCTTGACGTGGACCATTTCTTTGAGCTTGTCCACGTCGACTTCCTGCACGTCTTCCTCGCGCGACGGCCATGTGCCCTGCTTGATGCAGATGATGCAGCGGATGATTTCGACGACACCCTGCATCAGCACGAACGCACCGGCGACCGGTATGACCGTCTTGAACGGATAGATCGGCGGGCCCTCGGCGGTGATATTCGAATGCTCGTTGATGGCCCATGACTCCGCGGCATACGTGTATCCGGCCCAGACCAGTGCGGTCACGCCGGGAATGAAGAACACGATATAGAGGGTGAGATCGAGGATGGCTTGCGCCCGCGGCGTGAAAAAGCCGTAGATCACATCCCCGCGCACATGGCTATTTTTCGCCAGCGTGTAGGCGCCGGCCATCATGAACAGCGTCCCATACATCATGATCATGGCATCGAACGCCCAGGCGCGCGGCGCATCGAGCACGTAGCGCGCGAACACTTCCCACGAGACATGCAGGGTGAGCAACAGGATGACGAACGAAAACGCTTGCCCGACCCAGGTGCTGACCTTGTCTACGAAGAGCAACAGTTTTTGCATGCCTGGCAACTTGCGGCGAGATGGCGGCGGACGAAGTTTATTCTTCCAATGCTGTGACGCGGCTGACGAGAATCAAAAAGACACCACCCGGTAGCGCCGGGTGGTGTCTCCCGCATGCGTATATTCAGCGTCAGGCCTTTTTTTCGGCCGGCTTCTTGGCGCCAAAGTAATAGTTGTAGGCCATGCGCCGGTTCACGTAGGTGTCGAGGTCCCAGCGCACCGCGCGCTCCGCGAATTTGCGCTGCGATGCGATGACCTCCTTGAACAGCGGGTTCTCCGCCGACTTCTTTTCCATGATCGGGTCGAAGAGCTCGATTTGCTTCTGCAGTATCGAGTCCGGCGTCTTGTAGAACTTGACCTTGTCCTTGGTCTGCAGCTCGATGTAATCCTGCGAGTAGCGGTCGATCGCCTTCCACGACATATCCGATGAAGCCGCTTCGACGGCGTAGGCGATTAGCGCCTTCATTTTCTCCGGCAGCGCATCGTACTTCGTCTTGTTGAAGGTGATCTCGAATTGCTCGGCGTTCTGGTGGAAGCTCTGCAGCATGCACACCTTGGACACATCCGGGAAACCGAGCAGCCGGTCGGAGGTTGCGTTGTTGAACTCGGCACCATCGAGCAGGCCACGGTCCATGGCCGGTACGATCTCGCCACCGGGCAGCGCGTTCACTGCTGCACCCATAGCGGTGTAGAGGTCGATCGAGATACCCACGGTGCGGAACTTGAGGCCCTTGAGGTCTTCGAGCTTGGTGATCGGCTTCTTGAACCAGCCGAACGGCTGTGTCGGATGCGGCCCGTACGGGAAGGACACCACGTTGGCGCCGATGGACGCGTAAATCTTGTTGAGCAGCTCCTTGCCGCCGCCGTACTTGTGCCAGGCGAGCATCATGTTCCCGTCCATGCCGAAGGCCGGACTCGATCCCCACAGCGCCAGGGCATTCTGCTTGCCGTAATGGTAGACGAGCACGCCGTGGCCGCCGTCGAGGGTGCCCTTCGAGACTGCGTCAAGCAGCCCGAAAGCTGGCACGACCGCGCCGGCCGGCAGCACCTCGATCTTGAGCTCGCCACCCGTCATGTCGTTCACCTTCTTGGCGTAATCAAGGGCGTACTCGTGGAAGATGTCTTTGGAAGGCCAAGTGCTTTGCCAGCGCATGCTGATCGGGCCGGCTTGTCCCTTGGCAATCATCGGAAAACCAAGGGCGGCCGCACCGCCCGCGATAGCCGTCGCCGCCTTCAGAAACCTGCGTCGTGTCGCCGTCGTTGTGGCAATCACGGGCTGCTCGACACGGGATTTCGATCTGCGAGTCATAGCTCCTCCTAGAACAGGGCGCGTATGCGCCACGTGATGGGGCGGTCAGCCTCGAGCCCTCTGCCGTCGGTGTGCCGCGGTCAAGCCAACGAAGCTCGCCGCGATCTCGGAACGATTATACCCACGGCACGCGGGCAGTCCAGCAGCTTCTGTCCTGCCCTGCAGCGAGCCGCGATGCCGCTATCCGGCCAACGGACGCCGCTCGCGCAGCGCCTGCGCCAGCGTGCCGCTATCGACATATTCAAGCTCACCGCCCACCGGCACACCCCGGGCAAGCCGGGTCACCTTGAGCCCGCGTGCAGTGAGCAACTCGCCAATGTAATGGGCGGTTGCCTCGCCTTCGTTAGTGAAGTTCGTGGCAAGCACAACTTCGCGCACCGCGCCATCTTGCGCACGCTTGAGCAGTCGATCGAGACGGATCTCCTTCGGACCGATACCGTCGAGCGGTGAGAGCCGGCCCATCAGCACAAAGTACAAACCGGAATACGCCTGCGTGTGCTCGATCATCATCAGATCGGCCGGAGTCTCGACTACGCATAGTAACGACGGATCGCGCTTGGCCGAGCGGCAAAGCGCACAAGTCTCGTCTTCGGTAAAAGTGTTGCAGCGCTGGCAGTGATGGATGGTACGGTTGGCGGCCTCGAGCGCGCGTGCAAGACGCTGCGCGCCTTCACGATCATGCTGCAGCAGATGCAGCGCCATGCGCTGCGCCGCTTTGGGGCCTACTCCAGGCAGGCAGCGAAGCGCCTGCGTCAGTTCATCGAGACTGCCGAGCGGCTCCATCCACTCGGTCAGAAAGGCAACTTGAAACCGGGCGGCAGCGGCAACCCGGCGGTCATCCCGGCCAGTTTTTCCTGGCTCGTGATCTCGACTTTGCGCACGGCGTCGTTCACGGCCGCAGCAACCAAATCTTCGAGCATGTCTTTATCTTCGGTAAGCAGTGAGCGGTCGATGGTGACGCGCTTGACGTCGTGGCGGCCGGTCATGACGACCTTGACCAAGCCTGCTCCGGACTGGCCCTCGATCTCCATGGCGGCGATTTCCTCTTGCGCCTTTTTCATGTTGTCCTGCATTGCCTGCGCCTGCTTCATCAGTCCGGCAAGTTGATTCTTCATGCTATCGCTCCTGCATCATCAGAGTGGTTTGATCGAATCTGGCTTGATCTTGGCGTCGAAGCGCGCGAGCACGTCTTGAACGAAAGGATCATTGCGGAACGCCGCCTCCGTCTTCGCCTGTGCTTCGGCTCGCTCGCGCCGCTCCTGCGCTGCGAGGGTCGCCGACGCTCCACTACTCAACGTGAAGCGCAACCGGATGCGCCGGCCAAAGGCTTGCTCCAGGGCGGCCTTCAGTTTGTCGGCATAAGGTTTATCCGTAAGATGCTGCGCCGCTTCTGGCACCGCCAGTATCAGCTCGTAGCCGTCGATCTGTTTGAGCTCGGTCTGGGCCGCGAGTTGCAGCGCGATGCCGGAGAGCTTCAAGCCAGCGACGAACGCGGGCCAATCGGAAATCTTCGGCAGCGGGTCGGCGATGCTGTCGGGTGCCATGGACGCTGGCACCCCCGCGAGCGAACCCGGCGCAGCCGTCGACGTCGCTGCACGAAGCGTTGGCGAGCCGGAGGTGGTGGTGTCGCGGGTGGCCGTAGCCGCATCGGTGCCGGGGCCCGATGCGGGTTCGAACGCCAGCAGCCGCAGCAGCGTCATCATAAAGCCGGTCGCTTCGTCCGGCGCGAGCGCTAAGTCGGCGCGTCCCTGCACGCAAATCTGATAGCCAAGCTGGACCGCTTCGGGCGCAAATGCTGTGGCATACGCGGCGACCCGCGCTGCATCGGGAAGCGCCTCGACCGCGCCAGGCACCGCCTGCGCCACGGCGATACGATGGAACAGCGAAGCAACTTCGTCCAAGGCCGACGGCAGCGACAGCCCACGCTCGGAGATTGCCTGTGCTTGGGCAAGCAATGCCGGTCCGTCGTTGGCGAGCAAGGCATCGACGATGCGGTACGCGTAGTCCGTGTCCACTGCGCCGAGCATCAGGCGCACGGCCGCTTCTCGAACCTCACCTGCGCCGTAGGCAATAGCCTGATCCAGCACCGACAGCGCATCGCGCATGGAACCCTGCGCGGCGCGCGCGATTAGCGCTATCGCGGCTTCGTCGAAGCCAATGCTTTCCGCAGCGAGAATTTCGCCGAGCCTGGCCGCAATAAGAGATACAGGGAGGACTTTGAGGCTGAACTGCAGGCAGCGCGACAGCACCGTGACGGGAATTTTCTGTGGGTCCGTGGTCGCCAGCACGAATTTCACATGCTCGGGTGGCTCCTCCAATGTCTTCAACATCGAGTTGAATGCCGCCTTCGACAGCATATGCACTTCGTCGATCAGATAGACCTTGTAGCGACCAACCGTCGGTGCATAGCGCGCGTTATCGAGAATCTCGCGCATGTTGTCGATACCAGTGTTCGATGCGGCGTCGAGCTCGAGCAGATCGACAAAGCGGCCTGCGTCGATGTCGCTACAGGCAGGACACACGCCACATGGGGTGGCGGTCACACCTTTGACGCAATTGAGACTCTTGGCAAGGATGCGGGCAATCGTGGTTTTGCCGACGCCGCGCGTTCCGGTCAGCAGATAGGCATGGTGCAGCCGACCGCGCTGCAGCGCATTGCTCAGCGCGCGGACCACGTGCTCCTGCCCAGCAAGCTCGGCAAAGGTCTTCGGCCGCCACTTGCGGGCGAGTGCCTGGTAGCTCATCGGGATCGGGTAATGTTGGTCCGACGTCCAGCGCTGAGCAAGACGCTAGCGCACTGCGCGTTCGGCTAGTCGGCGGCGGATGGGCGATGCAGCCTGAAGCCGAGCTGAAGCGACAAATTGGGTGGCGAGCCGTACCCCCGGCACTTGCAGAGAATAGCTATGGCTGCTTCCTTCCGGACCTGACCAGGTTCACCACCATGCAATGCGGGGCGGCCCGCCATTGATCGTTGCGGCGCTTTCGCGCCGAAAACATAATTATCGGCGAAGCGACGTGCGCCAGCAAGTAAATCAGCGCAGCTGCTCGAGTGCGCCCGCTGCCAAATGAAAACGCGACGCGTCGGGCAGCTCGATCAATTCCTTATCATGACAGGCGACGACGACACTGCGTCCTTCGCTTTGCAGGCGCCGAATCAGTGCAATCACCTGCGCGCGCGCAGTGGCATCTAGATTCGCGGTCGGCTCGTCCAGTAAGAACAGTTGCGGCTCGAGGACCCACGCGCGGGCAAGCGCCACTTTCTGCTTTTCGCCGCCGGAAAGCTGCGGTGCGGGGACCGCACGCACGGTGTCGAGTCCGGCCCACGTCACCGCCGCATCGACTTTACGCCGTCGTTCCTCCGTTGTGACCCTGCGCACGGATAGACCATAACCGATGTTGTGATCGATGCTTCCAGTAAACATGTACGGATGTTGGTGGACGTATTGAATGCGCCGCCGCAGTTCCGCAGGGTAGGTGTGGATCGCGATAGGGCGACCTTCGAAATCGAAGCGCTCGGCATGCGCCGTCTCGAGTCCGGCAAGTGCGCGCAGGAGCGTCGACTTGCCGGCGCCGTTATCACCGGTCAGCACGACGCAGGCGCCGGCGCCGACGTCGAAGGTATCGATGGCGAGAAGAGGTCCATTGCTCGTGTTGGCGAAGCGCTTGATGAGGCCGCGCACGGCGAGCAGCGGCTCGCTCATGCGCTGGCTCCGCGGCCCTGCAGCAGTGCAAACGCCACGTTGATCGCCAGCGCCAGCGCCATCAGCACAAACCCCAGCGCGATACCTTGCGCAAACTCGCCCTTGCTCGTCTCCAGGGCGATGGCAGTGGTCATGGTGCGCGTGAATCCGGCGATATTGCCGCCGACCATGAGCGCGCAGCCGACCTCGGAAATCACGCGGCCAAAACCGTTGCACACGCCGGCCAGCACACCGAAGCGCACCTCGCGCAGCAGTGTCCACGCCGCCTGCCAGTGCGTTGCACCAAGGCTCGTCGCGGTCTCCTGAATGCGTGGGTCGGCGCCCTGGAACGCTGCCAATGCAAAGGAGGCGAGCACCGGAAGCGCGATCAGGATCTGACCTAGGATCATGGCGTCGGGCGTGAAGAGTAATTGCCAGGCCCCGAGCGGGCCGCGACGCGACAGCAACATATACAGAATCAAACCGACGACGACGGTGGGAAACGCAAGTAAACTCTGCAGCGCGATAATGAGAACCCGACGCAGACGAAAGCGTGCGATCGCCAGCCAGTAACCAATGGCCACCGCCAATGGCGTGGCAATCAGCAGTGCCGCGAGCGACACGCGCACCGATAGCGCGATGATCCCCCACAACTCGGGGTCACCGCCAAACATCAATCGAAACGCTTCGGTGGTCGCGCTGGGCATCGCGCCTACTGGCTCCAACCGGGCCGCATTGTCGCTAGCGCTACGGCAACTCCGCAATGACGGTCATCCCGCGCATGTACGGGTGCAACACTTCGGGTACATCCACACCGCCATCAGCGCGCTGATAGTTCTCCAGCACAGCGATCAGCGTGCGCCCCACGGCCAATCCGGAGCCATTGAGCGTATGCAGCAACTCTGGCCTTCCCTGCGCGCCGCGGTAGCGCGCCTGCATGCGTCGAGCCTGGAATGCTTCGCAGTTGGAGCACGACGAGATTTCGCGGTACTTGCCCTGGCCCGGCAGCCACACTTCGAGATCGTAGGTTTTCGCAGCGGCGAAGCCCATGTCGCCGGTGCACAGGGTCACCACGCGGTACGGTAATTCCAGTTTCTGCAGGATCCTTTCCGCGTGGCCGGTAAGTTCCTCCAGGGCTTCGTACGATTTATCGGGATGTACGATCTGCACCAGCTCGATCTTGTCGAACTGATGCACACGGATCATTCCACGCGTGTCCTTGCCATAGCTGCCGGCTTCCGAACGAAAGCACGCTGTATGCGCCGTGAACTTGAGCGGTAATTGCTCCGCCCGGACGATCGCGTCACGCACGAAATTGGTCAAGGGAACCTCGGCAGTCGGAATGAGGTACATGCGAGCCTCATCGGTTGCGCCACCCTTGGTAACCCAGAACAAGTCATCCTCGAATTTCGGCAGTTGACCGGTGCCGACCAGCGTTTCGGCATTGGCAATGACGGGGACATAGCATTCCGCGTAACCATGCTCGCTTGTATGCGTATCGAGCATGAGCTGGATAAGCGCACGATGCAGCCGTGCAACCGCGCCGCGAAGCGTGTAGAAGCGCGTGCCGGCGAGCTTGGCCGAAGTTTCGAACTCGAGCCCACCAACCGCCGAGCCAACGTCGACATGGTCGCGCGGCTCGAACGAGAATGAACGCGGCTCGCCCCAGCGGCGCACTTCGACATTGTCGGCGTCGGAGGTGCCGACGGCGACACTGGGATGCGCGAGATTGGGCATGGCGAGCAACCACTCGCGCAACTCGGTCTGGACGCCGGCAAGCTCGCTCTCCAATTCTTTTAGCTCGCCTCCAATGCCCGCGACCTCAGCCATCAGCGCTGAGGTATCGTCGCCCTTGCTCTTGGCAGCACCGATATGCTTGGACAGGGTGTTGCGCTTTGCCTGCAGTTCCTGCGTGAGGGTCTGGATGACCTTGCGTCGCGCCTCGAGCTTCTCGAATTTGGCGGTGTCGAGAATGTAGCCGCGAGCTTGGAGGCGTAAGGCGACCGCCGCAACGTCATTGCGCAAAAGTTGTAGATCGAGCATGCGTCCGATTCTATCAGAGCCCCCACGGACCCTTGGACTGCCTTTTCACGATGCTCGCCAGCCGCGTTGTCTACGACTTTTGGTCGTCGCTGCGCGCCTTGGCATCGCGTTCATGGAGTCGCGCGAGCCGTTCGGCAATTTTCGCTTCGAGGCCACGCTCGGTCGGACGGTACCATGAGGTTGGCGGCACACCCTCGGGCAAATAGCGTTCGCCGGCGGCATACGCGTCTTCCTCGTCGTGCGCATAGCGATAACCCTTGCCATAACCCAAATGCTTCATGAGGCCGGTGGGGGCATTGCGTAAGTGCAGCGGAACCGGGCGCGAACCATCTTCGGCGATGAACGCCCGCGCGTCGTTGTAAGCAACGTACACGGCGTTGCTCTTCGCCGCACAGGCAAGATAGATCGCCGCCTGCGCCAGCGCAAGCTCACCTTCGGGAGTACCAAGCCGCTCGTAGGTTTGGACCGCATCGAGAGTGAGCTGCAGCGCGTGCGGATCGGCAAGCCCGATATCCTCGCTCGCCATGCGAATCATCCTGCGACCTACGTACAAGGGATCGGCGCCACCGTCGAGCATGCGGCACAACCAATACAGCGCGGCGTCGGGATCGCTGCCTCGCACCGCCTTGTGTAGCGCGGAGATCTGATCGTAGAACGCGTCGCCACCTTTATCGAAGCGGCGCAAGCTTCGTGCGATCGTCGCCTCGACAAACGCAAGATCGATGTCGCGCCTGCCCGCCTCCTTTACCGCGATGGCGAGCTGCTCGACCAGATTGATCAAACGCCGGCCGTCGCCGTCGGCGTAGGAAATCACGGCATCGCGCGCCGACGCTTGCATGGTGACATCCGGTATCGCCGCCTGCCTGGCGCGCTCCAGTAACACGGCCAGCTCGTCGGGCTCGAGCGCCTCCAACACGTACACCGCGGCGCGCGACAGCAGCGCGCTGATTACCTCGAATGATGGATTCTCGGTAGTCGCGCCGATAAAGGTCACCAGTCCCTTCTCGACGTACGGGAGAAACGCATCCTGTTGCGCCTTGTTGAAGCGATGCACCTCGTCGACGAACAAGATGGTGTGGCGCCCCGATTGTGCCAACGTTGCCTCGGCGCGCGCGATCGCGTCACGAATGTCCTTGACGCCGGAGAGCACCGCGGAAAGAGCGATGAAATCGGCGTTGAATGCGTCCGCCATCAACCGCGCCAGGGTGGTTTTGCCAACGCCCGGCGGGCCCCACAGAATCATCGAATGCGGCTTGCGCGACGCGAAGGCGACCGCGAGAGGTTTCCCCGGCCCCAGCAGATGCTGCTGACCGATAACTTCGGCAATGGTCCTTGGCCGCAGCCTTTCGGCGAGCGGCGTTGCCGGATTGCTGACCGGGAACAGGTCACTCGCCGACGACATCGGCGCCTTTGGGTGGCGTGAAGTGGAAAAGATCGGTGGTGAGCTTCGGATTGCGCTCGACCTTGGAGAGCCGAATCACCGTGCGTTGGCCGAAATGGTCGAAGATTTCCAGCGCCGCGAGGCCGCTCCCGTTAAAACCAAGTCGAATTTCCGAAAACGATGAGTCTTTGTCCTTTGGTATCGCGCCCAACCATTCCAGTCCTCCCGCAGGAGCTAGATCGCGCCACTCGAACGCGCGCTCGACGTCCTCGGCGCCCGAAAGCAGCGCGGCGGGGGTCGTGCCAAGCGCCTGGTCATTTCGGCGCTTGACCACCTGATTGAGATCCTCGTCATAAATCCACACCCGTTCGCCATCGCCGACCAACAGTTGCTTGTACGGCTTATCGACAAACCAGCGAAACTTGCCCGGTCGACCGATGGCGAACTCGCCACTTGCCTGCTGCTTGACGCGGCCGCTCTTGTCGTACACCGTCTGCGTAAATGTCGCGCGCGCGGTTTGCGTCTCATGCACGAATGCGCGCAATCGATCTAGTGTTGCAGCGTCGGCGAGCGTGGCGAGCAGGCATAGCGCGACGACTAGGAGGAAGCGCAAGGCGTTACTCCTTGCCTACGGGAATCAGCACCTCACGATTACCGTTGGTTTGCATCGCGGATACCAGTCCGGCGCGTTCCATCTGCTCGATCAGCCGCGCCGCACGGTTGTAGCCAATGCGAAGGTGACGCTGCACCAGCGAAATCGACGGCCGCCGCGTCTTGAGCACGACGGCGACCGCCTGGTCATACATCGGGTCCGCTTCGGCCTCGCCACTCTCAACGCTGAGCGCTTCGTCGCCATTCCCGTCGACGCCGCCCTCGAGAATGCCGTCGAGATACTGCGGACCACCCTGCGCCTTCAGGTGCTCGACTACGCGATGCACCTCGCCGTCGGAAACGAACGCGCCATGCACTCGCTGCGGATGTCCGGCGCCCGGCGGCATGTAGAGCATGTCACCTTGGCCAAGCAGCGCCTCGGCGCCCATCTGGTCGAGAATGGTGCGCGAATCGATCTTGCTCGCCACCTGGAAGGCGATGCGGCACGGAATATTGGCCTTGATCAACCCGGTAATGACATCGACACTCGGGCGCTGCGTAGCGAGGATCAAATGGATGCCCGCGGCACGTGCCTTTTGCGCGATGCGCGCAATCAACTCCTCGATCTTCTTGCCGGTGACCATCATTAGATCCGCCAACTCGTCGATGACGACGACAATGAGCGGCATATCATCGATCGGCTCCGGATTCTCCGGCGTCAGCGTGAACGGGTTAGTCAGTGGCTTACCGGCTTTCTTGGCCTCTACGACTCTGGCGTTGTAGCCGGACAAGTTGCGTACGCCCAACGTCGACATCAGGCGATAACGCCGCTCCATTTCTCCAACACACCAGTTGAGCGCGTTGGCGGCGAGCTTCATGTCGGTAACCACCGGTGCCAGAAGATGAGGAATGCCCTCGTACACGGAGAGCTCCAACATTTTCGGATCGATCAGAATCAATCGTACCTGGCGCGGCTCAGCCTTGTACAAGAGTGACAAGATCATCGCGTTGACCGCAACCGATTTGCCCGAGCCGGTCGTGCCTGCGACGAGCAAGTGCGGCATGCGGGCCAGATCGGCAATCACCGCCTTCCCGGCAATGTCCTTGCCCAGCGCGAGCGACAACGGGCTCGGCGTATCGTTGTACGTGGTCGACGACAGTAGTTCGACCAAGCGCACGATCTGCCGCTTGGGGTTTGGCAGCTCGAGACCCATGCACGACTTGCCGGGGATCGTTTCGACCACGCGGATGCTCACTACCGACAATGCTCGGGCGAGATCCTTGACCAGATTCACGATCTGGCTGCCTTTGACGCCGACGGCAGGCTCGATTTCGTAGCGCGTAATCACTGGGCCCGGATACGCCGCCAACACCTTGGTCGCCACGCCGAAATCAGCCAACTTGCGCTCGATCAGGCGCGAGGTGAATTCCAGGGTCTCGGCGCTGACGATTTCCTGCGCCGATGGCGCATCCTCGAGCAAGGCGAGCGGCGGCAGCGGCGAATCGGGCATATCCTTGAACAACGGCTTCTGGCGCTCTT
>Ga0066710_100005536_pt1 | contig 11541 bp, 4 predicted proteins | sample GraSoiAngelo_159_FD_79666 | JGI IMG/M metagenome (GOLD analysis project Ga0066710, IMG submission 79666) | Grasslands soil microbial communities from the Angelo Coastal Reserve, California, USA - 14_1009_16_40cm | ecosystem: Environmental > Terrestrial > Soil > Grasslands | place: USA... | reverse complement strand
CGTCACACTGCGGAAACCATATCGGACGAAGACTCGCTGCGCCTCTTCGGTGAAGAGGAACCGTGCGAACGCGTCCACGAGGTCGGCCTCCCGGCGCGCGATGTTGCGGTCGATGCGGACGAGAGTGTGCTCGGAGAGAACCGTCGAGCGCGGGTAGACGACGTCCGCCTTCAACCTTCCGCGGGAGCGGTCGTAGATTGCCTCCTGCTCGTAGGTGATGAGCGCGTCCCCGAAGCCGTTCTCGAACTGGGTCCGCGCCGCGCGGGCCGAAGCCGCCTGCGCGACGACGTTCTTCCAGATGCCGAGCAGCAGGTCGTGGCCTGACCGGGCGGGATCGGGCCCGCGGCGCGCGCCGGAGCCGTACTCGGCGACGATCGCCCAGTTCGCGCCTCCCGATGTCAGGGGGTCGGGATGCACGATGCGCACTCCGGGGCGCGCCAGGTCCTCGAAGTCGCGGATCCCTTTCGGGTTGCCCGGGCGGACGAGGATGATGAAGGGCGTCCGGTTGACGATCCCCTCGAAGGGGAGTCGGCGCCAGCTCCCGGAGGCGAGGACGCCGGCGCCCGCCAGCTTGTCCGCGTCGAGCTCGAGCGACACCAGCGCCAGGTGCGCGGGCACGCCGAGGATGATCTGGTTCGTGATCGTCCCGGAGCCGGCGAAGGAGCTGACGATCTCGACATTCTCCCCGGTGCGCGCTCGCCACTCCTTCTGGAAGGCGGGGAAGACGCCGTGGTTGATCACATCGCCCAGGATGCTGAAACCGTAGAAGACGATTGTGCGCGGCCGGCGAGCCTGCCCGGCCAAAGGCGTCCACGGCCAGACCGCATAGGCGAGAAGCGCCAGTCCCGCGGCGGCGAAGGCTGCGGCGCGCGCCCGGCGCTTGACGACTCGGCGTTGGATCAGCATGGTTGTCTCGTGCACTCCATCGCAAGAACCCTGCCCGGAGCAAACCGGGCGGCCCATTCAAGCTCCGTCGGTGGCGCATCAGAGGTATCTCGCGTATCATGCGCCGTTCCGCGGGGTCGTAGTTCAGTTGGCTAGAACGCCGGCCTGTCACGCCGGAGGTCGCGGGTTCGAGTCCCGTCGGCCCCGCCAAACCACGTCAACCCTCGCAGTCCCTCGAATGGGCTTCGAGCCTTTCTCCGCCGTGTTTTCCGCCACCTCGGGGGTCTCGCCCGCCGTTCTCGTGGATGAACGTCCGTGGACGTGGGTTCACGGCCAGAACACGGACAACGACACATCCAGCCGGCCTGGCTTCGTCGTCTGGGACCGGAGGATTCGATTCCTTCTCCACAGCCACTTCCGTGGATCATCACCGTTTGTTCCTCTAGGACCAACCTGATTCGACATCCAACGGACGTGAATGGGCGAGGCAACGGGCGGCCTATAATTTCGGCCAACGTGTCCCTGACAGCCGGTTCTCGGCTCGGCCCCTACGAGATCCTTTCGCCTCTCGGCGCCGGGGGGATGGGGGAGGTCTGGAAGGCGCGGGACACACGGTTGAAGCGCGAGGTCGCGATCAAGGTGCTGCCCTCCTCGTTCGCGGCGGACGCGGACCGGCTGCGGCGGTTCGAGCAGGAGGCGCAGGCCGCCGGGGCGTTGAATCATCCCAACATCACCGCGGTCTACGACATCGGAATGCACGACGGGACTCCCTATGTCGTGCAGGAGCTGCTCGCAGGCGACACGCTGAGGGCGGTCATAGCGGGAGGAACGCTCTCGGCGAAGAAGGCGATCGATTACTCGGTCCAGATCTCGCGCGGCCTCGCCGCGGCGCATGAGAAGGGGATCATTCACCGGGATCTGAAGCCCGAGAACCTCTTCGTCACGCGAGACGGCCGCGTCAAGATCCTCGACTTCGGCCTGGCCAAGTTGACACGGCCCGAGTCGTCGGGCGCTCGCCTGACGGAAGTTCCGACGATCTCCGCCGGGACCGAGCCCGGCGTAGTGCTCGGAACGGTTGGCTACATGTCGCCCGAGCAGGTGCGGGGCCAGCCGGCCGATGTCAGATCTGACATCTTCTCCTTCGGTGCGATCCTCTACGAGATGCTCTCGGGCAAGCGCGCGTTCCGCGGCGACTCGGCCGCCGACACGATGTCGGCGATCCTGCGCGAGGACCCGCCGGACTTTTCCTTGACGAACCAGAGCGTCCCTCCGGGTCTCGATCGGATCGTGCGGCACTGTCTGGAGAAGAACCCGGAGCAGAGGTTCCACTCTGCACACGACCTCGCCTTCGACCTGGAGGCGGTGCTGGGCGTCTCGGAGTCGAGGCCGGCGGCGGGCGTTTCCGTCGTGGACTCGCGGGTCTGGCGGCGCCGCGCGGCGCTTCCCCTTGCTGCCGCCGCGGCGCTCGTCGTCGCGATCGGCGCGGCGCGCCTGGCGGGCTATCGCCTGGCTCGTTCCATTCCCTCCAAGTCCGCGCCCGGCGGCGCGGTCCGGGCCGCGTTCACGCAGCTGACCTACCAGGCTGGCATCGAAAACTTCCCCAGTCTTTCGCCGGACGGCAAGACGTTTCTCTACGTGAGCGCAGCGTCTGGCAACGCCGACATCTTCCTGCAGCGCGTGGACGGCCGCAACGCGATCAACCTGACGAAGGACTGCGGCGAGGAGGACACCCAGCCCACCTTCTCTCCCGACGGTTCTCAGATCGCCTTTCGCACGGAGCGGGAGGGCGGCGGGATCTTCCTCATGGGCGCCACGGGCGAGTCCGTCCGCAGGCTGACTGACTTCGGCTTCAATCCGGCCTGGTCTCCCGACGGGAAGGAGATCGCCGTCGCGGATGAAAGCATAAGCTCGCCGTTGACCCGGAACATCACGAGCCGGCTCTGGGCTGTCGGCGTCGCGACCGGCGCGAAACGGCTGATCACGGAAGGAGACGCCGTCCAGCCGAGCTGGTCCCCGCACGGCCATCGCATCGCCTATTGGGCGATCCCGAAAGGCGGCGGCCAGCGCGACATCTGGACGATTCCCGCCACGGGCGCCGCGCCAGGACCCGGCGCGCTCGCGGTCACGAACGCCCCCTCGGTGGACTGGAACCCGGTTTGGTCGCCCGACGGTGACTTCCTCTACTTCTCGAGCGACCGCAACGGCACAATGAACCTGTGGCGGGTGCCGATCGACGAGAAGACCGGCAAGATCCTTGGAGACTCCGAGCCGGTGATGGTGCCGTCCCACTGGTGCGGCAACTTGAGCATCGCCCGGGATGGCCGGCATCTCCTCTACGCGTCTTTCGAAGAGACCTCCAGCATCCAGAGAGTGGCCTTCGATCCGGTCCGGGAGCGCATCGCGGGGGAGCCTGTCTCGATCCTGAGCGGCTCTCTTCTCGTGCGCGAGATTGGCCCGTCTCCCGACGGGAAGTGGGTCGCTTTCAGTTCGCGGGGAGCACAGGAGGACATCTTCGTAATCTCCTCCGACGGCTCCTCCCTGCGCCAGCTCACGAGCGACGCATTCAAGGACCGCGGTGCCAATTGGTCCGCCGATGGAAAACGCATCGTCTTCTACTCGCTGCGCACCGGCCGCTTTGAATGCTGGAGTGTGAACCCCGACGGCAGCGGCTTCACGCAACTGACGAGAAACGTGCCCTGTAATTGGAGTCCCCGCTGGTCTCCCGACGGGGAGCGCCTGGCGTTCCCGGACGGCACGAACAGCTACCTCTTCCCGCTCGGCCAGCCCCTGGGAGCTGCGAAGGCCCAGCCGCTGCCGCGATTCGACGACGCCGGACACGCCTTTATGGTGTACTCGTGGTCTCCGAACGGCCTGGTGCTGGCGGGCACGGTCGCTCGGCCGGACGGCTCTGATGTGCCGGGGATCGTTCTCTACTGGCTCGAGTCGAAGAAGTATCAGAGAGTGACAGACTTCGGTGGAGGCCCGGCGTGGATGAGCGACAGCCGGCGTCTCCTCCTCGTAGATGCGTCCAGGGGGAAGATTCTCGTTCTGGACACGGCCTCCGGAAAGTCCGCCCCTCTGCTCGATGTTCCCTTCCGAACGGACTTTGGGAATGTCGGAATCTCCCGCGACGACAGGACCATCTTCTTCGTGAGAAACCGCATGGAGGCCGACATCTGGCAGGTCGCCCTGGAACCGACGCAGAAAACCGATCAGATATCGAAGTAGAGCGCGAACTCCCAAGGGTATGAGTATCTGGAAAGCGAAGGGGGGCAAAGGTGAGCAAAGAGCCGGTCGCGTTCCCATCCGCCGTGCCTCTCGACACGTGGATGACCTGATTGAGCCGAGTCGTCACCCATTGCGGCGGTCATCCGCTCATCGACTGATCAAGCGGACGCGGGACGTCAGGACTGAACGGCTCAACGAACGGGCGTCGTCGGCGGCCCGACTCTCCGGCCGGGAGTCTTCAAAGGTCGCGCTTGCGTTCCCAGAGGAGCGGCAGGCGGTCCGATTCTGCGGCCCCGATTGACGGACCGCGGGCCGACCCTCCTTGCCTTTCGAACCGTGGGTGGGCCGACTCGACGTCCAGGCCCCGTGTTCGACGGGCCGATTCTCTCACCGGGCAGCGTCGTGGGCGGCCGCGACGTCGGAGCGTTCATTCGCGGCGGACCGATCGGCCCCCCAGGCGCCGTCCCGGCCCTGGGCACCCTTTGTGAGTACGCGAGCGGCGACAGGCCGATCAAGCCGACGACCGCGATGAGTACAATTCTGTTCATTGAAACCTCCTTCGGCGCCCCCGCTGACGACGCAGGAAGCGGGATTGTGTTTTCCATCTTCCTTCTCTGAAAAATGCGTGCCATTTCGAGTTCAGGCTAAGAGTTCGCTTAAACGGATCAGGCCTGGCAACTCGATTGCTAGGATTGGCCGCGGGAGGCCATGTCATGAAATCTCTGAGAACCGGGATGAGGCTGCTGATCGCAGCGGGCTTGCTGGTCTGCGTGCCCTACTCGGTGGCTGGCGACGACAGCAAGGAAAAGGTGTTCCATGCCAGGCTCGACGGCGCGCACGAGACCCCGTCGATCTCCACGCTCGCGACGGGGTCCTTTCGGGCCAAGCTGAACGCGGCTGGCGACGAGCTCGCGTACGAGCTGGAGTATTCGGGCCTCGAGGGCGGCAACACGCTCTTTGCCCATGTCCACCTCGGACAAAAGAGCGTCGCCGGCGGAGTGATGTTCTTCCTCTGCGGCGGCGGCGGGAAGCCGGCCTGTCCCAACGGGAGCGCAACCGTGACGGGCACTGTCAACGCCAACAACATCATCGGTCCGTCCGGGCAAGGCATCACGGCCGGGGAGTTTGACGAAGCCATTCGAGCGATGCGCGAAGGAATCGCCTACGCGAATGTCCACACCGTCACGTTCCCAGCCGGGGAGATTCGCGGGCAGATCAACAGCAACAGCGCGGACCGGTAGTCCGCCTGTTTCAAGACCCTCAGCGCTGAGCCGGGTTCGACGCCGTTTCCCGCTCCGAGGACGTCGTCCACCTCAACCGACTGGCGATGTCCCGGTGGCGCGAAAGCGATGCCTCCCACCGGAAACAACCCGTTCACGTCGAGAATGGAGTGAAGGAATCCGCGGGCCTATAATTTCGGCCGAAGTGTCCCTGACGGCCGGTTCTCGGCTCGGTCCCTACGAAATCGTTTCCCCTCTCGGTGCGGGCGGGATGGGAGAGGTGTATCGGGCGCGCGACACGCGTCTCGGGCGCGAGGTGGCGATCAAGGTGCTGCCCGCGGCCGTTTCCGCGAATCCCGAGCGGCTGCGACGCTTCGAAACGGAGGCGCGGTCGGCTTCCGCGCTCAATCACCCCCACATCGTCACGATCCACGACATCGGTGAATTCGGCGGAACGGCGTTCATCGCCATGGAGCTCGTTGACGGGCAGACGCTGCGGGAGCTGCTTGCGGGGGGCGCTCTGCCGACGAAGCGGCTTCTGACGATTGCGGCGCAGGTGGCCGACGGGCTCGCGAAGGCGCACGGCGCGGGGATCGTGCACCGGGACCTGAAGCCCGAGAACGTCATGGTTTCGAACGACGGCTTCGTGAAGATCCTGGATTTCGGCCTGGCGAAGCTGACGCAGCCGGAGGACGCGAGCGGAGCGACGGCGGCGCCGACGGTCTCAGGCGCGACGGAGCCGGGGACCGTGATGGGGACGATCGAGTACATGTCGCCGGAGCAGGCGACGGGACGGGCGCTCGACATCCGGTCGGACCAGTTTGCGTTCGGTTCGATCCTCTACGAAATGGCGACTGGAAAGCGCGCCTTTCAGCGCGGCTCGGTGCCCCAGACGATGGCGGCGATCATTCAAGACGAGCCGGACTCGATCTCCGCCTCAAACCCCGGAGTTCCAGCGCCTCTGCGTTGGGCGATCGAGAGGTGCCTCGCCAAGGAGCCGCGGGGCCGCTACACCTCGACGGAGGACCTGGCAAAAGAGCTCGCGACGATCCGCGATCGCCTTTCCGAAGCGACGAGCGCGGTCGGCGCTCTTCCGTCAGAACCGGCTCACGCGGCGCGGCGCCGCTTTTGGATTCCGGCCGTTGTCGCCGCGGCGGTTCTCGTCATCGCCGGCGTCACGACCTGGCGCCTGCGCCGCGCCGACTCCTGGAAGAATCCCCTCGCGGATGCCCGATACTCCCGGTTCACGGACTGGGAAGGCTCCGAGCTCGATGCCGCCATCTCACCCGACGGCAAGTTCGTCGCGTTCCTGTCCGACCGTGACGGCCCCTTCGATGCGTGGGTGGGCCAGGTCGGCAGCGGCGAGGTTCTCAATCTCACGAAGGGCCGGTATCCGGAGCTCGTCAACCCGGTGGTTCGCAACACCGGGCTGTCCGACGATGGGGCTCACGTCTGGCTCCGGATTTTGGAGGGAGGAAAAACAAGCGTCTGGCTCGTGCCCACGATCGGCGGGACGCCGCGGCCCTTCCTGCCGGACGCGGTTCAGGCGGTTTGGTCGCCGGACCGCAGCCGCGTCCTGTATCACAGCGCCCGACCCGGAGACCCCATCTTCATTGCCGACCGCAACGGCAGCAACGCCAGGCAGATCTTCATCGACAAACCGGGCATCCACAATCACTATCCGACCTGGTCACCGGATGGCCGCTTCGTCTACTTCGTCCACGGAGTGCCCCCCCTGAACCTCGACATCTGGCGGATCCCTTCCTCCGGCGGGGTCGCGGAGCGCTTGACGCACCATAATTCGCGAGTGGTCTATCCCACGCTACTCGACGAGCGCACGTTGATCTATGCCGCCACGCGAGACGATGGTTCCGGCTCCCACTTGTACGCCATGGACGTCGAGCGGCGGATTCCGCACGCAATCACCTCCGGCCTCGAGGAGTACGCCTCAGTGGCGGTGAGCGGGGACGGCCGGCACCTCGTCGCGACCGTGGCCAATCCCACGCGAAGCCTGTGGACGGCTCCGATCGCGGATCGGATCGTGAAGGAAGCCCAGGTCGGCCATGTCGCTCTGCCGACCACACGCGCCGCGAGCCCCCGTTTCGGCCCCGATTACCTGCTCTATCTCTCGTCCAAGGGCGGTGCGGCCGGGCTCTGGAAGTTCAAGGAGGGCTCCGGGACGGAGTTGTGGAAGGGCAGCGACGGCGCCGTTTCCGCCGCGCCCGCGATCTCGGCCGACGGAAACCAGATCGCCTTCGTCGTTCGCATCGAGGGGCGGGGGCAACTTTTCCTGATCGCGTCGGATGGCACAAATGCTCATCGCATGGCGGAGTCGCTCGACGTTTCCGACTCTCCGTCGTGGTCTCCGGACGGAAAGTGGATCGCCGTCGTGGCGTCGGAGGGACGGGCGCAACCCTTGCTGAAGGTTCCCGTCGGCGGAGGAGCTCCGGTGCGCCTGGTCGACGGAGTTCTCTCCGACCCGGTCTGGTCGCCCGACGGTCGCTTCGTCCTCTACTCCGATAATCAAGCGGGTCCAAGAGCCCGGCTCCGCGGCGTCACCCCGGACCAACACCCGTTTCCGCTGCCAGAGGTCTCGGTCTGGACGAGGGGCAATCGTTACCGGTTTCTGCCGGATGGCAAGAGTCTGGCCGTCATGCAGGGAACGCAGCAGCGACAGGACTTCTGGCTCCTCGATCTCGCAACCGGCCGGCTGCGCCAGCTCACGGACCTGTCGCCGGGTTTTGAAATGAAGAGCTTTGACGTGTCGGCCGACAGCAAACAGATTCTCTTCGACCGCTATCGCGAGAACTCCGACATCGTCTTGATCGACCTTCCTCCCCGCTGAAACCCGGCGAGCGAAAGAGATCGCCACTCGCCGCTGACGGGAAAGCCGTTTCCGCCTACGGGGCTTTAGTGGCGAACTGGATGCTGGGGTCCTGGGTGGCGTTGTCGGCGGTGGCGGCATAGACGATGGCGGAGCCGGAGGTGACCTGGATGGTGATGGAGTCGTTGGCTCCGAAGGGGGCTCCGGCGAGGAACTCGACGGCGGAGATCTGTTCGAAGAAGTTGGGGGCATGGTTTCTGGTGAGCGACTGAACGGCGGTGCCTGCCGCGTTTCGTCGGGTCACGGTGATCGAGGCGCCCACTTGGCCGGTCCGCACGCCGATGTTCATGCGGAAGCGCGCGAGGTCGGCCGGGGTGAAGAGGACTCCGTGGTCTCCGGCGGCGAGGATCGCGTCGGGGGAGGCCGCGCTCATGGTGAACCCGGTGGTTCCGGCGGCGCCCCCGTCGTTGAAGACACGGGCGGCGACCACGGGTGCCGGCGCCCCGACAGGCATGACGATGTCCAGGCTGCCGATGCGAGGCCCGGCGAGTCTCATGGCCGGGAGCAGGTCGTCGAAGGACTGGGTCTGGCCCGCGGCCAGGGAGAAGTCCAGAGAGGGATCGGCGCCGGACCCCGAGACTCCCTGGGGATGAAAGACAAGGCGGCCCGCGAAGGTCGCGTCGGTCGAGTTGTGCATCTGAAAACCGGTCTTGAAGAGCGCGGGAGGGACGCCCGGGATCGAGGCGACGACCGCGACAATGCCCTGAACGCTCTCGCTGGCGACGCCCGAGGCCTGGACCGCCAGGGTGAAGTTGCCGTTGGCCTTCCCGGAAGACAGCGGGACGGTGGAGGTGACGTCGCCGCCGAAGGCGATGTAGCCCGCCGCGGCTCCGGGGAAGGCGCCGACGGGGTTGCCGCAGTTGGTCAGGTGGGAGATCCCGATCAGATCGCCCGGCTGGATGGACACGGGAGGCGAGAGCGCGACGGTCGTCGGGAAGCTGTCGAACGGGCCGCGCTCGGTCAGGAAGACCAGGTTCTCGCCGGAGGGGCGGAAGAACTTGATCTTCAGCGCCTGGACGCAGCCCAGGCTCGACCATCCGAAAGTGGCGCTCGTCAGGCTGCCGGCGAATGTCGCGGGGCTTGCCAGGTCGACGTCGGTGTAGGGCGTCGGGAAGAGAAACGCGTCGGAGGCATTGGGGTTGGGAACGAAGTTGCCCACGGTCGTCTGTGCCGAGATGCCGCTCGGCGTCACGACCGTGGCCACGGGGGAGCCGGAGACCGGGGAGACGCCGCTGCCCTGGATCGAGTAGGTGCCGTTGGTGATCGTTCCGGAGGCCGCCGTCACGTTGACTGTCAGGGACACCGTCTGGCCCGTGACGCCCGCGTTCAGGTTCCCGACGTTCCACGTCACCACGCCCGAAGAGAGAGTGCCCCCGCCCATGGCCGAGACGAACGTCGTCCCGGAGGGCACGGTGTCGCGGACGACGACGCCGCTGGCCGCCGCGCTGCCTGTGTTGCCGTAGGTGATCGTGTACGTCATGTTCTGCCCGCTCAGGACCGAGGACGGGGCGGACTTAGAGATGCTAAGCGCCGCGGCCCCGGCCGGCGTCACCGACGTCGTCACCGGCGAGCCCGCGACCGACGCGACTCCGCTGGCCTGGATCGAGTAGGTGGAGTTGGTCACGCTGCCCGAGGCTGCCGTCACCGCCACCGCGAAGGAAACCGTCTGGCCCGTGACGCCCGCGTTCAGGTTCCCAATGTTCCAACTCACGACCCCTGAAGAGACCGTGCCCCCGCCCGTCGCAGAGACAAACGTCGTGCCCGTCGGCACCGTGTCGCTGATCACCACTCCCGCCGCGTTGCCCGCGCCCGTGTTGCCGTAGGCGATCGTGTAGGTCAGGTTCTGGCCGCTCGCGACCGACGAGGCCGCCGCCTTCGAGACGGTCAGCGAAGGATTCGCTCCCGAGGTCGTGATCCTGCCAATCTGGTTGGAGTTACCCTCGGTGAACCAGAGGGCGCCGTCCGGCCCGGCGGCGATGCCGACGGGCGTGTGGTTGGCCGAGGCGAAAGGGAATTCGGTGATGACGCCTCCGGTGGTGATCCGGCCGATCTTGTTGCCAGTCAGCTCCGTGAACCAGAGCGCGCCATCCGGGCCCGCGGTGATTCCGTTTGGAAAAGCGATGGGAGTCGGGACGGGGAATTCGGTGATGACGCCCCCGGTGGTGATCCGGCCGATCTTGTTGCCTTTTCCTTCCGCGAACCAGAGGGCGCCGTCGGGCCCAGAGGTGATGTCGGAGAGAGAGCTGGTGGCCGTCGGGACAGGGAATTCGGTGATGACGCCGGAAGTGGTGATCCGCCCGATCCTGTTGCCTAAGAATTCCGTGAACCAAAGAGCCCCGTCCGGCCCCGCCGTGATCGAGGAACTGATAGAGAAGAACGTGGGAAGGATGAATTCGCTGATAGCTCCGGAGGTAGTGATCCGGCCGATACTGTCTCCGGAGCCCGCGATGAACCAGAGGGCGCCGTCCGGCCCGGCGGCCATGCCGATGGGAACATCGATAAGGGTGCCAAAGGGGGAAGAGTAAATTCGGTGACGACCCCCGCGGTGGTGATCCTTCCGATCTTGCCGCTGCCTTCCTCAGGGAACCACAGCGCGCCGTCCGACCCCGCGGCCATGCCGTCGGGATTGCTCTTGGCCGTGGGGATGGCGAACTCTGTGATGACGCCGGCGGTGGTGATGCGCCCGATTTTGCCGGCGTCTCTCTCGGTGAACCAGAGGGCACCGTCCGGACCTGCAGCGATGTGATCTGGATAGCTCTTGGCGGTGGGGACCGGGAACTCGGTGATGACCTGACCAAAGGCGCCGGCCGGCGGGATCGCGCCGCAGAAAACGAAAAGGACGATCGCCACTCGCCGGAAACGGAGGCCTGGAGCAGACATGTCCGGAAACATGTCCGCCAGGCTGCGTTTCGTCCGGCCCGGAACAACGGCGAGGCCCTCTCGCAGAGAGTGACCTGCCCGCAGAGAATGTCCCTTCGCGCCCGGCATTACGACAGAGTGTTTTCGCGAGTCTAACACCCGATTCTTTCGGTCCCCGAAGACTCGCTTATTTAGAGACGGACGACGCGGCCGGTACGGGAGGACTCGTAGGCGGCCGCTACGATCTCGACGGTGATGCGATAACCTCTAGGTGGTTTGACGGGGGCACCCAGCTGGCGACGACTGCCATGGCCGATGTCACCCTCAGCCTCGGCACTCACTCAGTCTCCCTGATGGTCACCGATAGCGAGGGGGCAAGCCACAGCAGTACGGCCCAGGCCGTCATCGTGCGCGATAGGCGCCCGCCTGCGATCAGCAGCGTCGCTAACATCACGGTTCAGCCGG
>Ga0066710_100005535_pt1 | contig 11541 bp, 9 predicted proteins | sample GraSoiAngelo_159_FD_79666 | JGI IMG/M metagenome (GOLD analysis project Ga0066710, IMG submission 79666) | Grasslands soil microbial communities from the Angelo Coastal Reserve, California, USA - 14_1009_16_40cm | ecosystem: Environmental > Terrestrial > Soil > Grasslands | place: USA... | reverse complement strand
GGGGCGGGCTCGACGTCGGTCGTACGCGCATGCGGTCCCTCCGCGAGGACGAGCTCTTCGCCTTCCGCCGCGGCGACGACGCGAAGGGGTCGCTTCGACGCCACGACGCGGCTCGCGGCCACCGCGGTCAGGTCGTCGACACCACCGTCGTCGCGGTCTGGGTCGTGATGGAACAGCACGAGGGTCTTCGCGCGCGCGGCGACTGCGATGTCGACGGCGTACTCGACGGTGCTGTGGCCCCAGCCCGCCTTGTTCGGGTAATCGGCGGTCCCGTACTGCGCGTCGTGGATGACCACATCCGCGGCGGTCAGGAACGCGGCGTGTCGCGTGTCGCCGTTGTGCGCGAGGAGCGCCGGATCGAAGACGTCCGGCCCGCGATCGGCCCGCCAGTGCGGCGTGCTGTGGGCCTCGTGATCGGTCGCATACACGAGCGCGGCCGAGCCCGCGGTCACGCGGTAGCCGATGCACGGCGAAGTGTGATTTAAGAATTGGGTGCGGAGCTTGATGCCGCCGATCGAGAACTCTGTCTCGCCGAGCTCGACGAAGTCCACCTGGGCGGGAAGCGACTTGAGGGGCACGGGAAAGTACGCGTAGTCCATCGTTCCGGCGACCGCCGTCGTGAGCCCGCGGTCCATCCCGGACGGCCCATAGACCGTGATGTGGCTGCCGGGAGTGAACGCGGGGAGGAAGAACGGGAGACCCTGGATGTGGTCCGCGTGCGTGTGGGAGAGCAGCAGATGGAGCCGCACCGGTCCTTTGCTCGCGAGCGCGAGCCCGAGCTTCCGCGCGCCGGTGCCGCAGTCGAAGACGAGGAGCGTGCCGTCGTCGGTCGTGACCTCGACGCAGGGCGTGTTACCGCCGTAGCGAAGCGTCTCGGGGCCGGCGGCGGAGATCGAGCCGCGCGTTCCCCAGAACCGGACGCGGATGTCAGCGTCCCACCGGAGCCAGGACGGTGAGCCTCGCGGCAAGATCGCGGAGCTGCTTCGATGCCGCATTGTCGGCATGGAGCACCACGATCGGCCGGCCACGGTCCGCGGCGTCATCGAATGCGGGAGTGAAGGGCACGACGATGTCGGGCCGCCGGTTGAAGTAGCGCGAGACCTCGTCGGTGTCGAGACCCGTCTGCGTTGTGCGGTTGATCACCAAGAGCGTCCGCTCCTTGGGGAACGAGAGCTTCTCGAGGACGTCGAGGCACGCCCTGCCGGTCTTCATCGACGCGACGTGCGGCTCGCACACGACGCAGGCGCCGTCTGAGGTGTCGATCGCGGCGAGCGTCAGAGGCGTGAACGAGGGCTGCGTGTCGACCATGACGTAGTCGCTACCTCGCCGGAGGCGGTCGAGGCTCTGCTGCACCGCGCTCACCGTCACCAGCTCGGCGTGCTCGGGCACGCTCGCGCCGACACAGATCTGCACGCCGCTGCGGTCCTGCGCGATGAAGGTCGCGAAGGTCGCGTCGTCGAGCTGATCGGGCTGCATCTCGGCGAGATCGGAAAGCGTGTGCTGCGGCTTCAGGTTGAGGTGCGAAGCGACGTTCCCGAACTCGAGGTTGAGATCGAGGACCGCGGTCTTGTACATCTTCGTCTCGGCGAGGGAGACCGCGCTGTTCACGGCAAGCGTCGTCGCGCCGGCGCCCCCTTTGCCGCGCAGGAACACCACGACGCGCCCGCGCTTGATGACCTCGCCGGCCGTGGCCTTCATGCGCTTGAGAAGGACCTCGATCTTGGCCGCGAGCACCGCCATCTCGACCGGCTTGGCGATGTACTCGTCCGCGCCCTCCGCGTAGCCGGTCAGGATGTCGTCGGCCTGCTTGCGGGCCGACAGCATCACGATCGGCACGCGCGCGGTGCGGTGATCGGCGCGCAGGCGGCGCGTGAGCTCGAAGCCGTTCATGTTCGGCATGTTCACATCGGTGACGATGAGGTCGGGAAGCTTCGTACGGATCTGACGCAGCGCCTCGATCCCATCGGTCGCGACGGCGACCTCGTAGCCACGTCGCAGGAGCGATGACTCGAGGAGCTTGCGGATCTGCTCCTCGTCATCGACGAGGAGGATGAGGTCGGCGCTCAAACGAAGGGAACCGCCATCAGCGCGCTCAAGCCTCCACCTGCGCGCCCGCGCCTGCAAGGGGCAGCAGGACGTGGAACACCGAGCCGCGGCCGAGCTCGCTCTCCGCCCACACCTTGCCGCCGTGGAGCTGGATGATCTGGCGGACGATCGGAAGGCCGAGCCCGGTGCCCTGGATGTCCTTGGTCGCCTGTGAATCGACGCGCGAGTAGCGCTCGAAGATCGTCTCGAGGGCGTCGGGTGGGATGCCAAGGCCCTCGTCGCGCACGTCGAGACGAAGCTGGTCCCCGTCGACACGCGTCGTGACCGTGATCCGGCCGCCGGTGGGCGAGTACTTGACAGCGTTGCTCAGGAGGTTCGACGCGACCTGGGTGATGCGATCGCGGTCGGCGTGGACCTTTGGCAGGTCGGACTGCAGGTCGAGGGTCAGGGTGTGGTTCGGGGCGTTCGGGCGTACACGATCGGCGACGTCGCCGACGACCGCGTTGAGGTCGAGGCGCTCCGGATGGATCGTCATGCGGCCCGACTCCATGCGATCGAGGTCGAGCATCTCGTTGATCATGCGGGTCAGGCGCTGGGCGTCCTTATTGATGTCCCCGGCGTACTCCCGCATCTCCTCCAGCGTGAGCTCCTCGTCGCGCATGATCTCGCTGAAGCCCTGGATGCCCGTGAGGGGCGTGCGGAACTCGTGGCTGACGATCGAGACGAACTCGCTTTTCGCGCGGTTGAGCCGCTCCGATTGCTCGACCGCCTGACGCTGTCGCCCGAACGCCTCGACCGTCGTGAGGGCAGCGGCGACCTGGTCGGCGAACAGCGCGAGCATCTGGGCGTCGTCTTCGGTGTATGCCACCGACGCCTCGTAGGAGCGGATGCCGAGGGCTCCGAGGGCGCGGCCGCTGCGCACCAGCGGCACGGCGAGGCAGGCGCGCAGGCCGGTCTCCTGGCCGACCTGCGTGCGACCCTCCCATGTCTGGTAGTCCTCGACGATGAGCGGCTCGCGACTGACGAACACGCGACCGACGACGCCTTCGCCCGGCCGCAGGACGGGGTCATCGGGCATGCGGCCCGCGGCGTCGAAGTTCTCCGCAAGTCGCAGCACTCCGGCTTCGTCGTCCCAGGTGTAGAGCGACGCGCTGCCTGAGCCGAGCAGCTGCACGGCGCTCCGGAGGATCATGTCGAACACTTCCTTCGGATCAGTGCGGGCGGCGAGCGTGGCAGCCGCACGCTGCAACGCGATGAGCCGCTCGTTCTCACCCTTGCGCGCCTGAAAGAGACGCGCCGTCTCGATCGCGACCCGCAGCTCGCGCGCGACCGCCTCGACGAGCCGCACCTCGTCGGTCGTCCAGTCGCGCGGTGCCGTCGTCTGGTTGAGCGACAGCGTTCCCGCGAGCTCGCCCGCGACGAGGATCGGCGTCGCGATCACCGAGCGAACACCCGATCGCGACCCGGCAGCTGTTCCGAGCCGGGCGTCCGCGAGGATGTCGCGTACCACGGCCGTGCGACCGGTCTCGGCCGCGAGCCGCGCGACGGGCAGGGCGCGCTGTGCATCGGGATGTGCCGCGATGCCCGGCGCGTTCCACTCGTAGGTGACGTGCAGCGTGTCGGGCGTCGAGCCGGTCGCGGCGACCACGCGGTCGACGCGCAGCGCTTTCCCAAGCTCCTCGACCGTACCGCGTAGCACCTCGTCTGGGTCGAGCGTGGCGCGCGCCCGACGCGCGATGCGGCTCACGAGCTCCTCGCGGTCGGCACGAGACTGCGCTTCGGCGAGCGACATCGAGGAGCGGATCGCACCGGCGACGAATTGGCCGAGCACGAGGACGAGCTGCAGGCGATCCGCGGTCAGGGTGCCGGCCTGCTCCGCGCCGGCGACGACCGCGCCGACCAGGCGATCCTGCGATATCAGCGGGAGCGCGGCGAACGAGTGGATCCACTGCGCGTTCGGCAGGTCGCGCGCGAGGAGCCGCCACTGCTCTCCGCCGCCGGTGGTGTCGGGAAGCACGAGCGACTGGCGATGGTCGAAGACGCGCGTGCGGATCGCCGTCGGGAGTCCAGACACGGAGTACACGTTGCCGAGCAGCGCGCCGGTGTGCGGTCCCTCTTCGGCGACGAGACGGAACGCCTCTGCGACGTCGTCGTGGACGAGGACACCGAGCGTCGCGCTCGCGTCGAGCCCGCGCCGCGCACTGCGGAGGTACTCACGGGTGATCTCGGTGAGGTCGAGCGAGCCGGAGAGCGCCTGGCTCAATGCGAAGATCGAGCCGATCTCGGCGTCCCGGACGGCGCTGTCGCCACGCGATGCCTCGAGCGCCGACGCCACGCGATAGAGGACGGTACCGGCGATGAGGCTGATGCCCAGCCACACGATGAACGAGACGCTGTCGATCGAGCCGATGAGGGCCTCGGGATCGGGCAGCCGGAGGCCGGCGCGGCCCAGCTCGACGCCGTAGAGGGCGTGGACAGCGAGGAAGATGACCGCGGCGTAGATCGTTGAAGCCGCGATGTACACGACCAGCGACCGTGGGAACCGACGCATCTCGCCCCTTCCTCGGAGGAACTTTAACGGCCCGACACCGCCACGACCCCTTGACACCGCGCGTGGTGGGTACACTGGGAACAAGAACCGCGCGAGGAGATGAAGATGCGCGAAGGTGACGTTCGGTGACGGCGATGAATTTCGTGCCGATGGTCATCGAGCAATCCGGGCGAGGCGAGCGCGCCTACGACATCTTCTCGCGCCTGCTCAAGGAACGGATCATCTTCATCGGGGACGCCGTCGAGGACACAATGGCGAACCTCATCATCGCCCAGCTGCTGTTCCTCGAGTCGGAGGACCCCGAGCGCGACATCTACCTCTACGTCAACTCGCCCGGCGGCGTCGTGACCGCCGGCCTCGCGATCTACGACACGATGCAGTACCTCAAGGCGCCGGTGAGCACGATATGCGTCGGACAGGCCGCGTCGATGGCCGCGGTGCTCGTCTCGGCGGGGGCGAAGGGCAAGCGGTACGCGCTGCCGAACTCACGGATCATGATCCACCAGGGCTCCGGCGGATTCCGCGGCAACACCCCTGACGTGCTCATCCAGGTGAAGGAGCTCGAGACCCTTGTCGACAAGCTCACGCGAATCCTTGCGCATCACTCGGGGCAGGACGTCGAGAAGGTCCGCCGCGATTCGGAGCGCGACCGTTTCATGAGCGCGGAAGAGGCGAAGGCCTACGGGATCATCGACGAGATCTTCGTCGGGAAGGACTCGCTCATCTCCATCGCCAAGCAGGCCGAGGAGAAGGAGCCGAAGGAAACAAAGGAACCCAAGGAACGCGTCCCAGTGGCGGCCCGCTAGGCGATGACGACCACCGCAAAGGGCGGCAAGCCCTACCGCTGTTCCTTCTGCGGGAAGAGCCAGGACCAGGTACGCAAGCTCATCGCCGGACAGGGCGTCTACATCTGCGATGAGTGCATCACGCTCTGCCGCGAGATCGTGGACGAGGAGTTCATGGAGGCGCCGAAGGCGCGGACCCTCGGACAGAAGATCCCCAGCCCGCGGCGCATCAACGAGATCCTCGACCAGTACGTGATCGGCCAGGACAAGGCGAAGCGCGTCCTGTCCGTCGCCGTCTACAACCATTACAAGCGCGTCTCGGCCGGGCATCGCGTCGACGACGTCGAGCTCGGCAAATCGAATGTGCTGCTCATCGGTCCGACCGGTTGCGGCAAGACGCTGCTCGCGCAAACGCTCGCGCGCATCCTCGACGTTCCGTTCTCGATCGCCGACGCGACGAGCCTCACCGAGGCGGGCTACGTCGGCGAGGACGTCGAGAACATCCTGCTGCGGCTCATCCAGGCCGCGGACTTCGATCTCAACCGCGCGCAGCGTGGGATCATCTACATCGACGAGATCGACAAGATCGCGCGCAAGGGCGACAACCCCTCGATCACGCGCGACGTCTCCGGCGAGGGCGTCCAGCAGGCGCTGCTGAAGATCCTCGAGGGCACCGTGGCGAACGTGCCGCCGCAGGGCGGCCGCAAACACCCGCACCAGGACTTCATCCAGATCGACACGACGAACATCCTGTTCATCTGCGGCGGGGCCTTCGAGGGCCTCGAGAAGATCGTCGAGGCGCGCGTCGGCAAGAAGACGATGGGCTTCGGCGCGTCGCTGCGAGACAACACCAAGGAGACGAGCGCCGTGCTCGGCCAGGTCATGCCAGACGACCTCCTGAAATACGGCCTTATTCCCGAGTTCGTCGGCCGTCTCCCGGTGATCGTCCCGCTGATGGCGCTCGACGAGAACGACCTCATGCGCATCCTCACCGAGCCGAAGAACGCGATCGTGAAGCAGTACCAGAAGTTCCTCGCGCTCGACAAGGTCGAGCTCCAACTCACGCAGGAGGCTCTGCAGGCGGCCGCCGCCGGCGCGGCGAAGCGCAAGACCGGCGCACGAGGACTCCGCACCATCATCGAAGAGGTCCTGCTCGACGTCATGTACGAGATCCCGTCGCGCACTGACGTCCGCCGTGTCGTCGTGACTCCCGAGGCGATCGCGGGCAGCGCACGGCCGCTGCTCTTGTCGAAGAACGAGCAGCTCGTGCTCGAGGGTGACGAAGCGACGGCCTAGCCTCGCTCACCATGCCGAAGCTCTACTACGCCAGTCCTCGTGACCTCCCGCTCATCGAGCCCGCGCCCGGCCTGAAGGGCCGCGTCGTGCAGGCCGACCACGCCACGATGGTGATCTACGACCTCGCGCCGAAGACGATCGTCGAATCGCACAAGCACGAGATGGAGCAGTTCGGCGTCGTCGTGAAAGGGAGCCTCGCGATGATCATCTCCGGCGAGCAGCGCATCCTGACGCCGGGCGACACCTATCGGATCCCGCCGGGCGCGGCGCACGGCGCGCGCGTCTTCGAGGAGCCGACTCAGGTCATCGACGTGTGGGCACCGCAGCGGACGGATCTGCTGAAGCCGGCGGCCACCGACGGCGCGAAGCCGCGTACGCAGTAAGGCCGATACCGACCGCGACGTATACGCCCATGGCGATCGCCTGCTCGTTGACCCCGTAGATAGAACAGGAGCCAGACGGACTGCGGTCGATCTCCGCGCAACGCTCGACCGCGGCGCGCAGTCCATAGAGGAACCACGCACCGGTAGGGATCAGCGCGCCACCGCCCAGCGCGGCGCGCTCGGGTGACCGCACGACAAGGACGACGAGTACCACCAAAGCCAGCGGGAAGACGACCCAGTCGAAGATCATCACCCACAGCAGAGCGATCCCGATGACAGCGCCGAACAGCCACCAGCGCAGCCACGCTGGGACACTCAACACGAGCGGCGTCCGCTTTGCGACGCGCGGGCCACGAACGCGACGATAAGGCCAAGTAATCTTCTGCCGCATGACGAGCGAGCGCCGCGCCGAGATCTTCTACTGGGCTGCGATCGCCATCGGCGTCGTGTTCATCGTGGTCGGTGGGCCGCTTGCGCGTCGGTTAGAGCTCGTACACATGAACGACTTCTCAGGCGTGTGGGCGGGCGCGCGCGCGATCGTGCTCGGCGTGGATCCCTGGGACCCGACGAAGTATTACGGATTCGCGGTCGAGGTAGGGACGAAGACGCCCGACGCCCTGGTCTACGACTACATGCCGTGGGTGGCCTTCGCGGTCGCGCCGCTCGCGATGGTGCCGCTCGAGGTCGCGGGCTGGATCTGGATGATCGCGAGCATGGTCTGCGCGGCGCTCGTGCTCCGCGGGCTGCTACGCGCGTTCGTTCCCGCGCGTCCCGTCATGCATGCGGCGTTCGGCCTGACGCTGTTCCTCGCGCAGCCGTCGTTCCACGCCATCGTCCTGGGCCAGTGGAGCCTGCTCCTCATGTCGGCGGTGGGCGCGACCGTGCTCGCGCTGCGCGCCGGCCGTCCGCTGCTTGCGGCTGTCCCGTCGCTGCTGTTCCTCGCGAAGCCGCAGCTCGTCGTATTCACGGCGCTCGGCCTCGCGTACGGCGCGCTCCGTGGATCGGTCTTTCGTCGTTACGTGATCTTCGCCCTCGTACTCGCCGGCGTGGTCGTCGTCATCGCCTGGCTCGCCGCGCCGCCCGATTGGTTCCCGGCGTGGCTCGATGACATCCCGCCGAGGCGGACGATCCGCTCGGCCGTCCTGCCGTCGGCCCTCAACCAGCTCATCGGTCCGAGCGGCCGCTACGTCGCGTACGCGCTCATCGCCCTCGGAGCGGTGATCGCCGCCCGCTTCGGCCCGGGCAGCGACGCGTCGCTCGCGGCCTGGCTTTCGCTGTCCAACGCGGGCGCGATCTACAGCTGGTCCTATGACCAGGTCCTGCTCTTCGTTCCCGCCGTGATCACCGCGGGGATCCTCACGCGCCGCTCCGAGCGCGTGGGCCGGCGCTTCGCCCTCGCCGCCGCCGGCACGCTGCTGATCGTGTCGCCCGTCTTCTACGGCATCGCCGTGCTCCGGCACGACGAGACGTTCAGCGTGCTCGTGCCGCTCGGGTTCTTCGTCGCGATCGTGCTGCTCCTGTGGCGGGAGCCGGCCGGCCAGACCGCGACCGTCGCCCACGCCGAGCCCGCCGCCGCGTGACGCCGCTCGACCGGCTTATCCAGCGCCTGCGGATCCGCAAAGCGCTGCCGCACATCCCCGCCGGCGGCCGGCTCCTCGACATCGGGTGCGCGGACGGCGCGCTCATACGCGCGGCCGGCGGCAGCGTGCGCGATGCGGTCGGCATCGACCCCGACGCGCCCGCAGGCTCGGGCCTGATCCGCGGCAGCTTCCCGCAGGACCTGCGCGACCGCGGGCCGTACGACGTTCTGGCGCTGCTCGCCGTCTTCGAGCACGTCCCGGACGGCGAGCGACCCGCGTTCGTGGCGGCCTGTCGCGACTTGCTGCGTCCGGGTGGCCGTGTCGTCATCACGGTTCCCGCGCCGCTGGTGGACCGCATCGTCGACACGCTGCGGCGGCTGCGCTTGCTGCACGGCATGGACATCGAGGCGCACCACGGGTACCGGCCCGAGGAAACGCCCCGCTATTTCGCGGCGGCGGGCATGCGCCTCGTCACGCACGAGCGGTTCGAGCTCGGCCTGAATCATCTCTTCGTGTTCGAGCTTCCCGCCGCGTCGCGCTGACCGTCGCGCCTCAGCGCGGCTCGAGGTCGTATGCGACAAGCGTGGCGCCGACGTCTAGGCGGCCCGAGCGGACGTCAAGATTGTTGTCTAGGTGAAGCGAATCCGGCAGCGGCGCGGAGAGCGCGCCGACGACCAGGACTGTCACGGACGCCGTGACGCGCACCTCCTGGACGGCGCGCGACAGCACCTCGGGCTCGGATCCGTAGAAGAGGACACGGTACTCAGGCAAGTAGTAGCGCGTAATCAGGTACTCCGACTGTGCGAGGATCACCGTTGACGCGGGCGCGAAACCGACTCGCACGGAGAAAACGCGGAAGTCAACTGAGGCGTCGTGGAGTGCGATCGCGGTTACGGAGAACGGCGTTTCGGCAAAGACGAACGTGCCGATGTTGAGCGCGACGAGCAGCGCGGTCGCGCTGAGCACCACGCGTGGTGTGGTACGCGCGATCGGCGCGAGGAGCGCGGCACATGCGACGTAGAGACCGGGAAGCACCGACATGAGATACCCGGGGTCGCCGATGTGGATCGTGACGTACACCAGGCCCGCCGGGACGAGCCACAAAGCGAAGAAGACCGTTTCCTCGTTGAACGGCCCTCGTACACGGAGCCGCGTGACGATCGCGGCGACGAGCAGCAGCGCGAAGCCCAGCAACCCCCACCACAGGGCATACACCGTGAGAAGGGTGTTGCGCAGCAGCGCGTCACTGCCCGCAGCCGGCGACAGCTCGCTCACCCGCGAGGCCTGCGCCCCGAGCGTCGCAAGGTAGGCCGCCGGTCCGCCCGATAGAAACGCGCTCGGTACGAACCAGGCCAGCGCGGCAACGCCGACCGCCGCCGCGCAGAGGACGCGCTCGCGCCACGAATGACCGGCGACCATCCAGAGCCACAACGGGCCGAGCAGCAGCAACAGGTCCTGCCGGAATCCCGCCGCGAGGCCGAACGCGACTGACGCGATGAGCGCTGCTGGCCACGGCCGCGAGCGCGCATCGCGCAGTGACACGGCGAGGACGACGCTGAGGAGACCGAGGAGCGCGTACGGCATCGCCACTTCGCCGTATGTCCACACCAGCGGCGCCGACGCCGCGCCAAGCGCGATGACGGCGGCGAGCGCGCGGTCCGCGTATCGGCGGCACAGCAGATAGACCGCAGCGGCGGTGAGCGCGGACGCGATCACGCTCACGACGACGAGCGCGGTGTTGCTATCCCGCGTGACGAAGCGGATCAGTGCCGCGACGCCGATGTAGAAGACGTAGCCCGGCGGATGCGGGCGCTGATCGGCCAGATCGGCGCCGACATGAAAGCCCTGCTCGAGCGCCCGCGCGTACAGGACCGAATCCCACGCCCAAAGCGTCTGCGCGGCGAAGGCCACGCGCACGACGAGCACCAAGGCTGCGAGCGCCGTAGCGATCGTGCGGTCGGTCATGCTGCCACACGCGCCCCGATGCTCTCTGGGATGTCGTGCGAGCGTGCGAGCGCCAGCACCGCGAGCGCGACGGCGAGCAGAACGACGAGCCCGATGAAGTGCGCGAGGATCGGGACGAGGTCGTCCCTCTCGCCGACGACCTGAAGCAACAGCCAGCTGAGCCCGAGCGCGACGACGAGCGCGCTACGTGTCTGCGCTCGCGGCAGGTGGAGCGCGCGATGGAGCGTGCTCGCCATGAGTGGGAGCGCGGTGACGAGGTAGGGGAACCACAAGAGACCGAACGACGCGAGGTACGGAGCGAACGCCAGAGCGAGGTGGTGGAGATGTGTCTCGTCGCGCGTGTAGCGGCGAGCCGCGAGTCCGCCGAGGATCGCCGTCGCAAGCGAGGCCACCGGGAGCAGCCAGCGGCCGATCGGCGACCCGAGGACCGCCGCGACCTCCGCGGGCGGCGTGCTCGCGATCAGATCCGCGGCCCAGTGGCTGTCCCTCAGCGCGAGCAGCAGCGCGACGTACGCCGGGAAGTCGCTCGCGAATACGACCGCGGTGACGACGAGGCCGACCATCCCGACGGCGATCGTCCAACCGACGACGCGCCAACGGCCCGATGCGAGATAGAAGAGGACGAGCGTGAGCGGCAGCAGCTTGAGCCCGATCGCGACGGCGAGGACCGCACCCGCCGCCGCCGACCGTCCGCGCAGCTCCCACGCGAGGAGGCAGAGCGCGAGCGTGAGCAGGTTGAGGTTGCCGAGCGCGATCTCGAGGATCGTGGGGAGGAAGAGTACGAAGGCCGCCGCAGCCCACGGCCGAGCGTCGCGCGGCAGCGGCCGGATGAGGTACCAGCCGATCGCCAGTGCCATTCCGGTGTTGACGCCGATCCAGATCACCGTCGCGAGCCAGAACGGCAGTGGAGCAAGGAGCACGAACGGCACCGCCGC
>Ga0066710_100005534_pt1 | contig 11541 bp, 9 predicted proteins | sample GraSoiAngelo_159_FD_79666 | JGI IMG/M metagenome (GOLD analysis project Ga0066710, IMG submission 79666) | Grasslands soil microbial communities from the Angelo Coastal Reserve, California, USA - 14_1009_16_40cm | ecosystem: Environmental > Terrestrial > Soil > Grasslands | place: USA... | reverse complement strand
GGGCGCCTACATCACGGAGGACGAGATCGCGCGCGTCACCGATCGCTGGCGCGCCCAGGGCGAGCCTGCCTACGACCAGGAGCTGCTCGAGGGCCGTGAGGCGATCGAGGAGTCCGACGGCGACCTGTCGCCGGACGAGGACGACCTGTTGGAGGAGGCGATTCACCTCGTGGCGCAGACGCAGACCGCATCGGTCTCGATGATTCAGCGCCGCCTGCGCGTCGGCTACACGCGCGCCGGCCGCCTGATCGACATGCTCGAGCGCCGCGGCGTGATCTCCGGGTACGAGGGCTCGAAGCCACGCCAGGTCCTGATCACCGAGGCGGACCTAGCGCGGGTGCTGAGCGGCGGCAGCGGCGCGTCCGGGCACGAAGCTCCCGTAGAACCGCTGACGAGCACCCACGACACCTAGCCCACCTCCAAGGTTGCTCGCGACCTACGCCTGCCCCGACCGCCCCCGCCGACGCGACCAGGGGGGGGGGGTGGGGGGGGTTCACGGCCGCTGACTGGAAGCGCATGGCTGCGGTGGTGGTGTTCTTCGCGTTCGCGACACTGTTCTGGGCCGGATACGAGCAGGCGGGCTCGACGCTCAACCTGTTCGCCGACCGGTACGTCGACCTCACTCTGTTCGGCCTCAAGCTCTACGCGTCGTGGTTCGTCTCGATCCAGGCCCTGTTCGTGATCATTCTCGCGCCGATCTTCGCGTGGCTGTGGGTGCGGCTCGGCTCGCGCCAGCCGTCCTCGCCCGCGAAGTTCGCCTGGGCGCTTCTGTTCATGGGACTCGCGTTCCTCCTCCTCATGCCGGCCGGAAGCGTCGCCCAAGGTGGGGTGAAGGTGAGCCCGCTGTGGTTGGTGGGCGCCTACTTCATCGAGGAGCTGGGGGAGTTGAGCCTCAGCCCCGTTGGGCTCTCGGTCGTGACGAAGCTTGCCCCGACGCGGGTCGTCGGCCTGATGATGGGCGTGTGGTTCCTATCCAATGCCGCCGGGAACAAGCTCGCCGGGTGGGCGGCAGGATTCATCAGCAGGATGCCGCTGGCGTCGCTGTTCGGCGCGACCGCGGCCGCGATGCTGACCGCCGCGCTCGTCATGTTCCTCCTGATCAAGCCGGTGCGGAACCTGATGGGGGGGGTGCACTAGGAGCGAAAGGCGTTAACGGAAAACGCCTTATCGCCGCAAACGCCGCTCGAAGAACTCCGCCGCCGCGTGGTACACCGCGAGCCAATGCGCATGCGTCAGGAAGTCGTGGATCTCATCCGGGAAAATCAGCTGCTCGACGACCACGCCCTGGTGCCGCAGCGCCTCGGCGAGCTCCACCGTCTGGCTGAACTGCACGTTGCGGTCGTCGTCGCCGTGAATCAGTAATACCGGCGAGCGCCAATCCTTCACGTACGCGATCGGCGAGGATTCGTAGGCGAGCTTCGCCGCGTCGGCCTGCTTGGCGGGATCGTAGCTCTCGACCCAGTTGCGGATCTCGATGTTCCAGTCGTGCACCCCGTGTAGGTCCACCCCCGCCGCGAACAGGTCGGAAGCCCGCGCGAGGCCCATCGCCGTCAGGAACCCGCCGTAGGAGCCGCCCCACAGGCCGATGCGCGCCGCATCGACGTCGGCGCGACTGCGGAGGTACACCCCCGCGCCCAACACGTCGTTGAACTCGCTCGCCCCTTGGGCCCCGTAGTGCAGGGCCTCGCGGAACTCGATCCCGTAGCCGATGCCGCTGCGGTAGTTCACCGATAGGACGACGTAGCCCTGGCTGGCCAGGTACTCATTCAGGGCGTAGGCGTTGCGGTAATAGTAGAGGTAGTGCCAGCCGAGCAGCATCTGGCGGCGGGAACCGCCGTGGAAGAACACCACCGCCGGGCGCCGCTCGCCGGGCTTCAGGTTCTTCGGCAGGAACAGCTGCCCGTGAATCGTCACGCCATCCGCCGCCGAGAAGAGCACCTGCTGTGGCTCGAGCAGCGCCGCTGCGGGAAAGTCGGCGGGGATGGCCGCCGGCGCAATGTCCCGCGGCGCGGCCGCGCCGAGGAGGATCGCCGGACGCGGCGGCTGACGGGCGTCCGCGTGGAAGAACGCGACGGCCTTGCCGTCGCTGGTTATCACCGGCGCCCACTCGAGTCCCGTGCCCCGCGTCAGCGCGACGGGCGCTCCGCCGGCTACCGCGACTCTCCACACGTGCCGGCGGTCGATGTCGTCCTGGTTCGAGTTGTAAACGATCGAGCTCCCGTCCGCGCCGAGCGCGACGTACTCGACTTCGAACGCCCCCCGCGTGAGCAGCGCGGCCGCTCCGCCGGCCACCGGCACCGCGTACAGGTGCGTCCACCCATCCTTCTCCCAGGGGAACACGAGGCGATCGCCCGCCGTCCAGAGCAGCTGATTCGCGGTGACGACGCCCTGGAAGGCGCTGCCGCGACCGGTGTCGGCCTTCCAAACCTCCCGTCCCGCGCCGCTCGCCACGTCCACCACCCGGATGGACCAGGGCTGCGCCGCGCGCTCGGGCGTGAACGGCAGCGTGCCGGTGGCCGCGGGAATGCGGACGAACGCAAGCCGCTTGCCGTCCGGCGCCCAGACGGGATCGACGTCCGAATCCACGCTGGGGTCGACGAAGCGAAGCGTCTTGGCGGCGACGTCGTAGATGCCGATGAACGCATGGTCGTCGCGGCGGCTCACGAAAGCGAGCGCGGAGGCGTCGGGAGACCAGCGCAGCGCGCCGGCGCGACCCCGCGCGTGGATCGGCTGCTGCGGAGCCGCCGAGTCGGCGAGCGAGACCCACCAGATCTGACCGCGGCGGAGGAAGGCCACCCGATCCCCTTTGGGCGAGACGGCGGGGCTCGACCCCTCACCCAGGCGCCGGAGGGCACCGCCTGAGACCGCCACGACCCAGACGTCCTGCTCGACGCCCTCGGGGAGGCTATGCGGGTTGGGCGTCTCGCCGCGGCCGTTGGGTCCGCCGCCGCGGACGTAGACGATCGCCTTTGCGTCGGGCGTCCACTGGAGCTCCCCAATCTCCTGGCCGTCGTCGCCGGTGTAGGTTGTGACCGGTTTCCCCTGGTAGTCGGGTGGCGCGGCGATCCAGATGTTGCGCGCGCCGCGGTCGTTGAACACCCAGGCGACGGCGCCGCCGGTCGGCGCGGCGACGAGCTCTTCGGGGAACGGCGCGGACAGCGCCTGCTCGAGGGTGAAGGCGGGCTGCTGGGCGGGCAGTGTGGTCGGCGCTAGCGCAGCAGTCGCGACGACGGCGAGAGAACGGAGGTGGGAGATCATGATGGCAGAACCTACTACGGCTCCCACTCGAAATCGCCTGCTTCGGCCACCGCCCGGCCGCCCAACCGGTCGGTGTCGGCGCTCACGCCGACGGCCACGATCGGGTGCGGCGCCCGGCTGAACAGCCGGCGGTAGTCGGCGAACGGGTCCCGGCGCTCCACATGCCAGGACCCGTCCGCGTCGTCGGCGCGCTCGAGCACGACGACGGCACGCGCCCCGCTGAGCAAGCTTTCGCCCCGCCCTTCGGAGTTTCCCCAGCTGTAGGCGATGCTCCGTCCGTCGTCGAAGGTGACGACCACGCGCACCGGCGTATCGTCGCGCGCCCGCACGCGGAGGGACGCCCCACGGATCGGGGTGTCGGTACGCCAGCGCCACTTGAGGGTACCGGCGTGTCCCGTCGGTGGGTGCAGCGGCCCGCGCAGCCGGTAGCTTGCGCCTCCCGCGGCGCGGCGCGCCTCGACCCGAAGGGCGTGGCCCCCGGTCACCTGGAATTGTGGCGCTTCCACGTCGCGCACACGCTGGAGCGTCCACCCTCGAGGGACGCCCGCGCTCGCCGGGACGATCGCTAGGTTCGTGAGCACCTGCAGGGCGAGCAGCGCACCGGTGCTCACATCGGCTCCTCGGCGAAGTGACAGGCGGCGAGCTGCCCTGGGACGACGGCCCGCAGCGCGGGGACCTCGGTGCGGCAGCGCTGGTTCTTCTTGGGGTGCGGGCAGCGCGGATGGAACGGGCAGCCGGGCGGCGGGCTGGCGGGCGAAGGGACGTCGCCCGTCAGCACGATGCGCTGCTTCTGGGCGGCGGGATCTGGCACCGGCACGGCCGAGAGCAGCGAGCGCGTGTACGGGTGCCGCGGCGCAAGGTACAGCTCGGCGGCCGGGGCGAGCTCCACGATCTTGCCGAGGTACATCACCGCGACCTGCTCGGCGATGTGCTTCACCACCGCGAGGTCGTGGGCGATGAAGAGATAGGTGAGCCGCCGCTGCTGCTGCAGGTCCATCAGAAGGTTCAGGACCTGCGCCTGCACCGAGACGTCGAGCGCGGAGACCGGCTCGTCACACACGAGGAACGCGGGCTCGACCGACAGCGCGCGGGCGATCCCCACCCGCTGGCGCTGGCCGCCCGAGAGCTCGTGCGGGTAGCTGCGGGCGAGGCGGGAGTCGAGCCCGACCTCCTCAAGCAGCGCCGCCACTTTGGCGTCGGCCCCGGCGCCGGCCGCGAGGCGGTGGATGGCGAGGGGCTCGCGCAGCGTCTGGCGCACGGTCATGCGCGGGTTGAGCGAGCTGTACGGGTCCTGGAACACGATCTGCATGCGGCGCCGCAGCGCGCGCAGCTCCCGCGCCCCGAGGGTGAAGACCTCCCGGCCGTCGATCACGACCTGCCCGGCCGTGGGCTCCTGCAGCCGCAGGATCGTCCTGCCGAGCGTGGACTTGCCGCACCCCGACTCGCCCACGAGCCCCAGCGTTTGTCCGGGCGTGATCGCGAATGATACGCCGTCCACCGCGCGCACCACGCGGCGCGGCCGGCCCAGCCCGAGCCAGGCGCGCTCACCAGGATAGTGCTTGACCAGATTCCGGACGTCGACGAGCGGGGCGCTCACGACCGCCGCATCCGGCGCTGCGGTTCGGCGACGAGCCAGCAGCGGGCGGTGTGCCCGGCGCCGCCCGTCTCCAGGAGCGGCGGCTCCTCGGCCCGGCACTTGTCCCAAGCGTACGGGCAGCGGGGATGGAAGCGGCACCCGCTCGGCCAATCGGTGGCGGCCGGGACGTTGCCGGGGATGCTGTGCAGCCGCGCCGCGGGGGGACGGTCGAGCCGCGGTACCGAGGCCATCAGCCCCTCGGTGTACGGATGCTGCGCCCGCGTAAACAGCTCCGGCGTCGGCGCGGTCTCCACCACCTGGCCCGCGTACATCACCACGACGCGGTCGGCGCTCCCCGCGACGATGCCCAAGTCGTGGGTGATGAGCATGATCGCCATGCCGAGCTCGGCCTGCAGGCGCTCCAGCAGCTCGAGGATCTGCGCCTGGATGGTGACGTCGAGCGCGGTCGTCGGCTCGTCGGCGATCAGCACCTGGGGGTGGCAGACGAGCGCCATCGCGATCATCACCCGCTGGCAGATGCCGCCCGAGAGCTGGTGCGGGTAGTCGTCGAGGCGCGCCTCGGGGTCCGGGATCCCGACGAGGCGCAGCATTTCGAGCGCGCGTGCGCGGGCCGCGCGGCGCGACAGCCGCTGGTGCACGATGGCCGCCTCGGCGATCTGGTCGCCGACCGTGAAGACGGGGTTGAGCGACGTCATCGGCTCCTGGAAGATCATGGCGATCCGGTTGCCGCGCACGGCGCGCAGCTCGGGCGGGGACAGCGTGAGCAGGTTGCGGCCCTCGAACTCGATGAAGCTGCCGGGGCGGATGTGGCCCGGCGGCTCAGGGATCAGGCGGAGGATGGAGAGGGAGGTGACCGTCTTGCCGCACCCCGACTCCCCCACGATGCCCAGCGTCTCGCCGGGATACAGGTCGAAAGAGACGCCGTCCACGGCGCGCGCGGTGCCACGGCCCCGCTCCGTCACGAAGTACGTCTTCAGATCGCGCACCCGGAGCAACGGCTCCTTCACGTCGCCTCCCGGCGCGGATCGAGGGCGTCGCGGAGCGCGTCGCCGACGGCGTTCAGGGCCATCACGACGAGCACGATGGCGAGGCCCGGGGACAAAGTGGTCCAGGGGGCGGTGGCGATCTGCTCCTTGCCGTCGGCGATCATGTTGCCCCAGCTCGGCGTCGGCGGCGCCACCCCGATACCGAGGAACGAGAGCGATGCCTCGAGCAGCATCACGCTCCCGATCCCGAGTGCGGCGGAGACGATGAGCGGCGCCACGGCGTTGGGGAGGACATGGCGGAGGATTACGCGGGCCGGCGGCGCGCCCAGCGCCCGCGCGGCGTCCACGTAGGCGAGCTCCCGCCGCGACAGCACTTCGGCCCGCACCAGCCGGCTGGTCGCGAACCAGCCCGTCAGCCCGATCGTCAGCACCAGGATCGCCAGCGGCAGCTGGCTCCATAGCGACACGGCGATCAGCAGAAGGAAGATCCGCGGGACCGCGAGGCCGACGTCAACCAGACGCATGAGCACGCCGTCCATCCACCGGCGGAAGTAGCCCGCCAGCAGGCCGACCACCGCGCCCAGGGAGACGGCGACCAGCATCGCGAGCGTGCCGACGGCCAGCGAGACTCGGGCGCCGAACACCAGACGGCTCAGCAGGTCGCGGCTGTAGAGGTCCGTGCCGAGCGGATGCATCCACGACGGCGGGCGGTTCTGCAGCTGCACGATCTCCAGCTGCGCGGAGGGGTCGTAGGGCGCGACGAGCGGCGCGCACACTGCGATGAGGACGAAGAAGAGCAGCACGCCCACCGCGAAGGCGGCGGTGGGGTGCCGGAAGAAACGCCGTGCCGCGTCGCTGCCGGCCGTGCCGGCGCGCAGGCCCAACGCCCCGATCGCCGCGGCGGCGAGGAGGGCGAGCAAGACCGCCCAGTGACGGGGCGTCACGCGCGTGCCCCGCCCTTGCCGAGACGGATGCGCGGATCGGCCACGGAATACAGCACGTCGGCGACCAGACTGCCCAGCACGACCATCACGGACGCGAGCAAGGCGGCGGCGGTCACGACGGGATAGTCCCGGGTGAAGATCGCGTCCGCGGCGAGCTTGCCCATCCCGGGCCAGGAGAACACCGTCTCGATCAGGACGGCGCCGGTCAGCAGGAATGGGAGGGCGAGGCCGAACAGCGTGATGAGCGGGAGCAGCGCGTTGCGCAGAGTGTGGACCAGCCAGATGCGCCGCTCGTGGAGCCCCTTGGCCCGCGCCGTGCGGATGAAGTCCTGGCCCGCGACCTCCAGCAGCGCGGCCCGCTGGAATCGGGCCGTACCGCCGGCGCCCACCAACCCGAGCGTCAAGGCCGGGAGCGCGAGGTGCCAGGCCCGGTCACCGAGCCGCCCGAGCAGCGAGAGCGACGGATACAGCACGGGATTGCGGTCACCGCCGACAGGGAACCAGGCGAGGTGCTGGCCGAACACAAGCACGAGCACCAGGCCGAGCCAGAAGGTGGGGACGGAGTAGAGAAACAGGGTGGCGTTGCCAAGGACAACGTCGGCGCGATGACGGGCGCGGGCGGCCTGATAGAGGCCGATGGCGGCGCCGAGCAGGAAGTCGATGGCGAGTGCGGCGCCCGACAGCAACAAGGTGTTGGGAACTGTGGTAGCGAGCACCTCGCCGATGGGGCGCCGCAGACTGAAGGAATACCCCGGATCACCGTGCAGCAGGGCGACCACGTACCTGACGTACTGTACCCCGAGCGGGCGGTCGAGCCCGAACTGCCGACGTAGCCCGTCGACGACGGCGGGATCGAGGACGCGCTCGTCGCTCGGCACGAACGGCGTGCCGGGCGCGAGGTGGATGAGCAGGAAGGTGAGGGTGACGACCGCGAAGACGATGGCGATCGCGGCGGCGCAGCGCCGCACCAGCCACGCCGTCACCTAGCGCTCCACGCGATCTCGATCGATCAGCCGGTCGGCGGGGATGCGCCAGGTTCGGACCAGCGCCCACCAGGAATCGGGGCGAACCTGGACGTCGGCCACGCGCCGGTGGACCGCGGCGACGAGGTTCGGGGCGTACAGCCAGGCGGCCGGCGCGTCGTCGTTGAGGATGCTGAACGCCTCGCGCCAAGCGCGCGCCGCCTCTTCGGGTCGGTTCGCCCCATGGCCCGCGGCCTCGAGCGCGCGCTGGAAGGCGGGGTTGGCGTAATGGCCGAAGTTGCCGGGGGCGCCGCGGCCCCAGTGCTGGGTCACGCCTGCCGTCGGCGAGGGGTCCGCCTGATAGGAGAGGATCGCGGCCTCGAAGTTGCCCTTGGCCAGCCGGTCCTGCATGACGTTCGGCTCGATTTCGACGAGCTTCACGTCGACGCCCACGGTCAGTAACTGTGCCTGAATCAGGCGGGCGTACTGCCGCCGCACGGCGCTCGTCGTCGGCACCAGCAGCTCGATGGCGAGCTTCTGCCCCCCGCGCGTCCGCGCGCTCCCTCCCCCGCCGACGGCGCGCCACCCGCGCTGTGCCAGCAGCCGGGCGGCCGCCGCCGTGTCGTAGGGCAGGCTCCGGATCGCCGGGTCCCACACCGACCAGAGCTGTGGCATCGGTCCGGGGGGCACCTTGGCCTGCCCCGCCCACACGCTCTGGTTCATACGGTCCCGGTCCAGCGCCAGCACCAGCGCTCGCCGCACTGCGCGGTCGCTGAACAGCGGCGCGGCGACGTTGAACAGCATGTAGCCGTACGCGGAGCTCTTGTAGGGATAGGTGGCGAGCTGCGGCACCTGCTGGACTCGCCGCAGATTGTCCAGGGGGCCGAGGAACTCGAGGGCATCGCCCTGCCCGGCCACGAGCTGGGTGATCGCCGCCTGCTGGTCGCCGACGAACTGCCAAATCAGGCGGCGGATGTGCGGCCGACCCAGAAAGAACGTCGAGTCGGCACCCAGCTCGACGCTCTGGCCGGGCGTCCAAGAAACGAAGCGATAAGGGCCGTCACCCACCGGCACCCGACCGAACGCGGCCGTTGCCCAGCGCGGCCTCGGCACGGTGTCCAACAGGTGCCGGGGCAGGATGTACATGTGGTACACGGCGGCGTAGAACATCTCCGGGTAGCGCTCGCGGTAAGCGAACACGGCCGTGAGCGAGTCCCGAGCGGTCACTGACACGATGCCCCCGAGCAGGGGGCGCGACTCGGCGTGCACCTGGGAATCCGTGTAGGCCTGGAAGGTGAACGCGACGTCGGCCGCGGTGACGGGCGGCCCGTCCTGCCAGCGCGCCCGCGGATCCAGATGGAACACCAGCCTGGTCGGCGTCTCCCATTCCCAGCGCTGCGACAGCTGCGGCTGGAAGTCATGGTCGCCCAGCGTGTTCATCGACGGCCCGATGTCCGCGAGCTTGAGGAAGATCTGCTGGTACACGTCCCGGGCCAGGCCCTGCACACTGACCGGTGGCAACAAGATGTCGGGCTGGCCGGCGGCCGCGAACACCAGTGTGCCGCAGTAGTCGCCGCGACAGGTGCTCGGGCGAGTGCAGGCAGTGAGGGCGACGAGGGCGGCTAATCCGATCAGCGACGGGGGGGGGGGCTTTGTGGGCGCGCGCATGTCGCCAAAGATTTCACCGCCGAGCTAGCGGCGCCAGGTCCAGGCCTCGCCGTAATCGGACGGTCGGACGGTCGGACGGCCGCACGGGGCAAGCGGCCCGTCCCAAGCCGCCACAACGGCTGCGGCGACCTCCTCGAAGGAGACCGACCGGCCGAGGACGGCCGCAAGAGTGGTTTCCCCACCGACGGCTGACGGCTGACGGCTGATGGCTCGAATGACGTCCTGCGACCCATCGAGGAGGATCGAGCCGTGCTGCAGGAAGGCCCTGCCGTGCCGCACCTGCGCGGACCCGATCACCTTGCGCCCGGCAGCGAGGATCTCGCCACCGACTGGGGACGAGAAGCACGCTCCCGGGGGGAGGCGGTCATGCGGTCGGGCGGTGGGGTGGTCCGAGGCGAGGGTGGCCTCCACGCCCAGGGCCCGCAGCCCCGCCGCCAGCCGCTCGTGGATCCCGTGATAGCTCTCGCGCAGCGACCCGAACCCGGCGATCGGCGCGACGACGGCATAAGTGACCTCGTGCTCATGCCACACGGCGCGGCCTCCGGTCGGGCGGCGCACGACGTCGAGCCCGAGGCGCGCGATCGCGGCGCGGTCGTAGCGCGCCAGCGCCGGCTCGTTGCGCCCAAAGGAGAGACAGGGCGGGTCCCAGCGGTACAGGCGGAGGACCGCCCTACCCGTGCGGTCCGCCTCCTCCAGCAGGGCCTGGTCGATTGCCATGTTCTCCGCCCCGCTGCGGCTCAAGGAGTCGAGCAGGAGGTGCCAGACAATCACGTGGTGACGTACTCCTCGATCGGCGGCCACGTACACACCAGGTTCCGGTCCCCGTACGCGCCGTCGATGCGGCCCACGGGCGGCCAGATTTTGTGCTCCCGGGTGGCGGGCGTGGGGAGCGCCGCGCGCTCGCGCGAGTAGGGTCGGTCCCACGCGTCCGCCAGCAGGTCGGCGAGCGGGTGCGGGGCGTTGGTGAGCAGGTTGTTCTCGCGGTCGGCCTCGCCGCGCTCGATCTCGCGGATCTCTCCGCGGATCGCGATCAGCGCGTCGCAGAAGCGGTCCAGCTCCTCCTTCGACTCGCTTTCGGTCGGCTCGACCATCAGCGTCCCCGCCACGGGGAAGGAGACCGTGGGCGGGTGGAACCCGTAGTCGATCAGCCGCTTGGCGATGTCCTCGACCTCGACGCCCGCCGATGCTTTGAAGGGTCGCGTGTCGAGGATGCACTCGTGCGCGATGAGGCCGTGCTGGCCCGTGTACAGCAGGCCGATGTGGTCCTCGAGCCGCTTGGCGACGTAGTTCGCGTTGAGGATCGCGATCGTGGTCGCTGCGGCGAGGTGCTCGCGACCCATCATCGCGATGTAGGCCCAGGAGATCGGCAGGATGGAGGGGCTGCCCCACGGCGCCGACGACACCGTGCCACAGCTCTGCGGGATGCCGAGGTCCACGACCGGGTGGCTGGGGAGGAACGGCACGAGGTGCGCCGCCACGCCGATCGGTCCCATGCCGGGCCCGCCGCCGCCGTGGGGGATGCAGAACGTCTTGTGCAGGTTGAGATGGCATACGTCCGCGCCGATGTCACCCGGCCGACACAGGCCGACCTGCGCGTTCATGTTGGCGCCGTCCATGTAGACCTGGCCGCCGCGCGCGTGCACGAGGCGACAGACCTCCTTGATCGACGCCTCGAACACGCCGTGCGTGGACGGGTAGGTCACCATCAGCGCGGCGAGGGTGTTCGCGTACTGGGCGGCCTTCGCCCCGAGGTCGGCGACGTCGATGTTGCCGTGCTCATCGGTCTTCACCGCCACCACCTGCATCCCGGCCATCACCGCGCTGGCGGGGTTGGTGCCGTGCGCGGACTGAGGAATCAGGCACGTGGTCCGGTGGCCCTGGCCGCGGGCGCGGTGGTAGGCGCGAATCACCAGCAGGCCGGCGAACTCGCCTTGTGAGCCGGCGTTGGGCTGGAGCGACACCCTTGCGAATCCGGTGATCTCGGCCAGCCACGCCTCGAGCTGGCGAAACAGCTCGGCGTACCCCAGGGTTTGCTCCCGCGGCGCGAACGGGTGCAGGCGGTCGAACTGGGGCCAGGTCACCGGGATCATCTCGGCCGTGGCGTTGAGCTTCATGGTGCAGGAGCC
>Ga0066710_100005533_pt1 | contig 11541 bp, 10 predicted proteins | sample GraSoiAngelo_159_FD_79666 | JGI IMG/M metagenome (GOLD analysis project Ga0066710, IMG submission 79666) | Grasslands soil microbial communities from the Angelo Coastal Reserve, California, USA - 14_1009_16_40cm | ecosystem: Environmental > Terrestrial > Soil > Grasslands | place: USA... | reverse complement strand
TTGAAGACAACTTCATCACGACGAGCATCGACCGCGTGCTCAACTGGGCGCGCGAGTCGTCCATCTGGCCGATGGGATTCGGCCTTGCGTGCTGCGCGATCGAAATGATGGCGGCGTCGGCGTCGCGCTACGACATCGCGCGCTTCGGCGCCGAGGTATTCCGCGCCTCGCCGCGCCAATCGGACTTGATGATCGTCGCCGGCACCGTCACGAAGAAAATGGCGCCGGTGCTGCGCCGGCTGTACGACCAGATGCCCGAGCCCAAATGGGTGATCTCGATGGGCAGCTGCTCGAACGCCGGCGGTCCGTTCCCGACCTACAGCGTGCTGCAGGGCGTCGACAAAGTCGTCCCCGTCGACGTTTACGTGTCGGGTTGCCCGCCGCGCCCCGAAGCGTTGCTGTACGGCCTCATGCGGCTGCAGGACAAGATTCGGAAGGAAGGGACCGTGCTGCGCAAGGACCGCGTGATTCCGCTCGGTCAGTCGGAACCCGTCATCATCGGGGAGCGGGTGTGAATCGCGTCGTCACGTTCTTCAAGACCATCTTCCTCGTCGACCTCCTCAAAGGGCTGTGGGTCACGCTGAAGTACACGCCGCAGCCGGCGTTCACCTTCCAGTATCCGGCCGAACGGCGTCCGACAGCGCCTCGCTTCCGCGGCGTGCTCAGGCTCCAGACCGAACCGGGGACCGGCGCGCAGACATGCATCGTCTGCGATCAATGCGCCAAGGCGTGTCCCGACGATCTCATCGCGCTCGGCGGACACCGCGAGCCGGGGACGAAGATCAAGGTGCTCGACTACTTCGACTTCAATCTCTCGCGCTGCAGCTTCTGCGGCCTGTGCGCCGAAGTCTGCCCGACCAAGCCGATCAAGGCGCTGATCATGAGCGAGGACTACGAGCTCGGTAGCTATAGCCGGGAAACCCAGATTCTGCGTGTCGATCAGATGTACGACGGCGTTGCAATCGAGCAATACACCCGGTAGCACGGTTTTCGCCGTTCTTTTCGGTTCTTGAAAGCTGCCCCCGCGTAAACTATGGTTCGTGTGCAGCCGGGTAACGGCCCGGTTCTTGTAATACGGCGGTCCGGATTCGCACGTCTTCCTGGAGGGGTCATGCAAAGCGGCATTCGATTCGCCGCGGCGGCGGTTCTGATCGCGGCGGCCTCTTTCGTCATCCGCGCCGACGTTCAGACGCAGTCATTCGAAATACAGCTTCAGCTGGGCGACCTTTTGTACTCCGAAGGGCGGTACAGCGATTCCCTCGAAGCCTACAAGAACGCGCTGCGGACGGCGCCGCAGGACCGGGCGAAGCGGCCGCGCGTCGGCCTCATCGCTTCGGCGCTCCGCGTCGCGGAGTTCGACCTGGCCCGCAAGGAAGCCGAGAAGCTCAATCAGAGCGACCCGAAGAGCCCGGACTCGATGGCGCTGTACGGCGATGCGCTATGGTCGGCCGGCCTCTTCGAGGAAGCGGAGGCCAAGTATCGCGACGCGCTCGGCGCGGCGCCTGAGCTCGCGCGCGGGCATCATGGCATGGCGAAATCGCTCGCCGCGCGCGGGCGGCTCGACGATGCGCTCAACGAGGTGCAGGCGGCGCTGCGAATGTCGCCGCGTGACCTCGAGATTCACCACACGGTCGGCACCATCTTCGAACGTCAGCACAAGTACGAAGAGGCGGCGGCGGCGTACTCGAACTACGTGAACCTGCTGCCGAACAAGGATCACAGCGAGAAAGCCGACTGGTCGCGCGCGGAGATCCGCTTCCTGCGATCGTTCGGCCAGAAACAGCCGTTCGAAACCGATCCGGGCGTGGAGGATCGCGTGTTCACCATCGACTTCCGGCTGGTCAACGAGAAGGTCGTCGTTCGCGCGAAGGTGAACGACGCGTCGGCGCAGGACTTCGTCGTCGACACCGGATCGGAGAACACCGTCATCACGCGGACGACCGCGCAGCGTCTCGGCATCACGCCGATCACCTATACGCTGAGCGCCGGCGTCGGACGCGTCGGCCTGCGCGGGCTGCAGCTCGCACGCATCGACTCACTGGAGCTCGGATCGCTCAAGCTGCGCAACGTGCCGGTGCTCATCAAGAATCCGCCGCTGCGCGACATCCCGGTGAAAGAAACCGAGAGCCTGTCGCCGCTCGCGCTCGGCTACTCGATGATCATCGACTACAAGAACCACAAGCTCACCTTCGGCAAGCACGTGCCGGTCGAGGCGGCGGACTTCGAGCTGCCGCTGCGGATTTATCGCCTCGCGACGGTGCGCGGCATCGTCGATCGCGATCACAACGCAAACTTCGTGGTGGATACGGGCGGCGAAGTGATTTCAATCAGCCAGGCCACGGCGTCGTCGCTGAACCGGCCGCCGATGGGACGCAAGATTGCGCTGAAGGTGTACGGGACGTCGGGCTGGGACGAGGACGCCTTCCTGCTGCCGGGAATCGATCTGTCGTTCGACACGATTCAGTACAAGAACTTTCCGGTGGTCGTCCTGAATCTGGATGCGCCGAGCGCGCTGCTTGGCTTCCAGCTCGGGGGCATCGTCGGCCACAAGTTCCTCAGCAAGTACCGCGTCGCGATCGATCTCGAGCACGCGATGCTGAGACTGAAGAACGTATCGTAGGGGCGCGGCGCTGCCGCAGGCGCTGGTCGGCCCCTACGTCTGACTCTTTCTCCTCAGCCGCTCCGCGCGACGCCCGTGCGCGGCGTGACATTCCTGACGCTCTTCCTCCGACTCGACCAGCAGCGGCGGCACGCGGACGCGGCCGCCGGCGCGATCGATCGCGACGAACGTGAGGAACGCGCGGCTCGTCAGCTGGCGCCGGCCCGTCAGCGTTTCCTCTGAATAGACATCGACGCGCACTTCGAGCGACGTGGTGAACACGCAGGTCACGCGCGCCTTGAGGATGATGAGGTCGCCGACTTTGATCGGATGAAGGAATTCCAGGCCGTCGACGGCCGCCGTCACGAGCAGCGTGCGCGTGTGCCGGTGACAGGCGATCGCGCCGGCGATGTCGATCAGGTGCATCACCGTCCCGCCGAGAATGAATCCGAGGGGATTCGCATCGTTCGGCAGCACGACCTGAACCATTTCCGTTTCAGATTCAGCCGCACGCTTCGGTGTGAGCACGACCTCGGTCATCGCGCCGCGATCATAGCTCGCCGCGCGTTCGCTCATCGCGGCGACTACTCCCCGGACAGCACGGGCGGCTCGCTGAACTTCCTGGCGATCTGCTTCAGCAGGCCGTCCATCGTCGCGTGGTGGCCGATCACCACGCGCGAGACGAACCGGAAGATCGGATTCGCCACCCAGCCTTCTTCGGTGATCGTCACCACGCTGGCCCGCGTCGAGCCGGGCTCTCCCGCAATCGCGATCGTCCATGTGCCGCCGAAGTTCTTCTCCTGCTCGGTGACGCGCGTGACGAGCCGATGCGGCGGCGCGCTCTCGACCACTTCCACCGGCACATCGGATGCGCGCGCGAGCTCGGTGACGACGGCCCAGACTTCGTCGGGCGACCGGTGAAGGCGGAGCGAACGGCTCGCCCGGTGATTGCGCGGCAGCATCGATCCGATCGCCGCGATCGCCACGATCAGCACGGCAAGGCCTGCGACGCCGATCGCGACCCATTTCATCTGGAAAGCGGTTGCTGGTTGCTGACTGGTTGCTGTCTAGTTGCTAGTTGTAGTTGCTGGTCGGTTGCTGGTTACCGGATGGTGACGGTCCCAGCAACCGGCAACCAGCAAGCTTACGTGTCAGAAGTCGTATCCAATCCAAACAGCGAAGCGGGGCTTGCGGAAGTTGGAGCTGCCGCCCTGCGTCGCGAACAGCACGTCTTCCCAGTCCTTGTTGAACAGCGTGCGCCACGCCCAGTCGAAGTGGATGGGGAAGCCGAGCGCGAAGGTCTCGAGGCCGATGCCGTACGAGGCACGCCCGTCCTTCAGGCGGAAGCCGCTGATGTTGCGCGCCGGGCCATAGGTGAGTACCGGGGTGCCCGCCAGATCCGTCAGCGGGTTGCCCTGCGAGTCGACCTGATACCCGGTGATCGGCCTGCAGATCTCGGAGCTGCTAGTCGCGAACCTGTAGCCGCCGCCGCTGCACGTGTCGCCCGACGGCTGATGATCGAACCACGCGCCGCCGACGCCCGCGAAGAAGACGCCGCGAATGCCGCCGATGACGCCGATGGGCGTCAGCGCCGCCTCGATGAGCGGGAAGCGCAGCTCCGCGTCGGCGAACACCGTGTTCTGGCCGGCGAACTCGAGGTAGTTGTAGCCGCGCAGCTCGGAGTTGCCGCCGAAGTACAGGAAGTCGGGGAAGTCGCCCTTGCTCTTGAATCCGCGGAACCGCGTCGCGAGCAGGCCCGATCCGCCGAGCCGCAGGTAGTGGCGGACGTCGGCATCGAAGGTCTGGCGCGAAAGCATCGATCCGATCTTCGGCGACGCGTCGTAGGCGAGCCGCATCGTATTGCCCGCGAGCGGTCCGAACTCGCGGAAGATGGTCGTCTCCTGGACGAACGCCGCGCCGAGCGGCATCAGCGTGCCGTTGCGGAACACCGCCTGGCCGAACGTCGCCGCCTGGTAGGCTTCGGCCTGCTGCTGCAGCCCCGGATCGTTGTACTCCTCGTTCAACTGGAGCAGGCCGCCCGACAGCTCGAGGCGGCGGTAGCGATCGAGCGGGTAGATGCCGATCGCGCTGCCGCCGCGGATCGTCCGCGTCGCGATCGCCAGGTCGCGGCTGATGAACGGCGAGTACGACGGATCGAAGAAGACGCCGCCGAGCGAGCCGTAGAAGAACACCGTCTGCGAGTACCCCTGCAACGCCCACTGGAAGCGGCTCGACAGGTTCACGTAGGAGAGCGACAGCGTGCGGTACTGCGAGATCGACGCGGCGAACAGATTGATCTGCTGATCGCCGGTCATGTCGCCGAAGCTCACCTGCGATCCGCCGAAGATGTCGCCGTTGCTCGTCACGCCGACGTTAATCGGCGGGCGCCCCTCGAGGAACATCTTCTCGAAGGTGCCCTTCTTGCGGATGTTCTCCTTCACCAGCGTGTGCTGCAGCGGCGCCTGGAAGTCGATGACTTCGGTCGGCGCGCCGAAGTCGGCGCTCGCGGCCGTGTGCAGCGGCTCCTTCCGCTCGAGCGTGTGGATGCTGTACTCGCCCTTGTAGTAGCTGATGAACGCGATCCGGTTCGACTTGCCGTCGTTCAGCACGACCGGCGACCAGTTGCCGCCGAGCGCGTCGGTGTACTGCCGCAGCTCGCCCGACTTCAGATCGAGCGTCCAGATGTTGTAGATGTTGCCGTTGCGCGCGACGTCGGGCTCGAGCGGCACCGCCGGATCGGTCGCCGTCGACGAGAACACGATCGTGTGATCGTCGATGAACTGCGCGGCGGTCTCGTCCTGCGTGCCGAAGGTGAGCTGCGTCTTCTTCTTGGTGTCGACGTCGAGCCGCCACAGCTTGTTGTTGCCGCTGACGCGCACGTTATAGATGATGTACGTGCCGTCGGGCGAGTACACCGGCGCCGCGTCGGAGAACTTGTCGTCGGTCAGATTGACGATCGCCTTCGACTGCAGATCGATCGTGTAGATATCGCCGACGCCGCCGCGCAGCGCGTCGAACACAATCGTCCGGCCGTCGGGCGAGAAGTTCGGCGACTCGGGCTCGTCGACCGTCGCCATCGGGGTCCGCAGCTCGACATCGCGCGTGAGCACGTTCTGGACGATGAGCGTCCGCTCCTTCTCGGTGCGCACGAAGTACGCGAGCCGATCGCCCTTCGGCGACCACGCCATCCACGGCATCTCGAACCGCTCGCCCATGAAGACGATGTGATCGAAGCCCATGTCCTTGTCGAAGCCGCGCGTGAGGTTGCGGACGATCGAGCCGTCCTTGGTCGACAGCAGGATCACGTCGAGCTCGCGGTCTTTTCGATTCACGGTCGCGATCGCCATCAGATCGCCCGAGGGCGACGGCGCGATCGTGAAGGCGTCGGCGTAGTTGGTCTTCTCGCGGTTCGGCGAGAGATCGCGGCCGTAGTCGGCCGGCCGCTCCTTGTCGCGGAACGGCTTGAACCGATCCTTCAGATAGCGCTCGAAGGCCTGATCGAACTCGTCCTTCTTCATGCGGAGCGCTTCTTCGTACGCGTCCTCGCCGCCGCCGATGACGCTCTTGCGCAGCGCGAAGAGGAACTGGCGGATGCCTTCCTTCCCGTACTTCGCCTCGATGAACTCGAAGACCGCGTGACCGAGGTTGTAGATGAGTCTCGGGTTGTTCGTGTTGCCGTAGCCTTCGAGCTCGGTCATCTTCGGCACGATGTCGGCGACCGCCGCGTCGCGCACCGACATGAGATCGATCGGATTCCACTGCGCGCGCTCGTAGTCCGACAGCCCTTCGTTCACCCACAGCGGCACGCTGCGGCGGATGAGCGACTGCGGGATGATGTCGAACTCGAAGATGTGCGTCAGCTCGTGCGTAATCAGGCCGTACAGCTGGTCGGGCGGCTCGTCGATCGGCAGCAGCATGCGGTCTCTCGTCGGCTCGGCGAACGCCGCGACGCCTTCCGACGAGGCGTCGGGGCCCGCGACGTTCTGCTGCTCGAACTCGCTGTGCGTCTTGAACAGCATCAGCGGCACTTTGAAGGAGAGATCGTGTTTGAGATCGGCGCTGATCTGCTGATACGCGCTCTCGGCGTAGCCGGCGACGCGCTCCAGGTGCTGCTCGATCTCGGGGTAGTAATAAATCTCGAAGTGATCGGTGGTGTAGATCATCCACTTGAACTTGTCGTAGTGGATGTTGTTCTTGCCGAAATAGGGGACCAGCGACGTCTGCGCGCCCGCCGGCGTCGCGCCGCCGGTAGCGACGATCGCGGCGAGGAGCGCGGAGGCAGCGAAGGCAGGGGACAACAGCGGCACGCGCGTGCGCATAAGCAGATACCTCGAAAAGGGTCGGGCGATCTTACTGTTGACGCCGACGTGCGTGCAAACCGCATGCTCGGCGATTCAGGCTTCTTTCACGTGTTCTGTCCTCTCCCGGGCGCGCGCGCCGACCTTTTCGGGCGACAACGCGTATGACAACGCTATACTGAGTGCGCCTCCCGCTCACGCTCGCGAAGCCGCATTCAGGTAGGCTTGCCACGCCGAAGGTCGCAAGCCGACAAGCACGAGGGCTTGCTCGCCCCGAAAGGCGAGCGAAGGCAGAAAGGGCTTGCCCGCCGAAGGTCGCCGAAGGCGAGCGAAGGTGGGAATAAACCATGGCCCGAAAGGGTTTACGTGCGGTGTCGCCTGCATTCGAGGCCGAAGCGCTCCAGGCGCTCGACAGCCTCTATCGGACCGCGCTGCGGCTGACGCGGGTGCCGGCCGACGCCGAAGATCTCGTGCAGGAAACGTATCTCAAGGCGTTCCGATCCGCCGGTCAGTTCGAGCCCGGCACGAACCTGAGAGCCTGGTTGTTCACGATTCTCCACAACTCCGCCCGCAACCGCGCCCGCGATCGGGCCCGCGACGCCGTCGCGATCGACAGCGAGCTCGTCGATCGCGCCGCCGAACAGGGGCCGGGAGGGTTCTCCGCCGGCGGCCCCTACGAAACGCCGGAGACGCTGCTGCTGCGCGAGACGCTCGCGCCGGAGCTGCAGGCGGCGATTGACGAGCTGCCCGACGTGTTCCGCCAGGCGGTGTGGTTACGCGACGTGGAAGAGTTTTCGTACGCCGAAATCGCGGAGATGCTGTCGATTCCGATTGGCACCGTCATGTCGCGCATCTCGCGCGGCAGACATTTGTTGTTCGAGCGCCTGAATCACCTGCGGCCTGTCAATGCCTGACTGTAAAACCATCGATCCGCTCGTCACCCCATACGTCGACGGCGAGCTCGCCGAGACCGATCGGCGCAACGTCGACGAACACGTGCACCGATGCCCGCCGTGCCACTCGCGCGTCGCCGCCGAACGCGCCGTGCGCGCGCTGATTCGCGATCATCGTCCGGCGCTCGAATCGCGGTCCGCGCCGCCCGCGCTGCGCGCGCGATGCGCGGGGGCGGCGCGATCGACGGGCGCTCGCCTGACCGCCTTCGCCAAGGCTCCGGCGGTCCGCCGAAGCGTTTTCCTCAACCTCGCGGCCTGGCGCGCGCGCGCCGTGCCCTTCGCGCTCGCGGCATCGCTCGTCGTCATGGTCGGCGGCGCGTTCCTCTATCAGCTCACGGACTCGTCAGCGCGCGTGCTGGCGGCCGAGCTGACGGCGGACCACATGAAGTGCTTCGCAATGAACGCGATGCTCGGCACGCACGAGCAGCCCTCGACGGTCGAAAGCACGATGGTGTCGGGCTTCGGATGGCAGGCGCATCTGCCGCAGGACGCGGCGAGAGTCGGGCTCGAGCTCGTCGGCGCGCGTCCCTGCCTCTACGGTGAAGGCAAGATTGCCCACATCATGTACCGTCACCAAGGACGGCCGGTCTCGGTGTTCATGCTGCCGAACGCCGCGCGCGCCCAGCAGTTCGTCGAAGTGCTCGGCCACGAGGCGGCGATCTGGTGCGTGGGGAACCGCACGTTCGTGCTCGTCGCGCGCGAGCCGCGGCTGGAAGTGGAGCGGCTCGCGTCGTATGTGCAGGCTTCGCTACACTGATCTTGTAGGGATTAGGGATTAAGACTAGGGATTCGGATCAGGATTCGGGTAGCGAGCGGAAGTTCGAAGCGGAGTTTGATCATGAACATGCGATGGGTCATGGCCACGGTGGGCGCGCTGGCGCTCGCGCTGCTGACACTGAACGCCGATCCGTGGACGGAGCTCTTCCATCATGTCGACGCGGCCGCCGTTGCGGCGGGCGGCGCGTGTCCCGCCACTGCCAAACCGGCGAATCTGAACTTCACCCTGAAGGACATCGAGAACAAGGACGTCAAGCTGGCGGCGTTCAAGGGCAAGGTGATCCTGCTCGACTTCTGGGCGACGTGGTGCGGCCCGTGCAAGATCGAGATTCCGTGGTTCATCGAGTTCCAGAACAAGTACGGAAAGGCCGGCCTCCAGGTCGTCGGCGTCTCCATCGACGACACGCTCGACAAGCTGAAGCCGTACGTCGCGCAGGCGAAGATGAATTACACGGTGCTGCAGGGACTGGACCACGACGATCTCCAGGATGCGTTCGGTCCGATGTTCGGCGTGCCGGTGACGGTCCTGATCTCGCGCGACGGCAAGAGCTGCTTCAAACACGTCGGCCTGTCGTCGAAGCCCGCATTCGAAAACGAAATCAAGAGTCTTCTGTAGGGGCCGGAGCCGCCCGCGAGGAGCTTGCTCTGCCGGCGGCGACCTGGCGTGATATGATCGGGGTCGATGTTGAAGGGATTCACGCACGCGCGCCTCGCCTGCGGCTGCCGCATCGCGTTCCGCGAGGGTGTCGAAGGCAGCCCGGTCACCGTGGTCGTCGACGAGAAGTCGCCGGCCTGCACCATCCCGCTGCACGTGCGCGATCTGCCGCTCTACGATTACCGCGAAGCGCTGCGCGCATCGACGCGACTCGGACCGCCCGAGGAAGAAGAGTTCGAAGAAGAGGGCTGAGCACCCCTCCTTTCGTCGCCCGCTGAGCACCGTTCGTCGGTAAAATGCCCGCAGGACCCTGGTCCCGCATTTCTTTTGTACCCGTGACAATTCACACCGAACCATCCGGGAGCGACCTCTCGCGGCTGCGAATCAACCGCGACGCGCCGCCGCGCCTTCGATGGCTGCCGTGGGTGGCCGTCGTCGTGCTGGCGGTGTCCGCGGCCGGGTTGTATCCGCGCGTGCGCGCGCTCGTCGCCGAACGGCAGGCGCCCGAAGTCGACGTGGTGCGCGCGACGCAGATCGGCACGACCCCGGGCGGTTCCACCGCCTTGCCCGTCCTCGTCGCGACCGGCTACGTCGTCGCGCGGCGCAGCAGCGACGTCGGCGTCAAGGTGGGCGGACGCATTGCGACGCTGAGGTTCGAGGAAGGGACGCGCGTGCGCCGCGGCGCCGTCATCGCCGAGATCGAGCATGCGGACATCGACGCGCAGCTCGAGGCCGCGCGCCGCGCCGTCGCCGAGGCCGAGGCGATGCTGGCGCAGACCATCGCCGCGCGCGACGAGGACGTGCGCAACCTCGATCGCCAGCGCGCGCTCGCGAGAGACGGCATCACGACGAACGCGAACCTGACGGCGGCGGAGGCGACGGCGGCCGTCTCGGCCGCGCGCGTGAAGTCGGCCGAGGCGGCGATTGCGTCGGCGCGCGCGCGCGTGCGCGTCGCGGAGGAAGCGCTCGAGAACACGAACGTACGCGCGCCGTTCGACGGCGTGGTCATCAAGAAGCGCGCGGAGGTCGGCGAAACGGTGTCGCCCTTCGGCGTCCAGGGACAGGCGTCGCGCGAAGGCGGCGCCATCGCGACGATTGCCGATCTCGGCGAGCTCGAGGTGCAGACCGAGGTCAGCGAGAACAGCGTTGCCAAGCTGACCCCCGCGATGCCGGCGGAGGTGACGCTGCAGGCATACCAGGGACAGACGTATCGGGGGCGGCTGCGGCAGATCTTTCCGTCGGCCGATCGCGCGAAAGCGATCGTCGAGGTGCGCGTCAGCATCCTGGACGCCGACGCCCACGTGAAGCCGGAGATGACCGCGAGCGTCACGTTCCAGGAGCCCGCGAGTCAGCGTCGGGGCCAGACTCGGGGCCAGACTGGGAGTCAGATTGGGGCCGACCCCATCGTGATGGTCCCCAAACGGGCGGTTTCCGAGCAGAATGGAGAGCCGATCGTCTGGGTCGTCACCGACGGAACGGCGGCGCGGCGTCCGGTGGCGCTCGGCTCGGAGCGCATCGATCAAATCGAAGTGAAGAGTGGCGTGATGGCCGGTGAAACGGTGATCATCAATGCGCCCGCGGGTCTGACCGACCGGGCGCGCGTACGAGTCAAGGGCAGCTGAGGGGGCATGGCACTCATCGAACTGCGCGACGTCTCGAAGTCGTATCGCCGCGATGCGCTCGAGATTCCGGTGCTCAACGGCGTCACGATCACCGTGCCGGCGGGCGACTTCATGGGGCTGATGGGACCGTCGGGATCCGGCAAGTCGACGCTCCTCAACCTGCTCGCCGGCATCGATCGGCCGACGCGCGGTTCGATTCGCGTCGCCGACACCGAGATCAGCAGCCTCTCGGAGCGCGCGCTGGCCGGCTGGCGGGCGCGGCACATCGGCTTCATCTTTCAGCTGTACAACCTGATTCCGGTGCTGACGGCGTTCGAGAACGTCGAGCTGCCGCTGCTGCTGACGAGCCTCTCGAAGAAGCAGCGCCGCGATCACGTGATGACCGCGCTCGGCATCGTCGGGCTCGGCGATCGCGAGAAGCACTACCCGCGCCAGCTGTCGGGCGGACAGGAGCAGCGTGTCGCGATTGCGCGCGCCATCGTGACGGATCCCACGCTGCTGCTCGCCGACGAGCCGACCGGCGATCTCGATGCGAGGTCGGCCGGTGAAGTGCTGACGCTGCTGCAGCGGCTGAACCGGGAATACAACAAGACGATCGTGATGGTGACCCACGATCCGCACGCCGCCGAGCGCGCGG
>Ga0066710_100005532_pt1 | contig 11541 bp, 9 predicted proteins | sample GraSoiAngelo_159_FD_79666 | JGI IMG/M metagenome (GOLD analysis project Ga0066710, IMG submission 79666) | Grasslands soil microbial communities from the Angelo Coastal Reserve, California, USA - 14_1009_16_40cm | ecosystem: Environmental > Terrestrial > Soil > Grasslands | place: USA... | reverse complement strand
CGATGATCCCCATCCAGTTGGCGCCGCAAAAGGCCAACCAACTGTTAAGTCCAAAAATGCGCTGGCTCAGGTAACCGTTCACCACCTTGACATACTCAGCCTGATTAGGCCTCAAACCGGCAAGACTTTTGGCGAGATCAGGTGGTAATTGCTGATATTCCAGGCGTCGTTCCCCCCAGTAGAAAGCATCGACCACCAATACCACAAAACCGCGCCGTGCCAATTCGCTGGCGAAAGAGCGGTTCCCATAATATTCCTTCTTGAATTCCGCAAGGGCGGGATGCTCGGGCTCCATCTCGACGAGCTTCTCCTTACCATGGTAGTAATACCCGCCATGATCGTGCAGTGCTAGCACACCTGGATAGGGCGCCTTGCCCTGCTGTGGTACCAGAAGAAATGCCGGTACCCGGTAATGGGCGGACCCAGCAAAGGAGATGACGCGCAACGTATACCCGCGACGTTTTGCGGTGTCGTGAATCTTGAGATCAAGGGGAACCCGCCGGGGGGAATACGAAAGTGTTCGCTCGATCTCCTCTCGCCCACGGCGACGCCACTCTTCCGGGCTCAAGTCCTGGCGGTGTGCATAGTCCATTGGAAAGCCCGTCTCTTTTTGGATGGAGGCCAAGATGGGCTTCAGGTTACCTAAGAAGTTGACCGGTTCGGATACAGACCCAGATCGAGTCTGGGCTTGTAAAGGTACTAGTTCCGAAGCCAGCGAAAAGAGGGCGGCTTGCCCAAAGCGTCTCCGGGTCAACCGAGGGAAGAACGAATTCCAGCGTTTCATTAGTGCTCCTTTTACAGAAACTCGGTCGGGCCTTTATCGTGGCCGGCTGCGGCCCCTTCAACCCAGACATTTCTTCCCTGTTTCAGGGAATGTCCTACTGAAGTGGAGTCTTACCTTCCAAGCAAGAATAGTTGATGTCGTGGAAACGCCCACCATTTCCTGTTTGGAACTCGCGCTCAATTCATCTTGTTGCGTTGGGGGGAGAGGAAGTAGCAGAATAGGGAGAACACCAAGGTGAAACCCAAAGCAACCATGACAACCGATTCGTTGTCCCATCCGGCCGATCGTAAATAAACAATGAAGTCGGGCCTCCGGCTATCTTTCTGCAGCACGGACAAGAAATCCTGATTACTGTTCAGAGTGTGCAAGAGCGCGGCCAAAGGTACCATGAGAGACTCGACGGCCATGATGAAAAACAATCTGGAGATGACATGCTGAACATTCCTGCTGAACACAAAGAGAATCAGAGCAGCAACGCCTACCAAGACGATTGGGGTAAATTCAAAAGATACGAAGAAGGCTTCAACCAGGAAGTAAAACAACCAGGCAGCGAGCATAGAGGCCAGGATTGCCATAGGTATCTTCATTGCTAAACTTCTCCGGAGCTTTCTAGCAAGTTCTCGGCAAAAATGGGATCAGCGAGGTTTTTTGGGTGGAGCGGGCGCTCTGCGCACGCTGGGAAACGCGCGACGGAGCGCCCGTTCCACCAGACGAGCTAAGTAGCCAACCTGAGACCGCCAAGGGTTGCGGCTAACACCAGCGGATTAGCGACGCTAAGCTTCTCAAAATACCATGGCCTGGCCGAGAACTCACAAGCCTAGAGTCCTTTTCGAATAAGAGACGCTGCGACGAATATTGTCGTCTTCAATAGCCAGCATCTTAGTGCTGCTCATCCCACTAATCCTAGGCAAGGGCTTAGCTGAGGCCCGGCTGAGGATCTTGGATTTGAATCGGTCAATCCGGCCGGCATCACGCTTTTCATAGCTGGCCCAATATTTGTCGTCCAGATAAGGGACCTGTAACGGGTCGCGCGTGATCATTTCCAGGCAGAAGTGAATATCTGATCGGCCGCGCCGGAGGAGCTCCATTATCTTTGCCAGCGGTAAGATTCCTTGACCGAGAGGGACTTCCGACAAGAGAAATCCTTCTTCATTTTCAGTTACAGCCATGTCTTTCATATGCGTCGTTACGGCATAGGGGGCGAGCTTTTGCGCAACCTCTACGGAATCTTCAAGGAGTGCTAGATTATTTCCGAAATCCACACAAGCTCCCAGGTGAGGACTGCTGAATCGACGCAATATCTCAGCCAGTTCATCTGCCAGCCATTCCTTGTGATTTTCGATGCCAACCAAAAGACGGTGTTTCTTGAGTATGGGTTCAACTTGCTGGAGCGTTTCCTGCCAATGGGCCGCGAAATCGTTCCATTTTTTCAGCTCGAAAAACTCTTCATAGCGTCGACCGTTGAGGGCTGTGCGCAGACGGGAAACTCCTAGCTCACGGGCAATAGCGGCTACCTGGGTCAAAGCATCCGAGTTTTCCAAGGCTCTGGCGTTTATCGACAGCTCGAGAAACATCCCCTTCTCCTCCAGGGCGGTCCGCAGCCGTTTCAAATAATCTTCTTCAGTTGAAGCCAGCTGAGATATGTCCATCTGGCAACCATCGCCCCCGAAAGATTTGCACAGGTCGATAAACTTCTCAGCCGGAATAATCGGGTCTGCGCCTTCCTGTAGAGATTGACCTGACTGGCGAGTCCGAATGGGGAAAGAGGTGTAGGCAATCCCAAAGGCGCCTGGCGGAGCAGTCTCTTTCGTTTTGATGAATTGCGAGAGCACCAGAGTCGAGAAGGAGTGGAGGAAAACGGCGAGAGCAAGTCGATTCTTGGTCCGAAATCGGCTTCATTAATGATCACCTCATGCAGTCCACATTAAGATGGTTTGGGCAGGACCGACTTCAATTCCTGATCCCAGGGGGGCCGATACGTCTTGGTCAAAAGTTTGGAGGCTTCAGGATCGCCCATGATTTCCTCTTTTTCAGCATTCCAATGAAGAGTTCGGCCCACTTTCATAGAAATATTGGCCAGATGACAAGAGGTAATGGTTTTATGCCCGCTCTCCAAATCGGAGACTGGTGGCCGACGCGACTTGATACAGTCCAGGAAATTACGCACGTGAGGCTGAAACTGATCTTTGATTTGTTCATAACCATGCCTTCTAAGAGCCGTCGTACGGTATGGCGGAAGGGCTGCCGGCTTGTCACGACGTGTGGTTGTGAATTGGGGGATCTGGTCTTCGGGAGATATCAACAGGTTTGGAAAGACTTCAAAACCGCTGCGGCTGATGGCCAAGGTTCCTTTGGTGCCAGAAAATTCTAAATCAGCCCAAGCGTTATTGGGACCGGCACAGACCTCACGACATGACCAGTTTGTCAAGAACGTGGGATATTCGAAAATGGCCTCAAAAACGTCTGGCGTCTCACCGATCCCTTTTAAAGAATATCTGCGACCCGCCGCCATGACGGTCCGAGGTACCGAATCTGTGGCCCACTGCACAATGTCCAGATCGTGGGAGAGCAAGTTGGTCGTCTGTCCCCCGGAGTAATCCCAAAACCAGCGAAAATGATAAAGACATCGGTGTTGATCAAAGGGAACATAGGGGGCAGGCCCTAGCCACATGTTCCAATCCGCTTCAGCCAGGGGCTGCGCGCCCACCGCGTTTGTGAAGCCAGGCATAATGTTCCTGAATGCAGTAACCCGAGCATTCCTAATCTCGCCGATATGACCGCTTTGAATTAGCTCAACGCATCTCCTATAGTGTTGGCCAGAGCGCTGCTGGGTCCCAACCTGTACCACCCGATCGTAGTATTTGGCGGCCTCTATCATCCAGCGACCCTCCCGTACCACGTGAGTGAGCGGCTTTTCCACGTAGACATCTTTGCCCGCGGCACACGACACTATGGTTAAAAGGGCATGCCAATGGTCAGGAGTTGAAACCACGACAGCATCAATATCCTTGCGATCCAGCATTTTTCGAAAGTCCTTGTAGCCCTCGGCTCGGCTTCCGCTGGTAGAGAGGCCTTCTTGCAAACGGGGTTCATAAACCTCGCAGATGGCGGCGATTTCCACATCGGGCTGAGCCATGAAATCCAGTAAGTGCCGTTTGCCAATCAGGCCAATTCCAATCAGGCCCACACGCACTCGTTCGCTGGCTCCGAGCACGTTCTGGTACGATGCGGCGCTCAACAACGCAGATCCCGTGGTAGTAGCCGTCGTTCTTAAGAAATGCCGCCGGGAAATTCTGTTGCCGTCCATTCCAGAAGTTCACTAAAAGAAAAATGAGAACTGATTAGCGACCAAAGAAAGAGGAAATTTATCAACTGCCCCTTGGGTCGGCAAGAGGCAGAGAAGGTCTAAATACTGGTTAAGAGCGACTCTTTTTGATGCCCATCCTACTCCCGAGGTTTCGCAAACATCGAGCGCATTTGAAGAAAGCGCCAAAGCGAACTCGTGGGGACAACCTCAAGCGTCCCCAATGACAAGTCGTAGCGAGCAACCTCAGACCGCCCACCACTACGGCTTCGTCGGCCACCGACCCCTCACCCGGCCTGGTGAACGCTTATCAAGCGTTCACCCCTCTCCCAGAGGAGTGGCTGGGGGTGAGGGGAGGGCAGGTTAACGAACTTGGCCAAGGTTTGAACTTCGTCGCCACCAAGTAACCCTAGAGGCAATCTTTAAACCACGGTCCTCAAGAGAATGGCCAGACTTCCTGCGACCCATTATAGATGATTTCCGCATAAAATCTCGACTTGATTCTGTATGTTAGACTGTGACCTCATGTCGACTTGGAGACTCACCATCGAATATAAAGGAACTCGGTATCAGGGCTGGCAGGAACAGGCCAGTGGCCGGACTATCCAAGGGGAATTGAAAAAAGCGGCCAAGGATTATTTTGGTGAAGAAATAGACTTGGGCGGGTCAGGACGCACAGACGCCGGTGTCCATGCGCTGGCTCAGGTGGCTCATCTGAGGGCAACCAAGAAGCGGCCTCCGGAGCAGATTCAACTGGCACTCAATGACCGTTTGCCGATGGACATTCACATTTCGAAAGTGGAACCAAGCTCCGAAAAATTCCACGCACGACTTTCTGCGCTGTCTCGCTACTATCTCTACCAAATCTCAACCCGTCGAACGGCTCTGGCCAAAAATTATGTCTGGTGGGTCAAGGAACCTCTTCATCTGGAACTGATGGCCGCGTGCAGCCGTCTCTTTGAAGGAAGACATGATTTCAGGTCATTTACTGAAAGACCTCGCGAGCAAGGATCAACCCTCGTGGTTATCGAGGAGATCCGGCTGCTTCAAGTTGAGGATTTGATCTTGATTCGGCTAGGGGCGTCCCATTTTCTCTGGAAAATGGTGAGACGCTTGGTTGGAGTTCTGGCTCAGGTGGGAGCGGAAAAAATCAAAATGGATCGAGTCGAAGATTTCTTGAAGTCCCATTCCACCGAGGTGGGTCAATGGACAGCTCCCGCTTCAGGCTTGTTCTTGGAAAGGGTCGTGTATCCGGGCGATTCCCCACCAAAATTGTTTAGGCCCGTGGTTGCGGTGTTTTCGACAAAGGAATGAAGCCTGGGTTCAGGATGCCCTGAGGATCGTATTTGGATTTCAATTCTATCAAACCTCCCCAGTAGTCCCCGAAGTGGGCTTGCCACTTAGCGAGATCAAAATTAATCCAACCCGATAAATAACGCTTCCCGCCGGCGTTCTGGCTTAGATCACTCAAGAGATTCAGTCGAGGCAGGGCCTCGGCCAGGAAGGGCTTCGGCACTCCGGAAAGGATGCCAAATCCCATGACAAAATCCGATCTAGGGGTTTGAAAGAGAGGAACCTCGGAGATTGTGCCGCGACATGGCCACAGCAGGATGTGGCCACCTCCGAGCGCATGAGGAGGGAACTGAGACAGCACCTGGTTTATGAACAGTCCCGCACTCTGCCAGGGCAAAACCGTCTCGATCCAGGGATGACAGGCATCCCAGTAGCCGGCACGCTTCCACAAAGCAAATAGGTCTTCCAGGCGAAACAAAAAATTCTGCAGCGGACCCTCTTCCATATGAACCTTCTTGTAGAAAGCAAGGCCAGTCAATTTATCTTCAGACGGGCTGGCGGTAGCAGACTCAAACTCTTCCGTTAAATGTAATGGGAAAAACCAGGCAGCAAAGGGTTGGCGACCCATTCCAGTCCTGCGAAATCCCTGCGGACATGGCACTGCCCAGGACTCGATAAAATCAAAGCGATCTCCCTCCATGACGAATCGGACATCTTTCATCAACTGGGAAAGATCATCATAAAGCAAGAAATGGGTGCGATAGTGAGACCCGGCTTTTCGAAGGCGCAATCGGGCTTTAACGATAATCCCAAATTGGCCCAAGCCGGCTCTAACAGCATTGAAGAGTTCGGCATTTTGTTCGCGGGAACAGGTGAGGACTTCACCCGTTCCCGTGACGACTTCCAACTCGATACACTGGTCTGCCTGAGTTCCGTAACGATGAGAAGCAACTCCCAAGCCCGCGACTGATAACGTTCCAGAGACGGTAACATTTAAATTGTTCGTCAACACCGGAGGCACGAGAGACTGGGGGAGCAGGGTGTTGACCAGATCCCCCCAGAGTATTCCGCCTTCAACCAAAACGGTTTGGCTTTGTGGGTCGAGGTCAATTATCCGATTCAAGGATTTTATATCCAGAATCACACCGTTTTCACTCAAACATTGACCGCTCTGCGAATGTGCACCTCCCCTCGTAGTTAAAGAAAGATTGTGCTCGAAGGCGAAGCGAACGGCTTGGACGACATCCTGAGACGAGCTTGGACGAACAATGACAGCAGGCTTCTTGAATCGGACCTTTCCAAAGTCCTGACTGGCCTCTTCCAAATGAGAGTCCTGGCCGCTTACCAGGCCCTTGATTTCTCGCTGCAGATCCGCGACTAGATTCATAAAGTCACCTTAAATCTTCAGGCGGACTTTCTCACAATCCGGCTAGCTGCTCAACCAGCGTATATATAACTGAATGATCTTTTTGCCCTTTCCCTTGGGCACGGCAGGCCGTAAAAAGTTCATGAATTAATCCAGTCGAGGGAAGCGCCACTCCCAAAGATTTTCCTGCCAGCAAAGCGTTCTTCAAGTCCTTAATATGAAGATCCATTTTGAATCCCGGTTCGAAATCGCGCTGAATAAACATGGGTATCTTCATGTCCAGGGTACGCCCACCGGCCATGCCGCCTCTAATAGCCTCGTAGACGAGTTGAATGTCAACTCCTGCCTTTTGGGCCAAAACCAGGGCTTCCGAGATGGCCTGCAAGGCAGCGGCTACAATGATTTGATTGGACAGTTTGGTAAAGCCTCCCGCGCCGATACGACCAACCCGCACGACGCTCTTGCCCATTTTTTCGAGGACGGGCTTGACCTCATTAAAGACCTCTTCGTCACCACCGACCATAATAGAAAGGGTGCCCTGGACCGCTCCGGTTTCTCCACCGCTGACCGGCGCGTCCAGCATGGTTGCCCCTTTGGTAGAGAGTTCCGCAGCTATTCTTTGGGTAACCACCGGCGAAATTGAACTCATATCTATGACCACACTTCCCGCCTTTAGACCCTGGATCACGCCCTTGGGACCGAGAATGACTTCTTCCACCTCCGGAGAATCTGAAACCATCGTGATGATGATCTGCGAATTCTCAGCCACTTCTTTGGGGGAGCCGACCTGCTGGGCGCCGGCCTGAACCAACTCTTGTGCTTTACTGGCTGTTCGATTGTAAACCACCAAAGAGTAGCCGGCTTTCATCAAGTTTCTTGCCATCGGTTTCCCCATGATCCCGAGTCCAATGAATCCGATTTTTTTCGACATTCAAGTCTCCCATGAAAATCCCCTCTTGGAAGGGGTAGAAGGCGTAGCCTTCGGGGTGGGTCCTGCCTGTTCGGACCGCCCACCCCTGCACCCCTCCCGTGGAGGGGAATAATTTTCATCGGCCGTGGCGCCGCAACGCGGCATGGATAACTCCTTTACAGAACAGTCTGAGCTCTTGGACGGAGTCCAGCCAGCACGCTGCTTCTACGGGCTACAGTCTGTGCTGGCCTGAAAAACTCGATCGGCACCTTTGGTAGCCTCACAGGTCAAAATGAGGTCAGAAAAATCCCTGGATTCGATAACGATTTCCGGATGCACGATCTTCAAATACTCTTGGAAATATCGGCGCTTAACGATTTGGGTGAAGCGATCTAGCTCGGAGTCTTGCACCAGGGCGACGACACAACCTCCAAAACCGGCGCCAGTGAGCCGCGCTCCTACCGCACCCGCGTCCCGAGCGATCTCAACCAGATTATCTAATTCAGGGCAACTGATCTCAAAGTCTTCGGCGCAGCTTCGGTGAGATTCAAACATTAAGTCACCCACTCGTGAGATCTGACCATGTTCCAAAGCCAGAGCGGCTTCCTCGACTCGTTTTGCCTCCGTAAGCACGTGTTGATAACGCTGCCTCAGCGGAAAGCCTTTCAGAGGTTGAGAAAGAATTCTTCCTTCTTTGGTGGTGAGATATTCGGCTTCAATTTGCTGGACAGAGGTTTCTAATTTTCGACTGATTTCACCAAGCCCCAGGGAGCCAGGGGGAAGGGCTTGATCGACAGCAGTTTGCAACTGGTAATCATCCAAGTTTGATTTGTTCAAGTCTGCCAATCGATCGATGTGACAGTTCTCTCCCTTCAGCCTGCGCAGCACCTTATTGAGTAAGGCCACTATTAATCGGCATTCCCTGGGACGGCGATTGTAATCTTCCATGGCCGCCCGCGTCTTCTCTGCCTTAACAAGGCTATTGACCACCATCACCTTGTAGCCTGTGGGAAGTGGCACATGTTTTACACGCAAAGGGAAGAAGTCGATTTTCAAAGCCTGGCCTCTTTCCCCCAGCAGCGAGGCGGCTTGATCCATTCCTCCTCCTTCAGTTCCGACGTATCGTTCGCCTTTAGCCAGGAGGTCTGCCAGCAAAGCCTTTTCGATTTGAATGTGGTTCAGGTGAACAGTTGCCAAGGCATTGGCAACCACCAATGCAGACGAGGAACTCAGGCCACCAGTCGAAGGCAGGTCGGAGTATACGAGTAAGTTCATGCCCGCTGGCGGCTTCTGAGATTCAGCTTTGGAAGCCACATAGTCCAGGATTGTTTGCACCCCGGCTTTAGAATAGTTCCCCCATTCTCCTTTGGCAAAGGGAGGAATCTGGGAGGCTATCTCATAGTGGCTGTCCGGGAAACGGTCGTCAAGGTTTTTCAAATGGACCTGATTGTCTGGTCTGGAGGAGGCCAAGACGAGAATATCCCGATTGATTGACATGGGCATGACAGGTAGGCCGTTGTAATCTGTATGCTCTCCAATCAAATTAACACGGCCGGGAGCGCGCACCACAACTGGATTAGTTGACTCGGGATAGTGCTCCAGAAATTTGTTAAGGAAGAAACCGTAGCGCGGTTTCTGGTAGCGGATGGTTTCTGCCCCGTAGATGCTCGAGAGCTCTTGCACAATTTCGGCGGAGGAGCTGAGTAGCGCGTCTAATAGTCTCTTAAGAGATCCCATGCTAGAATCAACCACCTTTGACCCTATCTTCACCGATGGCACGGCTGACCGCTTCAATATCTTCCGGTCGTCCAACATCACTCCAAAAACCCTCCAGCCTGAAACCACGCAGCTGACGTTTGTCTCCAATCATCGCCCTAATGGCATCAGTAATCTCATATTCTCCACGAGGCGAAGGCTTAAGGTTCGACGTGTACTGAAAGAGCACGGGAGAGAAAACCATGAGCCCGGCATTGTTCCAGTGGGAGGTAGAAGTTCCCGCCGGGGGCTTTTCAATGATATCCGTGATGAAGTTCTCGTGGTCGATATAAACAGCAGCTCCTCGGAAAGGATCATCCACCCAGTTCAAGGAGAGTAGGCCATCGCAAGGCCGATGCTGGAAATCTCGTGTGAGACGAGGATAATTATTCAACGACGTAATAATGTCACCGTAACCAGCGAAGAAGGGTTCTTCTCCCACCAGCTCCTTGGCCAGGTGAAAGGCTGAGCCCGTTCCGTTTTGAACCCGCTGGCGAATATAGTGAATTTGGACTCCCAGTGCCTCTCCATTCAGAAAATAGTTTTCAACCTGCTCGGCAAAGTAACCCGTGATGAGAATGAACTCTCGAATGCCAGAGTCCCGCAAAGCTATAAGGATGTGCTCCAATATGGGCTTTCGGCAGATTTCCACCATTGGTTTGGGCCTGGACGAAGTTAGTTGCTTCATTCGTGTTCCCTTGCCCGCAGCCAGAATCACTGCTTTCATAAGGTCCTAGCTATCCCATCCGGAGAACTTCACGACTTCGCCAAAGCGAGCCGAGCGATAGGCGGCTTCGAGTATCCGCGAGGCTTTCATCCCTTCCTCGCCGGTCACCCGGGGATCCCGATTTTCAAAAAGGGCCTGGTTAAAATCTTCAATCAAGGGCAAATGAACATTACCCGCTTTGGGCAAATCGAAAGTCTCCAGGCTGTCGGTGACAACCCGTAGTTCACTCCCATTTAGGGGACTGGCCTTGAAATGTCCTCCGGTTCCGAAAACTTCAAAATCATCCAGAGGAAACCGAACACAGTGGCTGGCAAAAGCCAGAGCGTGAACGCCGCTGGCAAAACGGATCAGCAAACTGCCAGTATCTTCTACGGCGATTCTGTGAACCCGCGTATCGGTGACGGCCGAGACTGAGAGAGGGCTGCCGAACAGCATGGTCAGCAGATCTAAGCGATGACTGGCCATGTCCATCAGCAGACCCCCTCCGCTTTGATCTGGTACAAATCGCCATGGGGCAGGGGCCTGGAGTCCTACCTGAGTATGCCCAAACAAAGTGGTTCTGGCCAAAATCGGTTCGCCAATAGCTCCGTGTTCAAGCAGCTCTTTGATCTTCAGGACGACCGGATAGAAGCGCCGGTAGTAGGCAATCCCCAGCTTGACTCTGTTGCTGCGACAGGCCTCAATCATGCGTCGACATTCCTGCGAGTCCATGGCCATGGGCTTTTCACAAAGAACATGTTTGCCTTTCTCGGCGGCCATGATTGTCTGTGAGCAATGAAAAAATACGGGAGTCGCTATATAGACGGCATCAATTTCAGGATCATCCAACAACTCGGAATAATCAGTGTAGGCTTTGGGGATTTGGTGCTGGAGCTGAAATTCGCGGAGGAGACCCGGGTTTTTTCGAAGGCAAGCCCGCAATTGTGAACCTTGGGCCAATTTAAGGGCTGGAGCCACACGCTTGTTGGCAATGTCTCCGCATCCGATTAAACCCCAGCCAATCTTTTCTGGCATGACACGGCCGAATCAGTCCAGGACTGCAATGCAATCGATCTCGACACCAATCCCACCAAAAATATCGCCTGCCTGAACAGTAGTTCTCGCAGGGGGAGTTGCTTTAAAATAGGTTCTGTAGACCTCATTCATCGCTTCAAAATCCTTAATGTCCCGCAAAAACACGCTACATTTGACAGCTTTGTCGAAAGACGAGCCTGCCGCCTTTAAGATAGCTGAAATATTATCCATGACCAATTTTGTTTGACTCTTGATGTCACCTAAGACTATTTTTCCGCTACTCGGATCAATCGGTCCTTGACCCGAAACAAAAACCAAGCCGTTGGCTATTATGGCCTGAGAATAAGGAGCCTGAGGCGCCGGACCTTCACTTGTCTTAACCGCCTTT
>Ga0066710_100005531_pt1 | contig 11542 bp, 10 predicted proteins | sample GraSoiAngelo_159_FD_79666 | JGI IMG/M metagenome (GOLD analysis project Ga0066710, IMG submission 79666) | Grasslands soil microbial communities from the Angelo Coastal Reserve, California, USA - 14_1009_16_40cm | ecosystem: Environmental > Terrestrial > Soil > Grasslands | place: USA... | reverse complement strand
CTGGCAGCACGGTCCGCACTTTCTGACCCTGGTCTACCAGATTGATGCGACCCGCAAACGCTTGCTCTGGATCGGCCAGCACCGGCGGGCCCAGACGCTGCTCCGGTTTTTCCGGAGGTTCGGCGCTGAGCGTACGGCGGCGCTCGCGTTCGTCTGCAGCGACATGTGGAAGCCGTATCTGCAGGTCGTCGCCAAGAAGGCGGGGCACGCACTCCACATCTTGGACCGCTTTCATATCGCCAAGCACATGAGCGATGCGATTGACCAGGTGCGCCGGGCCGAAGTCCACGCCCTCCGACAGCAGGGACGACAACCGCTCCTGACCAGGACGCGCTGGCTGCTCCTGAAACGGCCGGCGAATCAGACGCCCGAGCAGCGGACCCGGCTGCGCGACCTCGTACACCACAATCTGCGAGCCGTGCGCGCCATGTTGCTCCGCGAGAGCTTCGAGCCGTTTTGGCATTACCGCTCGGTCGATTGGGCGGGGGCGTTCCTGGACGAATGGTGTGTCCAGGTGATGCGTTCCCGGATCGAGCCGATGAAGAAGGTCGTGCGCATGCTGCGGCGTCATCGGCCGCTGCTCTTGAACTGGTTTCGGGCACACGGGGAGATTTCAGCCGCCGTCGTCGAAGGCTTCAACAACAAAGCGAAACTGACCACCAGAAAGGCATACGGCTTTCGGTCTTATCGCTGCGTGGAAATCGCCTTGTACCATACGTTGGGTCAGCTACCGGAACCGGAAGCTACCCACAGATTCTGCTGAGGACCCGAAATGGGTTGGCCGAATACCTCCGGCTTGGTGATCACCAAGAATGCGGCAGGATGAATGGGAGCCAGGGTGCCAGGAGATAACACCGGCCTCTGTACGCCCTTTTGCCCACCTTTGTCGATGAACGAGTTCAGGTCACTGAAATTACCGAACTCCGGTTTGTACACCGCGGACTTGGCGCCGATGGGCAGCGGCTGTCCAACTTGGGCAATCACCACGCCGATCTGGCCCGCAGGCACTTGCACCCACGGATGTTTTGTCACGGCGAACACCAGGCAGAACTTGAAGCGGAGGCCGGGCATGAGTAATTGCGCCTGGTACCCCGCTTCCCCACGAAACGCCAGCGGATTGTCTCCTGGGAGTTTGGCTCCGAGTCGTTTGCGGACCAGTCCAATCTGAGTGGGACCGATGCTGTAGATGGAGGCTAGAAGAAGGATCAAGACCCCGGCTGCCAATATGAAGAGAGACCATGTTTCAACGTCGAATATCACAGGGCAGCTCCTTGCAACCGTCTTGACTTCGGCGGAAGTCTACCATTTCGCGTCAGGGGCTCGGCGAGTCCGCGTACGCTTCGAAGCCCCGATGATGCGCGACCCGTCCCAGTACTCAAGTTCCAGGGACGTCCGCAGCGAGGGCGTTCGAATCGACCCAGAGCGGGGAATCGATCACGATCACACCTGGTAGGTCATCGGGAAAACCTCGTGCGGGCCGCGGTCGTGCGGCTCACATTTCTCGCGTTTTTCGGGGATGAACCCCATGGAACCGACGGGACGCGATCGCGGTCTACAGCGCCGACCAAGAGCAGGACATCTGGATCTGGTCGTTGCTAGAGTATCTTCATGCCGAGCGCCGACAACACGAGCTCGGTGCCCAGCTGGGCGGTCGTATTGCGGACATCCAGCGTCGGGTTGATTTCGACGACGTCGAGAGACGTCAGGAGTGAAGAGTCCGCAACGATCTCCATCAGAAGGTGCGCCTCCCGGTAATTGAGCCCGCCCTTCACCGGCGTCCCAACCCCCGGCGCGACCGAGGGGTCGCACACGTCCATGTCGAAAGAGACGTGAATGCCGGCCGTGCCGCTCCCAGCCAGCTGGACGGCTTCCTCGGCCACCGACGCGATGCCGCGCCGATCGATCTCCTTCATGGTGAAGACGTGCACATGCGAGTCGCGGACGAGCTGCTTCTCCCGAGTATCGAGGTTCCGGACGCCAATGAGGACTGTATGGGCCGCCGTCACCTTCGCGGATTCGCCGCCGATGCGGGCCAGTTCGACGGGCTCGGCGCCGAGGAGGGCCGCGAGCGGCATGCCGTGCACGTTCCCGCTCGGGGACGTGTCTGGCGTGTTCATGTCGCCGTGTGCGTCGACCCACAAGAGACCGAGGGGCCGCCCGCGGCTCGTCTGGGCCCACAAGGACGCGGCGGCAACCGAGCCGACGGCGAGGCTGTGATCGCCGCCGAGGACCAGTGGCGTTGCGCCATCGGTGAATGAGGCCCTCGCGACCTCATAGAGCCGCTGGCACACGGCGCCGATCTCGTCGACGAACTTCTTCCGCGCGTCGCGCGCCCGACGTGTCTCCCGGATCGGCGCGTCAAGATTGCCCCTGTCGAGCACATGGCAGCCGAGCGCCTGAAGACGCTCGCCCAAACCGGCGATGCGAACGGCGGACGGCCCCATGTCCACGCCGCGCCGGCCGCCGCCAAGATCGAGTGGTACGCCGATGATGTGGACAGGCTGCATCAGGACACCTCGCCTCGCGTGAGCCACGCCGCTACCTGTCGCGCCGTGGCCCGGCCGTCCGCCACGCAGTCAGGAATGCCGACGCCGCGGAAACCGCTGCCGGTCACGAACAGGCCGGGGTGGGCGGCCAACGCGGTCTCGATGGCGGCGAGCCGCTCGAGGTGCCCGACCTCGTGTTGCGCGCTGGCGTGCTGCCAACGATAGACGCGCGTGAGCAGCGGTTCGCCCGAAATCCCAAGGAGCGGCCCGAGCGCCTTGTGGGCGACAGCGATCAGCTCGGCGTCGGATTGCTCGAGCGCGTGCGGGTCGCGCGCGCCCCCTATGAAGGCGCGCAGCAGCACGTGGCCCTCGGGTGCCCGGTGAGGCCATTTGGAGGAGAGCCAGGAGCCTGCCAGGATTCCGGTGTTCTCGACCCGGGGAACGACGAATCCCGATCCGTTCAACGGATGGCGCACGACCTCGCGCTTGAAGGCGAGCGCGACGGTGGCTGTCGAAGCATAGGGTATTTCGTCGCACAGACGCGCGAGAGCGGGATCGAGTCGCCGCACGAGATCTGCGGTGATATAGGCCGGCGTGGCAATCACGACGGCTCGCGGCCTGAACGAGTCACCCGCAGCCAGGTCCACACGGAAGCACGCGGACCCCGAGGTCACTTCGCCGACAGGTGTTCGCAGGCGCACAGAATCTGAAGGGAGGGCAGAGACGAGGGCTCGAACCAGCTCGCTCAGGCCATCAGGCAGCGATCTGAAGGCGCCGTCAGCCGACGGTGCACGGCGTTCCAGTCGGAACGCCCGAATCAGGCTGCCGTGCCGAGCTTCCGCCTCGACCAGGCGCGGGAACAGCGCGCGCACCGAGAGGCGGTCAACGTCTCCGGCGTGGATCCCGGCCAGGAGCGGCTCTGCCAGATAGGTCGCGGCCTCCACACCGAAACGGCGCCTCATGAACGACCCGATGGACTCGTCATCAGCATCCCGGCGTGGCGCCACGAAGAGTTCGGCCCCCATCCGCAGCTTGCCGGCCCAGGTAAAGAGCTGAGACCCGACGAACGGCGCTATTTCAGTGGGGATGCCGAGGACCGATGCCGCCGGCAGCGGGTGGAGCCGGCCGTTCCGCTGGATGTACGCCAGACGGGGAAGCTTGGTCGGCACGAGCCGGTCACCGAGGCCAAGCTCGCGGCAGAGCGCAATCCCGTCGGGTTTGGCGGTGAGCAGCGAATCGGGTCCGCCGTCGATCGTGTAGCCCTCGACCCGTTCGCTCAGCACGACCCCGCCGGCCCGCGCTCCGCTCTCGAGCAGCGTGAACGACACGCCTTGCTTGTGGAGCTCGTATGCGGCGGCGAGCCCGGCCATCCCCGCGCCAACGATGACCACGCTCACAGCTTGTCGCGCACCAGCTTTTCGAGCATCCGGATGAACGTCGGGGACGTGTTCAACGACTCTGTCCGTCGGAGTGCCGCGCCAGACGCCTGGGCCGCGCTCCTGGCCTGCACGTCGATGTCGAACAGAATCTCGGTGTGATCGCACACGAAGCCGATCGGCACGATGAGAAACCGTTTGGCGCCCCGTGACGAGCGGTGGCGGACGAGCTCGCTCAGATCGAGGCCAATCCAGCGTTCCGGCGTTCGGCCCGCGCTTTGGTACGCGCGCCGGTAGCGGTGGAGACCGACGCGCGCGGCGACACCGCGTGCGGTGCGGGCGACTTCGTTGGCGTAAGGGTCGCCTTCACGGATGACGCGAAGCGGCAGGCTGTGGGCCGTGAACAGCACTTCCTCGTCAGCTTCGGGCGCCGCCTGGTGAACGCGTTCGGCGAACGCGCTCAGCAACACGGGATCGTTGTGGAACGACGTGACGGGATCGAGCGACATCCCCTCCGGCAGATCCGCTCGCGCCCTGTCGAAGTACTTCGCAACGCTGAGCGTCGAGAACTGGGGTGCCATCGGTATCCCGATGGCGCGGGTCACCCCGGCGGAGGCCAGCTCGTTGAGCGCGTCCTTGATGAAAGGCTTCCAGTTCCTCATCCCGACGGCCACCGGCACGCCGGGACCGAGCCGCAGCCGCAGCGCGTCGGCCTGGGCCAGTGTCAGACGGGTGAGAGGGGAGCAGCCGCCGATGGCTTCGTAATTGTGGCGCATTTCCGCGACGAGCTCGGGCGAGGGCGGTCGTCCGCCCCGAACGAGGCGCAGGTACTCGGGCATCTCGTCCAGCGAGGACGGCGTGCCGTGCGCCATGAGCAGGACTCCGGTGCTCATCGTCCCGTCTGCTGATGAACGTGGCGCGCGAGCGCCTGGACGCGCTCGAGAGGCGTCGCCGGCAGGATGCCGTGACCGAGGTTGAAGATGTGTCCCGGCCGCCCGCCCGCCCGCGCCAGTACGTCGTCGGCGGCGTCGAGTACCTGGTCGATGGGCCCGAGCAGCAGCGTCGGATCGAGGTTGCCCTGAATCCCCCGGTCGTGGCCGATCCGGTCCCAGGCTTCGTCGAGCGGCGTCCGCCAGTCGGCACCAATCACGTGCCCTCCGGCCTCGCGCAGCTCCCGCAGAATCGCGCTGGTGCCCACGCCAAAGTGAATGGTGGGCACGTCGTAGGGAGAAAGCGCGTCGAAGATGCGGCGGGTGTGGGGCAGGATGAACTCCCGGTAGTCCCTGGCGTCGAGGACCCCGACCCACGAGTCGAAGATCTGGACGGCATCCACTCCGGCCTCGACCTGCGCGACGAGGTAGTCGGCGACCGTGTCAGCCAGCAGGGCGCAGAGGCGATGCCAGGCCTCTGGCGCGCTGTACATCATCGATTTGGTTCGCGCAAAGCTCGTCGAGTGGCCACCTTCAATCGCGTACGACGCCAGCGTGAAAGGTGCCCCCCCAAAGCCGATCAACGGTACGCGCCCGGCAAGCGCCCCGACGATCTGATGGACCGCCACCAGGACATGAGCGAGCGCTTCGCGGGGCTCGAATTGCCGGAGGCGATCGACATCGGCCTCGGTTCGGAGAGGGTTCTCGATGGCCGGTCCCTCGCCCCTGACGAAATCGAAGCGGATGCCCATGGGCTCGAGCGGCAGAAGCAGGTCGGAAAAGAGGATGGCGGCATCGAGCTCGATGCGGCGAACCGGCTGCATCGTCACCTCGGTGGCCAGATCAGGCGTCCTGCAGATATCGAGAAGGGAATAGCGCTCCCGCAGGGCACGATATTCGGGCATGTACCGGCCGGCCTGTCGCATGAACCAGACGGGCGTCGCGTCAACCGGCTGCAGACGACAAGCTCGGAGGAACCGGGACCTGGATCCGGTCAGGAGGTCACCCTGAGCAGGTCGCGTGCGAGCCCAGCCAGGTCGTCCAACCACAATGGCTTGAACCTGAGTGTGGCACGGAGCTGCTGAAGCTCGGCCAACATCGTCTCATCGAGAAAGTAATCGCCGGTGACGACGGCGACCGGCGTCCCTCGTTGGTTCTCCTTGTGGCGCAGGCGGCGAAGGAACTCCAGGCCGTCCACGGCTGGCATGCGCAGATCGAGAATGATGGCGTCTGGCGGCGATGACTCCGACTCCTGCAAGCCGGCCTGGCCACTGACCGCCACCCGCACGTCGTAGCCCTCTTGTCGAAGCAGCCGGCCCAGCGTGTGGGCCGCTGCTTCGTCGTCGTCCACGACCAGTATGCGGGCCGGCACCTCGGAGACCGCCGGCGTCATGGACGATATTGTATCGCGTGTTACACTTGGGGGTTTACTTCCGGTAGTATCCATCCTCTGGAGGCGTGGGTGAGCCCGATCCTGGTGCGGCCGGTACGTGAGCAGCTCGAGCACGACCGCATAATTCGACTGCTTCAGGCGAAAAGCCGTCGCCGCTACGAGGCGGGGATGAACCCGGGTGCGGAACAAAACGTGGCAGTCCGTAGCGGGACCACAGCCCTCTATCCGGACCTCGTCCTGTCGTCTCCGGGCCGCGGAAAGCGGCTCGAGGCGGTCGTCGAGGTCGAGACGGGGGAGTCCGTGAACCATCTCGAAGCGTTGGCCCAGTGGTCGCGCTTCGCCAAGGTCCGCGGCGGCTTCCACCTGTACGTGCCTTCGACGATGGTCGACGTCGCCCGCAGGTTGTGTGAAGACAACCAGATCGCCGTTTCCGAAATCTGGAGCTACCACTCCATCGGAGAAGACGTCCGGTTCACGCTCGTCCAGCGCAGTCGCGAGGCGGGCGTCGAGGCACGACGGACAGCTCCCCGACCTGTCAGCACGCCGAGAAAGGCGCCGGCGACGAAGCGCCCCGTCCGGGCAAAGAGCGCTGCCCGCCGTGCGGCTGTCAAGCCGTCCAGGGCCAGCCGTCCGCAAAAACGGAAGTAGGCTTGCCTGTCGTCCGCTTCTCCCGCGACCGGCGGGGATACGAACACACTTACCTCGTTGACGTCTCGCCACGTGGGGGGAATTCCTCGTCTCGACTCCTCTATTGGTTCCGGACGCCGCCGGGGGTCAAGGTAGGGCGCGAGGCCTTCGATGCCGACGTCCGCCGGACCCTTGAAGAGCAGTATCCCGACCTTACCTTCGACTGGAAGACGATCATGGCGACCCCCATGCCCACGCCTGCCGTCGACTGGCGGTCTCGACGCCGCGCCGAGCGCGCGACGAAAGTGGCTCGTCGGGTGGCACGGCTGGAAGAGGACAGCGACAGCGAAGACATGACAGTCGATGCCGCGCCTGACGACGGCGCGACAGTCGAGACGGACCCTCTGCAGCCGGATGATGCGGAACGAGGGGAGGGGATAGTCCCGGCGCGCACCGAGACAATGACTGATGTGCAGCTTCCCGCAGTGGCGGAGGGTGAACGTAGACCGGGCAGTGGTCGTCGGCGCCGGCGTCGAGGGGGCCGCCATCATCGGCGTCTCATGGCTGGCGGAGTGGCTGGTGGAGGTTCTGCGATCGTTGAAAAGCGCCCTGAAAGCGCGGCCGCCGACTGGAGCCCTGAGCGCACCGGGGAGGCAGGAGGCGCCTCGGAGCGTGACGAAGCAGGAGAGCGGGTCGGAAGCGAACAGCAAGACACCGGAAAGGTGCCGGACGGGCGACCGCCCGGTGGGGCGGCCGACGACCTGCCGCCTGACGGTGAGCGGTAGGTCGGGAACGTGGCATAATCGGTCCTGTCATGGCTCTGAAACTGAACGGGTTCTGCTCAACCGTAGCGCTTGTTGCCCTGGCCGCCGGGCTGGCCGCCCAGGCTCCGCCGCCGGCGCAGCCGACGACGAACCAGCAGTCTCCAACGTTCAAAGTCCAGATCGACGCCGTCACGCTGGACGTCGTCGTGAAGGACGATCAGGGACGCTTTGTGCCCGACCTTCGCAAGGACGAGTTCGAGGTCTACGAAGACGGGGTCAAGCAGGAAATCACCTCGATGACGATGAGCCACGGCGGCCGCGTCACCAACGTGCTGGAGGCTGCTGCACCACCGCCGCCGGAGGGGATCATCCTGCCCCCGATCAGACGAGTGACGGACACGTCCGGGCGGATCTTCCTGTTCTTCGTGGACGATCTGCACCTTCAGTTTCAGAACACGTCGCGAGTCCGCGATGTCTTCAAACGCATCAGCAAGAACCTGCTGCACGAAGGCGACCTCTTCGGCATCGTTTCGAGCGGTCCGTCGTCAATTGCGGTTGACATGACATATGACCGCAAGCGGTTCGACGAAGCCATGAACCGGATGACCGGAAGCGGTCTGAAGCCGAGCGAAATCATCCAGATGTCCACTGCCGCCGGCAGCTCGCAGGGGCCTGCGGAGGTCCGCTACAACGCTCATGTCGCGTTTGCGACGATGACCGAAGCGCTCGAGAATCTGGAGAAGGTGAAGAACCGCCGCAAAGCCTTGATCTGGGTCAGTGAGGGGTACGACTTCAGCCCGTTCCTGCAGTCTCGCCTGGGCACGCTGCGCGATGGAGCCAGTTCACCGTTCCTGCAGAACGACGCGGCGACTACAGCACAGTCGTTCGCACAACAGGCGGCACAAGCGGGAGGTACGCAGGCCCCGGCTGGGGGTGACAACCTCCAGAGCACCGAGCAGTTCAGCGACGCCGAGTTGACGTTCGAGCTGGCGGAGATTACCCGCGCCGCCAATCGCGCGAACACGACGATCTACACGATCGACCCGCGCGGTCTGATTGCGGGTGGAGACATCGCCGAACCAATCGATCCACATGAGTGGAACGAGTACTTGCGAAAGACGCAGGACAGCGTTCGCATTCTCGCCGAACAGACCGGCGGTCTGGCGGTCGTGAATCAGAACGACTTCGACAAGGCTTTGAAAGGCATCGACGCCGCGAGCAGCGACTACTATGTGCTCGGGTACTACTCCAGCAACCCCGATCCGCTCAAGCGGCGGCGCCAGATTGAAGTGAAAGTGCTGCGTAAGAATCTGACCGCGTTCTCGCGCAAGGAATACGTGATCAAGCCCCCGCCGAAGCCTTCCGTCCCGGCAAAGGCGTCTTCGCCGAAACAGAAGCCTTAGACGGAGCGGCCTTCCTCGGACGAAGCCCCGCTTTCTCCATTCGTGCACCGGTCCGGGCGGACGTCGTAGGACTGATCGCCTGTTGAAGGCGTTCGACTGCCTCGGCGAGATACGTCGCGTCGACGTCGACCCCGATGAAGTTGACGCCGAGCTTCGCGCAGGCGACGCCCGTGCTCCCGAGCCCCGTGAATGGATCCATCACCACCCGAATTCGCGAGGTGCCATGCAGACGCAGGCACTGCTCCGGGAGTCGCGGCGGGAACGTGGCGGGATGGGGCCGATCGCGATCCCGGCGTTGAATGGTTTCGTAAGGGATGAACCATGTGTTCCCGCGACACCGGATGCCGGCGGCGGCCGCTGCCCAGCGGCCGATGTTCGAGCGATCCTGATAGGGCACCCCAAGGGCCAGGCGGTTGAGCGGCGTCCGTCCGCCGAGTGTGAAGTGAAACACGAATTCGTGGCAGTCGTTCACGTAGCGGTCGCTGTTGATTGGTTTGTAGTGGCCAACCGACAGGTCGCGTGCAAGGTCGGCTGCGGCGCCGGCGGCCTCCTGTTCGATCGTGATCGACTTGACCCAGTGGATGATGTTCTGCAGCCGCAGGTGCGGGCGGGCAGCCTGCGCGACGTCGAGCGCGGTCCAGGGGTCGGAGGGGCGGGCTCCGACGTTCAGGAAGAGCGAACCTGCCGGGGCCAGCACCCGCGCGGCGGCGGCAATCCACTCCCGCGTCCACTCGAGGTACCGTTTCGGGTCGAGCCGATCTTCATACGTGCTGTACCGGATCCCAAGGTTGTAGGGCGGTGAGGTGACAATGACGTCCACACTGGCTTCGGGCAGCTGTTTGAAGACGTCGAGGCAGTCCGCCAGGTAGAACTCGTTCCTGGTGGCACCCCTGCCGGAGACGATGCGGTACGGCTTGAGAAGGACCGCCACAGGCGTCCCCTCTTTTCGGTCGAGAAGGGACAGTACATTAATGCGGGCGGCCCGGTGGGCGTCAAGCTTCGGCCCCGCGTTGCATGCGCAAGCGCTGTGCCGTGATAATGCTCTCGGCGTGGCAACCGCACCCATCGAGGCACTGGTTCAGCTCGCGGATGCAGGTTGGCTCGCCCTGAAGGATCCCAGACAAACCGTACAAGCCGACAGTGTGGACGGCGTTCGACCGGCCCTTGATGAGGTCGAACGGCTGACCAGGGACTTCGGCTGCCATGCCGTTGGCTTTGTGACCTATGAAGCAGGCGCGGCGTTCGGTTTGACCACCAGGGCTGGCGGTAGCAGCCCCCCTCTAGTCTGGTTCGGACTCTTTGAGCCAACACACGCCACCAAGGTCGAGGGTCCCGGTGCCGCGGGGGACTACACTCTTGGCCCGCTGAGCCCGACGCTGGACCGGCGCGCGTTCGCTGCCGCATTCGCGCGCATCAAAGAACACCTGGCTCGAGGTGATTCGTACCAGGTCAATCTCACGTTCAAGATACGTGGAAGCTTTGCCGGCGATCCGCTCTCGCTCTTCCGTGATCTTGTCAGCGCCGAGCAGGGCCGTCACTCTCTGTTCCTGCGGATGGACCGTCGCTGCATCTGTTCGGCGTCGCCTGAGCTCTTTCTTGGACTGCGGGGCATGGAGCTGACGTCGAGGCCGATGAAGGGCGCGGCGCGGCGGGGCCGGACGAGGGACGAGGACATGCGCCTTCGTAGTGCGCTCGAGAGCTCTGCGAAGGAGAGGGCCGAGAACGTGATGATCGTCGACATGGTGCGCAACGACGTCGGACACGTGGCCGAGACGGGGAGCGTTGCGGTTCCCGAACTCTTCGCGGTCGAGCGATATCCCGATGTCTGGCAGATGACGTCCCTCGTCGCGGCGCGGTCGACCGCGTCGCTGGAAGAAATCATTCGGGCGATGCATCCTCCTGCCTCAGTCACGGGTGCCCCGAAAGCCCGATCGATGGAGATTGTGGCGGCACTCGAGGCGGAGCCACGCGGCATCTACACAGGCGCGCTTGGCCATGTGTGGCCGACCGGTGACGCCAGCTTCAACGTGGCGATCCGGACCGCGCTCATCGACGAGCAGCGCGGGACGATCGAGTTCGGCATTGGCAGCGGCGTTGTGTGGGACTCGGACGTCGATACCGAGTACGAGGAATGCCTCCTCAAATGCTCAGTGCTTGGCGCTCGCCCCGAGGACTTCGATCTGGTCGAGACGACTCGTTGGACGCCCGAACAGGGATTCCTGCTGCTCGAGAGACATCTCGATCGACTGAACGATTCGGCCGAATACTTCGGCTTCCGGTGCTCGCGTGCTGAGGTGGCCAGCGCGCTCGCGGCGGCCGTGGAGGGGTGCTCGGAGGCCCAACGGGTCCGGCTGTCGCTGAAGCGAGACGGCAGCGTGCGGGTTGACTCCACCCCGCTCGAGTCGGCAGGCGAGGCGCCGCTCCGGGTGGCGCCAGCGACACACCCGGTCGATCCAACCGATCGCTTCTTGTTTCACAAGACAAGCCGTCGGACGATGTATCAACGGGCCCTTTTGGACGGGTTTGACGACGTAATCTTGTGGAACACGCGCGGCGAAGTGACG
>Ga0066710_100005530_pt1 | contig 11543 bp, 9 predicted proteins | sample GraSoiAngelo_159_FD_79666 | JGI IMG/M metagenome (GOLD analysis project Ga0066710, IMG submission 79666) | Grasslands soil microbial communities from the Angelo Coastal Reserve, California, USA - 14_1009_16_40cm | ecosystem: Environmental > Terrestrial > Soil > Grasslands | place: USA... | reverse complement strand
GCGGCGGGCGAGGACGAGATCGCGATCTGCGGCGGCTGTGGCTACGCCGCCAACGTCGATCTGGCCCGCTCCAAGCCGCGGGTGCCCACGTTCCCCGACTGGCCGCGCGAGGAGGTCGCGACCCCGGGAGTCCGCTCCGTCGCCGACGTGGCCGACCTCCTCGGGATCGAGCCGCACCTCGTGATCAAGAGCCTGCTCTACGTGGGCCCCTCGGGACCGGTTCTCGCCCTCGTCCGTGGCGACCAGCAACTTCACGAGAAGAAGCTCGCCCGTGCCCTGGGCGGGGAGGTGCGGCCGGCCCACCCCGACGAGGTGCGGGACACGATCGGGGCGCCGGTGGGCTCGGTCGGGCCGGTGGGCGTGACCCTTCCCGTCGTGGCCGACGAGGTCCTCGCCGAGGGCGTCTACGTGACCGGCGCGAACCGTGAGGGCTACCACGTCCGCGGCGTCCGCCCCGGCCGAGACTTCCAGGCGCGCCCCGCCGACCTCCACGTCGCCCAGGCCGGAGACGCCTGCGCGATCTGCGGGAAGTCCCTCCGCCTCGAGCGGGTGATCGAAGTCGGGAACATCTTCAAGCTGGGGACGAAGTACTCGGTCCCGCTCCGCGCCGTCTACCTCGACGAGAAGGGTCAGGAGCGGCCGATCTTCATGGGGTCGTACGGCATCGGGCCCGCCCGCATCGTGGCGGGCGTCATCGAGCAGCGGCACGACGCCGACGGGATCGTGTGGCCCTGGCCGATCGCGCCCTATCAGGTCCACGTCCTGCCCGTCAACGTGAAGGCGGCGCCCGTGCGCGACACGGCCGAGGCGCTCTATCGGGAGCTCTCGGTCGCCGGCTTCGACGCGCTGCTCGACGACCGTGACGAGCGGCCGGGGGTGAAGTTCAAGGACGCCGACCTCCTGGGGATCCCGATCCGGGTCACGGTGGGGGCGCTCCTCGGGAAGGAAGGGAAGGTCGAGATTCGGACCCGGCGTGACCGGCAGGACCGCGCCGTGCGCCCGGAGGAGGTGGTGCCGACCGTCCAAGAGCTGGCTGGGCGTCTCGCGGCCGAGCCGTAGCCTGTCCCGGGGGCTCCGGGGTTTCCTCCCGCCCCTTTCTGGGGCTATACTGGGAGCTTGAAAAAAAGTGGGCCGAGCCCACTTTTTTCTTTGATGAGCCGGAAGGAGGGGCGGTGACGGTCGCGATGAAGACGGGCGGGCTCGCGGAGGCGATCGAGGCGGTCGTCCTCCCCGTCGCACACGCCTACGGCTTGACCGTGGTGGACGTGGACGTCCGGGGCGGGCCCCGTCGCCAGGCGGTGCGCGTCTTCATCGACAAGCCGGGGGGCGTCGGCATCGAGGACTGCCACCGGCTGTCGCGAGAGATCGGGGACCTCCTCGACGTCGAGGATCTCGTGACCGGGCCGTACGATCTCGAGGTGTCGTCGCCCGGCCTGGACCGGGAGCTCCGGAAAGAGCGCGAGCTCGCGTGGGCCGTCGGCCGGCGAGTCCATCTCTGGACGCGGGAGGCGGTGGACGGCCGCCGGGAGTTCGTGGGGCGGCTCGTCGAAGTGGGGGAGACCTCCCTTGGCCTCGCGGGGCCAGAGGGGTCGAGCCGGATTCCCCGGGCGCTCGTCACGAAGACGCGCCTCGAGGTGGAGCCACGAGGCTCCGCCTGAGCCGGGATTGCGATGAACCGAGAGCTCTTGTACGTCATCGAGCAGGTCGGGCGCGAGAAGGGGATCGGGAGCGAGGTCCTCTTCGAGGCGCTGGAGTCCGCCCTCCTCTCGGCCTCGAAGCGGACCCTGGGGACGGGAGACAACGTCCGCCTGACCCTCGACCGCAAGACGGGGGCGATCCGGGTCTTCGCCGAGAAGAAGGTCGTGGAGACGGTCACCGACCCGAAGCTCGAGATCGGCCTCGAGGCGGCGCGTCGCCTCCGGCCGGAAGCCCAGCTCGAGGAGACGGTCGAGGTCGACCTCCCCCCGCAGGAGTTCGGTCGGATCGCTGCCCAGACGGCCAAGCAGGTGATCCTCCAGCGGGTCCGGGAGGCGGAGCGACAGGGGATCTTCTCCGAGTTCAAGGATCGCGAGGGGGGCCTGGTGCGGGGCACCGTCCACCGGATCGAGAAGCGCACGGTCATCGTCGACCTCGGCCGGACGGAGGCGGTCCTGCCCGAACGGGAGCAGATCCCGGGGGAGCGCTACGCGGCGGGAGACCGCGTGCGGACGTTCGTCCTGGAGGTGCGGAACACGCCCAAGGGGCCCCAGGTGGTCCTGTCGCGCAGCCATCCCGGGTTCCTCGTCCGTCTCTTCGAGACGGAGATCCCCGAGATCGCGGAGGGTATCGTCCTGGTCAAGGGAGCCGCGCGCGAGCCGGGGGAACGTGCGAAGCTGGCGGTGGCGTCGACCAAGCGGGACATCGACCCCATCGGGGCCTGCGTCGGTCTGCGCGGCACGCGCATCCAGGTCATCGTGCGCGAGCTGCGCGGAGAGAAGATCGACATCGTGGAGTGGTCCGACGACCCCGCCATCCTGGTCGCGCGGGCCCTGTCCCCGGCCAAGGTCGCGTCGGTGACCGTGGAGGGCCAGGGCGAAGCCCGCTCGGCCCTGGTCGTCGTCCCCGACAACCAGCTCTCACTGGCGATCGGGAAGAAGGGCCAGAACGCCCGCCTGGCCGCCAAGCTGACGGGGATGCGCATCGACGTCAAGAGCGAGACGGAGCTGGAGGACCAGCGACGGCGTCAGGAAGAGGCGCGGGTGCGAGGTCTCGCCCAGCTCGAGGAGATCCCGGAAGTGGGTCCCGCGCTCGCCGGCCCCCTCGCCGAGCGAGGACTCGGGTCCCCGGCCCGGATCCAGGCGGCCGGAATCGAGGGCCTGCGGGGCGCCGGACTCGACGAGGGACAGGCGGAGGCGATCCTGGCCGCGGTGACCGCTTGGCTGGCCCGGCAGGTGTCCGAGGCGGCCGCCGCGGAGGCCGCCGCGAAGTCGGCCGCGGCCGAAGACGGCGCGGCCCTGTCCGGAGAGGACCCGACTTCGTGATGGCCGGCGGGGTGCGGTCGGGCGGCCGAGTCCGGCGGGGCGCAGGCCCGCAGCGTACCTGCGTGGCCTGCCGTCGGGTCCAGCCTCAGCCCGGGCTGATCCGAGTGGTCCGGACAGCAGCCGGCTTCCTCGAGGTGGATGACGGGCGCGGCCGGGCGGGGCGAGGAGCGTACCTCTGCCGGCGCCTTCAGTGCCTGAACGATAGTACGCGGCGGAGCCGCTGGGCGCAGGCCTTCCGCGCGCCCACCGTGACGACGCCGGAGGTGATGGAGCGGCTGCGCCGGCTCCTGGACGAAAACGTCCGGGTGGCGCCACCGCCTGTGCCCGTCGAAGGGAGAAGTTGACTATGGCAGGGAAGACTCGCGTTCACGAGCTCGCCAAGGAGCTCGGCGTGGCGCCGAAGGTGATCATCGATCAGCTCGACGCCATGGGGCTCAAGGATCGCACCTCGGCGAGCGCGATCGAGGATACGGTCCTTCCCGACCTCCGCACGGCCCTCGAGGAAAAGGCGGCGGAGTTCGCGAGGAAGGAGGCCGAACGGCTCGAGACAGAGCGCTCGGCCTCGCTGCGCGCCCGAGTCGAGGCGGCGAAAGCCGCGGCGGCGAAGGAGGCTCGAGCGCGCACGCGGAAGAGCACCGAAGGGACCAAGTCGAAGGCCGAGCGCGGCAAGTCGACGATGAAGACCGTGAAGACCACCACGAAGGCGGTGCCGACCTTCGTCAAGGCCAAGCCATGGACGCCGCCCGCGCCCCCGGCCCGGGTCGAGGAGCGGCCCGTGAGACCGATCGTGATCCGGCCCGTGGAGCCACCGGCGGCTCCCCTGACGCCGCCCGTGACCCCGATCATCGAGCCGCCGGCTGCCGCGGTACCGCCCGCGCCGGTGCGCCCGGTGGCCGTGCCGCCCGTGTCCAGGCCGCCGATCGTGGCGGAGCCCCCCGCCGTGGTCACGCCGGCCGCGTCCGCCAAGGCGAAGGGGCCCGCGCCGGAGCCTCCCGCCCCCGAGCCCGCGGCCCGCGAGGTCGCCGCCCGAGAACCGGCCCGACCGCCCGAGAAGGTGGATTCCGCCAAGCCGGCCGCCGACGGCAAGGTCGTTCCCTTCAAGCCCCGACGCGAGGAGCCCGTGGCCGCTCCCGCGGCCCCCGCGGCCGCGGTCCCGGCTGTCCCCGCGGCGGCGGCCCCCGCTCCCGCCGCTCCGGCAGCGGCTCCTCGCGCGCCGGCCGACGGCGCCCCGTCGCCGCCGGCGGCTCCACCCGCCCCGGCCGAGCGGGAGATCCTCCGGCTGCCCGAGTCGGTCACGGTGGCCGAGTTGGCCGAGAGGATGCGGAAGAAAGCCGGCGAGGTGATCCGCGAGCTGGTGGGGATGGGGGTCATGGCTTCCATCAACCAGCTCCTCGACATCGACAAGATCAAGGCGGTTGCCGGCCGGCTCGGTTTCGACGTCGAGGTGCGGTCGCCCGACGGGAAGGAGCTGTTCGAGGAAGAGATCGACCCGTCCCAGCTTCGGCCGCGTCCACCCGTGGTGACGGTCATGGGCCACGTCGACCACGGCAAGACGTCGCTCCTCGACGCCATCCGCAAGACCAAGGTCACCGAGCAGGAGTTCGGCGGGATCACCCAGCACATCGGCGCCTACCAGGTCGAGACGAGCCACGGCAAGGTCACCTTCCTCGACACCCCGGGTCACGAGGCGTTCCCGGCCATGCGCGCCCGGGGCGCCCAGGCGACCGACATCGTCATCCTCGTGGTCGCCGCGGACGACGGGGTCATGCCGCAGACCACCGAGGCGGTGAACCACGCCAAGGCCGGGAACGTCCCCATCATCGTGGCCATCAACAAGATCGACAAGGCTGACGCCAATCCGGACCGGGTCAAGCAGGAGCTGGCCAACCTGGGCCTCGTGCCCGAGGAGTGGGGCGGTCAGACCATCTTCGTCAACACCTCGGCGAAGAAGGGGACGGGAGTCGACCAGCTCTTGGAGATGACCGCTCTCCAGGCCGAGATCATGGAGCTCAAGGCCAACCCCGACCGGGCCGCCCGCGGCGTCGTGGTCGAGGCCAAGCTGGATCGCGGGCGGGGCCCGGTGGCGACCGTCCTCATCCAGCAGGGCACGCTCCGCGAAGCCGACGTGGTGGTGGCCGGCCACTTCTACGGCAAGGTGCGCGCCCTGTTCAACGACCGCCGTCAGCGCGTGAAGTCGGCGGGGCCGGTGGACCCCGTGGAGATCCTCGGGCTCTCCGGCGTGCCGTCGGCGGGCGACACCCTGTTCGCCGTCGACGAGGAGCGGAAGGCCCGGCAGATCGCGCGCGTGCGTCAGGAGCAAGAGCGGAAGGTCACCGTCAGCGCGCGGGTGACCCTCGCCGACCTCCACAAGCAGATCGAGGCGGGCGAGGTCAAGGAGCTCCGCGTCATCCTCAAGGGTGACGTCCACGGCTCGCTCGAGGCGCTGCAGGAGGCGCTCGAGCGCCTGTCGACGGATGAGGTCAAGATCCGGGTGATCCACGGCGCGGTGGGAACGATCACCGAGACGGACGTCATGCTGGCGTCGGCCTCGAACGCCATCATCATCGGGTTCAACGTCAAGCCCGAGCCGAAGGCGATCCAGCAGGCCCAGGCCGAGCGCGTCGACGTCAAGAGCTACAACGTCATCTACGAGGCGATCAACGACGTCAGGGCCGCGCTGGCCGGGATGCTCTCGCCGGTCATCCGCGAGATCCCCCTCGGCAAGGCCCAGGTGCGGGCCCTCTTCACCATCAAGAACGTGGGCACCATCGCCGGCTCGTTCGTCGCGGAGGGCAAGATCACCCGATCGGGCAAGGTCCGGGTGATGCGGAGCGGCCAGGTCGTCGGCGAGGGCCAGGTCGGTTCCCTCAAGCGCTTCAAGGACGATGCCCGTGAAGTCCTCCAGGGGCAGGACTGCGGGATCGGCGTGGAGGGCGTGAGCGACATCCAGGTCGGCGACGTGCTCGACGTGTTCACGACCGAGGAGGTCGCGCGCACGCTGTGACGGGTCGGGTCGCGGCCGGTTCGGGCGCCCGCCCGCCCCGGTGCCGCGCCCCCGGCTCCGGAGAGATGACGTGGTGAGGGTGGCCCTGGGACTGGTGGAGCTCCACCTCGGCGAGGTCGACTCGCTGAAGGGGAAGCGGCACGCCCTCCGGGGCCTCAAGGAGAAGGTGAAGCATCGGTTCAACGTCTCGATCGCCGAGGTGGACCACGGTGATCTCTGGCAGCGGGCCACGCTGGCCGTGGCGTGCGTCGCCAACGACGGCCGTCTGGCGAACGAGGTCGTCTCGAAAGCGGTGAACTTCATCGAGGCTCTCACGGACGGCGAGATCATCGATGTCCGCGTCGAGGTGATTTGAAGGGTTGCGATACCGCGGTGCCGAGTGACTCGTCGGCGTGACGCGGTCGGGTGGCAGAGATGACAAGGTCTGACCCCATGCCGGGAAGGCGGCTCGACCGGATGAACCAGCTGATCCGGGAGGAGATCTCCTACCTGCTTCAGCGCGAACTGAAGGACCCCCGCCTCGGCTTCGTCACCATCACCGAGGTGGATGTGGCCCGGGATCTCAGGACCGCCCGGGTCTACGTGAGCGTGCTCGGCAGCGAGGCCGACTGGCAGACGTCCCTGGCCGCCCTCGCGAGCGCGCGGGGGTTCATCCGGAATTGGCTCGGGCCGCGTCTTCGGACCCGGGCGATCCCTCACCTCACGTTTCACCCGGATCGGTCCATGGCCCATGCCGCCCATATCCAGACGCTCCTCGAAGAGCTCCGGCCGGCCGAGACGCGGTCGGTCGACGGCGAGCCGGACGAGCGGTTGTGAGCGAAGATCCCGTGGGCCACCGGGGCGCGAGGACAGACGGCACGACGGTGCCGAGCCCGGTGGTCGACACCCTCGGGGCGGCCCAGCGCGTCCTCCTCCTCGCCCACCTGTATCCGGACGGAGACGTCCTCGGCTCCCAGCTCGGCCTCGGCCTCGCCCTCCGGGCGGGTGGTCGAGCGGTGACCTTCGCCTGCCACCACGCCGTCCCCGAGGCCTTTCACTTCCTCCCCGGCGCGACGGAGGTGCAGCAGTGGAAGGAGGGGACGGGAGGGTACGACCTCGTCGTCACGCTGGACACCCCGGACCCCGGACGGGTCGGCGGCCTTCTCGACGGCTGCCGGACGCCCGGGACCCGTGTCCTCAACCTCGACCACCACGCCGACAATCGGCGCTACGGGGACGTGAACTGGATCGAGCCACGGGCGGCCGCCACGGGCGAGATGGTGTACGCCATCCTCGGGGCGGCCGGCTTCCCGCTGACCCTCGACGTCGCCGTGAACCTCTTCACGGCCATCGTCACCGATAGCGGGTCCTTCCGCTACTCGAACACGACGCCGAACACGCTCCGGGTCGCCGCCCAGCTCGTCGAGGCCGGGGCCGACCCCGCGGCCATCGCGCAGGCGCTCTACGAGACCCGTCACCTGGCTGGCCTGCAGCTCCTCGGCCGCCTCCTCCAGGAGGTGCAGACCAACGCGGCCGGAACGGTGGCATGGATGGTCATCGACCACGCCCACGCCCAGTCCCCCGACCTTCTCGAGGCCGAGGACTTCATCACCTACCCGCGGTCGCTCAAGACGGTGAAGGTCGCCGTCCTCTTCCGCGAGCTTCCGGGAGGAGGTGCCGCGCCGGGCCGGCCGTCCCCGGGACCCCACGTGAAGGTCAGCCTGCGCGCCAAGGGCGAGGTCGACGTGGCGCGGATCGCCGCGAGCCTCGGCGGCGGGGGTCACCCGAACGCGGCTGGCGCCGTGGTCCCGGGGAGCCTCGACGAGGTACGGCGGCGCGTCCTCGACGCCGTCGAGGCGGCTGTCGCCGCCCGGTGAGGCTGCTGGACGGGTTCCTGCTCGCCGACAAGGGAGCGGGCCTCACGTCGTTCGAGGTGGTGGCGCACGTCCGGCGCGTGCTCCGCGTGCCCAAGGTGGGCCACGGTGGCACTCTGGACCCGATGGCCACGGGCGTGCTCCCGCTGCTCGTGGGATCCGCCACCAAGCTGGCGCCCTACCTCCTCGACCGGGACAAGGAGTACGTCGCTACCATCCGTCTCGGGGTCACCACAGACACCCTCGACGCGACGGGCCGGGTCCTCGCGGAGCGCCCGGTGCCAGCCCTCGACGCGGCGGCGATCCAGGCGGCCCTCGGACGCTTCGTGGGTGAGATCGAGCAGGTGCCGCCCATGTTCTCTGCCCTCCACGCAGGCGGCCGGCGTCTCCACGAGCTGGCCCGGGCGGGGATCGAGGTCGAGCGGACGCCCCGGCGGGTGCGGATCGACGCCCTCGAGCTCTCGGCGTGGGTCCCGCCCCGGCTGACCGTGCGCGTCGCCTGCGGCAAGGGCACGTACGTCCGGAGCCTGGCCCACGACCTCGGTCAGGTCCTCGGTCCTGGCGCCCACCTCGAAGCCCTCCGCCGGACCCGGGTGGGGCTCTTCCGGCAGGAGGACGCCGTGCCGTGGGACGTTATCCGCGAGGCGGACCTCGCCGTCCTGGTCCCCCACCTCCGGCCCGCCGACCGCGCGGTCGCCCACCTCCCGGCGGTGTCGCTCTCCGCGGCGGCGGCTCTCCGTCTCCGCCACGGGCAGACTCTCGGGCCGGACGTGCCCTGGGCCGCCGGCGCGGTGGGCGTCTGTCGGCTCTACGCGGACGAGACCTTTCTCGGAGTCGGGGAAGCGGGCCCGCGCGGGCTTCGGGCCTTGCGGCTCTTTCCTCTCGGGGGCCATGCGGATCGTCCGGGGACTCGACCGGTATCCTCCTGACGCGCCGCCCAGCGTGGTGGCGCAGGGGACCTTCGACGGCATCCACCTCGGCCACCAGGCGGTGATCCGGACCGCCGTCGACCGCGCGCGGGCGCTTGGCGTCCAGGCGGTCGCCGTCACCTTCGATCCCCACCCCGTGGTCGTCCTCCGCCCAGAGGGGGCGCCTCCCGAGATCCTGCCCCTGGAGGAGCGCCTCGAGCGGATCGGCGAACTCGGCCCCGACCTGTGCCTGGTGATCCCCTTCACCCCTGAGTTCTCGCGCGTCGAGGCGGAGGCCTTCGTGCGCGACATTCTGCTCGGGCTCCTGCGCGCTCGCGAGATCGTGGTCGGCTTCAACCACACCTTCGGGCGGGGCGCGCGGGGGACGCCCGCCCTGCTCCGCGAGATGACGGCGCCGGGCGGCGCGCACGTGCACGTCGTCCCGCCGCTCCGCGTGGGCGACATCGTCGTCTCGTCCTCGTCGGTGCGGGAGGCCCTCCGGCGCGGCGACGTCCGGATGGCGGGAAGCCTGCTCGGGCGCCCGTACAGCGTGCGAGGTCTCGTGCGGCGAGGCGACCAGCGTGGACGGGACCTCGGCTTCCCAACGGCGAACCTCCTGGCCCCGTCCGGCTGGCTCCTCGCCGACGGGGTGTATGCGGGTCGGGCGGGGTGGGCGGGGCAATCGGCGCCGGCCGTCGTCAACGTCGGGATGCGTCCCACCTTCGACGGGCGGGCGCGCCTCGTCGAGGCCCACCTCCTCGATGCGGCGCCGGACCTCTATGGCCAGACCCTGACCGTCGCTTTCCTCGACCGGATCCGCGAGGAGCGTCGGTTCCCGTCGGTGGACGCCCTGCGCGCCCAGATCGCCGCCGACGTCGTTGCCGCCCGGGAAGTTCTCGGCCACGGTTCGCGCTGATGTGGACCTCCGCGCGGTTGCGTGGGCCGGACCGGCATGGTAGCATTTTCGAGTTGTTTCCTGTAGCGTTGGGTCGACCTCAAGAACCGCTCCAGTGGTGCCGGACCGAAGGGGTTGCCGGCACTCGGGGGACGGCGATTGGGGGGGAGGGCTCCCCCCCGGAGGAGGATGTCGGCATGCCCGTGTCAGCCGACCGCAAGAAGACGCTCATCGAGGGGCACCGCCTCCACGAGTCCGATACGGGCTCTCCGGAGGTCCAGATCGCTCTTCTCACCGACCGGGTCAACAGTCTCACCGAACACTTCAAGTCGCACGTGAAGGACCATCATTCGCGACGTGGTCTGCTCAGGCTGATCGGCCAGCGTCGAGGGCTCCTTGAGTACCTCCGGAACAAGGACACGGCACGGTACCGGCAGATCATCGAGAAGCTCGGTCTCAGACGCTAGCAAGACCGGGAGGAATGTGACCTTCCGGCACGGGACGAGGCCGCGGGACCGCGACCCCGTCGGCCCGCGGAGAGGATAGGAGAGACATGGGATCAGGACAGTCGACGCAGATCGAGATCGGCGGACGCCGGCTCACGCTCGAGACCGGCCGGGTGGCCAAGCAAGCCGACGGCTCGGTGATCGTCCGGTACGGAGACACGGTCGTGCTCGCGACCGTCGTGGCCTCCAGGGTCGCGGTGGAGGGCCAGGACTTCTTCCCGCTCTCCGTGGACTACCGGGAGCGGGCGTACGCGGGCGGACGCATCCCCGGGGGCTTCTTCAAGCGCGAGGGACGTCCCGTCGAGAAGGAGATCCTCACCTCGCGCCTCATCGACCGTCCCCTACGGCCCCTCTTTCCCAAAGGTTTCCGGAATGAGATCCAGCTCATCGCCCTCGCCCTCTCCGCCGACGCCGAGAACGACCCCGACATCCTCGCGATGAACGGGGCGTCGGCGGCGGTCGCGGTGGCGGGACTGCCGTTTCTGGGACCCTTCGGCGCGGTGCGGATCGGACTCGTCGACGGGCGCCTCGTCGTGAACCCGACGAGCCGCGAGCTCGGCCGGTCGGACCTCGACCTGGTCGTCGCCGCCACCGAGGAGTCGGTCGTCATGGTGGAGGCGGGGGCGGCCGAGATCTCGGACGACACCTTGGTCGAGGCGATCGCCCTCGCCCACGCGGAGTGCCGCGGTCTCGTCCAGATCCAGCGGAAGCTGGCCGACGCGGCCGGGAAGCCCCGCTGGAGCTTCGACCCGAGGGCCCACCAGGACCCCGAGCTCGAGGCCGTGGTCCGCGCGGCGGCGGAGGGACGCATCCGCGACGCCATCACCATCGCCGACAAGGTACAGCGCGGGCAGGCCCTCGCCAGGGTCGCTCAGGAGGTGCTGGCGACCGTCGACCCCGAGGGACTCCGTCGCGGCAAGGTGAAGGAGTATCTCGACAAGGTCGAGAAGGCCGAGGTGCGTCGGATGATCCTCGATCGGGGCGTCCGGATCGACGGCCGGAAGTCGTGGGAGACGCGGCCCATCACGGGGGAGGTCTCGTTCCTGCCGCGCACTCACGGCTCCGCCCTGTTCACTCGCGGGGAGACCCAGGCCCTGGTGGCGGTGACCCTCGGGACCAAGTCGGACGAGCAGAAGGTGGAGACGTTCGAGGGGGAGACCTGGAAGCCCTTCATGCTCCACTACAACTTCCCGTCGTTCAGCGTCGGGGAGGTCCGGCGGTTCGGGAGCCCCGGCCGCCGCGAGATCGGCCATGGGGCCCTCGCCGAGCGCTCCGTCCAGCTCGTGCTGCCGCCCAAGGAGGAGTTCCCCTACACGATCCGCGTGGTCTCGGACATCCTCGAGTCGAACGGCTCGTC
>Ga0066710_100005529_pt1 | contig 11543 bp, 8 predicted proteins | sample GraSoiAngelo_159_FD_79666 | JGI IMG/M metagenome (GOLD analysis project Ga0066710, IMG submission 79666) | Grasslands soil microbial communities from the Angelo Coastal Reserve, California, USA - 14_1009_16_40cm | ecosystem: Environmental > Terrestrial > Soil > Grasslands | place: USA... | reverse complement strand
TCCGAGTCCGCTGAACCGGATGGGTTGTTCGTCGTGTGTGAGGAAGGTCCACAGCATCGAGAGGTCGCCTTAGGGACCCTGGCCATGACCTTGCCGCGCTCGACTCACCTTCTTGCACCCGTATGACCTGATAAGGGCTCGGAATCCTTGATGGTGGTAGGATCCTTCCCAAAGCGTGATGGCCGTCGACCTCTCCCAGACCGACATCGACCCCTCCAGGCCCGAATTCCACAAGATGCTGGAGAACCTCCAGGGGAACATCCTGAAGCCCCACGGCCGGAAGGAGTCGAACCTCCTCGTCCTGCGCTTCACGGGCGAGCCGAAGGATGCGCGGCGATGGATTCGCGATTTCGCCCGCGATGATGTCACGTCGGCGCGACAGCAGCTCGACGACACCCGCGCTTTCAAGCAGCGGGGGCTCTCGGGGCGGGTCGTCGCGAGCCTCGCCCTTTCCGCTCGGGGGTACGAGGCCCTCGGGCTCGACACCGGGCTTTTCGGGGCGGCGGGACAGTCCTTCCGGAACGGAATGAAGCTCCGGCCGTTCTCGATCCTCGCCCCGAACCGGGATCCGAAGCCCGCGGAGTGGGAGGAACCCTATCGAGGGGACGTTCACGCTCTCGTGTCTCTATCCGACGACTCAGCGCAGACCGTCGACGCGAAGACTCGTCAGGTCGTGGAGGGTCTGAGGGATATCGCCACGGTCCCTACGATCGAACGGGGAACCGTGCTCCGGAACGCAAAGGGGGAGCCGATCGAGCCGTTCGGGTACGTGGACGCGAGGAGCCAACCTCTTTTCCTCCACAACGACCTCGAGGCGGAGCGGCGGGCCGGGGTCGACCGGTGGGACCCGTCCGCGCCCTTGGGCCTGGTCCTCGTGGATGATCCCCACACGGACGAGGAGGATAGCTTCGGCAGCTACCTCGTGTTTCGGAAGCTCCGGCAGGATGTCGAGGGGTTCAACGCCCGAGTGTCCGCTCTCGGGGCCAAGCTCGGCGTGACGGAGCCCCTCGCGGGCGCGCTCGTCGTCGGGCGGTTCAAGGACGGGGGTCCCGTGACTCTTCAACCGAACGACGGTCGAGGGGCGGTCAACAACTTCGCGTACCTGCCTGATGACCCGACCGGGAACCGGTGCCCGTTCCACGCGCACATCCGGAAGGCGAACCAGCGCGGGGCGAACACCGCGCTCGGGTTGGCGGAGGAGCGGAAGCGGCGGATCGTGCGGCGGGGGATCCCTTATGGGAGCCGTGTTTCCTCTCCCGGCGAGGTCGGCCTCCTGTTCCAGGCCTTCCAGGGCGACATCTCGCGGCAGTTCGAGTTCATCCAGCGGACATGGGTCGACAACCCGAACTTCCCGGAGTTCCGGATCATCCCGGGGCTGAACACAGGGGACGACGCGCTGATCGGGCAGCACCCGAGGGCCGTGCAACGGTGGCCGCGGGAGTGGGGCCGCTCCGGGCGGTTCATCGGGCGGCGCCTCTTCAACTTCGGAGGCTTCGTCCGGCTCCGGGGAGGCGAGTACTTCTTCGTTCCCAGCCTCCCGTTCCTGAGGAATCTCTGATGGACGTTATTGCATGAGCGTGAACACCGTTGTCGCCGAAGGTCAGGTCTAGGAGAATCAGCAAGATTGTCATATTCGCAGCCGGCCCGAAAGCCGGGAGAGCGACGAACGCCAGCGGCGTTGAGTAACCATGCATCAGGGCGGCGCCGGACCCACGGGAAGAATGACATAGTTCCGGAGATAGAGTCGGTCCTTCCTCGGATGCTTCCGCTTCCATTCTTCGTAGTCTGTGCGAAGCTCCTCCGAGAAGTCCTCAAGGAAGGCGAAAGCATCCAACATCCCGTCCGTGTGGACCTTCGCGACAAAGTCGAGGCTCTCTTCCTTTAGTCTTGGATCGGCGGTCCGAGCTGCTTGCCAACTCGAGGCCAGCGCCTCCCAGGCGGCGAGTTCGTCGGCGATCCTCCGCCGTTTTCTGTGCCAGCGATCGACAGGCGTCCTTTTCAGATTCTCGGCCAAGACTCGACCGAAGCTCTCCCAGGCCTCTCGGATTGCCGGAGCTCGTCCCTGCAAGGTTGCGTCGAGAAGGGCGGTTGACTCTCCTCCCACCCGTAGCGTGGGCATGGCAAGCTTTGGAGTGGGATGGCGATGGATTACATAACGCGCGGCGTGCGCAATGACGGCGAGGTCGTTCCAGGCATTCTTGTAGTTGGGATTCGCCAAGACCGCGGCGATCAATGCATTCCAAGCTTCCGACCGCTTCCCGAGCTTCACGTACGCATCCGCCAAGTAGCGGTATGCTTGGTGGTTTATCGGGTCAATCGACAGCGCGGATTGGTAGCACTCAATCGCGGCTTGCATCTTTCCCAGCGCGAAGAGTGCGTCCCCTTTGTGGACCTTGATGATTGCCGAGTCGGGGTCAATCGATTCGGCCCGTTCGTAGTGCTGCAGGGCTCGTCTGTGGTCGCCCTTCCGGAAGAGATCCTCTGCTGTCATCAGGTCGGGCCCGGCCTGCGGCGCAACATGCATCGACTTAGCGAGAGAAGCAGCCTCAGGACCCAGCCCGGCTAGGTGCTGCGCTCGAAATCCGGCCGTCATCGCTTCGATATGGAGATGCGTATTCAGATGGACCCCGTCCCGCGCTAGCGCATCGATGACCGGAGCGAACTCCAATGGCAGAGGAGGGGGCTCCCCGTCACTCGGTTCCAGGATGAGGTCTTCTTGGCTGACCATTGCCCGCGCGAGCAATTGGAGCGGACACGGGTTCAACAGCCGACTGTGTCCGCAGCGCTGACAGGCGAACTCGCACCCTTCGGCCAAATGCATGATTGAGACCAGAGGGGAACGGCATTTCTCGCAGGTCGACAACTCCGCGAGGCTCCGGATGGCGTTCGTCGTTGACGTGCAGGCGGGGCAGCGCGCGGCTGCATCAAATCCGATGGCCTTTTGGGTTCGATGGGAATCGCAAAGCCACAGAACCCCGCCTTCGCTCGTGACGAAATACGTTCCAAGCATGTTCGTTCCTCCACCGCGGCAGGCTTGATTACTGGAGGGGAGGCCAGGCTGAAGTAGTTGGGGGTGTTCGCGCTTGTGGTTGTGTTGGTCTAGGTCGTCGCCGAACGCCTGCGCGCGTGAAGCCAGCACGGTGTCAGCTCGCGGGACAGCAAGCCTCATTCGTGACGACGAGATTCTCGACGACCAGCCCGGCGATCCGCCTAGACACGGTCGCGGGCGCCGTTACACGGAGATGGGTTCGATGGCACGGATTCGCGACTGGGAGGGGATGCGGGCGATGTCCGCCCGCCTCCTTGAGGAGCGGACCGGACACGATGTGTCGACCTGGAACCGACGGATCAAGGGGGAGCAGTTCACGGACGAGAAGGGCCTCCGCGCGTTCCTGACGAAGGAGGGCGTAACCGGGTACGCCCAGGACCTCCTCGTGATGGAGCGGTTCGGCTACCCGGACTTCCTCACCGCCACGGCGGACGAGCTGATCGGCGGGCAGTATGCGGACCGGCCGCACCTCCGGCCCGTCCTCGATGCGATCATCGAGGCCGCGAAGGGACTCGGGGACGTGACGATCCAGGCGCGGAAGACGTACGTCTCGCTCGTCTCCTCGCGCCGGACGTTCGCCCGGGTGCAAGCGACTACAAAGAACCGGGTCGACCTCGGCCTTCGAATCGAGGGCGTGAAGCCGGGCGGGCGGCTGCAACCTTCGAAGATCCATGAGACGATGCGGGTCCAGATCGGCGTCGCCACCGCGAAGGAGGTGGACCCCGAGGTCCGGCGGTGGCTGCGGCGGGCGTACGAGGAGAACCGGTGACCGGTCGCGAAGCCTCGCGTACGTCCTACCAGGAAATTCTCTCGCGGCACTTCGAGTTTATCCAGTGGACGTGGCTCGACAATCCGAACTTCCTGGAATTCCTGCTGCTATCGGGACTGAACACGAGGACGACGCCCTGATTGGCCAGCACCCGCGGGAGTCTCAGAAGCGGCCCCTGGACTCGGGAAAGTCCGGGAGGGTCCTGGGCGGCGGACATTCAACTTCGGTAACTACGTCCGGTCATAGGGAGGCGAGATTTTATCGCGTCCAGTCTCAGCTCTCTGAGGGACTCTTGAGCCCGTTCGCGCTCCTTGAGGTTTCTGCGAAGTCGGTGCTGATGATCACATGACGTGTTAGGAACTTCCGGAACCAACGTTGTAGTTGTCGACGAAATTCACGACTGCCCGTAGAAGGCCTTCGTCATCGCGAAAGAAGGCTGCGCTCGTCATTGGGACTTGTTCCTGAACGTAGGCTGTCATGACCTTGGTAGCATCGAGCGCAGTTTCCAAGCAGTAGCGCAATCTCTTTGCCAGCCCTTCCGACCCAAATGTCGCGGTGAGGTATCCAATCTCGAAGGTGACGCCGAGCGGGCTCCCGTGGCGTGTGAAGATTGCTATGAGAAGGTCGGGCCTCATCTCCTCAATTATCCCTCTGAACTTCTCACTCAACGTCGATTGCCATTGGGGGATGTCCTCCATGAGAATGGCCTCAATCCCTCGATTCGTCAGTCGTTCCTTGAGCCGCCTCCTACGGTCAAGTTCTGGAGGCGGGAATCCGGGGCCGAGCAGGAAGACCCTTACCCGGGTTCGAGCCTCCGCAAGTTGGGCATCTCGCTTCGCGGCGAGTCCTGTAACGTGTGCAAGAACATCCTCAAGAGAGCCCAATCGGTCCCTCCACGGGGGAATGATAATTAATGAGAAGTAGATAAATACTATGACACGTATGTGTGACCTTGTAACAGGATCGTGACCATCCTTGGCATCCTTTCGAGAAGCATTGGCGGTGTTGCTGGCAGACAATCAGAAGAGCCAGATTGTGACCCTTCTTTCCAAGTCTGAACGACCATTCCGGAGTCTCCTCGCAGAGGCTGGCTACAAGCACACTCAAAGCCTTAGCAGAGCGCTCCGGAGGCTCGAAGATCTCGGCATGGTGACGCATACATATCGTCGCGGATCGCCTGAGGTTTACTCCTTCTATTCTCTCACCCCCATCGGTCGCGAAGTCCAGGGAATGTTGCGTGAAGTGGAATCGTTGGCTTCTAATGGCGCAGGTCCTCGGGCGCGACGAGTCGTTCGCCGAGTATCAAAGGCGATGCCCAAGTCGTCCGCCACTAGGCAGCGGGCTTGAAGCTCCGCTGTTTCGTTGCGTTCCGACGAAGACTTGGGGAGTGGAAGACCCCTTCAATCGTCAGTCCCGAAAGGAGATTAATGTCACTAAGGGCCCTTGCCCAGGTCGTCAGCGAAGAACCGCCGAGTCTCCTCGTCCTCGAAGTGAACGTAGGTTCCGAGAATGCCTCGTGTGAGGAATATTCGGTACCTGTTTCGCAAGAGATCCATCGCCTCTGCCGGTTGCCTGCGCATGACTTCTGCCAACGGCTTGCTCCCGGGAGCGGCGTCGTAGCAAGTCTCCGGGGCTCCGAGCCGCCATTGGTCGTTTCTGATTACGAAATCCTCGCCCCAGAAAACCCCGGCTCGGCCCAGTTCGAATCCCTGACACCCGTAGATTGAGGCGCATTTCTCTAGCTTGCTCGACTCCCCTCCGACCCAAAACGGCACGTATTCCCTTTGGGGATCCATCAGCCACTCAATCGGTGGGTTCGCCTCGGGGACTCGTGTCTTGCCGAGGTCACCGGCATCTTTTGGCCGCCCTCTACCGCTCCCTCTCGTGAACGAAGCGAGGAGGCCGACCGAATCTCCCGCACTCCGGTATCGCTTGAGCAGTGCTCGGAGTCCTTCGGCCGTGCTTGCCGTCGCGAACTCGTAAACGTCTTGCCATTCCCGTCTGCCATTTAGGGCCATTCTGGGGTCTTCTAGGAGTTTGTCAACCCATTTGATGTAGGCCTCTCCACCTCGACACCGATGGAGGGTCGGGAGCTCGAGATGTATTGGTTCGATGCCCGCCCCTCGAGAGACCCTCTCCAGCTCGGCTTTGGTCCCATGCTCCTCGAGGTTCAGCACTTGACGGTCGTCGTACATGCACACTGTGAGGGCGGTCCGAACGAAGACGTTGGGAGTCTTGAGCGCCAGTCGCTGCGCCTCGTCGCACACAAGGACATCAGCAATCTTGGAATCGTCGTCCTCAACGCCGTTGTTTCCGTGGGGACGGGTGGAGTTGAACTTCAGCGCGCCACGGTGACCCCGGTACTTGGGGTCGATGATTTCCCGGAGGGATGCCATGAGCCGGTTGTTCCTGACGCAGAAGACCGACTTGCGGTCGAGATGCAGGGACCCGAAAAACACCCGGTGCGCTAGGAGCGACTTGCCAGATCCAGGGCCCCCGCGGACGAGGAATACGCACGGCTCATCTTGCGAGAGACTCTCGACTCGCCCGAGGATTTCGTCCTCGACGTGTTGCTGGTCTGAGGACAGTCCCCACCCGTTGTAGGCGAGCACGTTCTCGGCCCGATCGAAGAAAGCCTTCTGGAAGCGTTTGAGGCCCTCGAGGAGCTCGACGGATTGCGAATAGGTCCCCCGATTGAACCGCGCGACAGCATCAGCATTAGGCAAGTCGACGATGCTACCTTGGATTCGTTCTCGCAGAGCAATCACGGTGTCGGTGAAGAATACAGGCGCGTCAGCGATCAGCGTTCCGTAATTGGGGCTCACAAGCGCGGAGTGTGAGCGCGAATCTCCGCCCGAGACGAAAGCACACTCGGCTACTTTCCAGCCTTGTGCCTCTGAGTGGAAGAAGCGAAGTTTACCGCCATAGTTAAGCGCTTGAGCGGATGGGTGCAGGAACTCGCGTCCGCCGCATTTCACGAAATGCTCGTGTCTGGAACTGGACTCCGACCGCCCCCAATCCTTGAGCTCGACCGCGACGGCGACATCCTGTCCGGAGGCGTCCGATCCAACGAGGACGGCGTCGATTCGCTGTCCATTGAAAGGAAGCATGTATTCCACGATGACCCCGCATCTCTCCGGAAGTCGTCCGTCGAGGGCCCGCAGAAACGCAGGAAGACTCGCCCGCCACGTCGGATTCTCTTCGTCTGCGGGGCTCTTGTTGAATGCTCGGAGATAGCCCGCCTCAACGTCGTGATCCAACTGTCCTGACTCGATTAGCGCTAAGGCTCGGCCGAGGTCCCCCTTCCATGCCTCGATCTTTCATCCCCCCGTCTCGGGGACCTGAGATTGCGGGCCCGCCCATAAAACCCTCCTCGCCGAGCGAAGCGGAATATAAGCCTCTTCTGGTTCCGGGATCTCCGATTTACCGGGAGCCGCTCCCAACGCGTGGCGGGATTCCGCACGCTCGCGTTCCCAGACTTCATCCGCCCAGTTGGTCCCGTCTCGTTACTCGCTGTTGTCCTCGAGGTCCTCGAACGGTCTTGCAATCGCGGGTCCGAGGTCAGGAAGGCCGGCTTCCTGGTCTATGATTCGTCCCCGTCATTTGATACGACCCCCCTTCTGGGGGGCTCATCGGGAGAAAAACTGGTGAAGAGGAGAGGGCGCCTTATCCACTCGTCCTCCACCCTCTGGGAGGTAACGTAGACGCTCACTATCGCGAACTCCGCGTAGCCTAAAATCCTGCTGTCCCAGCACTTGATGCAGATGACGCCCCAGTCTGTAAGAATGAACGACTTGGTCACCGACTGATTCTCGTTGGTTACTTGGTCGTTGCAAAGGTCGCACACTCTCTTGACTATCGGTATGACGTCAATCAGCATTCCGAGCGTCCTCCAGAGTGGTTGAGTTCTCCCTCAAATCCCGGGCTCTGGCGTTCGAGACACTTCCATGCGGTCCCACGCCTCTCCGCGCCGAATTCGTGCACGCGAATAGAGTCACTCAGTCAACCTCCCGAAGATTACCTCTGTTCGCTTTTCTAGGGTCGGGGGTAGGAAGCCTCGTCATCTCGCTCTCGGCGAAGCGTGGTCGGGGTCTAGAAGGAGAGTGCTACATGTACGATGCACGAGGATCGGACGAACTGGGTTGGCAGTACAGCGCCGAAAGATACAAGCCAGCCGAAGACCAACCAAATACATGCATGTCCCCACTCGGGAGGAGTTTCTCAAAGGGTGCGCCGAGTTTGAGAGGCACGAGAGGCGCGACGCAATGTACAGGGCGGCGTCGTACTTCGTTGAGAAATTCTGGGGAAAGCCTTCGGAGATGACGGATGCCCTCGGCGTCCTACTTCTTACGTGGAACCAAGCCTTCTATCGATACGGGTCATTTGACTTTGTCCGTCTCGAGAGGTGCATCAGCGACAACCTCTCTACGATATTGAGGTTCAGGCGGAAGCGAATATTCGAGTCGTCGGGCTCTGACGAGAAACAAGTGGGGCAGCTTTTCTTGAGCTTTCTCAACGCGCTCCAGATAGACCCAGGACGAAGCAAGGGTAGAACGAGCCCGGTCGCAGTCGCGAAGGCCTTGCATCCACTCGCGCCTGACTTCTTTCCCCTCTGGGATCAGTACATCGCCGAGGGTTTCGGATGCTACTACGACGAGTACCCGGTCGTAGTACTCGTCAGAAAAGCAGTCTTTACCCTTCAGGTAGTGGTCGAGATATGGCCTGGTGGGTTTCAGGCCCGTCTTCGTCATGGGTGGATCGGCAACGTACGTGATAGCGCTAACATCGGTTCCGTCTGAAAGACGAACCCTGACCGCTGCTCTGCGATAATGCCCAATCAGAGCGCCCTCCTTCTTGTCAAGCTTGTGCAGGTCCTCGGAGCGCACTTCCCACAGCACTCCCTCGACCATCTCATCCGGGTCAGGCTCGATGTTGCCTTTGCCCTCTCCACTCTTTGCCTTGTCCCCCGTCGCAATCTTGTTGAACTTGAGAACGTAGCCCAGAAGTCTCGCGCATTCCCTCTTTGTGGGATCGATTCGCACCTCGTATCTCATAAGCTCGTCGATATCCATGTTGGAGCCGTAGGCGAAGTAGTGAACAGTTGTCATGATCCTGGGATCGACCTATCTGAGCTCCCTTACGTCCCTTGAGAGACCAGCGATTCGCTCAGCCCGGTCCTTCCAGTCTGGCAGATGAGCGGTCAGGAAGCTCTTGAAGAGTTTGCTGTGGTTTGGGATCTTCAGATGCAGCAGCTCGTGTACAATCACATACTCCCCGAACTCGGGACTTTCTTCGAGCAACTGGGTGCTGAAGCTGACCGTTCCTCTGGTCGAACATGATGCCCACTTTGTCGTCATGGTGCGGAGGCTGATGCGTTCCGGCTCGACCTGTATCCGTTCAGCCCAGCGAGCAACGCAAGAACGAAAATGCTCAGCGTCCCTCCACTTCTCCATCTTGGAACTGCCGTTCGAACCTCTCATCCCGCGATTCCACCCCTAAGTACGCGCAGCAAGTGATCAATTAATTCTACCATGCTGTCCTTGCCGACCGCTGGGAGGAACACTTTGTACAGCTCGGCCCTTAGATAGCGGTTCTCTGCAGGGTTCACCTTCCAGTTTTCATACTTCGAGAGGAGACTCGAGACCTGCGCCGCAATCGCATCTGAGTTCTTCAGTCCCGCTTGCTTTAGGATCCAATACGCAGAGAATGTCTGCGTGTCCATCTTCCTCGATGTCATTTCCTTCGAAGCTTGGTTGTATTCCTCGACGAGTCGTTCCATCGATCTTAGTGCGTCCTGTGTACTAACTTGCCGATTACCCAACGACTCGAGGACCGACGTCGCGCGATCTGCAATTGAGACGAGGAATGGCTTGGTGTCCCGCGCATAGTCAACTGCCTTGACCAAGCTTCTCGCAAGGTTGATGACTTTGGTGTTGTCCGGAGCGTCGTCCTCCTTGATTGCCTTCAAGGTGTTGTCGTTGATCTCGTAGACCTTCGTCGTTCCACCAATTTCATCCATCTTGACTTGTGAACGCACGAGTTCTTCGGTCTTCCTCATGAGGTCCATAATTGGCCTGACACTGCGAGCATTAATCACAATCTCGTATATCTTGGACAGCTCGAGGTAGCCGTTCATGAACGACCTTAGAAACTCGTCAGGTGAAATGATCTCGTAAAGAGTCTCCAACTCCCTGTAGAAATCAAGGAACTGGTCGCGTTTCTCCGTGCTGCCAAAGTACTCGATGATCCCTTCTACGACCTTGTCTCCGCTCCGCCCTTTCAGCAGCATAAGATACTCGGGACCTTTCCTCTTCATGAGGTCCTCGAACAGCTTCTTTAACATGTCGAGGTTCTCAATCACGCTTGCAACAACTTCGGAGTCGAATGCCAGAGCCTTCTCCACGTTGTCAAATATACCGATGAAATCAACCACCAAGCCGCAGGGTTTCTTGATGCCGTCCTGATCCTCGTACGGACGGTTGACACGCGCGATTGCCTGCAGAAGTGTGTGGTCCCGCATGGGTTTGTCGAGATACATGCAATACAGGATAGGGGCGTCGAACCCGGTGAGCAGCTTTTCGGTGATAATCAGAATCTTCGGGAGTTCGTCCGGCCTGACGAAGGCTTTCCGCACCTGTTTCTCCTCGTCTTCCGTGAGATAGTGTCTCTTCAGCAGTTCACTGTCGTTCATGGCCGGCGTGTAAACGATTCTCGAGTACTCGGGAGGAAGATACCTGTCCAGAGCCTTTTTCAGCAGCACGCAGGCCTCGCGATCCACTCCCACTAGGAAGGCTTTGTAACGGAGCGGCTCTACATTGCCCCTGAAGTGATTAGCGACGAACTTGGCGATCTTCTCGACCCTGCTAGTCCCCTTAAGGAAGTTCTTCAGGTGGACGGCTTTGTCGAGCACGCGGTTGAGATCTTCGACGTCGCTGACGCCCTCAGCCTCAGCCAGAGTCAAGAACTCCTTCTCCAACTGCTCTTTCGGGACCTGGACCTTGTTAGGCGCCAGGGTGTAGCGAAGCCGGAGGGTAGTGCCGTCTTCGATGGACTCTGCTATTGAATACTTGTCGAGGTACCCTTTCTCGTCGTATGGCCCGAAGACCTTGAACGTCCCCTTCCCATGCGCGGTCTTGTCGATCGGCGTGCCAGTGAAACCGATCAGAGTAGCTTTCGGAAGCGCACCGACGAGGTAGTTGCCCAAGTCGCCGGTCGTGGTGCGATGAGCCTCGTCGACGAGTACGAAGATGCTCTTCCGCTCGTTGACGTGCGGCGGCATCTTGTCGAACTTGTGGATGGTTGTGACGATCAGGCCTCTGAAGTCCGAACTCAGAAGCCTGCGAAGGTCCTCCTTGCTCTGGGCCACCGGGGCGTCTGTCCCTCGGAACGCCCTCAATACCCCGGCGAGCTGCCCCTCGAGCTCGTTCCTGTCGACGACCACGATCACGGTCGGCTTGTCGAACTCGGGCTTGGTGAGAAGGTGCTCGGCAACCGTGAGCATGGTGATGGTTTTTCCCGAACCTTGAGTATGCCAGATGAGCCCACGCGGTCTTGCCTTGTCGCGGCATCGGTCAACTACCTTCTCGACGGCACGCGTCTGGTGCTGCCTGAGGATGACTTTCCCCAGCTCGTCATCCTTCTCGAAAAACTGGACGTACGAATGAATTACTCTCAGGAATCGCTTTCGTTCAAAGAAGGCCTTGACCTTCTTCTCGAAGTTGCCTC
>Ga0066710_100005528_pt1 | contig 11544 bp, 9 predicted proteins | sample GraSoiAngelo_159_FD_79666 | JGI IMG/M metagenome (GOLD analysis project Ga0066710, IMG submission 79666) | Grasslands soil microbial communities from the Angelo Coastal Reserve, California, USA - 14_1009_16_40cm | ecosystem: Environmental > Terrestrial > Soil > Grasslands | place: USA... | reverse complement strand
GCGGCGGAACCTGTATATGGACTGCTTCGGGTCGCCGACGACGAAGAGAGCGCCCGACCGCAGGGCAAGGTCGAGCCAGTCCGTCCCCGCCCCTTCGTCGTTTACGACTTCGCTGCACACATAGACGATCAACTCCGCCTGCACCGGGTCGGTGTCTTGAAACTCATCGACGAGCACGCAGCGGAAGCGGCGCTGGAAGTAGGCGCGCACCTCGAGGTTGTCCTGCAGCAGATCACGGGCCCATAGCAGGAGGTCGTCGAAGTCGGCGCGGCCGTCGAGACGGCGGCGCTTCTCGTAAGCGCGCACGAAGTCCTCGGCGACAGGCAGGAACTCGGCCAAAGCCTCCGCCCGAAGCGCGTTCTGAGTGTCTTCGATCAGCTCTCGCAGCTCCTTGAAGGAGTCCTTCATCCGCTGGCACTCGTCGGCGCCGCCGAAGCTGCCCTTGCTTCCCAAGCCGAGATTGAACGAGGGCGGGCGCTCGAAGATCACGCGTTCGAGGCGCGCTGAGTCGTCAGCGGCACGGAGGAGCTCGTCGCGGAAGGCCGTGGCGTCCGCTATCTGCAAATAGCCGCGGTCTTCGTGATTCGTGCAAGTGTGCCCCACGGATTCGAGATCGCCGCAGATCCGCTCAACGTCACGCACGAAGATGCCCACGTCGGCATGCACGACCTCCGTGAACCGCCGGAGCGGCAACACGTCCCGGTGATCGTGGACCGCATCGACGGCGTTTCGGACCTGCTTCAAGTCGAATCCCCGGTTGAGGACGCGCCGCAAGAGCGCGGTCTCCTCGCCGCTCCCGCCGAAGAGCCGCTCGATCCAGTTCTCGTATGCGTCCTCGAAGGCGAGCCCACCCGCGAGGCCCTGAAGGACCTCGAAGTTCGGGTCGAGACCTGCCTCCACGGGGCGCTCCCGGAGCAGGTTTGCGGCGAAAGCGTGGATCGTCTCGACCCGCGCCCGGTGAAGGCCGAGGAGCGCACCGCGAAGACGGTCCCGCTCCGCCGCCTCCCCGCCTGAATCGCCCAGCGAGGCAAGCCCCTTCTCGAATTCCTCCCGCACGCCCGCGGAGAGCTCCGCCGCGGCTTTTTCGGTGAACGTGATGACGGCGATCTCGTCGATGGTCGCAAAGCCATGACGCAGGATCTGGACGATGCGATCGACGAGCACGGTCGTCTTCCCGGTGCCCGCCCCTGCTTCCACGCAGAGGTTCGACTCGAGGTCGGACTTGATCCGCGCCCGAGCAGCGGCGTCGGCCGGAACGAAGCCATCGTCCGGCGAAGGCACCGGCTGTATCGCCGCGCGCGCCATCAGGAGATGTCCTCGAGGCGCGCAAACCGCTTCGCCGGCTCGTCCTCGGACTTCCGCTCGGCGAGCGCTTCAACACGCGCGTCGCAGTGGTCGTAGTAGTCGCAGTAGCGGCAGTTGTAGCGGTCCTTGCCCGGTACCGGGTGGAAGTCGCCGCTCGCGATGCCATTGGCGAGCGTGTCCAGGACCAGGTCCAGATCTTGCTTTCGAAGCTCGAGATCTTCCCCGTCGAAGCGCACGCGCCGAAAGCCGCCGCGCGTCGTGACGTAGAAGTACTGCGCGCTTCCCTTCTGGGCCGGGATCTCGAGCGTGTGGGCGGCGGCAAGCAGGTAGATCGGAAGCTGAAGCGCCTGGCCGCCCTTCAGCGAGCCGTCCTTCAGGTCGTCGCCGCGGCCGGTCTTGTAGTCGATGACGCGGAAGGACGAGCGGTCGTCGGTCCAGTTGACGCGATCGATGTAACCGTGGAAGCGAAGCTTGACGCCGTCGACAGTGATCTCGAGCGGTTTCTCCGAGCGCTCGCCCCACTCGCCGCCCGTGAAGCCGAATGCGAGCTCGAAGCGGCCATGGTCGAAGGTCGTTTCGTCGGAAATCTCCTCCTCGTACCAGCGGGTGAGGTCTTCCTTGATCGTTCGCCGGTCGTATTGCCAGAGCACAGGCAGGCCGGTGAGTCCGTGCGCCTCGTAGCGGTCGCACTCCTCGTCGGCGATCTGCCCGAGGAGCTTCAGGTGCTCGGCCCGACGCTCGGCGCTCGGTGGGTCGCCGTCCTTTTCGCACTTGGTCAGGAAGCGGTCGAGCACCTCGTGCACGAGCTTGCCGCGATCCATCGGCTCGAGGCGCTGGATGCGATCGGGCTCGGGCTCGTCCTTCACGCGAAGAACCTTCGCCAGGAAGTAGCGGTAGGGACAGGTCGCATAGTCCTCCACGCTGCTTGCCGACAGCGTGCGATCCAGCCCACCGCGCCGCTCGAGCCCGGCGCGGCTCAGCTCGCTGAGGACGCCGTCGTAGACGGTCAGCTTGCGCTGCTGCCAGCGAGCGCGGTGGGCGGCGCGCGAGCGCTCGAGCTCTGGGCGAAGCGCCTTCACCACCTCGAAGCCGAGCGCCTCGTTGTCGCGGAGCAGCGTGCGGTCGTACTCGGACGGCGTGAGCGCCTCCTCGAGCGAAGGAGCGGCGAACCGGCTACCGGGGACGCGGCGGAAGAGGTGATCGGGCAAGCTGTCGACGTCCTCGATCCTGACGTTCTTGCCGGTGACGGCCGACGCTGCGGCGCGGAAGAAGTGCGAGGGAAGCTTTGCGCGCCCCTCCCCCATCTCGGTGCGCGCGAAGCTGAGCTGGAGCCACTCTGTGGCGGCGTGTATGGCGAGGGAGAACTGGAGCGGCTCGGTGTCGGGGCCGGCGGCGCGGAGGGGAAGCTGCCAGCCGCTTGCGTTGTTCAGCGCGCTGCGTTCGTGGTCGAGCAAGAGCGCGTCCTGGCGCGGCGGCGGCGGGAACGAGCGCTCGGTGAGGCCGAGGATCGCGACCGCCTTGAAGCTCAGGTTTCGAAGCGAGTTGACGTCCAGTACGTTCACGCCACGGCGCCCGAACTGGCCGCGCTCCTTGTGGGGCGGGTCCTCCGCGCGCATGTCAGCGATTGCCTCGCGAGCGGCCGCGCGAAACTGCTCGAAGCTGACCTCGCCGGAGCCCGGTAGGTCGTCGATCTGGGCGAGCGAGGCAAGCGTGTCGAGGATCGGCTCGATGTCCTTGATGTAGGTCGTGAAGAGGTCGGTGAGGTATGCGATGTGGGCAGACCAGGGCGCCCTGGCCGGGTGGGCCTCGAGCTTGTCCGCGAGATCGGTGATGAAGGAGCGAAGGCGCTCGGCCTGGTCGGCCCGCCAGCTGCGCGGCGGTTCCTTAGCAGCTGACTCCTCGGCGCGCTCGTTTGCCTCTGTCTCTCCGGCGCCCTCGGGCGTCTCGAGCTCACCGGGCTCGTCGGAGTCCTCGGTCTGGTCGAGCTCCTCAGCCTCGCGCGCGCGGCGCTCGGCCCAACGCTCGGCTCTCTTTTGCTCGTCCTCGATGTATGCGTCGAGACGCTCGACCCACTGCTCACGCCCCTCGACGATCCCCGCCTTGCGCGAGATCGCATCCCAGCGGCTCGAGAAGACGCGGCCGTAGCGGTCCCAGGTCTTGAACGGCAGGGCGGCGTCGGTCAGGAACTCCATCACCGCGGAGCGCTGGAGCGGACGCGGGGCATCGATCAGATCGAGCAGCACGAGTGCGCGCCGGCCGAGCGGACGCTCGACGAGCGGCGTGCCGTCGTGGAGATAGATCGGGATGCCCGAGTCGTCGAAGACCGATTCCACAAGCGCGCGGTAAGGATCGTCGTGGCGGTAGGCGATCGCCATCTCGTGGAAGGCGATGCCCTCGCGGGCCCAGGCGAGGCATGCGCGCGCCGCTTCGACGGCCTCGCGCGGGGCGTCGGGAGCGGAGAGGAGGCGGACCGACGAGTCCTCGGGCGCTGGGCCGTTCTGGGAGAAGAGGCGATGCTGAAGATGTGAGAGGGCGCTGTCATCAGGGACAGCAAGTTCGAAGTCGAGATCGACCTCGAGTTCCTCCAACCAGTAGCGCATCTCCTGATGCGCGACGTCCCCGTCAGTTCCGGTCCTTGGCAGAAAGAACACCACCTCCGTGACCTTCATGAGCTGCTCGAGCACTGCGCGCTGGAGGGCGGTCGGCTGCCAGACGCCGTGGACGAGCACTGCGCGAGCCTGGAGCGCCGCCGGCTCTGCGGCGGCGAGGCAGTCGGTCGGGTCGTAGAAGGACCTGCGCCCGGTTTCGAACTTGTCGAAGAGCGCGGCGAGGTCGCGGAGCTTGGCCTTGTCACCGGCCGCCTCGGCAAGCGCAGCAGGATCGACGCGCGCCTGGCGAAGCTCGCCGAAGAGCCGCTGGAGTGCCTGGCCAAAGCCCGGCGCCTCGGCCACCGGCTGGAAGTAGCCCCCTCCGGCGGCACCGAGTGCCACCTGTCGCGAGAGCACCCGCTCTGCCAGCACCGGCATCGGAAGCCGCCCGTCGAGGATCAGCGGCATCTCGCCGAGTTTGTCGCCAAGGTCGGCGAAGGTCAGGAAGTCGATGTTGATCCAGCCCCCAAGCAGCTCGGCGAGCTTCAGCCGGAGGTAGGGCCGAAGCAGGGTATTTCCGACCAGGATCGTGACCGGCGCGAGCGGGTCGTCCCTTTTCAGTCGCCTGACCTCGTCGGCCAGAGCAGCCTCGAGCGCGGCTGGAGAGCCGAGAACTAGTCTGGGCTTGCTTGGTGTCTCGGTTGCCATCAGCGTTTCCTCGGCCACCTGCTGGCCCCCGTGTCGCTCACTTTCTCAAAAGTGCTGATCGAATGAAAGAGGGACGATCGTCCATGGCCCCGGCCGCAATTGCTAGGTCGACGTGGGGGCCCTTTTCTGACACAACCACCGGCCCGACCACCCTTGATCGGGTTTTGAGGCGTCCCGGCCAGCTAGGTCGGGGCGAGAACCGTCCCGAGCGCGTCTGGTCCGACCTCGAGCCGCTCGGGGACGGTGATCACGATCTTCCCATCGCGCTCGAGCAACCGCTTCGCGTTGATGATCGTTATCCCGACGAGGTTGCCAGCCCTATCGAAGCGCACGTGATGCCCCTCCGGAGATCCATCGAAGTCGACGGCGCTTCGCGGGTCGCCGACGTGCAGGTAGAGGACGTCGCCCTTCGCGTCGTAGCTGACATTGTCGAACCGAATATCGGCGATCGTAATCGTCATGGGTCACTCCTCCGAGCGAAAGCAGTGATAATGCTGCCCGCTTCCTTCTCATAGATTACGACGACCTGGAGCCAGCGGCTTGGGCCTGCTTCCGCCGCGAGGAACCACTCCTCATTGCTGTAACGCCCGGGCATTGTCAGATCAGGCGCTTCGATCGCTCGCAAGACAAGAGGCAGACCAGCCTCGAGCTCGGGGTGTTTTTCCAAGATGTGATTCCAGCTCTTCGGTCAGCTGGACAATCCTGCCGGCGGGGTCGCGAACGGCTGCAATCGCCACATAGCTGTAAGTGCGTCGCGACCCCCACATCGCCCCCCGGTGAGGAGGTCTCGAGCGGGTCACCGAACAGCTAGTCAGATGAGACCTCTCTCCCGGCAGGGGGAGCTATCCAACTGGCTCCGCCTCCCTCAGTCGGGCAAGCGCCTTCTTATATCGAGCCTCGAGATCCGGCCTCTCCGAGCGAATCTCGGGAGTTATCCGTTCGAGGTTGTCCCGCGTGTCGGCCTTCTTGACGAGCCGGGCGAGGCGACCGACTTCAGCGAGGTCGTCTTCGTTGAGATCGGTGTCCTCCAGCACGTCGTGTAGGACGGCAACGACAGGGGCTTCAGGAGGAACGCTCAGCGCGACCCGGAGCGGATGCAGGAGATAGATCTCTCCGTACCGGTCTCGCTGGCCGCATGCGCGCGGGCGGCAATCTCGACTGCCTTCTCGAAGGTCACCTGGGCTCTACCCGTTTGCGCATTCGGGACAGGTCATCCCGGCAAAGTAGGGAACATGCCAAAAGTGCCCATCGGTTGGGTCGTAGTAGTCGCTGATCGGCCTGTGGACGTTCTGTCTGCCGCAATTCCGGCAGGGGATTCCTTCGCAGATGCAGGTCGACTCTATGGTCTCCACTCCTCCTTCGCCGTCGTTGGTCCAAGTGGTACCGCGAATCTCGCCGCACTGCCCGCAGCGGTAGAGACCAGGTGGCAACCACCCAACCGGTGGCTCTAGCCGCCCCTCGAGCGGCCAATCGGAGTCGTCGACTTCCTCATCATCAGATCTCGCAGGATTGGATTCGTAGTGGCCGAAGCGCAGCTTCGAAAGCTCCGCAAGCACGCTCTCCAGGTCATGGCCACGTTCGCGCACCCGCCTTTCGCACGACTCGCAAATCCAGCTCAAGTCGATCCGCCTGTCGCGCTCGTGAGGGAGCTCCTGCTGGCAGATCTCGCAGTACCGAGAGGGACGTTCGGCGAGGGCGCCTGGCGGCACCGCCGTGCACCAGATGTGGCCCTTCCGAAACCCGACAAACTCGCCACCCTCGGAATGGGCAGCGACCCATTCCTCCCAAGTCGACACGGTCGCGATGTCGCCACAGACCTGGCAGACCTTCCCCGCGCGCCAGTCGCTAAGCGAAGCTGGGTTGCGCTCGATCACCTGCCGAAGCCAGCGCTCTGTAAGCCGCTGGTGCTCTGACCTTGATTCCAATGAAAAGCACCTCCATCGATCCCGGCTTTAGCACCGTGCCCGTCGGGCCGGTTGCTGCGGTGTCGTCGGGCCGGGTCCCTCGACCGCTCTTGATGGACACGTTCACGTTACAGGTCGAGCGCCCGTCGCAAGTTCTGACACCGCTCGGTCTCCAGCCGACGCTTGGGAGAAGATTTCCTGCGTGGGCCGTTACGCGCCCCCGATCGATCACCCGCCTGAGAGGAGACACGATGGAAGTCGGTAGATACGCGAGATATGGAGCCGCCAGCGGGATCATCGCCGTGATCCTGACCGTGGTCGGCTTCCTCATCTTCGGTTCGGACATCCCCGACTCGGACGGCACGGCCCAGCAGTGGCAGAGCTTCTTCGTCGACCATCAGAACCGGATCCAGCTCGGGATGACGATCGTTGGGGTCGGCCTGCTCTTCTTCATCTGGTTCCTCGGCAGTCTGCGCGATGCGATCGCCGGTGCCGAGGGCGGCGGTGCCAGGCTGGCCTCGATCGCGTTCGGTGGCGGGCTGGTCGCGACAGCCGCGCTCGTGGCTGGCGTCAGCGGCTACCTCGCCGCGGCGTTCCATCCTCAGCAGATCGGTCCGGCAGTTACGCGAGGACTCGCTGACTTCGGGACCTTGGTGGCGGCGCCTGCCGCTGCCGGCTTCACGGCGATGTTCGCGGCAATCGCGGTGGCCGGCTACCGGCTCAACGCACTGCCTGCCCCGGTCGCGGGCATCTCGGCGCTTGCGGCGATCGGCCAGCTCTGTGCCTACCCAACCGGAGTGACCGACACTGGCGCCTTCGCGCCCGACGGCGTACTTGGGCTGTTCGTCCCGTTCGTCACCTTCGCCGTCGCCGTGCTGGCGATCAGCGGCACGCTGGTCAGCCGGGCCGGAGCGGGCGCGGGCACCGATCGCGCGGCAGCCTCTCAGTAGGCCTCAGACGATCTCGCACAGGCCGGCGTGCCGGGCGGGCCTGCGCCCGCGCGCCCGCCCACCCGGAGGGGGACTTGTGCCCTGCGCCACAATGCGGTATTTGCAGGGTAGGTGTCCGATGCGGCGCACTGACAGCGACTTACTACGCGTAGCCGAGCCCGAGCTCGATCGCCTGAGCGAAGACGAGCTGCTCCGGCTGGTGGTGATCACGCGTGACGACAACCGCAAATCAGCGATTACGACTCTCGTGGCCTGGGGGAAGCTCGTCGAGCGGGACATCGACCGCGTGCGCGGAATCGCCGCCGCCTTCCGCCACCCCCAAAACCCGGGTGTCCGCGTCCACCCGGCCAACGTCGACGACGTCACGCAGGACTCCTACATCCGTCTCCTCAGGATGGCGTTCAGGGGAACCAGCATCGGTGAGTACCGCGCCGCGATGCGCACCTGCGTCAAGCGCCAGTGCATGGATCATTGCCGCCGCGAGATGGCCGACGACATGCACCGCCGCGGAAGCCTCGACGAGACCGTTCAATCACGCGAAGGCGACGAACGCCCGAAGTACGAGCGGGAAATCGCCGAGCAGGAGCGTCGACGAATGGCCGAAGAGGAAGAGATCGAAGCGGAGATCGAGCGCCTGGCGGAGCAACACCAGACGGTGGACGATGCCGTCGCGAGGATTGAGGACGAGCGCAAGCGGCGAGTGCTCGAGATGACCTTCGATCGCTGCTCGACAGCGCAGATCGCAGAAGCGCTCGAGACGAGCGAGGACAACGTCTATCAGCTTCGGCGGCGCGCGCTCCTGCTTCTCGACGACATCATCAACGGCAAAGAAGGCAATTCGGATGGCGACGGAAGCGACTGACCGCCTCCTGAGCGAGTTCATCGACGCCTGGAACGCAGGCCGTCGTCCCAAGGTCGACGATTACGTCGAGCGCGCGCCGGAGGCCGAGCGCGACGAGCTCGCGGTCCTGATCGGCAAGTTCCTCGAGGTCGCCCCCACACCGGAGTTCTCGCCACAGCAGCTCGCGGAGATCCGGCGCGACCCGCTCGTGGAGCGGATCTCCGGACTCGTCGAGACCGAGCCCGAGTTGGGGCCCTCGCCGCTTCGACGACTCCGCGACCAGGCCAAGCTGAAGCGCGAGGATGTGGTCGCCCGGTTGGCAGAGGCGCTCGGTCTGAAGAAGGCCGAGCCCAAAGTGGGCCTCTACTACCACCAGTTGGAAAACGGCATGCTCGATCCAGCTGGCGTGTCGGCGAAGGTGTTCAAGGCGCTCGGTGGGGTCCTCGGTGTCTCCGAGAGCGAGCTCGAGTTCGGCGAATGGGCGGCAAGTGCGCTCGGGTCAGCTTCTCCCGAACCCCTCTACACCCGGATTGACGCTGTGGTGGAGGACCGGGCCGGCGCCCCAGCGACTCCGCCCGCCACTCCACGGGACGAGTGGGACGAGGTCGACGAGCTCTTTCGCGGCGGCCGGTGAGCGACCCGCTCGCGCGCGTCTTTGCCGCTGAGGCGGCTGCCGAGCGGGAACTGGCGGCGATTCCCGACTGGCTCTGGGACGGCCGCAGCCCACCAGTCCCGGTCGAGACGATCGCCGACAGCCACTACGGGCTGCTCGTCAGGGAAAGCGACGACCTCGGCGAGCTCGCCGGCCTGCCGGCGAACGGCAGGATCAGCGGCCTGCTGTTCCCGCATCAGCGCCAGATCTGGGTCGACACCGAGGAGGCGGAGCGCGCGCCGGTCCGGCGCCGCTTCACGATCGGGCACGAGCTCGGGCACTGGGTGCTTCACTGCCACGGGAAGCTCCCCCAACTCGCCGACGAGGAAGTGATCCATTGCCGAAGCGAGGTCGTCCGGGAGCAGGCGGCGGCCGAACCGCAGGAGCAACCTGCGTCTGCGCGCCCGCGCTGGTCGCCGCTCGGGCTTTCCTATTACCCCCCGCCCGAGCTCGACGCGAACCAGTTCGGGGCGGCGCTCCTCATGCCGCGCCGGCTACTCGAGACCGAGCACGCCTGGGCGGACGAGGAGACGTGGCGCGTGGCCAGGACCTTCGGCGTCTCCGAGATGGCGCTGCAGAAGCGGCTCTGGTTCCTGCGGAAGTACCCGCCGCCTGCCGCGTGAGCCCCTTAGAACCGGAGCCGGTAACTACCACCCGGTTCGCCGAACCGGATAGCGTTGCCTCCTCGGCGAAAGGAGAACGATGATTGTGCGACAGTGGAAGGGCTTCTCGATGGTCGCCGCGGCCTGCGCCGCGGTGGGACTCGGCGGCTTGGCCGGCTGCGGCAGCAGTGACAACGAGGTCTCGGCGGCGTCACTGAAACCGCGGCTCCTCCCGACCCCCTCCGGCTTCCAGCAGCTGCGCGCGCTCGACTGGAGCGACCCGGTGGACCTCGTCGGCGAGGGCGTCTTCCTGCCTGAAGCCACTCACCCGTCGCGGGCCGTGAAGGAAATCCGCGACGCGGGCTTTCGAGGCGCAGCCGGCGAGGACCTGAACCGCGGAGGGCCCAACGGCGTCGAGATCAGGACCGGCGTCATCAAGTTCAAGTCCACCGACGCCGCCGCGAAGGTGCGCGACTGGCTGCACAGCCAGGATCTCCAGCAGCCGTGCTTCGCACAGTGCATCTTCTCTCCCCGTAACCTCGCGATCTCCGGCATCCCGGGGGCCAAGGCGGTACGCCAGGTTCCAACCGGGGGACCGCCGAGCGGACCGCCGCCGGGCGTCAAGCTTCCTCCGGGGGTGACGCCTCCAAAGGGCGCGGCTGCGGTCGGAAGCGGGCCGCCAACTCGCTACCTCGTCGAGTTCACCGTCGGTTCCTATCTCTACTTCGCCTCGACCGAGGACACCGGAGCTCGAGCCCGCGCCAGGTTCGTCGCAGGGGCCAAGCGTTATTACGATCGGGTGAAGGGCCTGAAGTCGAGCTGATCAGGAGGTTTCTCTCGTTCCTGGCGCTCAATGAACCACTGCGCGGCCGTCGCGGCCATGACGGCAGCTGCCAGGAATGAGTCGGCGATCTCTGCGCGAAGGTCGTCCTCGTTTGAGTCGACCTCGTCATCGGGGTCCAGGCCCTCACTTTCGTCTCCTTCGAGGTAGAAACCGAAGTCTTCCTCGTAGACGAGGTTTGTCTGCTCGAAATCGCACCCGAAGTCATCCCCGAAGTCCTCCTCGGATTGGTCTCGAGCGTTCCGTTCAGGTCCGGCGCGACCGGCAAGCCGTGGAAGCCCTTCGAGCGCACAAGTTCCCTGGTAGGCGCCCACCAGGAGGGCGAGGCTGATCCGAAGCCACTCGTCCTCCGTCGCGTTCGCGTAGCCATCGCCTTTCAGAGCCTGCTCGACATCCTCATCGAGCTTGCGCAACATCGCCGCCTTGAATTCGAGCGGCTCGATCTCCTCTCCATCCGGATGGACGTACGCAATAGCGCTGATCGCGTGGGTGGCGGCGCCGAGAAAATGGACGCCGATCCCGTAGAGGCTTGCGTCCTGGTTACCTGAGCGCTGCTGGTTCCGATACTGATCCAGCTCGAAGCCGGCCTGCGCGAGACGCTCGGTCACCCACGCGACGAGCATTCCCGGCGTGGGGTCGTCGGGAAGCGGGCTTTGCTCCTCGTCGTGCGGTAGCACCCAAGAGACGAGCTCGGCGGCGCGAGTTTGGAATGTCTCCTGATCGCTCGATACACCCATGGGTACTGGGTCGAACATCGGACTACCCTCTGACACGCCGCGTGTCAGATCCGAGCTCGTGCGCTCGACCTCATGGGCATGAAACTCAACGCCATACTCGATATCGACCTCGTTGCTGTGGAATCAGAGGACTGCGTCTCGGTCCTGCTCGAGCTCACAGCGCCCGAGGCCAAGAGCGACAAGAAGCGCTCACCGAGCACGCTCCAGGTGGTGCTCGACCGAAGCGGGTCCATGGGGGGCGGGCGCCTCGAAGCCGCCAAGAAAGCCCTCGACGCGCTCATCGGCCGGCTGGACCCGGCCGACAACTTCGGCCTCGTGATCTTCGACCACGACGTGGTGGCCGCCGTGCCGGCCGGTCCTCTTGCGGACAAGCACTATGTCCGTCAACTAATCAGATCCATCTATCCGGGCGGATC
>Ga0066710_100005527_pt1 | contig 11544 bp, 9 predicted proteins | sample GraSoiAngelo_159_FD_79666 | JGI IMG/M metagenome (GOLD analysis project Ga0066710, IMG submission 79666) | Grasslands soil microbial communities from the Angelo Coastal Reserve, California, USA - 14_1009_16_40cm | ecosystem: Environmental > Terrestrial > Soil > Grasslands | place: USA... | reverse complement strand
GCCAAAAAAAGCGCGGCGTCAGGATGACAGGCGCTGCGTTGTGCCGGCAAGATGCCGGCGCTACGAAATGGACGAAAGCCAAATGGCGCCCCGCCATGGCTGTTGCACTCCAAAAGAGAGATCCTTCGCTCCGCTCAGGATGACAGGCGGCACGTTGTGCCGATTTACGGTGGGACGCGCTAAAGCGCGCCCCTACATCGGCGAGGGCAATAGTCAGCGGTGGACAGTTAACAGAAAAAAGCTCCAAAGAAAATGCCGGGCTCCCGACCTGGTCGGGATAAATTCCGCCCGGCGCTACATTCCAACCTCCTAAGGACACAAAACCATGAACCGGCAAAAATTCGATGCTGTAGAAGTGTGGAAACAATTGGAAGACGTAATGGTGCCGCGGCTGCGCCTGCCGGTGATTGACCGCGCGGTCTATTCGTATCTGGTGCGGCACAGCCGACTGGAAAGGAAGTTGCGGCTGCGGTTTTCGATTCTGGGGCTGGCCCGCCATATCCGCCTGTCTGGCGGGCCGGCGCGGGAGGCGGTGCGGCGCCTGGTGGACCAAGGCGCGCTGCGCTTGGTGGAACGCAGCAAAGCCGGCTACCTCGTCGAGGTGCGGCTGCCCGAGGAGATTCGCGCGGCGCGCCCCGATGCGGTGAAGGCGGGCGCCGCGGCACATGTGCCTGGCACCGGCGGTTTGGAAGAGATAGATTTTATGCAGAGCAGGGCGCTGCGGCAGGCCATCCATGCGCGCGAGGGCGGCATCTGCTTCTACTGTCTTCGGCGGACGGCCGCGCGCATGCAGTGCCTGGACCACGTCGTGCCGCGCACGCAGTTGGGGCGCAATTCTTACCGCAACCTGGTGTCCTGCTGCCTGGAATGCAACTCGCAGAAGGGGGAACGCCCGGCAGGAGACTTTCTGTGCTGTCTGTACCGCGAGGGGCGCTTGGCCGCCACGGAGCTCACGGGCCGGCTGTGCGCGCTGGAAGCGCTGGCCGCTGGGAAGATGCGGCCTGCGCTTCAAGGCAACGGAGATCTCGGAAGGAAAGGAGGTTAGGGAAGTAGAGGAGCCAGGAGGTAAGGAAGTTAGGAAGCATGACGCTGGACGATTGGCGAGATGGCAACGCCTGTACCACGAGGTTATTGCGCGCGTTTTTAGCAGGAGCTTATACTGGCCAAGATTCGCCACTCTCGGCGAGAAATGGGCGAATTTGTGTATCCAGTTGTATGTACCGGTCGCGGATTCGGCGGAAGTTTCACGCGGCCGAGGGAGCAACGTGGCCGCCGGGGAAGAAAAGAGAAGAGTCGCATCACTCTGAAGGCAGGCTGAACCAGGCGTGGAAGACGTAAAACAATTTCCGGCTGTGGAGCGGCGCCGCAACCCTGCAGGGTCGTTGGCGGAGCGCGAAAAAGGGGAAGTGGCTGTCTTCCAGGAATTGGGAAAGGCGCTCACCTCCTCGCTGCAACTCGATCAGGTTCTCCGCACGATCATGGAGAAGATCGAGGAATTTCTGCGGCCAGACAACTGGTCTTTGCTGTTATTGGATGAGGAGAAACAGGAACTGTATTTTGAGCTGGCCGTCGGGAAAGCTTCGCAAGCGCTGAGGGACGTGCGCGTCAAGATGGGGCAGGGAATCGCCGGCTGGGTGGCACAGCACGGAGAGACCGTGGTTGTGCCGGACACCTCGAAAGACACGCGCTTCTTCTCGAAGGTCGACGAGAAGACCAGGACGGAGACGCAGTCGATTGTGGCCGTGCCGGTACGGTTTCGCGACACCTGCCTGGGGGTGATCGAGTTGATCAATTGCGTGGGGCCGGATGGATTCGATCCCAGGGACCTGAAGCTGCTCGAAGCGCTCTCCGATTTCGCAGCCATCGCGTTGGAAAATGCGCGGCATGTGAAGAAAATTCACGAGTTGACCATCCGCGATGATTGCACGACGCTGTACAACGCGCGGCACATGAGCTTCATTCTGGAAACGGAAATCTACCGCTCGCAGCGCTATAACTACGAATTTTCTCTGGTGTTCATCGACCTGGACCATTTTAAGCAGGTCAACGACACCCATGGGCACCTGGTGGGATCTCGCTTGCTCGCGGAAATCGGCAATGCGCTGAAGGCCCACTCCCGGCTGATCGATTTTGCATTCCGTTACGGAGGAGATGAATTTGTGCTCTTGTTGCCGCAAACTTCGAAAGACAACGCGCTCAACGTGGCGCGGCGCATGCACAAACTGATCCGCGAGGCAACCTGGCTCACGGGCGAAGGTTTAGACATACGGCTGACCCCAAGTCTCGGCGTGGCCTCCTACCCCGTGGACTCGCGAACCAAGGAAGGCTTGCTGCACTTGGCCGATGAAGCCATGTATTTAGTGAAAAACGCAAACCGCGACAGCGTGGCCGCAGCAAACATCGGAATTTTGCCGAATACCGCTTCCGCCGAATCGGCAGGATAGTCTTCCTTCGGTTCGATCACTCCTTTCTGTTCTCCGACGCAATGGGCAAAGAATTTTGCCGCGACGCCGGCGTACACCTCGCAGTACAATGCTGACGATTCCCGCGGCTCGTGCGCGTGAAAAGAAAGGAGTCATTCCGCCATGGGGCATGCCAGCACCAGCATCAAGCTCTGCAAGTGTGGCCACGGAAAGAGCATTCACTCGGGAATCTTCCAGCGAAAACGAACCGGCCCCGCCAAGTGCAACTTCCCTGACTGCCGCTGCGCTGGTTACAGACCGATGTCCGGCCGGGCATCGAAGGGCAAGAGCAAAGCGTAACCCTGGCGGGTTTTCCGCCTGCCCCGAAGGGCATGGCCACCACGGGTCCAGCAGCCCTTCTATACAGCCCTCCGAAATTCTGATTAACTGAAAGAATGAAGAGAAGCGAAGCGGCGAAGTATGCGCGTTGGTCTGCGACGGCAGCTTTGTTTCTGTCGACACTGACGGCAGGGGTGTATCTGGAACGCAAGTGGGTTGCGCATCGAGAGAAGGAAAAAGCTCCGCCGCCGGCACCCCGGGACGTGAGCCAGCTCATGAATGGGATCACTTTCTCGAAAGTGGAGGGCAACCAGAAGATTTTTACGGTCGAGGCTCAGAAGGCCACGGATTTCAGAGACAAGTCCACAAGTTTGATGGAAGATGTGAGCATCACGATATTTGGAAAGACCGGAGAGCGGCGCGACACGATTCATACACAAAGCTGCCAGTACGAAAAAGACGGCGGGAGCATCGTCTGCAGCGGCGAAGTGCAGCTCGACCTCCAGAGCGCGGCAGATGCGGAGCGGGCTACGAGAAGTCCTGGAACGAAGGCAGCTCAGAACGTTCATGTAGAGACCCGCGGGGTGACCTTCAACCGTGCTACCGGGCTGGCGCAATCGGACCAACCTGTAAAATTCGTGTTTCCGAACGGGAGGGGAGAAGCTGTGGGCGTGGAATATCGCTCTGAGGACGGAGCGATTACGTTGCTACGAGATGTAAGTTTTTTTCTTCTGCCGTCAGCCCCATCCGCAGGGCGATCGGCTGCGGGGATGAACCCGCATGACCCCGTTCATGTGACAGGGAAGAGCGTCGATTTTGGACGTGACTCGAGGCTACTGCATCTCCGCGGGCCCGTCGAAGCGAAGACAGGCACAGCCCGTATGGCGGCTGGAGAACTGACTCTTGCTCTGGACAAAACGTTCCACGCGGAGAAACTCGTGGCGACTCGGGGTGCAAACGCAAAGAACCCGGAGTTGGAGTCCCGGGGAAAGGATAGCCAGACTGATTTCAGCGGGGAAACGCTGACAGCCTATTTTGCCCCCGAAGGATGGCTGACAAAAATCGAAGGAGCAGGCGCAGTGCACGGTTCGCAGCGGAGTGCGACAGAGTCCGATGATTTCAGCGCTGAGACTGCCTTGCTGCAACTGAGCCCGAAAGTCAATGAGCCCAAAGATCTGAATCTGAAAGGGAATGTACAGTTAAAGACAGAAGCGGGAAAAACCGGCGAATCGAGAACGCTGCAAACCAGCGCCCTCCTAGTGGAATTTGCCGAACGGAAAAAGGGTGAGGGCAGCAAGCTGGTCCGAGCGGAGACCCAGGCCAGAAGCACTCTTGAGTGGACCGACTCGGCGCCACAAGCAACGTTGTCTGCAACTGCAGCAGAGAGTGGCTCGTCGCGAACGAGCTTAACGGCCGACAGGCTTGTGCTGGAATTCGGGGCCGAAGGCAAGGCCAGACAACTGGTGGCCACCGGCAATGTGCTCACGGACAGGACACTCCCAGGCAATCCCGTACAGACTGCGACGGCACATAGCGGTGTCGCACAGTTGCTCGAGAGTGGAGGGTGGTCGCAAATGGAGTTGCAGGGGGAGGTGAAGTTGAAGGAGGGTGACAAAAGCGGCCAGGCGGATCACGCTGTGTTTATCCGGTCCGCGCAAACGGCCACATTAACAGGAAAAGCGATCGTCCGCGACGCGACTACGGAGACGAGATCACCTCGCATTACTTTCGTGCAGGGTTCCGGGGAGATACGCGCAGAGGGCGGCGTGCAATCGACGGATCTTTCAACGAAAAGCAGCAGCCTGCAACTGGCCACGACACCACTGAACATTTCAGCCGATACCTTATTGGCGAATTCGAGGGCGGGTCGCGCTCTCTACTCGGGACATGCGCGATTGTGGCAGGGGGATTCGATCATGGAAGCCGATTCCATTGAATTACTGCGCGAGACGAAAGTCCTGAACGCCTCGGGAAATGTTCGGGCAGTATTCCCTCAGTCGCCCGGACAAGCTCCGGCGGAAGCGCTGGCCGTGCAACAGCCGGCGCGTAGAAAAGCAAAGCTCTGGCATGTTGCTGCGCAGAACTTGACGTACAGCGACACCGATAGCCGCGCACACTTGGAAAAAAACGTGGTGGCGCAATCTGTGGATCAGAAAATGAGGGCTCCGGTTGTAGAGTTGTATTTCACACGGAGTGTGAAATCTGCTTCGGCTCCCGGCGCCGCTTCCGTAACAAGACCACCGGGGGGCTTTCAACAGATCAGCCGGGCGGTGGGTACAGGCGGTGTAACGGTGGAACAAGGCACCAGAAAAGCCACCGCGGAGCGGGGCGAGTACTCCGCTGCAGATGGGAAATTCGTAATGAGCGGCGGAAATCCCACGATTTTTGATGCTGCCGAAGGGACCACTACCGGGCGTCAATTGACCTTCTTTTTAGCGGATGATACGATCATCGTGGACTCAGAAAATGGTTCACGGACGTTGACGAAGCACCGAGTCGAGAAATGACGAGGTATGCTGAAGCTCCAGGCCCTCGAGTTAAGCAAGTCTTACCGTGGCCGCAAGGTCGTTGACGACGTCGAACTGGAGATCGGTCAGGGTGAAGTCGTCGGGCTGCTAGGCCCGAACGGCGCAGGAAAGACGACAACGTTCTATATTCTCGTCGGTCTCGCCCGGCCCGACTCCGGCCGCGTACTTCTGAATGGCGACGAAATCACGGACCTGCCCATGTATCTCCGGGCCCGGAGTGGCATCAGCTACCTTCCTCAAGAGCCCTCGGTTTTTCGCCAATTGACAAGCGAAGAGAATCTGCTCGCGGTGTTGGAGACCCTTCCTCTTACGCCCGAACAGCAGCGCGATCGGCTGGAGGAACTGCTGGTGAAGATGGGGCTCGAAACGGTCAGGACGAGCAAGGCCTTCACTCTCTCGGGTGGCGAGCGCCGCCGTCTCGAAATTGCTCGCTCTCTTACACTCCAACCTTCTTTCATCCTCCTTGACGAACCTTTTTCTGGAATCGATCCTCTAACGGTGAAGGATCTGCAGGAAATTATCCGCGATCTGGCGAAGTCGGGAATTGGAGTGCTAATTACCGATCATAACGTCCGGGAAACTCTCAGCGTGACGGATCACGCTTATATCCTGAAAAGTGGGAAAATATTCCGGAAGGGTCGTCCCGAGGAACTGAGCGCCGATTCCGAGGTGCGGCGCGTGTACCTTGGCGATCACTTCCGCCTGAATTGAAGAATTGCGAAGGGAAGAACGGGACCACCGATGGCCTGGCAGGGACTCAAACTCAACCTCAAAGTGACGCAAAAGCAGATTCTCACGCCGGGCCTCGTTCAGATGGTCAGCGTGCTGGCCCTGAACCGCCTCGAGCTGCGCGAGATGATCAACCAGGAAATGATCGCCAACCCGGTTCTCGAAGAGCAGAGCGAAGAGCCCACCCAGACGGACAATTACAGTGACGAGACCTTCCTCAAAGAAGAAACGGAGAAAGTTCCGGAGAAACCAGTAGCCAATCCTTTCGACGAGTTTGACGTCGGCACGTTCTTCAACCAATACCTGGATACTGGCGGCGACGGCGGCCGGTCGCAGGAACGGGAAGTCTCTGAGCGGCCTTCCTTCGAGAAGTTCCTTTCTTCGCCGACCGGGCTGACCGATCACCTTCAGTGGCAGTTGAGCATGACGATTTGCTCCGACTCCGTGCGCGAGGTTGCGGAGAACATCATCGGCAACCTGGACGAGAACGGCTATTTGACGGCCTCCCCAGAAGAGCTCGCAGAGAATGGAAAATATTCACAAGACGACCTGGATGACGCGCTTGCTGTGGTCCAAGACTTCGATCCCATCGGCGTAGGTACCCACGATTTGCGCGAATGCTTGCTGCTGCAATTGAAAGCATTTGATCCGCAAAACGCGCTGGCGCAGCAGATCGTTTCCGAACATCTCAAACAGGTTCAATCGAACCAGCTAAAAGAGGTCGCACGGGCGTTGAACCGCCCGCTAGAAGTGGTGAAACACGCGCTTGAGGTCATCAAAAAACTCGATCCGCGTCCCGGCCTGCGATACAACAAAACGGAACCACGGCTCGTCGAGCCGGATGTCTATTTCCGCAAGGTGGATGACCAATGGCAGGCTTTTCTCAACGAAGACGACATGCCGCAACTTCGCCTGAGCCCAACGTACCGCCGCCTGCTGGTCAAAGACGCTGCCGACCGCGATGTTCGCAACTACGTTAAGGAACGCTTCACCGCCGCGGTCCAATTGATGAAGAACATTGAGCAGCGCAAGCACACGATTCTGCGCGTTTGTCAGTCGATCATTGCGCGCCAGAGCGAGTTTCTCGATCACGGCCCGGATGCGCTCAAGCCCATGATGATCAAGGAGGTGGCCGAAGAGGTCGGCGTTCACCCTTCAACCGTAAGCCGCGCGGTCGCCAGCAAGTACGCTCACACATCGCAAGGCGTGCTCGAACTGCGTTCCTTCTTTAGCGAGTCAGTCAACGGCCCCGAAGGCAGTGGCATGTCGCTGCTCACGCTCAAGCGCCTGGTCAAGAAAATGATCGAGGAGGAGGACGCCGCCAAGCCGCTCACTGACGAGCAGATTGCCAAGAAGCTGGACGAGGCCGGCATTCACGTCACACGGCGCACCGTGGCGAAGTACCGAGAAGACATGCGCATCCCTAGCACCCATCAACGCCGGGAAAAGAGCTGAGCGGCGCACCGGTGAAGCCGCGCACGCGCCACGACGCCCGTCAACTAGTCATCCTCACCGGACTATCCGGCTCCGGCAAGAGCACCGTCCTGCGCGCTTTCGAGGACATGGGCTTTTACTGCGTGGATAATCTCCCCGTCGAACTCATCCCGATTTTTGCCGAGCTGCACGCCGTGGGCGAAGGTGACTTCGCGCGCGCCGCGCTACTCGTAGATGCCCGCGAGGGCTTGCAGCTCGAAAGGTTGCCCCCACTTCTGAGGCATCTCAAGAAAGATCACCCCATCACGCTCGTCTTCATCGAAGCGAATGAGGATGCCCTGCTGCGGCGGTACAGTGAAACCCGGCGGCCGCATCCGCTCGGCAAGAATTACTCGGTGCGCGAAAGTTTAAGGCACGAACGCGCGCTGATGGAGCCCATTCGCAAGCTGGCGGACGTGGTTATCGATTCGACGCAATTCAACGTGCATGAACTTCGTCACTTCGTTACCACGCGTTTCAAAAATCCTGACACGCGGCCGATGCTCGTCTCGGTCGTCAGCTTCGGTTTTCGCTACGGCGTGCCGTCGGATGCCGACCTTGTCTTTGACGTGCGCTTTCTGCCAAACCCACATTTTGTTCCGCGATTACGCCCCTATACCGGCAAAGACCCGAAAGTCCGGCAATACATCCGATCATTCCCGCAGACCGGCGGATTTCTGCGTCGCATCGAGAGTCTGCTCGCGTATCTGATTCCACACTACATTCGAGAAGGAAAGAGTTATCTGACGATTGCGTTTGGCTGCACGGGAGGAAAACACCGTTCCGTAATGCTGGCGGAATCGGTGAAGCAGGCACTGGAGAAGCGCGGCTACTCCAGCAAAGTGGTCCACCGTGACATTGAAAAGTAAATCCTGCGCACTCGTTTTTTCCAGCGCGCCCGTCTCCGGAAGCTTGACACGCCGCGACGCCGCGAATAGCGTAACAAGTGCGCAAGATAGGGAGCCAGTGGAGTGGCCTCGTTCCTTTCACCACAATTGAAGAGATTGTTGGGTTACGTTCAGCCGTATTCTTTCCGGCTGGCGCTCGGCGTCCTTCTGGTGGCCTTCGTGGCTGTGGCCGAGGGCGGCGTGGCCCTGATGATCAAGCTGGCGGTGGATTTCGTCCTGAATCCGGGCGCGACCAGCTCACGATTACCGCTTCTCACCGTTCCCTGGAGTGGCCAGATCCTTTACCTCAACGATTATTTTCCGCCGCGCATTCACAACGTCGGCACTGTTTTTGCCATCTCTCTCGTCATCCTATTTCTTGCCAAAGCGGTCGCAGAGTACCTCGGCACCACGCAGATTCAATACTCCGGTCTGACCGCCGTCACGGACCTTCGCAATCAGGTCTACGCTCGGATCATTCGCCAACCCATCGGATTTTTTCAACACCACCCCACTGGCCGCCTGATCTCCACGGTCGTCAACGACGTCGAGAGAGTCAGGTATGCCTTGAGCGAATGGCTTGCCGACCTATTTCTAAAGAGTTTCACCTTTGTCGTTTTTGTCGTTGTGCTCCTCGGAATCAATTGGCGTTTGGCGTTCGCTTGCGGCCTGCTGCTGCCATTTGTCGCCTGGCCAGTCAGCAAATTTGGGCGGAAGATCCGGCGCTCCGCGGAAAGCTGCCAGACGCGGCTAGCCGACCTAAGCCAGATTTTGCAGGAAACCGTGAGCGGGAATCGCGTCGTTAAAGCGTTTGGCATGGAGGACTTTGAAATTCGCAAGTTTCGCGAAGCGGCCCGCAAGTTCGTCCGTGAAAACATGCGCTGGGTGCGGGCGGTCGCCATCACCGGACCGTTGATGGATCTCGTCGGCGCCATCGCCATTCCCCTGTTGATTCTCTACGCGCGCGGTGAAATCAGTCACCACCGCATGACCGAAGGCCAGTTCTTTGCCTTCCTGTATGCGATGTTCAACACGTACATGCCGGTGAAAAGAATCGGCTACGTCTATCAGCAGCTCCAGGCCGTGCGCGGTGCCAGCGCCCAGATTTTCACTTATCTCGATCGCGAGGAAGAGAAGCACGATCAGCCGGGCGCCGTGCCGCTGGCGCCGTTCGCGCACGAAATCGAATTTGCGAATGTGGGTTTCGCCTACGACGGCAATTCCCCGGCCGTGCTGGATGGCATTTGTCTGAAAGCCCGCAAGGGCGAAGTGATCGCACTGGTGGGCTCCAGCGGAGCTGGCAAGACCACGCTGGTGAATCTGCTTCCTCGGTTTTACGAGGCGGATTGGGGCACAATTCGAATCGACGGCGTAGACATTCTCGGCGTGACCATCCGTTCTCTTCGCGACCAGATCGCCATGGTCACTCAGGAAAACATATTGTTCTTCGATACCGTCTGGAACAATATCTGCTATGGTCTGGCAAATGTTCCCAGGGAAAAAGTCATCGCTGCCGCGCAAGCCGCGCTGGCACACGACTTCATCATGGAACTTCCGCAGGGCTATAATACCGTGATCGGCGAGCGCGGGACGCGGCTCAGCGGTGGCCAGCGCCAGCGCATCGCCATCGCTCGCGCCCTCCTGAAAGACTCGCCCATCCTGATTCTCGACGAAGCCACCTCCGAGCTCGATGCCGAATCCGAACTGTACGTCCAGAGGGCTCTGGCGAACCTGATGGTAGGCCGCACCACGTTTGTCATCGCCCATCGCCTCGCAACCATCCGCCGCGCCGACAAGATTCTCGTTCTGGAAGACGGGCAGATTCGAGAAAGCGGCACACATCCCGAACTGATGGCCCGCGGCGGAACTTACGCCCGTCTTCACGATCTGCAGTTTGCCGATGACGAAATGCTCGCACCTGCTCAAACCGCCCCTGCCAACGTAGATTCTCCGGGCGATCCCTCATGAGCGAAAAACATCCAGCCCCGGCGAAGCGCCTCGAGTGTCTCTCGATGACCGGTTACGCGCAGGCGCGTCTTGAACAGCATGGCTGGGCCGTACGCGTCACGGTCAAGAGCGTAAATCACCGCTTTCTCGATCTGAAGATGCGTTTGCCGGAGGGCTTTGATCTCTATGACTTGCGCTTACGCCAGATCGTGCGCGAGCGCATTCATCGCGGTCATCTGGAACTTTTCGTGAACGCCGAGCCCGGTACCGCCGCTCCCCTCCAAGTCAACAAGGAACTGGCGCAAGCGTATCTGCGCGCCGCGGAGTCGCTCTTGCAAGGAACCAGCGCGGCGGCAAACGTGGACGTGGTTTCCTTGCTCCGGCTCCCGGGCGTGATCGCGGGACTGAATGGCGCGGTGCCTGAGGCCATCGAAGACCAGGAGAAGCTAGGACAGGCTCTCGAGGCTTGCTTGCGCGAGGCCCTCACCAAGCTGGATGAGATGCGCCGCACCGAAGGCAAACATCTCGTCGCCGAATTGCGCGAGCGCTTGGCGCGTATCACAGACCAAGTGGATCAGGTGCGAGGCCTCGCAGCTACGCTACGCCCGGCCTTTGCCCGGCGGCTCGAAGCCCGGCTCAAGGAATTGCTCGGCGGAACATCCATCGATCCGGCCCGGCTGGCGCAGGAGTCGGCACTGCTTGCCGAACGCAGTGATATCAGTGAAGAATTGGACCGCCTGCGTAGCCATCTGCAACAGTTTACAAAGTTGGTTGATGGCGCCGGCGAGTTAGGCAAGAAGCTGGACTTTCTCCTGCAAGAGATGCATCGCGAAGCCAATACCATGCTTTCAAAGACGCCTGGCGTGGAAAGCGAAGCGCTGGCCATCACCGGACTGGCGTTGGAGATCAAGGCGGAGATCGAGAAACTACGGGAGCAAGTGCAAAACATCGAATGAGCACCGGGACAGAAATCAGGCCACTGGTGTTGATTGTGTCGGGACCGTCGGGCTCAGGCAAATCGACACTGGTGCAGAAGATTCTCGAGCTGCCCGGTACCATGCCGTCAGTCTCATGTACCACAAGGGCGCGCCGCGCGACCGAGTCCAGCGGGAAATGTTATGATTTTGTTTCGGAAGGGGAATTCGACGCCATGGTGGCACGCGGCGAATTCCTCGAGTACGCCCGGGTCTTTGGAAAACATTCCTACGGCACACCGAAGAAGTGGCTGGAGGAATCACG
>Ga0066710_100005526_pt1 | contig 11544 bp, 6 predicted proteins | sample GraSoiAngelo_159_FD_79666 | JGI IMG/M metagenome (GOLD analysis project Ga0066710, IMG submission 79666) | Grasslands soil microbial communities from the Angelo Coastal Reserve, California, USA - 14_1009_16_40cm | ecosystem: Environmental > Terrestrial > Soil > Grasslands | place: USA... | reverse complement strand
GATTTCGCGACGAGCCGCCCGGCCACGCCCGCCGGTCTCGATGTCACGGCGGCGGAATACTGAAGCGTGACCTCGATGAATCCCAGCGCGGCCTTCGAAAGCGCCTTATCCTTCCTATAGATTAATCCAATCTGTCGCATCATGGGATCGGGCCCCAGCGACAATGCGGCCACGAGGCCGGCGGCCACTTCCTCGCGGCAATGAGCGCCGGCGACGAAGCCGACTCCCAGGCCGGCCATCACAAATCGCTTGATCATCTCCGTTGAATCGAGCTCCATGGAAATGCGGATTTCATCTTCGACGGGGTCGAACCACGCCATCAGCCGGCTGCGCGTGACGCCGGTCTTGGGCAGCAGCAATGGGTAACCTGCCAGGTCGCGGGGCAGCACCTGCGCCTTGTCCGCCAGTGGATGATGAACTGGGACCAGTACCTTTATCTCATCGGAATGGATCTTGGCGACCTGCAGTCGTTTTTCTTTTACCGGAAGCTGCGTGATGCCGAAATCGGCCTGGTTCTCCACCACCGCGTCCACGACGCGTGAGCCGAAGGAGCGGTCCACCAGCATCTGCACATTCGGGAAACGCTTCTTGTATTCCGAGAAAACGCGCGGCAGGACGTAGATGCAGGTAGCCTCGCTCGCCGCGATCACCAGTTCGCCCCGCGGCACCCTTTCCAGTTCGTTGATGGCATTCTGTGCGCGCCTCCGCAGGTCGAGGATCTGCTCGGCGTGCTCGGCGAAGATGCGGCCGGCCGGCGTCAAAGCGATCTTCGTCCCCATCCGTTCAAATAATGACGCGTTCAGCTCCTGCTCGAGCTGGCGGACTTGTGCGCTTACCGCAGGCTGCGTGCGAAAACACGACTGCGCCGCCTTGGAGAAGCTCTTCAGGCGGACAATCTCGAGAAAAGTATGGAGCTGATCGAGATCCATCGGCCTCGGGCGGAGATCTCAATTCTAGCACTCCGGCCGATTGCGCCTGCTCACTACTTGCATCTTGTGTTACATAGATTGATGGTGAGATTGCTGATCATCGACGATGACACCGAGCTTTGCGCGCTGCTCAAGGAGTTTCTGCACCGCGAAGGATTCTTCGTATTTCTCGAGCACGATGGCGCGGCCGGGCTGGAGCGCGCGCTAGGCGGAAGGTTCGATCTGATCGTGCTCGATGTGATGCTTCCCACGCTCGATGGTTTCGCTGTTCTCAAAAAGCTGCGCGCGAAAAGCCGCGTCCCAGTGCTCATGCTGACGGCGCGCGGCGAAGACGAGGACCGCATTGTCGGCCTCGAGTTCGGCGCGGACGATTATCTTGCCAAGCCGTTTATTCCACGCGAACTGCTGGCGCGCATCAAAGCCATCCTGCGCCGCGCTCAGGCCACCGCAACGGGACGCATCGAGGTCAACGGCGTTATGATCGACCCGGGCACGCGCGAGGTTTTCTGCGATCAGCGCCGCGTGGACATCACCACGCTTGAATTCGACATTCTGGAGGTTCTGGTCCGCTCCGCCGGGCAGGTGGTTTCGCGCGACGCGCTGATGGAGAGCATGTATAACCGCAAGGCGACGCCGTTCGACCGTTCCATCGACATGCACGTCAGCCACCTGCGGAAGAAGCTCGAAACCAATCGCAGCCTGATCAAGACGGTTCGCGGAATCGGATATCAGTTCTGCCGTTCAGCTGAAGACGAACGCGGTAACGATTCTCAAAAGGGCGAGGCGGCCCGATGAGATCGCTCTTCGCGAAAATCCTGGGCTGGTTCGTGCTGGCGCTGGTGACGACCTTGGCAGCCACGATCCTGACCTCGGCTTTGACCTACAACCCGCGTTCGTCGCCGCGCCAGGCGCCTTTCTCGATGCTTCTAAGCCTGGAGATGTCCGAGGCTCGGAATGCCTGGGAGTCCGGTGGGCGGCCCGCGCTCCAATCCGCGCTGGCGCGCTTCCGCCAAGTGACTAACGCTCGCGAAGTCATCTTTACAGACGCCGGCGGCACCGACCTTCTGACCGGAGAGCAACACGCCGACCTGGTACGCGAGGCCCGCAACTGGTCTCGCTTCCCCTTCTCCGGCCGCGGCGGCACCACGTTCGCCCGGTTCTCCAATGACGGTCGCTATTGTTTTCTTCTCGTGGTCAATCCCCGGCGCTTGTTCTCTTCGAACCTTCAACCGGCGCATCTGCTGGTGCTCATCTTGGCTGTGCTGTTCTGTTACGCCCTCGCCTATCACTTGACGGCCCCGCTGAGGCGGCTCCAAAAGGCCGTAGACCGCTTCGGTCACGGAGATCTCGAAGCGCGGGCCGAGGAGCGGCGCAAAGACGAAATGGGACAACTCGCGGGCGCGTTCAATCGCATGGCCGGCCGCATTCAAACGCTGCTCACCGCCGAGCGCCGCCTGCTGCTCGATATCTCTCACGAACTACGCAGCCCGCTGGCGCGGCTGAACGTGGCAGTGGAACTGGCGCGATCCGGCGAGACGGGCGCTTCCCAGCTCGACCGCATCCAAAGGGAAGCCGACCGCTTGAATGCGCTCATCGGCGAGCTTCTCGAAATGACCCGGCTCGAAGGCGACCCGGCGCAGCGCAAGAAGGAGCGGGTGCATCTCGATCAGCTCATCGGCGCTCTGGTGGACGCTTGTTCGATTGAAGCACAAGCGCGCGGCTGTTCCCTGGATCTCACGGCGCCACAACCGGTCGCTTTGGATGGTGACAGCGAGTTGCTGCGGCGCGCCATAGAGAACGTCATGCGCAACGCAATTCACTATGCACCGCCCCAATCGAAAATAGAAGTGGCGCTGGAGAATGGCGCGGGGCGGGCGCGTGTCCGCGTGCGCGACTATGGACCGGGCGTTCCTGAAGAGGCGCTGCCGCACCTGTTCGATGCATTCTATCGCGTTGAGTCGGACCGCAATCGCAGCAGCGGAGGCGTGGGTCTCGGGCTTTCGATTGCGAGCCGCGCCGTCGCTCTACACCAGGGCACCTTGCGAGCCTCGAATGCGGCTCCGGGCCTGCTGGTCGAAATCGAACTGCCGGTCTGAGCCGTATTCGCACATCAGCTTCAAGAGGTGCGTGCGCCCCGGCTAAGTACAATAGGTACTTGCCGGCTTTCGATCCATTCTTCAAAAACGCCCACCTTGCCACCCTTGCGGGTAACTTCTGGGCGCGGCCGAAAACCGAGCACCGATGGCCGGTCGAACCCGTAATCTATTGCACCGAACCGGGCGTGCAGGTGCTGGTACATACGCAGCGCCCCGAAAGCCAGGCCCGTGGCGAGGTGATTCTGGTGCATGGCCTCGAAGGTTCCAGCGACGCCGGATACGCGCGGAGCATGGCATACGCGGCGCTCGAAGCGGGCTACATGACGCATCGCTTCAATATGCGAAGCTGCGGCGGCACGGAGAACCTGGCGCTCTCGAATTACCACTCTGGGCAAACCTGCGACCTGCTGTACGTGGTCCGGGAGCGGAAGCGTCAGAGCGGCCTTCCCCTTTTCGTTACAGGGTTTTCTCTCGGCGGAAACGTCGCGCTGAAGCTGGCGGGCGACTTGGGCGAGTCTGCGCGCGAATTGCTCTCCGGAGTGTGCGCGGTTTCGGCGCCCATCGACCTGAAAGCTTGTGCGGTCGCGCTCGGGCGCCGCCGGAACTTTCTCTACAGCAGGCGCTTTCTCAGCCGCCTAAAACAACGCATTCGGCTTCGGCATGCTCAGGCGCCGGAAATCTACACGCTCGAACACTTGCACCACATCCGCACCATTTACGATTTCGACGATTATTACACCGCCCGCCTGTTCGGCTTCGGCAGCGCCGATAACTATTATCGGACCCAATCCTCCAACCAGGTTCTGGAAAACATTCGCATTCCGGCGCTGGTTGTCCAGGCGAAGGACGACCCGCTGATCCCGTTCTCTGTGTTCGATCACCCCGCCTTCCGCAACAATCCGCGTCTGCGCCTGGTGGCAGTGGACCATGGCGGTCATCTCGGCTTCATCGCCCGGCGCCGCCCGCGTTTCTGGCTCGATGGAGTCGTAATGGAGTGGGTGCACGAAATTGCGAACAAACAACCGGCATCTCTCGTATCCTGAGAACAAGTGAATTCACAGGCGTCATTTTTCGAAGCCGCGGCGGTGGCCCTGGATTCTTTGCGCGCGAACAAGCTTCGCAGTTTTCTGACCCTGCTCGGAATCATTCTGTCGACCACCACTCTGATCGCCGTAATGGCCGTGATCCATGGCATGGACGTATACGTCGCGGAAACCGCATCCAGCATGGGAACGGACGGATTCCGCGTCCTGCGAATGGCGTTCGTCGGCCGCCGCGACCCTAAACAGTTCCTGGAGGCGCTGCGCCGGAACCCCGAACTGACGCGTGAAGAATACCAATTCGTGAAGAGCCGGGCGGTGCTGGTACGCGAAGCCGGCATCTCATCCAATCGCAACGCCAAGATCACCCATAGCGGCGACCTGGTGGACGGCGTTCAGCTCATGGGCGTCACGTCCAACTCTTTGGTGATGACCAATATGCAAGTGGATGTCGGACGCTTCCTCAGTGATATCGAAGACCAGAAGCACCTTATGGTCGCTTTTCTCGGCGCCGACTTCAAGGACCGTTTCTTTCCGAACGTGGATCCTATCGGCAAGACGATAGCGGTCGACGGCCGCCCTTTCGAGGTCATTGGAATCGCCAAGGCAAAAGGCAGCGTATTCGGCCAGTCGCAGGACAACTTCGTGGCCATCCCGGATGAGACGTACTTCAAGATTTACGGAGCCCAAAAGGGCATCAACTATAACTTTCTGGCCGCGAGCCGCGATCAGCTCGAGCAGGCGCAAGATGAGATCCGCATGCTGATCCGCTCCCACCGCCACTTGCGCCCGCAACAGGACGACAATTTCGGGATCCAGTCATCGGACACGCTGGTCTCGGCTTGGGACCAGTTGACCGGAGCCATCGCCGCGACGGCCGTAGGTGTAGTGAGCGTGTTCATGGTGGTGGGCGGCATCGTGATCATGAACATCATGCTGGCGGTGGTGAGCGAGCGCACGCGCGAGATCGGCGTGCGGAAGTCGGTGGGCGCGCGGCGGCGTGATATCCTCAACCAGTTTCTGGTCGAATCGTCCATGCTCGCCGCCTGCGGCGGGCTCATCGGCGTTACGATCGCCTGGCTGGTGGCCGTAATCGTGCGCAACATTACGCCGGTGCCCATGGTGGTGCCGCTGAACGCGGTCTTGATCGGGGTAACGCTGTCGGCGGTGGTGGGCCTTTTCTTCGGCATCTACCCGGCGCGAAGAGCGGCCCGTCTCGACCCGATCGTCGCGCTGCGCGCGGAGACGTCTTGAGGTCCTTGGTATGAAGCTGATGCTCTCGGTAATCGGCCTCGCGCTCGCGACGCTTCGCGAGAACAAGATCCGTTCGTTCCTCACCGTCCTGGGTGTCATCATCGGTACCGGCACCATCATCGCAGTCGGCTCGATTCTCGCCGGCTTCGACGGCGCCGTCACCGGCGTCATCCGTGGATTCGGCACGAACACGGCGATCGTGTTCAAGATGCGCATGGGCCCGGGCTTCGGGGGCCGAACCAATGAAGAGCGCATGCGCAAACCGCTTACCTACGAAAATGCCGTAGCGATCGACGACCGCTGTCCTTCCGTGGAGCACACCAGCGCTTACCTGTTCCCCCAGTTCCCCGGCCGGGCGCGCTACAAGGGCAATGACTACCTGGGGCCGCAGATCGCCGGTACGGACGAGCACTACGCCAGTAGCGGGCAGGCCGACATGAAATCGGGCCGCTTCTTCACTGATACAGAGAACCGCCATCGCATGCCGGTGGCCGTAATCGGCGAGGACATCTACAAGGCGCTGTTTGGTCTGGAGGACGCGATCGGAAAGAAGATAAGCGTGACGGGCGCCGAGGTCGAAGTGATCGGCGTGATGTATCGTCCTGCTACGTCGTTCCCGGGCCAGGAGGACGGCCGTGTCTTACTGCCGTATTTCACTATGCACAAGATGTTTCCATCGGCCCAGGAAAACCTGCTGATCGTGCGGGCCAAGGAGGGACAGCTCGCGGCGGCGATCGATGAGCTGCGGGTCGTGCTGCGGCAGGAGCGCCACGTGCCGCTTTCCGCGCCCGACAACTTCGCCATCTCCACGCCGGATCAGATGGTGGAAGATTTTCGCGCGTTTACCTCGGTGGTGACGCTGGTCATGGTCGTGCTTAGCTCGATTGGGCTGCTGGTGGGCGGAATCGGAGTAATGAACATCATGCTCGTTTCCGTGACGGAGCGCACGCGTGAGATCGGCGTGCGCAAAGCCATTGGCGCGCGCCGCGTGGATATCATCATCCAGTTCCTGACGGAGGCGGTCGTTCTCACCGGGCTCGGCGGTCTGGCGGGGATGCTCTTCGGGTGGATCGTATCACGCGCCAGCCGTTTCGTTTTCCCGAGCCTGCCGACGGTGGTGCCGTTGTGGGCTGCGGGACTGGGCATCGTCGTGTCCGTCGCTATCGGCCTGTTCTTTGGCATCTGGCCGGCGAGCAAGGCCGCGCGGCTGGATCCAGTGGAAGCGCTGCGCTATGAATGATTCACTGCGCACCCGGAACTGGTGTTCCCCGGGACTTTAGCTCCAGCTACGGCTTTCGCCGCACGCAGATCGATCTTTCCGCTCCCCAGCGCTGGCAAGCTCTCGACCTGATAGATGTTCTCGCGCTTCGGCAGCCATAGCCGCGGCAAGTCCGTCTCCGCAAGCCGCCTCCACAATTCCTCCGGCGAAACCCCGGCATGCGTGTACAAGAGCGCCAGGCGCTCGCCTTTGCGGTCGTCAGGAACGCCCGTCACAACACAATTTGATTCGCCGAGCACACGGCAGATCGCCTCCTCGATTCTCTGGTGAGGCACCATCTCGCCGCCGATCTTGCTGAATCGAGACAGGCGGTCGGTGATGCGGAGAAAGCCTTCGTCGTCGATGGCCGCAATATCGCCGGTCGTGTACCAGTCATCCGTTGGCGCGGAAGCGCCCAGGTATCCCAGCATCCGGTTCGGTCCTTTAACCAGCAACAGTCCTTCCTGGTTCGGCTGGCGTGGTTCCCTCGTTTCCGGATCCACTATGCGGATCGCCACTCCGGGAAGAGGATGCCCGACGGTACCCGGCTTGTTGCCGATCTGCGTGTCGCGGGCTGCTTGGAAGTTGGGCACGTTCACGGCCACCACCGGCGACATTTCGGTGCAGCCGTACCCTTCCAGGAGCTCCAGGCCGAAGGCTTCCTTGAACGCCCGCGCGGCCCCTGCGCGTAGTTTCTCAGCGCCGGCCAGGGCGAAGCGCAGCGACGCGAACTGTTCCTTGGTGCACTTGCGCACGTAGCTGCTCGAGAAGGTCGGAGTGGAGAGCAGAAAAGTGCCTTTGTATTTCGCCACCAGCTCGCCGACCGCTTTCGCGTCGAGTGGATTCGGATGGTACACGGCGCCGCAACCGTTGACCATCGGGAGCCAGAGCGTCACCGTAAATCCGAAAGAGTGGAAGAACGGCAGGACTCCGACAATCCGGTCGTGCGAGCCGACTCCGAACACCTGCGTCATGGCTTCGATATTCGAAATGATGTTGTAGTGCGATAGCATCACCCCTTTGGGCGTGCCGGTACTGCCGCTTGAAAAGATCACCGTGGCGAGCGAGTCCGGCGAGGCTCCAGCCATCAGCCGGCGCGATGGAGTGAAGCGCGCAGCGAGCAGGGCTCTTAACTTCGCGGGACGGCCCGCGGCGGCCAGTATGTCCTCGAGGAACACCATCCCCTCGATTGCTTCAAGCTTCACCTTCGTGAGAAACGTCCTGGAGGTGACGACCGTCCGGATCCCGCACTGCTGAACAGCCGACGCCAAGGCCTCGCGTCCCGCTGTGAAATTCAGATTCACCGGCACGTTCCCGCTCATCACCACGCCAATATTCGCCAGCGCGCCGCCGGTCGACGGCGGCAAAACCAAGCCGATCATTTTCTCGGACCCGCACTGCTTCCGGGCCCAAGCGGCGAGGAGAAAGCTCGCGGTCAGAGCCTGCCCGTATGTGAACTCGCGCCCGCTCGAGTCCGCCATCGCAAACTTCGACCAGTTTTTTCGCGCACTCCGCAGAAATCGCAGGTGCAGCAAGTCGCCGCGGCTTTTGCGATATATGACTGCATCGCTTCCCGACTCCGCGATCGCCTGGCGCACATCGTGCGCGGTCGAGGTAGCCGGCATCGGCTCGCCGAACGAAATGGTAACCGGATAAGGCGCCCGTTTCGGCCACTTCCAGAAGAATTTTCCACGCTCGAAACTGAAGATACTTCCCCAGACCCTGTCCAGGTGCACGGATATGATCGGCACGTCGAGCCCTTCGGCAATCCGCTCCATGCCGCGCTTGAACGGCAGCAGGTTGCCCGTGCGGCTGATCGCTCCCTCGGCGAAGATGCAGACCGCGTGTCCACGCCGGATCTCTTCGCGAGCCTTCTGGATGGACGCGACCACGTCCCGCGGCCCGCCCGTTCCCACTGGAATGGCCTTGGTGAGGCGGAAGAACCAATGCAAGTGTTTCATTTCGTAGAAGGGCTTCCAGACCATGAAGCGGACGAACCGCTGGATCGAAGCGCCGATCAAGAAACCGTCCACATGCGACATGTGGTTGGAGACCAGCAGCGCGGGCCCTCGCGACGGCACATTTTCCTGCCCAATAATCCGGATCTTGAAAACGGTGTGTGTCATCATCCAGAGCACGAATCGCACCAGGAACTCCGGAACCAGGCGAGTGATGTAGACGGTCGCTGCCAGAGTCGCAATGCCGAACCACAGCACGAGCTTGTCTGCGGAGACGCCAAGGCCATCGTGCAGACTCCACAATGTCGCCGAGGCGAGCAGCAGCCCGAGCGTGTTGTAGAAATTGTTCGTCGCAATCATCCGGCCTTTCTCGCCGCTCTCGCTGCGTTGCTGCAGGTAAGCGTTGAAAGGCACGATGCACAGGCCGCTCGACAGGCCCAGGCGCGCAAGCGCGGCCAACGACCATTCGTAAGAGGATTGTGCCGCGTGCAATGCGAGACACGAAAAGCCCATGAGGATCGAGCCCAGGGGTACCAGGCCCAGTTCGACTTTGTCACCCGACAATTTCCCGGCGAGCAGACTGCCTGCTCCGATCCCCACCGCCAGGCATGTCACCATTAATCCGATGCGCAGGTCGCTGATCTTAAGCACCTCGTTACCGAACAGCAGCAGGTCCATCTGAAAAAGTGCGCCCAGGAACCAGAAGTAGGAGATGCCCAGAACCGTGAGACACAGCGGGCGGTCGCGCAACAAACGCCTCGTGCCGGTCATCACTTCGGCGAATGGATTGATTCGGAACGGCGCGCGCACGTCGCTCGGGCGAACTCGCGTGATCCGCAGACTTGTGGCAAAGCCGGCAACGGCGATGCCAAGCATCACCAGGCCCATGTTCCACGGCTCGTTTTTCCATGCAGTGAAGAGGACGGAACCGATTGAAGTGCCAAGCACGATCGCTACGAACGTGCTCATTTCGAGCAACCCGTTGGCGCGTGACAGGTCCCTTTCAGGAAGCAACTCCGGAACGATGCCGTACTTCGCGGGACTGAAAACGGTAGAGTGCAGAGCCATCAGGAAGAGAACCGCGAACATCAGCTCGATTCGCGTTGTGAAGAATGCCGCCAGTCCCAGTCCCATCACGGCGATCTCGAAGACTTTCACCGAGATCAACACCGTGCGCTTGCTGAAGCGGTCCGCCATGTGCCCCGAGTATCCCGAGAACAGCAGGAACGGCAGCACAAAAACAGCGCCGGCGAGCGAGAGATATTCGCCGCCACCGCCCTTCATCGCGGCAACATGCACCGCGCGCATCGAGACGATCATTTTATAGAGGTTGTCGTTGAGCGCGCCCAGGAATTGCGTCCATAGGAAGCACTGGAATCCGGAGTTCTGGAGCAGTTCTTTGAATCCGTGGCTTTTGCTGGTCTTCATGCTGCCCTGAGAAGAGCACGCCGGAGACCCTTGTGTTTGGCCTTCATAATCAATGACTTTTATTCTAGTCACGGAAAGGCATCCTGTACATCTGGCGCCTTTATCTATACAATTTATGTACATGGCCTTCCTCTCCATGGCAGAACGTAGCTTCTTGCGCGCCGTCTCGCAATTCGCCTATTGCAATCCGTTCCTGCCTGAGCACACTGAGTTCGAGCGCGCCGCGCTGGGAGACGATTTCGTCGAAGGCGAGCCTGTCTGGAGCCAGCCCGTCGAAGATCCCGAGCGCCCGCGCGCGAATGTGTGGCGAATTTTCGAGCGCCTCGCTCCGCTTGCGGAACAACTTCGCGATCGTCTCCGCGCGGGAGCTTCGCCCCGCGAACCGGACCTGATCCTATACGAGGACGCAATCCTTCACCTGCTTTATCAGCGCTACTATCCTCGTTTTTATGAAGCCGGCTTTGGAACGGCGCGGGACCAGTCCGGCCGCTGGCGCTTCTATCACGACTACCTCGCCGATTGGCGGCGCTTCTTTGAGCTCGATGGCGTCCGCCTGCCCACCCACCACGAACCGCGGCACACGTTCGCCTGCTTCCGCCAGATCCAGCGCGCCTTCGATCAGATCTTTCGCGACATAATCGGCGGATCGATACCTGCCGCCCGGTTGCGCGCCGCAATCTGGCAGTCCGTGTTCACCCACGACATGCGCCGCTACCGCCGCACGCTCTACGAACGGATGGGCGAGTTCGCAACTCTCATCACCGGGCCCTCCGGCACTGGAAAGGAGCTGGCGGCGAGGGCCATCGCGCAATCGCGCTACGTTCCTTTTGATGACCGAAAGCTCGCCTTCGCCGACGATGAGACCGTGTCGTTTTTCCCGATCAACATCTCGGCGCTCTCGCCGACCCTGGTTGAATCCGAGCTGTTCGGCCACCGCCGCGGATCGTTCACGGGCGCAATCGGCGATCGAAAGGGGTGGCTCGAGACCTGCCCTGCGCTTGGCTCGGTATTTCTCGACGAGCTTGGCGATCTGGATCCCTCGATTCAGGTCAAGTTGCTGCGGGTGATTGAAACCCGTACGTTTCATCCGGTCGGCGATACGGCGAGCCGGCAGTTTCGAGGCAAGCTGATTGCTGCCACGAATCGGAATCTCGCCGCCGCCATCCGGAAGGGCGCATTTCGCGAGGATCTCTATTACCGGCTCTGCTCGGACCAGATTGCAACCCCATCGCTCGCAGAGCAACTCGCCGCGAGACCAGACGTGCTTAACGAGCTGATCGTTTACATGGCTCGGCGCGTAGCGGGCGCCGAAGCCGAGGAACTGGCGAAAGATGTGACCGCGTGGATCGAGCGGAACCTCGGGCCGGATTATCCCTGGCCCGGCAACTATCGCGAGCTCGAGCAGTGCGTCAAGAACGTTCTGATTCGCCGCGATTACAGGCCTTCGCGTGCCGCGGCCGAGCCCATCGAGGAAATCACACACGATTTCCGCGCGGGCCGTCTCAGCGCGGATGAAATGTTGTCCCGCTACTGCACCGTCGTCTACCGCCAGACCGGAAGCTACGAAGAAACCGCCCGCCG
>Ga0066710_100005525_pt1 | contig 11545 bp, 9 predicted proteins | sample GraSoiAngelo_159_FD_79666 | JGI IMG/M metagenome (GOLD analysis project Ga0066710, IMG submission 79666) | Grasslands soil microbial communities from the Angelo Coastal Reserve, California, USA - 14_1009_16_40cm | ecosystem: Environmental > Terrestrial > Soil > Grasslands | place: USA... | reverse complement strand
GACTTTACCTGCTGGAAGCGAACCCCAATCCAGATATCGCAATTGGCGAAGACTTTGCTGAAGCGGCCGTCCACTCCGGGGTTACCTACGGGCCATTACTGCAGAAAATTATCACACTCGGTTTGAGTTATCGTCCTCCTGGTTATTAATGGAGGGGAGGGGCCTCCGCCGTCGGATCTTCGGATGATAGTGATCTGCCTAAGAGAATTTGAGGTGCTTGGATCATGGCTCCGTTTTGATCCGATGGCTAATATAGTCTGGCGTAGGGCTGCCAACAGAGTTGACCGAAGTGCTCAGCCTCCTTCAGCCTAAACGGAGTAGAGACGCTTGTGAAAAAGCTTTTCTTTTTATTATTATTTTCCGCGGTATTCGCACGCGCTGTCTTCTTGAACGAAACAAAAAAAGGTGTTAGTGCTATGACTGACATCGTATGGAATTTTGATAATTTTGAGACCATTGGCGGAAACAGCATCACTGCCTTAGGATTTCCCAAGCTCATCGACACGCCCAAAGGAAGGGCCACCGAGTTTGATGGGAAGCAGGATGGCTTGTTGGTGAACAACCTTCCTCTAACTGGATTTGATCAATTTACCGTGGAGGTCATTTTTCGTCCTGAAGCCGGAGGCCTGAAGGAGCAGCGTTTTTTTCATATGCAGGAAAGCGGCAGTCAGAACCGGGTCTTGCTGGAAACTCGATTGACGGGCGACAGCCGCTGGTTCCTTGACACCTACATCAGGTCCGGCGAAACTGACCAGACCCTATTTGCAGAGAGCTTTACCCATCCGGTCGGTCAATGGTACCAGGCGGCACTAGTGTTCAACGGCAAGGAAATGCGACACTACGTGAATGGCGCTAAGGAATTATCGAGTGAGATTACCTTTTCTGCTCTTCACCAGGGGAACACTTCTATTGGGGTTCGTATCAACCGGGTCTTTTGGTTTAAGGGTGCAATCCGAAAAGCGCGCTTTGCGTCGCGGGCACTAATGCCAGAAGAGTTTCTTCAACCGTAGACCGAGTCAATTGGGAAGGTCGCGGTCAGGAACGAGATGAAGAAGACTCGTTCTTGTTTTATTTTTCAAAGGAGGTCTGTGTGGCTTCGCAACCTGTTTATGATGTCATCGTGGTCGGTTCAGGCGCGGCCGGAGGCATCGCTTGCTTTGTCCTCGTCAGCCGTGGGCTGAATGTGCTTTGCCTGGAAGCAGGGCGCATGATCGATCCCGCCACGGATTTCCAACCTCACAAATTTCCTTACGAATGGCGCTACCGGGGCAAGGGTAAGCCAGGCAAATATGGGCCTCTCCCACAGGGCATGGAGTGGAAAATCAAAGAATGGACGGATCAATTGTATGCGATTCCCCAAGACGACCCCTATGCGCTGGCTCCCGGGTCGAAATTTACCTGGACTCGATTGCGGGCCGTCGGTGGGCGGACCCTCCTGTGGGGACGGAATACGGATCGCTTCGGCCCGCTGGACTTCAAGCCTAAGAGCCTGCAGGACGGCTGGGGAGAGGATTGGCCCGTCAGCTACGAGGAGGTGGCGCCTTATTACGATCGTGTGGAAGAATTGATCGGGGTTTCGGGCAGTTCGGAAGAGGTCTTCAACACTCCGAGCGGCAAGAAACTGCTACCTCCCTTTCGGCCGCGCTGTGGCGAACTGCTCATCAAGAAAGGTGCAGCCAGGCTCGGCATCAAGGTGCTGCCTTACCCGCTGGCAGTGTTGAGCCAGACCTATGATGGTCGGCCGCCCTGCCACTATTGCGGGGCCTGCAACTATGGTTGCGACACCCGCTCGCGCTTCAGCTCTTTGGAAGTTTTGATTCCTAAACTTCTCGGCCGACGAAATTTCAAACTGCACACCAATGCCGCCGTGCACACGATCCTGATGGATTCTTCCACCGGCAAGGCCCGGGGGGTGACTTACATTGACACTCAGAACAGACAAGAATACAAGGCCTACGGAAAGGCGGTGGTACTGGGCGCATCCCTGGTCGAATCCATACGAATCCTCTTCAATTCCAAGAATCGCGAATTCCCGCAGGGTCTGGCTAACTCGAGCGGTGTGCTGGGACGTTACTTGACAGAGCATGTGGCCTTCAACAGTATCGAAGGTTTCTTTCCAAAACTGGCCGGACGTCCCGCCAGCAACGAGGATGGCCCGGGCGAATCCTGCCTTTATATTCCTCGTTACAATTATGGACACAAGGACAAGAAAAAATTCCTGCGAGGCTACCGCTTTAACTTCTACACCGGTTGCGGGATGGGACCTGGACCGGGCTCCGGGTTGCCGGGTTTTGGATCGGCCTTTAAAAAGAAGATCAAAGAACTCTACCCTGCCGCGGTTAGCATGAGTGGATATGGTGAAGGTCTCGCTTTGAGCTCGAACTACGTGGAGGTTGATCCTGGGCTGCGTGATCGTTTTGGTATCCCGCAAGTACGGTTTCACACTTCGGCGGAATATGACCACGCCTTCGCCATCCAGGATGAAATGTATGGTCAAATGGAAGAAATTCTGCGGGCCTCCGGTGCCGAGATTTTCGCTTATAAGAAAGTTGCTCCCTATCCGCTGGGGAGCGTAACCCATGAGGCCGGTGGATGCCGCATGGGCGACGACCCCAAAACTTCCGTGCTTGACAAGTGGTGCCAGTGTCACGACGTCAAAAACCTCTTCGTCGTGGATGCAGGCTGTTTTGTGTCTCACCCGGAAAAAGCCATCACGCATACCATCATGGCACTCGCCTACCGGTCCTGCGACTACCTGGCTGAGCAATTTCGGCTAGGCAATGTTTGATTTAGGGACGCCGTCATGCAAGCAACGACCATAGGACAGGTATTGCCGCGCGACACGCATGCCATCCAGCCAAGTTCTCCTTCTCTCTTTGTGGCAGGGGGACAGCTAGGGTAAGGGGTGCGCCACCGCTGAAGAACAAGACCAAAATTCTCAGTACGCTCGAATAACTATGTGGTGGCAGATTGACCTTGCACCTTCTTGGAGAGTCATCGGTAGCGGCACAATTTCCTTTCTGACCTTGCTTCTCAGTTTGTGAAATTCTTATTGTGGTTTTGCTCTGAAATATTATGGTTTTGCTCTGAAATGTCGATGAATTAGGCGGAACCGGCCACAATTAGAGGATACGTATGTCATATATTTATGAGCTGCTTCACCAGGGCAAGGCCTATTTTCAGGCAAAAGAGTACGAAGCCTGCATGATCATCATGAGCGAGGTTCTTCGGGAGGATCCCGCCAACACCGAGGCAGCTTGGCTGATGAAGGAAGCTCAAAGGCAATGGGAAGAACAACGTTCGTTGGAAGAGTTCGAGATCTATGTCGAAAATCTCAAAAAGGAAGCCATGGATCTGTTCGATCAGGAACAATACGAGCAGTGCCTGGGGATGTTTAGATTCCTGTTGGAACTCGAGCCCGACAACCACACGCTCTGTAATTATCTGGAACTCAGCCAGCAGATGTTCTTGGAAATGATCGAAAGGCGAAGTCCAGCGGCAGAGCCCAGCCCACCAGCCGTTCCAACGGAGATCAAAACAGAAGAACTCCGTGCCACCGAAAGTGAGATCGATAGGATGGATGAGGTTCCTTCCTGCGCGGCGGCGTCCATGCCTGCTTCACCGCCGGCGCCAGAGTTTCCGGCCACCCCTGTTCTCGACTCCTCTGAAAATCCCCTCCTGGGAGGGGAGAAGGCGTCAGCCTTCGGGGTGGGTCCTCCGGTTCGCCACAACCCACCCCTGCACCCCTCCGGTGAAGGGGAATCATTTTCATCCTTCGTGGTCCCGCCCGAGGTCGGCATGAGAGGCTCCTCTGAAAAAGGCAGTCAAGCTGGCTTCACAGCTTCTGGTCAACAGATCCAAGACGCTCAATCCACTCCTTTGGTTGGTTCCGGCCTGGAAACCATAACGGAAGGTAAGAAACAACAGATCATAGAGCAATACTTAGCCTCTACCACTCGCACGAAACGGAAATGGCGCAGGATCGTTTGGTTATCCGCTTCAGCCCTACTGTTGGCCACGACAGTGGCGGCAGGTCTCTGGCTTTATCCATTGCTTCTCCTAACCAGCAGTTTAGATATTCAGTCGAATCCAGAAGGGGCCAGCGTTTTCGTGAACAATCAACTAAAGGGGCAGACTCACTTTCGTCAGGAGAGAATTCCTGCCGGAAGCTATGAGCTGCGCGTTGAAAAAGAGGGCTACACACCCTATAGCCAGAAGCTCGTTGTCGGAAAGGCTCAATCTGACAGGCTTTTATTGCAATTGGAGAAGTTAAGAGTCGACCCTGAACCAATAACCCAATCTCTCCTTTCTCAGGAGACTGGGCCGGCAACACCATCTTCAGGTGCCGTCTCTCTGGGGCTCCAACCAGAAGGGCAAGCTCCAAGCCACATCTCCGTGGAGACAGAACCGAAAGAAGTACAGGACCCACCGCAGGCCATAGTCGCTTCGGTAATTCATTACCATTTACGGGGAAGCTGCACCGGGAGGCTTAAGATAGACGGGAATGTGATTTCTTTTTCGCCTGTGGGGGATTCGAACGACGGGTTTAGCCAAAACCTCTCGGAAATCGACAGCGCCAAACTGAACGATAATCTGGTGATTCAGTTTAACGATAAGACCTACGAGTTTGATACTTTGGCAAAAAACAGACAGGAAAATCATCGAAAGCTCGAGACCTTCTACCAGCAAATAAAGCGACCCATTGCAAAAGTAAAGTAGCGAACCTAGTGTCAATGCAGAATACTTCAGCCTTTGCTACCTCCGGAGAGCGGCCCCTTTCATCCTTCAATAGCTTCCTCTTCTGACTCTTACGATTGAATCCAGAACGACGAATCTTACCTTTGGAAGAGCAGCGTACAACCTTTTCTGTTGTCTCGAGTCTTTTTCTGGCCTAGTCTCTTATTGTTATTTAAGGCTTCGGACTCGGCATGAAAACTTTAATTCTTGCGACATTGCCCATCCTGCTCGTCAGTTCGATTTGTGCTCAGCAAGCTTCGAACATTTTCGAAGGTATCGATGATCCCCAGATCCTGCCGCTATTGAAGAGCGTTTACGGAAAACCTGGGCGATGGAATGTTCCGCCCCAGGACGGACGATTCCTTCACAATTTAGTCCTGGCAAAAGGTTATAAGCGGGGCCTGGAAATTGGCACCTCCAACGGTTACTCCGGACTTTGGCTGGGACTGGCTTTCAGAAAAAACGGGGGGCAGCTTATCACCCTCGAGATCGACTCACAACGGGCCAAAGAAGCACGAGAAAATTTTCTCAAAGCCGGACTGAGTCATGTAATTGATCTAAGGGTTAACGATGCCTTTAACGAAATCCCGCGGTTGGATGGCAGTTTCGACTTTGTCTTTATTGACGCCTGGAAGCCCGACTACAAGAAGTTCCTGGATCTGGTTTACCCAAGGGTTAAGTTAGGTGGTGCCATCACCGCCCACAACGTGATTTCCCTCGCAGCCGAGATGAGTGATTTCCTCGAAGCGATTAAGACGCATCCTAAGTTGGAGTCGACCATTCACAAAACCAGCACCGAGGGCATTTCGGTTAGTTTCAAGAAGGAATAACAGGGCAGTATTGATTTAGAAATGCAGGGGATGCCTGTTTTTCATCGTGGAACCACAATTGAAGAGGAGGACACGATCATGCATCGTCGCGACTGGCTAAAAGCTGGAGCCGTGTTGTGGGGCACGCTTGGAAGCAACCTGACTGCCGCAGCACAAAACACCAAAACAAAGTCCAGCTTGATCATTGATGCACATTGTCACGCAGGCAAAGGCGAGGCCATGGCTGCACCGTGGAGTACTTTTGCCGATCCTGAAGTCACCTTAGGCCGTGCCCAAGAAGCGGGGATCGATAAAACCATCATTTTCCCCATAAACAATCCAACCTATGAAAGAGCTAATGAAGAAGTCGCACAGATTGTAAAAAAATATCCGGGTAAGTTTATTGGTTTTGCCAAACATGACCCGGTGACAGAGGCAGGCAAGATCAAGCAGTTATTGTCGTATGAAGTCAAGGATCTGGGATTGAAAGGCTTGAAACTGCATCAATTGCCGACACGGGAAGTCCTGGATGTCGTCGCCGCATTGGAAATCCCGATCCTCTTTCACCCTCCCAAGGTTGCAGATTATCACATGATTGCTGCCACCTACCCGCAGATTAATTTCATTCTGGCTCACTTGGGTAGCTTTGCCTCTCAAAACTGGAGCGAGCATCTACAGGCTATTGATGTAGCCAGGCGTTATCCCAATGTTTACCTGGAAACTTCTTCTGTGGTGTTTTTCGAGTATTTGGAAATGGCGGCTCGCGAATTACCCGCCGAGAAGCTTATCTTTGGCACGGACGGACCCTTGGTCGACTCGAGAGTTGAACTATATAAGATCCGCCTTCTCAAACTATCCAAAGAGAAAGAAGAGAAGGTGCTCTCGGGGAACATCCTCCGATTGCTTCCAACGGGCGCCTGATTCCCCTGACCCCTAGGTGTTAGATTACGAACGAAGATGACGTGTAAGGCGGCGGGCCTGCGGTCGGTGACTAAGGCGGAGTGATTTTTTAGATAGTCATCTTGCCGACAACTGCTTCAATCTCTTCGATGGGGACCATCTCAATGGCATCCCAGGGGCAACCATCCAGAAAGGCCCCGTCAGGACCTTTGCTGGTGCACTTCTTGCAGCCAATGCAGAGAAACGGATCTACTTCGATGTGACCAAAAGGGGGATGGTCTTCGTCCGGAACCCAAAACATACAGTCTTCCACCGGGCAATAAGGGACGCAGGCGGGTGAACCGGCGCAGCCAGTGCAGGACTCTGTGATGACTGCGAGTTCCTTCGGCTTCTTCTTGCGAGGCGTATTGATCCCTGTCGATTTGGGTTCCATCTTCTCCAGCGTCGCAATTGTTTCAAACGGTTTCATCAATCCCCCAAAATTACAGCGAATTTACACCCGGCGATTGGCCTTGTTGATCGAGTTCCGTGGCAAAGGTCAAACACTTAATGATAGCAACCGACGTTGTCCCAGTCAATTTCAAATTGGGGATCTATTGCGACTCGTCAAAATCGGCCAAGTCTCACGTTAGCACTGCCGCTTCAGGACTTCGCGGTCGCTTTGACGTACGCCTGGCACACATTGGGATTAGTGAATCAAATAGATCACTCCCAGCCCGATGTGGCCGGTCATCATCATCCAGTACATTTGCCGCCAGGAAGGATGATTTTCGCCTTGGCTGATCATTGAAGAAGGATCACGGTTGATCAAGTACACCACGTACATTCCCCACAGGAGCATCGCAGCGCCCAATGCCGAGATTAACGCTGCGTTCCCGGTTAACTGCTGCATCCGAACTCCCACGGGTAACAAAGCCCAGGGTAAGACAAAGAAAGGAGAAATCAGCCGCGCACTGGTAATCGCTCCATAGCGCACTGGAAGAGTTAAGCAGCCAGCGGCCAAATCTCCTTGAATATCGGCAAAATCCTTGGTGGTAGTGGCGCCCATAAGGAAAAACATAAAGATGCTTCCGATGAACCACGGTTCCAGAGTGTTCAATACTGAGGCGACGGCGGCCCATCCGGCAACTTTCAACAAGTTGCCACGAATAAGAGCGATGGTGAAATTAGAGAGGAAAGTGCGACTCTTCAAACGAAAAGGAGGGGCCGAGTATAGATACGTGGCTACCCCGGCAATGAGGTAAATGACCAGCACCTGGGCATTGATCCAGGCGACCAAAAGAAGGGACACCGCATAAAGCAAGCTGGTAAAAAACACAGCTTCGAAGCGGGAGAGCGCGCCTGAGGGAAGCGGCCTCAGTGGTTTATTAAGGCGATCGTTCTCGAGATCACAGATTTGATTAAGCCCGTTGGAAGCTGCATTCAGTGTGGCCGCTGCCAGCGCCGCCAAAAGGATACTCTGCCAGTGGACTTCCGCCCGAGTGGCGCCGATCCCCACTAGCGCTCCAGAGATGATCCCGACAACCGGAGGGATCAGGGTAAACGGTCGGGAAAAATTCCAGAAAATGCGGAGTTTCTTCATGCGTTTGACTTGTTGGCTTTGATCCCGATATAGTGGCGGAGTTCCAAGCCGTCCGTGTCGGGGAGACAAATACAGCTCATATTCCAGAGGTCATGAAATTATCAATGCGGAGAGCCGCGTGCAGCTCACAATGGTTTGTCACACGATCTTTTGTCCGCTCCTTGGCAATGGCGGACCAGAGTGGTCAATGGATTGGGATTGCTGTTCTTTTGCTGCTCGCTTTTCTTGGCACCTCCTGCCAAAAGAAATCTAACCTGAAAAATGCCGGACAGAAGTTGATCGTTCTCGGGTTTGATGGCGTCGATCCGAATCTGCTGCAACAGTGGATGGCTCAGGGGCATTTGCCCAGCATTCAAAAGCTGACAGCCCAGGGAACCTTTCAGAAACTGGGAACCACCAATCCTCCGGAATCGCCTGTAGCCTGGGCGTCTTTTGCCACCGGGCTGAATCCTGGCAAGCATGGCATCTTTGACTTCCTGAAAAGGAATCCCCAAACGTACTATCCCGAAATCGCGTTGGTGGAACGGGAGCCGCCCCGGTTTCTGTTCAATTGGATTCCCATTCGCGGACCTAAGATCACCAACAATCGGGCCGGCACGCCATTTTACAAGACTTTGGCGGATTTCGGGATCAAAACGACGGTGTTGCGCATGCCCCTGGAATTCCCACCTACCGAGCTTTCCAATGGAAAAATTCTGGGAGGTTTGAGTATCCCGGATATCCGTGGAACGTGGGGGACTTTTTTTTACTATGCCTCCGACCTCACTCGTTGGGAAGTCGGCAATACCGAGTTTGGCGGCAAATTGGTTCGACTTGAACTGAAGGATAGCGTGGTTGAAACTGAAGTGGAAGGTCCAGCCAATCCGACCCAAAAAAACTTTACGCGCGTTTCCATTCCTCTGCGCTTGGAACTCGACCGGGAAAGGAACCGGGTGAAAATTTTGCTGCAAGGGCAGGAGGAGAGTGTTCCGGAGCGGCAGTGGAGCCGCTGGTTTGATTTTACTTTTAGGATCAATGCCTTTTTGAAAATCCACGGTGTAGGGCGTTTTTACATTCTGGAAACCTTTCCAGAATTGAAGGTCTATCTTTGTCCGATTAATTTTGATCCGCGCAATCCACCGGTTCCCCTCTCCTATCCCAAGAATTTTTCAGCCCAGCTGGCGAAAGTCGTCGGGATATATAAGACCCTGGGATGGGCTCACGATACCTGGTCACTCAACGAAGAAAAGGTTGACGAGCAGGTCTTCCTCGAAGACCTGCTGGAAACCATGGATAAGTATGCAGCCTTGCTTTACCACGAGCTAAGCACCGATTCTGCAGCTTGCACTGTAGCTGTTTTTACAGCTACAGACAGCGTTTCCCACGTCTTTTACAGACTCATCGATCCCCAGCATCCTCGCTACGACGCTCGTCTGGCAGAGAAGTATGGGGATGCCATTTTGCGCGTCTATCAAAAAATGGACCAAATTATCGGCCAGGTGACAAAGCATCTAGATGCGACTAGCTCTTTGATGGTCGTTTCCGACCACGGATTTCATAGCTGGCGGAAGGGGTTCAACACCAACACCTGGCTGGTAGAGAACGGTTTCATGAAACTCAAAGGGAGTGACGATCGGACCAAAATTCTGGATGATCTTTTCAGCCAGGGCAGCTTCTTCCCTAACGTCGACTGGGCGGGAACGCAGGCCTATGCGCTGGGCCTGGGCCAGATCTACATCAACTTGAAAGGGCGTGAGAAATATGGGACGGTCTCCAAGAACAGCCCTGACTACGAATCCATTCGTGAACGGATTGCCCAGGGGCTAAAGAATTTTGTGGATCCGGACAATGGAGAGAAGGTCATTGAAAATGTTTACAAAGCGGAGGAAATTTTTCATGGGGATCACGCCAACCATGCCGCTGATCTTCAGATCTCTTTTCGACCCGGTTATCGTACTTCCTGGCAAACCTCCCTGGGAGCTGTGCCGGCCGGAGTGCTGGTAGCTAATCTAAAAAAATGGAGTGGGGATCATTGTGCCTCGGACGTGAGCGACACGCAAGGGATCTTCCTATGCAACCGCAAACTTTCGACCGCTGGCCATTCGATTCTTGACATCGCCCCGGCCACGCTTAAATACTTTGGAGCACCGATCAGCACCGAAATAGACGGCAAGGCTTTTGATCTGAGGTAATCTATTTCAGGCAGCGACTCATGAAGGCTTGCGGCCTTTCAAGGCCAGGGCGGTTCCAATGGCTGCACCAATGATGTTGCTGCAGAGATCCGTGGTTGAAGATATCCGATTATGACAAAACACCTGGAAGAATTCTACAGAGGCTGATAAGAGCCCGGCAAGAAGTACCGGCCGAAGCCAGGTGGCCGCCCTTTGTCGGCTCTGTCGGAACCGGACGTAACAAAACCCAAAGGGCACAAACAGTAGGAGGTTGGCGAGAATATCAAAGAGGGTCAGAGGAGGGTCGTAGAAAGGTATCCAGCCTATGTTGGCCCAGTGGGAATGCCCTTTGAAATTGCTCCAGGGCATGGTGGTCACACAAAGTATGACGGCTGTCCACAGAAGCCAGAGTGTGCGCCACATTCGACTTGTTCGTCTCTGCCAGTGACCGGATCCTGACTCAGCCCTGAGAGTATAGCACTCCACTGTTCGCTCACGCCCCGGCAGGGGCGAAAGAATCCGGATGGGAGATAAAGGGTCGGCGGGCAAGCCAATTCACCCCGGCAAGGACAGTTCGCGCTGAAGTTTAACTTCTGATCCAACGTGAGAGGCGCGCTCCGCGCGGCGACATACACCTGTCCTCTATCGCGAAGCTCGCCGGCCCACTTAATGCCCGAAAAATTCGGGTTCAAAAGGACCACTTCAAGCCAAACTGGATTTCACGTTCATTATCCAAGAGAGTACTGGTGATAGCGGCACCGCCAGGCTCGTCTACGCCACCGCCCGGCAGAGCAAATTGCGGATGGTTGAACAGGTTGAAAAATTCTGCTCGGAACTGAAGCTTATGTCGTTCAGTCAGGCGGAAATTTTTCAGCAAGGCAAAGTCGAAGTTAACCTGGTCTGGACCACGCAGGTTTCCGATCCCCGCGTTGCCAAACTGTCGCGCGAAGGTCTGTCCCGGCGCGAGAGGCGGGAGCACAAACGCGGCCTGGTTAAAGAAGCAATCCAAAGTCTGTTTGCCCGGAGAGCTGCAGCCTAATGCCGCCTGGGTTTCTGTGCTAAAGGAGAAGTCATAGGGATCATGAATGCGATCAGGCCGCCCTCCGGCTTCGGTATTGGTCGGATCGGAGGAAAGACCGGCATTATACGCCTCGCCACTTCGAATCACGGTAATGCCGGAGAGCTGCCAACCGCCCAATATCAGATCAGCCATTCGACTTGCGTTATTTAGAAAGTGTCTGCCTTGCCCGAAAGGCAGTTCGTACAGATAGCTGACAACAAAGCGGTGGCGAAAGTCAGGTTGCACGGGGCCCTTTTCAGAACCGACGGTATAAATACTTTGGAGATTACCAGCCACGTTGCCGTCG
>Ga0066710_100005524_pt1 | contig 11547 bp, 6 predicted proteins | sample GraSoiAngelo_159_FD_79666 | JGI IMG/M metagenome (GOLD analysis project Ga0066710, IMG submission 79666) | Grasslands soil microbial communities from the Angelo Coastal Reserve, California, USA - 14_1009_16_40cm | ecosystem: Environmental > Terrestrial > Soil > Grasslands | place: USA... | reverse complement strand
TTGGGATCGGCCTCGATAGCTTTCCGCAGCACGGCGATCGCGCCGGGATTGTCTCCCAGGTACGTCAGGGCCATACCACGCAAGGTCAGCGCACCAGGCAGCTTCGGATTCAGGCGCATGGCTGCATCGCCATAGTCGCGCGCACGTTCGAACAGATTCATCTTCAGCGCCATCTGCCCGGCCAGTAGATATGCCTCGGGGCTGTTGCCTTGCTTGGCCGCCTTTTCAACGAGCACCATGCCGTCACGCCTATGACCTGTGCGAATCAGCGCCGATCCGAGCAGCCACGCCACCGCGAGATCGTCCGGGTGAGCCGCTTCAACTGGCTTGAGGACGGCGATCACCTGATCATCCCGCCCAAGGCGAGCCTCGCAATCGCCCAGCAACGTGGCCAGGCGCATGTTGTCAGGGTACGCGCGGAGCAAGGCATTGAGCTGCTCGGAGGCTTCGCGCAGGGCTCCCTTCTTGTAATATGCCAGCGCCAGGTTGAAGCGTAGAGCGGAATTGCCCGCGTTCTTGGCGAGCGCCGCGCGGTATTGCTCGATCGCTTCATCGAATCGTCCTAGCTTGGCGAGCGCGGCACCCAGGTTAGCGCGCGCCTCGATCACCTCCGGATGCAGCTTCAGTAACTCCTGATATTTGCGGATGGCGAGTGCGTCATCGCCCTTTTGCTGCGCTGCCACGGCGTCTCGGAAGAGCTGTTCGGGAGAGGAGGATTGCGCAGTCGCGGTGCCAGCGGCAAGAACGAACAGGGCGGCGAGCCACATCGGTTCCAGAATACCGGAGTTGAGTTATCGTATGGAGGGGAGGCCGCCGGAGTGCGGTCTGCGCCTGCTCCAGGGATCCGATGTTCGTTGCCGCAAAATACTGGCTCGCCTGCGGGGCGCTGGCCCTGAGCCTTCTGCCTGTGACGACGCAAGTGGTGCGCGCTCAAACCGCCTCCGCCCAAGCGAATTCGGCCGAGGCTTTTGAGGACCTAGCGCGCCGGGCGGAAGCCTCACTCGACAGCCAGCCCGCGGAGGCAGCCAATCTGTACAAACAGGCACTCGCAATCCGGCCGGATTGGGGGGAAGGCTGGCTCTACCTTGGGGGGGCGCTTTATCAGTTGAGTCGCTACGCGGAAGCCAGCGACGCTTTTCGGAAAGGAGTCGAGCTGGCGCCGGGAGTAGGGACAGGGTGGGCGTTTCTGGGCCTCAATGAGGCCGAACTTGGAGATCAAGACCAGGCGCTGGTTGATATCCGCAAGGGCGAGGAGCTTGAGCTTGGCAGTAACCGCGAGTTTGAGACCGCGGTGCGGGTGAAGGCCGCCAGGCTACTTGTCCGGGCTTCGACTTTCGATGAAGCGCTGGCGCAATTGCAGCCGCTTGCCAAGCGCAACGAGAATTCTGCGGCGGTAGTGGAAACCATGGGGCTGTGCACGCTGTCCTTACCGGACGACATGGCGCAAATCTCCGCACAGAGGCGCGCGGTCGTGGCTCTGACGGGCAAGGCGGCGTGGGCCAATGTCAGCCAGCATCCCGACGAGGCAGCAGCCGATTACCGGCAATTGCTCGTGCAATATCCGAACGAGCCCGGTGTGCACTATGCGTATGGTCTTTACTTGATGGAAACGGATTTGACGGCCGCGCTCGCCGAGTTTCAAAAGGAAGTACTGAACACGCCGAAGCACTGGCCGGCGCTGCTCGTAATGGCGTCCATCCACATCCGGCAGGGAACGGCTGAACCGGCGATCCAATCCTTGCGGGAAGCCATGAAAATCGTTCCCGCCAAGTACCGCTGGCTTTGCCACGCAGAGTTGGGGCGGGCGAACATGACCGCGGACAATCTGGACACCGCCATCGCCGAATTCCGGACCGCGGTCAGGCTGATGCCTTCCAATGCGAATGTTCACTACTTTCTTTCGGAAGCTTTTCGGCGCGCCGGCAGGAAAACGGATGCGCAAAGAGAGCGCGCCGAATTCGAGAAGTTGAAAGTCCAGCAGGACCCGCTCGCCGTACCGTCCTTGCGGCCCTTCGCGTCTTCCGGGAAAAACTGAGCCCTGAACTGCCTTAAGCCGCTAGCGGGCCGGTTCGGTAACTGAGACCACGCGGTCCGCCGGCACGTCGCGCAGAACCTGCCTGACGCTGCTGGGCCAGATGATCTCGATCTCCTTGACGGTGTCCGAAGCGCCAAGGCCGAAGTGGACCCGCGAATCGCTGGAACAGGCGTAACCGGTGCTCGTGGTCACGTGATTGTATTGGACCAGCCCATCGGCCGTTGTCACTCGGATCTTCGCGCCGATTGCCATGCGATTGCTTTTCGTGCCCGTAAGCTTCAACAGGATCCAGTGATTGGCGTTCCGCGTGGTGTTGTGGAAGACTTTGACCGGCCCGTTCAGGGCGGTAACAACAAAGTCCATGCGTCCATCGTTATCCAGGTCGCCGACGGCGAGCCCACGATGGGCCGACGGCTTCTGGAGAGCCGGCCCGGCGGTGCGGGTGACATTCTGAAACCGCCGGCTGCCCAGGTTTCGGAACACCGAGACTGGCTCCTCGTACTGGCGCGGAGCGAACTTGGCGATGTTGTCCTGCACGTTCGACCGGGCCACAACCAGGTCCTTCCAGCCGTCGTTGTCCAGGTCCACAATGGCGTTGGACCAGCCGGACATTTCGTACGTGTCCAAGGCAAGCCCGGCGGCAGCGGTCTTGTCAGCGAACTGCCCTTGTCCTAAATTGACAAAGAGCGGAAACGTCTCTTTCTCGATGGCCGTCACCCAAAGGGCAGGCAGGCCTTTGTTATACACATCCCGAAAATCGACGCCCATGCCCGAGACGACGTTGCCGTTTTCCGCGAACGCCACGCCAGCATTCAAGGCTACTTCCTCGAAGCGCTTGCCGCCGATATTGTGGAACAGTTGAAACGGAGCATCGTCGTTGGCGACGAAGATGTCGGTATAGCCGTCGCCATCGTAGTCGGCGATCGCCACTCCCATACCGCGCCCGGGATGCGCTGCCATGCCAGTCTCGGCAGAGACGTCGGTGAACGTCCCGTCGCCATTATTTCGATAAAGGGTGTGGGGCAGGGGATTATAGTGGCGCGGGCTGCAATACAATCGTTCTCCATTGGTCTGGCACACTAGACTACTGGTGGTATCCCACTGGCAGTAATTCGATACAAACAGATCCGCGAGGCCATCGTTGTTGTAATCGACCCACGCGGCAGCGACCGACCACATCTTCTTGCCTTGGAATACGCCGCCACCCACGCCGGCCTTCTTCGTCACGTCGGTGAACGTGCCGTTACCGTTGTTGTGGAACAACTGATTCCCATTGACGTTCGCCACGTATAGGTCGGGCCGTCCGTCGTTGTCATAGTCGCCCACCGCCACACCCATGCCGTAGCCAGCGCCGCCAAGCCCCGCCTTGTCCGTGACGTCAGTGAATGTCAAATCCCGGTTGTTGTGAAAGAGCCGGTTCTTGTGTTGCGGGCCCTCTTTCGCCAGCGAGGGCATGCCCGCGCCATTGACAAAATAGATGTCGAGATAGCCGTCGCCGTCGTAATCGAAGAGCGCGACTCCCGCAATCAGCCCCTCCGGTTGCTGCTTCAACGGGGTTGCGCTGTTGTTGATGACGAAGTTGACTCCGGCTCGGTCTGCGATCTCCTCGAAACCGATCGCGCCCAAGATAACGTTTGCCGCCAGCGCCAGCACTGTCACGCACAACAATAATAAAGTTTGGCGGCGCATAGATCTGAGAATACAACGGGGATTACGTTGCCGGAGGCTTAGGGCGGGCGCGGCCAGATTCCGGAAGCGATAGAATTTAACACATGCAGAAGCTTGGTGTTCCACTCGTTATCTGCCTGGCGACGCTGCTCACCGGACGAGTCCCGGCCCAGAACGCGCCTCCCGCCGAGTCTGGACCGGCGATCCGTGTGACCACGACCGAGGTGCTACTCGACCTGGTCGTACGCGACAAGCGTGGCCGCCAGGTGAAGAACTTGAAGCCTGACGATGTGGAAATCTACGAAGACGGCGTGCGGCAGCAGATTCTCAGTTTTCGCCCGGTGGCGAGCCATGAAGTGCAGCGCCGGGAAGCGGGAATCGAGACCAAAAAAGCAACGGTAAACCTGTCGCCCCGGTCCCTCCGGGCGGTTAATGTAGTTTGTATCGTTTTCCATAACCTGGACCCGGTCTCCAGAGGTCGTGCCATCGATGCTGTCCAGGAGTTCATCAAGAACGATTTGCAGCCTGACACTTACGTTGGAGTCTTCAATCTGAACGACCGCCTCACCGCGCTCTACCCGTTCACAAACAATCGCAAGGAGCTTCTACAGGCGGCGCAAACTGCTTTTAACGGACGGCCCATGGATTTCTCGAGGGCCTCGGAGGCGATCCTTACCGCCAACCCGACGCAGGCTACCATCGCCGTGGCCGTCGGCACTCGCTCTGCCAACGTGACTCTGCAGGTTACCGGAGGCGAGATCAGCAAGACCGCCTTCGCAGGCGCGGACGTTTCGAATGGTACGGGAGCAAATATCCTGCGGGGCGATCAGGTGCGGGAGCGCGGTGATTTCAGCCACATCATCGGCATGCGCGAAACCGACAAGATTATTACGATGGTGAATGAACTGGGCACCCTGCCAGGGCGCAAGACGGTGCTGCTGGTGACGACGGGCCTCGTGACCACGGGTGACCCCAAGCGGTTTCAGTCCATTCTCGACAATGCCAATCGATCCGGCGTCACGGTGTATGCCCTCGACACTGCCGGCCTCAGTGAAACCGACACGATACAGGCCGGGAACAACGCCGCAGGCCGGGTTGCGGGCGTGAGCAGAACCCAGGCTGCCGCCAACTCCAGCCTCGGCGCCATGAGGGAGAAGAGCCGGCAGAACGACAACATGAACGACGCCGTGCGCACATCGGATACGCAGGCGAGCCTGCGGGAGCTGTCCGAAGGCACGGGCGGCTTTCTGATCGCCAACACGAACGATTTTCGGAAGCCCTTTCAGCACATTATTGAAGACTTGGACGCCCACTACGAAGCGTCGTATCATCCGTCGTCGGACCGGTATGACGGACATCTCCGGAAAATTGAAGTAAAGCTGGCGCGCGCCGATTTGCAGGTGGAGAGCCGCACGGGGTATTTTGCCATGCCGGACTTCAATGGTTCCTCGACGCTCGCGCCGTTTGAAACCACCGCTCTGGCGGCGCTGAATGCCCAGCCGCTGCCGCATGCCTTCGATTTCCGCTCTGCAGCTTTTAATTTCCAGAATGACGGCACGCATTCGCAAAACGTTCTGGCGTTCGAGCTGCCTGGATCGAGTCTGATCGGGACGCCCGACCCCGAGCATAAGACTCACAGGTTTCATGTTTCATTGCTCGCGCTGGTGAAGGAGGCGAGCGGGCAGATCGTTGACAGGTTCAGTGTGGATGCTCCTTACCAGATCCCGAATGAGAATCTGCCGGCGGTGCGGGCTAGCTCCATTACATACACACACCCGGTCAGTCTTCCGCCCGGACACTACACCGTCGAAACCGCGGTGGTGGATCGCGAAGGAGGCCGGTCGGCTGCTAACGCGTTCCCGCTGAGTATTCCCGAGCGGCGTAAGGGCGTCGGCATGAGTAGCGTTGTTCTGGTACAACAGGTCGAGCCCGTCAGCGGCCCGGTGGATGCTTCCGATCCGCTCGTCTTCCAGCGCAAACGCATGGTTCCAATGGCTGCCCTGGAGCTGAAGTCGACCGCCAAGCCGGTTGTGTACTTCGTTGTCTACCCGGACAAGGCAAACGCGGAGAAGCCCAGGATTCAGGTCGAGTTCCTGTCTGGCGGCCAGGTACTCGCGAAGCAGACGGCCGACCTTCCGCCTGCTGACCCATCCGGGACGATCCCCATGATCGTCGGGGCCGCTATGCGACCGGGTAATTGCGAGCTGCGGATCACCGCCCTCCAGGGAAGCGCATCGGCTACCGAGAGCGTGAACTACACGGTCGCGGCCAAATAAGAACCCGCCGTGCTGGTCGTACTGCTCCTGTTGCTGCCAGTTCTGTCGCCGGGCGCCGCGGCAGCGCCCGCGCAAGCCGTTGCGCCACGGGACATTCTGCACGATGCCGCCGCCGCCCACCAGGCCGGCGATATGGCCACGGCCATCCGGCTCTATCGTGAATTCCTCAAAGATTATCCCGATGCCGCCGAGATTCGTTCGAATCTGGGGGCAGCGTTGGTAGAGGATGGAAAGTTTGCTGAAGCCATCCAGGAATACAACGCGGCGCTCCGGAAACTGCCGAATAATCCGCGGGTGAGAATGAACTTGGCGCTGGCTTACTACAAGCTCGGACGACTCCCGGAAGCGGTGCAGGACCTGGAGGTCCTTCACAAGCTGCAGCCGCTCGAGCTGAAGCCGGCTCTCCTTCTGGCCGACTGCCTGCTCGAAACCGGCCAGCCACAGAAGGCCGCGGAATTGCTCACACCGCTCCAGGAGGAGTATCCCGAGGATCATGCAGTCATCTACATGCTTGCCATCGCGCTGCTGCGGGAGAATCGAACGGCGGAGGCGCAGGTCCTGCTGGACCGTATCCTGCATGACGGTGAGTCGGCGGAATCAGCGTACCTTCTGGGTCAAAGCGAGTATCTCCGTCAGAACATGGTGGCCGCCGCCGGACGCCTGGCACGGGCCATCGAGTTGAATCCTAATCTGCCGGGGGCGCATTCTTTGTACGGGAAGGTATTAAGGGCGATCGGCAAGCCGGACATGGCAGCGGAACAGTTCAGCGCAGAGCTGAAAGGGAATCCGCACGATTTCGTCGCCAACGTCGAGACGGGGATGCTGCTCAGGCAGGAGGGCAAGCTCGATGAGTCACTGGCCCACATTGAGTCTGCGTTGCGGGTGCGTCCAGCCGACGCCGGCGCGCTGTATCAGCGGGCCTCTATCCATTCTGTGCAAGGTCTCACCGAGAAGGCGCGCCAGGAGTTAGAGGCGCTTATCCGGGACTCTCCGGACTTCGCCGAGGCCCATGCCGCGCTGGCTACCGTCTACTATCGGCTCAAGCGGAAAGAAGACGGCGACCGCGAGCGCGACGCCGCCCGCCGTGTCCTGCAAGAAGCAGAAAGGCGGTTGGAAGAGCAGCGGAAACGCGCGCTGCGTCAGTAATGTCCAGAGTAGACGGACTCACCCAGCTAGTGCAGTGCGTCCGAAATCCCACCGGTTTTCGCGGAGAGATGTGGGGCGGCCAACCCTGCCCGCAGCCGGCCTTCCGGCCGGCTGGACCCGCTGGAAAGCTGGTCCGCAGGCTAAAGCCTGCCCCACCATTCAGGCCCATACTCGTTATTCTGCATGCCGCACTACACTAGCGCGAGGCGGTCTCGTCCGCTTTTTCCGTGATGGTGAGGATCTGGTCGGCGGCAACGTTGTGCAGAGTCTGATGGATGCCGCTGGGCCAAGTGATATCGATCTCCCTGACCATTTTCGAGCTGCCGAGGCCAAAGTGCACGCGTGGATCGCTTGAGCAGGCATAGCCTGTGCTGGTTGTGGCGTGATTGTACTGCTGCTTGCCGTCATCGGAGGTGATGCGGACGCGCGCGCCCAGGCCCATGCGATTGCTCTTGACGCCGGCCAGTCTTAAGAGAATCCAGTGGTTGGCATTTCGTGAAATGTTATGAAAGTACTCCACCTTGCCGTTGAGGACGGTGACGACCGCGTCGATGCGGCCGTCGTTATCCAGGTCGCCGAGCGCTAGGCCGCGATGGGGGGCAGCCTTCTGCAAATCCGGCCCGGCCTCACCGCTGACGTCCTGAAATTTGCCGTTCCCAAAGTTCCGGAAGACCGTGTTGGGTTCCTCGTACTTGAGGAGCGACATCTTCGCGATGTTGTCGTGCACGTTGCCGCGCGCGACCAAGAGATCCTTCCATCCGTCGTTATCGAAATCCGCAATACCGTTCGACCATCCCGACATCTGGCGCGTTGCCCGGCCCAGGCCGCTGAGGTCGGTGCTCTCCGTGAAATCGCCCTTGCCCCAGTTACTGACCACCGGAAATGCTTCGCCCTCGATGGCGTTGTGCCAGAGTTCCTCGTAGCCGTCATTGTCGATGTCCTTGAACTCGGCTCCCATACCCGAGATGAAAGCGCCGGGCTCCGGGTAGGCGACTCCGGCCTGGAGCGCCACCTCCTCGAAACTTTTGCCGCCTAAGTTGTGGAAGAGCTGGTTGGGGGCATTATCGTTGGCGACGAACACATCCATGAACCCGTCGTGATCGTAATCGGCGAATACAACGCCCATTCCCTTTCCGTAGAATTTGTCGATGCCCATCTGGGCGGACACGTCGGTAAAGGTGCCGTCACCGTTGTTGCGATAGAGCGTGTTGGGGAGCGCCTGGTAGTTCTTGGGATGACAGTAGGCGCGCATCCCGGGCGGTCCGCAGACGGGGTCCTTGTTTACTTCCCACTTGCAGTAATTGGAGACGAAGAGGTCCAAATAGCCATCGTTGTTGAAATCGAACCATCCGGCCGCGATGGACCACATCTTCCTGCCTTCCAGCACGCCGCCGGACAGATGTGCCTTGTCGGTGACGTCGGTGAAAGTGCCGTCGTGATTGTTGCGAAACAGCTGGTTCTTGGTAACGTTGGCCAGAAAGATATCTGGCGAGCCGTCGTTGTCGTAGTCTCCGATGGCCACGCCCATGCCGTAGCCCTCTCCCATCACGCCGGCCTTTTCAGTGACGTCGGTGAAAGTGCCGTTGCGGTTGTTGTGATAAAGGCGGTTCCAGTATTTGGGCGACTCCTTCTTAAGCGAAGGGATCCCTGCGCCGTTTACGAAATAGACGTCAAGGTAGCCGTCGTTGTCGTAGTCGACTAACGCGACGCCGCCGACCATGGTTTCAGGTTGGTTCTTGTTCGGTGTCGGTGAGCTGTCGGATGTAAAGAGGAGGCCCGATTTTTGGGCGATATCTTCGAAACGGATCGCAATCTCTTCAGATGCCGGCAGGACGGCGCAAAACAGAGCCAGGCTGCTCAGGAATACCTTTTTCATTCCCGGCACTCAGTTTATTAGCAACGGTTAACACGGCGGCTGGTGAGCGGTTGCCCGCGGACTACTTCTGTAGTTCGTTCTCGAGGAGGTGAAGCGCAATGTTATCAGGAAAGAGATTCAGGCCCTTACGGATTATCTTGAGCGCGGCTCCGGAATGCCACAGCGCCATGTGGTGAGACGCGGCAGCCTCGTAGAGCTCCCGGAAATAAGGGTTTGTTTCCATGGCCTTTTCCAGCACGTTGATCGCTTCTGCATGCCGGTTGTCGCGGCCGTAGAGCTGCGCGAGCAGCAGGAAGTCCTCGGGTGCCGTAGCGCCAGTCTGGAGGGCGCGAGTGAGGTACCCGATGGCCGCCAGCCGACCCTCCGGTGTGTTTTTCGAGGCCGCCCTGTTAGCCAGGGCAATGACCACGATTGGGTCGGTGGGAGCACTGCGGCCGAGCCGATCCAGCAGGTCGTCCTTTCTTGGAGTGAACTCCTGGTGGCCGTCGCGGATTAGATCCAGGTAGGCCTGGAGCAGCGTGACCGCGGGAACACTGGACGATGTCTCGCCGGGCGTGGCGGTTAAGTGCAGCAGACCCGTGCCGCTAAGTGCATTTGACAGAAATGCCTCTTCAGGATAGGGTTCTCCGGGACGAGCCGCAATCAAATGATCGGTAAGCGCCGCGTGGGTGATGGTGGTTATCGATCGCTTGGGCATGTGGCAGGAGGCGCAGTCATCAGTCTGGCTCTTTCGCAGACGTTCCTCAGCCGGCAGCGTACAGTTCTCGGGGCGGTGGCATCCCAGGCACTTGTTCCGGTAAAACACCTCGGCTTCCCGCCCGGTGGGTTGCGAATGGGGGGAGTGGCAGGTGATACAACGAAGTTGGCCGGCGTTTGCCCGGTAACATTTGCTCAGCGTCATGGCGAAATGGTGCTCGAGCAGGACCGACTGCGGCGGCGAGTCGCGATGGAGCGGAACCTTGAAAATAGCCGTCACATTGTCGAGCGGAGTCCCTGGCCGGAAATCCTGTTCTTGTTTTCCTGCCTGGGCCACGCGAACATCGCCGCCCTGGTGGCACTTCATGCAGATGTTGTCGGCCAGCCAGCCCGGCAGGCGTGCGGGGTTCACGATGCTCGCATCTACGCCTGAGGGTGCGCGGGCGGCCTGCCGCTCGCCAACGTGCCGCTCACCGGGACCGTGGCAATTCTCACAGCCCACCGCCAGCTCTGCAAGAGGCGGATCTCGATACGCCCCCGCGCGGTCCGGCACCGGTTGCGGGCGCCCGCTGTGGCAGCCGATGCATTGCGCCAGAATCAGCCTGCCGAACCCATCATTCCGCAACTCGTAGCCGGGCGAGAGACCCCAGGTTCGCGGCTTGGTGTAATACGTCAGGGGCGCCTCGAACAGGTGGCCGTCGCGCTGGATTACAAAGCCGAAGCCGTTCTCGCCGGCCCCGAGAACATAAGCCAGCGGCCACATCTGCCGAAAGACTTCCTTTCCGGCGCTGTCGACGGCGTACTGGTTCTGGTAAAGCTGCCCTTTTTTTCGCCAGACTTCAAAGAATTGTCCAGTTTTCTGGTCAAACATCTTGAATGGTACGGGAAGGCGTTCGACGAGCGACTTGTCGTCACCGGCAAGCACCGAGCGCCCCATTCCCGTTTTGATGTAGCTGGAAAAAATCCGCGGGTGACACGCGCCGCAGAGCCTTGAGCCAACATAGCGTGCGTCAGGGGCCGTTTTCCGCAAAGAGCCTACCTGCGCCGGGCGAGGCTGCGAAGTTTGGCTTGCGGCCCGGGCCGGCAAAAAATACATCACAGTAGCGGCCAAAACGACGGCGGCCCCAAGCGTCCTCATAGGTTCAGCCTTGCCGCCAGGTCGCAGCTACTGGGACCACGGTACGGTAAAGATTCCGGCGCTGCGATGTAACCGCGGAAAAACTGTTTGTCGTCTCCGTCGCGAAGGGCCGGCTGCTGGGCTTGGAACCGTTGGGAACCGGTCATCAGTGGACTCGTCGATTTTCCGATTGTACAGCCGAACTCGAGCCAGGCTCGGGCAAACTTGATAAGTTACAATGATGCAACCCAGGTTACTGCCGCGAGATTTGGGTCTGGCGGGCAGCCGTCAGTCGTTTCGAGGCGAGGTTTATATGAAAACGATTTTCGCTTGCACGGTTCTACTGGCGTCGTCGGCCGCTGCCGCCGACGCGCCAACGCCGGAAATCCAGATCGCCGCCGCGGTGCTCGCCGCGCCGGCAGAGCTGCGGAACAGCGCCGCGGTTCTCGGATACAACCCGCAGGGAGAAGTGGTGAAACTTCGCGAGGGCAAGAACGAACTTATCTGCCTCGCCAGCGATCCGGGTAAGACCCGATTCAGCGTGGCGTGCTACCACCGGGATCTCGAACCGTACATGGCTCGCGGCCGCGAACTGCTGGCGCAGAAAGTGACCGGGCAGAAGCGCAACGATATCCGTTGGAAGGAAGTTGCGGACGGAAAACTTTCGATGCCGCGCGAGCCTCGAACGCTGTATGTACTTACCGGCACCGGCTTCGACGCCGGCAGCGGCAAG
>Ga0066710_100005523_pt1 | contig 11547 bp, 9 predicted proteins | sample GraSoiAngelo_159_FD_79666 | JGI IMG/M metagenome (GOLD analysis project Ga0066710, IMG submission 79666) | Grasslands soil microbial communities from the Angelo Coastal Reserve, California, USA - 14_1009_16_40cm | ecosystem: Environmental > Terrestrial > Soil > Grasslands | place: USA... | reverse complement strand
GGGCTCTACGCGGCGAGCGAGATGCTGGTCGACGGCTTCCTCGAGATGTACCGCAGCGGGATCCTCAAGCGCAGGGTCTACGACGACGCGGTTGTACAGCGCCTGCTCAGCGCCGGCCGGATCGGCGAGGAGGTGACCGCGGCGATGCTGGACGAGCTGGTCCAGGCCGGCGCCGTCTCCCCCCGACCGACGCGGGAAGACTTCGATCGGCTGCAGTCGCTCGGCATCCTTCGGCCGGAGCTGGCCTACGAGGCCGGAACCATCCGGGTGGGCGACGAGTGCATTCCCGCCGACCTCACTGACGCGGCGGCCAAGAGCGAGATCTCCCGGCGGTGCCTGGGCGAACGCCTGAAGGGTGGGAAGGTGGCCCACGCCTGCTTCTTCCTGGGCTCGCAGCCCTTCTACGAGGCCCTGCGCCGGATGGACCGCGCCGAGCGCGAGCAGTTCTGCATGACGAGCATCTCCTTCGTGAATCAGCTCTACGGTCACGAGGACCTCAAGCGGACGCAGCGCCGGGAGGCGAGGTTCGTGAACGCCGGCCTCATCGCCACCCTCGCCGGCGCCGTCGCCTCCGATACGCTGGAGGACGCGCGCGTAGTGAGCGGCGTCGGGGGTCAGTACAACTTCGTGGCCATGGCTCATGCGCTGGAGGATGGGCGCTCCATCCTGATGATCCGGGGGACGCAGGAGGCGAAAGGCAGGGTCAGCTCGAACATCCGTTGGAGCTACGGCAACGTCACGATCCCGCGCCATCTCCGTGACCTGGTGGTGACCGAGTACGGGATCGCCGACCTGCGCGGGCGCACCGACGAGGAGGTGGCGATTCGACTGATCGAGATCGCCGATTCGCGGTTCCAGACGGAGCTTCTCGAACAAGCGAAACGTGCCGGCAAGGTGGCGAAGGCCTACCGCATTCCCGATGCGTGCCGGCGCAACCGGCCCGAGCGGCTCGAGGCGCTCCTGGCGCCCTATCGCGGGCGGGGCCTGTTCGAGCCGTTCCCCTTCGGCACGGAGCTGACGGCGGAAGAAGCCGTACTGGCCAAGGCGCTCGCCGCCCTGAAGGCGAAGATCGGGGGCAAAGCGCTCCCCCGACCTCGTGACCTCCGAAAGGCGGCCGCCATCCCGCGGAGCGCCCGCCCCTATCTCCAGCGGATGGGCCTCGAGGCGCCACGGACGATAAAGGAGAGAGCCCTGCAGCGAATCGTCGTGTATGCGCTGGCCGCGGAGAATGCGATCTGACTCCGGCGGCATGGCGGATGTCTTCGGGCGGCAACCGTACCGGCTGGAGCGCGCGGACGAATATCCGCCCGCACAGCCTGCGCTTCGCTGACGGACGGGTGCTCAGCCGCGCGACGTCCCGAAGAGGATAGAGAGCAGCGGGGCCAGGCGTGCATCGGCCCTGAGTTGCTGCGTCCAGTCGACCTTGATGTTCCCGCGCCCGTACTTGCCGACGATGCCGGCCAGCCAGATCCCCAGGGCCGCTTCCCCCTGGAACTCCTTCCACTCGAGTAGACGGGCGTCCTCACCCGTGGCCCACAGCATGGCCGAGATCCCTGACCCTGGGTCTTCCGCGCGCTTGACCATGAGCCGCAGGACCATCCATCCGCCTTCCCCGCCGGTAACCCCGGTCGGCGGGTGCCCATGAAGCGAATGTAGGCGGCTCGCCGTCACGGTCCATCGGGAAGACCCTGAAATCGGGTGGGGACAGGACCTGATTCACGGCGGCTGCGGTTCCGTAGCCGAGCGGGTCGCTGGCTTCGTGAGCGCCGATGCCGGCGTATGATGGAGCTGGACGCAGCCGTCCGCATCTGGCTCGAGCCAAGCCAGGCTCGATCCTGACGGACGTACCAACGAGGTCCTGACATGCCGGAAAAACCCATCGGTCCGCCGCCGACGCAGCCCAAGCGGCCGATCGCGCCGCCCCTGCCGAAGCCCGAGAAGAAGGGCGAGACCAGCCCACCGCCGGTCCCGAAGCCGTCCATCCCAGCGCCGGAGCGGCGAACGAAGTAGCCCGGGGCTCGCCTGTCGCGACTCGTCACGGGGACGAGCTCAGCGAATCGACGACGGCCAGGAGCGCGTCACTTCGGCGCGCAGGTCGCCGACGCCAGCGGGAAGCGCTGGCCGGTGCGCTCGTGCACGAGCACGCACCGTGAGCCGTTCTTCACCAGCTGGAACCGCTCCGGCCGGCCGCGATCGCGGCCGGTCATGGGGATTCCGTCGGGGCCACGGGGACGGGCGCGTTCGATCACGAGCGTGCTGGCGCGGGTCAGCGCGTCGTCGGCGATCGTGAGCGGAGCGCCATTGAGCGCCTCGCCCACCACCCGGAGAAGCTCGGCGCGGCCCTGCGCCGTGGGGTTCGTGATCACGGCGGGCACGTCGCCCCGCGCGGCCCCGGCCGGGCAGGCCGCGAAATAGAGCAATCCGACCACCGCGCGCACCGCGGTCACGGGCCGCGCTCGTCGATCACCGGCGAAGGATCCGGTTCTCCCGCCACGGCGACTTGTGGGCCACGCCGTCGGCCGCCGACCAGTCCCGAACGACGCCCGGGCGGGCGGACGCCGCCGCGGGACAGCTTTGATCGGCGCGATAACCCAGGGCGGCCGCCAGGCGGCCTTCGGCCGGGTCGCCCAGCGCGTGCGTGAAGTCGTCGCTGACCGAGCAGCCGGGGGCGACCACGCCGACGCTGCCCACGCTGTTCGCCGGGGAGAAGCCGTCCGGATAATCGCCGAAGCCCTTGGCGTTGACGCCCTGGAACTCGATCGAGAAATACGTCGTGCCGCAGTTGTCCGCCGGGTAGAAGCCGTAAGGCTTCCCGCAGGTGGTGGTGCCGATCTGGATCACCTGCACGCCGACGCCCCGCAGGCCGTTGACGATCGACTCGCTGGCGGAGCACGTGTTGGAGCTGGTGAGGACGATGACGCGCGACAGGTTCAGCGTGGGCAGGGCCTGACCCCGCGGCCCCGAGAACCCCTGCGAAGTGGCGTGGAAGGGCACGGGAGTCAACGCGGCGCCGGTGACGGGATCCATGGTGGGATACTTGTCGTTGAACACCGTCTTCTCGAACGCCTGGCCGGTGGTCGGACCCGGTCCCGCGACCATGTAGGCCACTTCGCTCGCAATGTCGAGGTAGCCGCCGCCGTTGTATCGCAGGTCGAGCACCAGATCGCTCACCCCGGCCGCGGAGAGCTGGCCGAAGGCGGAGACGAGGAGCTGCTCGGCGGTCGCGATGTGGTCGTTGAAGAGCATGTACCCGACCGTGCCGGTGCGCGTCCCGATCGTCTCGACGTCCTGCACCGGCGTCGACGTCACGTTGGCGGCGACCATCGTCACGGTGCGCGGCGCCGTCGCGCCGAGGTCGAGGATCGAGAACGTGTGCGTGCCGCCGGGCGCGGAGGGGAACAGGCCCGCGTTCAGCTTGTCGATGCTCGCGGAGTCGGTGGCATTGACCAGGTCCGCTCCGTCGACGGCCAGCACCTGCGCGCCGCGGGCCAGGTTGGCGGAGGGCGCGGTGGCGGGCGAGTTCGGCTCCGTGTAGGCGACCACCACCTGGCGCGGGGGCCGCGACGCGACGATCACCCACTGCGCGCCGTAACCCGCTTCGACGCCCGATTGCGACAGCGCCTCCCACTGGGCGGTCGGATAGGTGAAGTGGAACTTGTCCTTCGGGTTGCCGGAAGCGGTGGTGGCGGTCGTCTTCAGCAGGTTGAAGTAGTCCGCCGTCGAGTACGAGGCGGGATTCACGTCCGGCACTTCGCGGTACCAGAGATAGAGCTCGTGGGTCCACGAGCGCAGCCAGTTGTTCTCGGCGAGGGTCGAGCCCGGCCGGTCGGGGTAGGCCTTGCCGGTGGCGGGGTCGGTGCCGGTGCGGGGAGTAGCGCACTGCGCGGCGAAGGTCGACGACGCCTCGAACACTCCGGCCGTCCACGAGGTCGGTCCGGCGGGATTGCCGCCGCTACCGCTGCTGCCGCAGCCCCAGGCGCCGGCCAGCGTCACCGCGACGAGCCAGGGGCGCCGGGGACTTACGAGAGCGATGGACACCAGGGCAATGATAGCAGGCCTCCCTGCGGGCTTCCCGCGACGGCCGTGCACGCGTTCCGTCTGGCCGCTCAGGGCGCTCCAGAAACTCTTCGTCTCCACTTCGCCACGGCCAGGGGTCCCGAAGGTTGATCGGAAAACGTATATGGACACCGGTCGCAATTTTCTTTATTTTTTTTGTGGCTTGACGACGCACTGGGCAGGGTATCATCCCCGCTTCGGGCCCATGGGTCTCCTCCCGGGCCCGCTCCTGGAGACAGCGCAGGCGTGGCAGGCCAATCCCGTGTCCCCCTTCCGAGCCCTGGCGATGGCGCGGCCGAGGTCCTGAGGTCCGCCACCCTGGACCTCACCCGGACCCTGGAGCTGGACGCGATCTTCGCCTCGCTGCTCGAGCACCTCTCCCGCCTCGTCCCCTCCGACACCGCCAACGTGATGCTCCTAGAGGACGGCTCCCGGCTGACCGTTCGGGCCATGCGCGGCTACGAGCAATGGGGCGATCCTGCCCTGACGCGGGGCACGAGCTACGAGGTCGCCAGCCACCCCATCTTCGGCGCCCTCGTGGCCACCCGGGGCAGCATCCTCATCCCGGACACCGAGCTCCACCCGGGCTGGCAGCGGCATGCCGGGGCCGAGCACGTCCGCAACTGGATGGGGGTGCCGCTGCTGGCCGCCGACCGGGTGATCGGGCTCTACGCCGTCGACAAGGCGGTGCCCGGCTTCTTCACCTCCGAGCACCTGCGCTTCACCGAGGCCCTCGCCCCCCACGCCGCGCTGGCCATCCGCAACGCCCAGCTCTACGAGCAGATCCAGCGCAGCGAGGAGCGCTTCCGGGCCCTCGTCGACAACAGCAACGAGGTCGTGTCGCTGCTCGACCGGGAGGGGGTGACCCTCTACTCCAGCCAGGCCTCGGCCGCCATCCTGGGCGACCCGCTGGAGGACATCGTGGGCCGGACACCGTTCGAGCGCGTGCACCCCGAGGACCGGGCCGAGGTGCAGGCACTCTTCCAGGCCTGCCTGCGCAGCCCCGGCTTCCCCCTCGTGTCCGAATTCCGCATGCGCCACCGCAGCGGGGCGTGGCACACGGTCGAGGCGGTGCTCGTCAACCGGCTCGACGATCCCAGCGTGGCCGCCGCCGTCCTCAACTACCGGGACGTGACCGAGCGCAAGCGGGCCCAGCAGAAGATCGAGGACCTCAACCGCGACCTGCAGCGGCAGGTGGACGAGTTCCAGACGCTGCTCGAGGTGATCCCCATCGGCATCGGCATCGCCCGCGATCCCGCCTGCCGGCGCATCGAGGGCAACCCCTACCTGGCCCGGCTGATGGGCCGCTCGCCCGGCCAGAACATCTCCTTCAGCGCACCGGTCGAGGAGGGGCAGCCCGAGGTCCGCCTCTTCCACGACGGCCGGCCCCTGCTCCCCGGAGAGCTGCCCATGCAGCGGGCGGCGGCGGAGAGCGCCGAGGTCGTGGACATGGAGATGGAGGTCGTGCGCGACGGGCGCCCGGTGGCGACGATCCTGGGCTACGGGGCGCCGCTGTTCGACGAGACGGGCCGGCCGCGGGGGGCCATCGGCGCCTCGCTCGACATCACGGAGCGCAAGCGGGCCGAGGAGCAGATCAAGAGCCTGGCCTACCACGACGCGCTCACCGGCCTGCCCAACCGGCGGCTCTTCCAGGACCGCCTCTCGGTGGCGGTGGCCCAGGCCCACCGCAACGCGCAACCGCTGGCCGTGCTCTTCCTCGACCTCGACCGCTTCAAGCCCGTCAACGACTCCCTCGGCCACTCCGCCGGAGACCGGCTGATCCAGGACGTGGCCGAGCGGCTGCGCACGTGCCTGCGCGAGGGCGACACCGTGGCCCGGCTGGGGGGGGACGAGTTCACGCTGCTGCTGCCCGGCGTGTCGCAGGTGGTGGACGCGGCCCGGGTGGCGGAGAAGGTCCTCGACACCCTGCGGCAGCCGTTCCACATCGAAGGCCGGGAGCTGTTCGTGACCGCGAGCATCGGCATCAGCCTGTATCCCGACGACGGGCGGGACGCCGACGCGCTGGTGAGGAACGCCGACGCCGCGATGTACCGGGCCAAGGAGCAGGGGCGCGACAACTACCAGCTCTATGCCCCCGCCCTCAACGCGACCGCTCTCGAGCGCCTGGCCCTGGAGAGCAGCCTCCGCCAGGCCCTCGCGCACGACGAGCTCATCGTGCACTACCAGCCGGTGTTCGACCTGGCCTCGGGCCGGTTGGAAGCCATGGAGGCGCTGCTGCGCTGGCGCCATCCCGAGCTGGGGCTCGTCCCCCCGACCGAGTTCATCCCCCTGGCCGAGCTGACCGGGCTCATCATCGCCTTCGGGCCCTGGGTCCTGCGCACCGCGTGCGCCCAGACGCGGGCATGGCAGGAGGCGGGACACGCCGAGGTGGGGGTGGCGGTCAACATCTCCGCCCGCCAGTTCCAGCATCCCGACCTCGTCGCGCAGGTCAAGCGGGCCCTCGACGAGACGAAGCTGGAGCCCCGCTTCCTGGAGCTGGAGATCACCGAGACCAGCGCGATGCACGGGGTGCAGATGGCCATCCACACCCTGCGGGAGCTGAAGGCGCTCGGGGTGCGGATCGCCATCGACGACTTCGGCACCGGCTACTCCTCGCTCAGCTACCTGCGGCGGTTCCCGATCGACACGCTGAAGATCGACCGCATCTTCATCTCGGAGATCACCCACGACCCCGACGACGCCGCCATCGCCACCGCCGTCATCGCCCTCGCCCACACGCTCAAGCTGCGGGTGGTGGCCGAAGGCGTGGAGACCGCGGAGCAGCTCGCCTTCCTCACCGCGCGCGGCTGCCAGCACGCGCAGGGCTTCCTCTTCGGGGCCCCGCGGCCGGCCGAGGAGTGCGCGAGCCTTCTCGAGGCCCCGGTCGCCGTCCGGACCGCCCGCGCCTAGGACCACGCCCCGTCCCGATCTGCTGTCACTCGCCGGCCGCGCCGCCCTGGTGACCGGGGCCGCGCGCGGCATCGGCGCCGCCACGGCACGGGCGCTGGCCGCGGCCGGCGCCCGGGTGGCGATCGTCGACCTCGACGCAGCGGGCGCGGAGCGCACGGCCGAGCAGGTCGGCGCGGCCGGCGGCGAGGCGCTGGCCATCGCCGGGGACGTCACCGATCCGGCATCGGTCCTCAAGGCGGTGGACGCGACCGTGGCCGCCTGGGGCCGGCTCGACATACTCGTCAACAACGCCGGCGTCCTGCGCGACGCCACGCTGGGCCGGGTCACCGACGAGGACTGGGACCTGACCCTGGGCGTGAACCTGCGGGGCGCGATGCTGTGCGCGCGGGCGGCCCTGCCCCACATGCTCGCCGCCGGCCGGGGCCGCATCCTCTCCGCGACGTCGCTCGTGGCCCGCACCGGCAACTACGGCCAGACCGCCTACGCCGCGAGCAAGGCGGGCGTCATCGGCCTGACGCGGGCGTGGGCCCGCGAGCTGGGGCCGAAGGGGATCACCGCCAACGCCGTCGCGCCGGGGTTCATCGAGACCGAGATGGTGCGCGCGGTCCCGCCGAAGGTCATGGAGCAGGTGGTGGCGCGAACGCCCGCCGGGCGGATGGGGCGGCCGGAGGAAGTCGCGCACGTCTACCTGTTCCTCGCCTCGGACCTCGCCCGATTCGTCAACGGAGCGGTGGTGGGAGTGGACGGGGGACTGCTGCTTTGAGGACGGCCGCCCGCGCGCTCTTCCCGACCTGGGCCCTCGCCGTCTTCGCCGCCGCCCTCGCCGCCCGGCTCGCGTTCTGCCTGCTCGCCGACCAGCCACTCCTCTACACGCACCAGTACCACTACTTCACGAACGGCCTGCGCATCTTCGAGCATCCGCATCCCTTGAGCTACCTGCTGCGCAGCGACGAGTGGCGGACGTGGGCGCAGAACTGGACGATCGCGCCGCTCTACTATCCCTTCGAGGCGCTCGTCTTCTTCCTCTTCGGAGCCCACCTCGGAGCGCTCCGGCTCGTCCAGTGCGTGCTCGGCGCGGTCGCCGCGGTGGCGGTCGGAGCGATGGGGCGCGAGGCGGCTGGACCGCGCGGTTGGCTGGCCGGCCTCGGCTACGCCTTCTATGCCTATTCGATCGAGCTGCCCTGCTGGACGCTCACCGAGAACCTGCACAACGCGCTGCTGGCCGTGGCGGCCGCCCTCCTCCTGCGGTCGGTGACGCGGCGCAGCCTCCGCCTCACCGTCGCCGGCGGCGCCGTGCTCGGGGTGTCGGCCCTCGCCCGTTCCGTCTCGTCGGCCTTCCTGCCCCTGGCCGCTCTCTGGCGCTGGCGGTACGGCCTGGAGCCGCGCCGGGTGCGGGCGGGCGCGGCGCTGCTCCTGGCCGGGCTCGTCCCCATCCTGCCGTGGACCGCACGCAATGCGATCGTCATGGGCGACTTCGTGCCCATCGAGACGACCGCCTACGAGAACATGTGGTACGCGAACCACTTCACCGATCCCCAGCGGTTCCAGAGGCAGATGCAGGTGATCGACGAGCAGCCGACCGCGGCCGCCAAACGCGCGACCGCGATGTACTTCGCGCTGCGGGGCATCCGCCGGTCGCCCGGCGCTTTCGTGGAGAAGGTACGGTCGAACTTCTGGCACTTCTTCCGCCCGGAAGGTCTGCACAACCTGCTCACGGTCGAGCGGGCTTTCGAGCCGTGGCGGCACGCTCTGTACGTCGTGCTGGAAGACGGGCTGATCGGCCTCGCCCTTCCCTTCTTCGTCGCCTACCTCGCCGGAGGGCGGCGCGGCGCAGCCTGGGCGTTCATCACGCTCTGGAGCGCGTACTACCTGTTCTTCGAGGTCGTCGTCTTCCTCAACGAGGTGCCCCGCCACCGAGCGGGCTTCATTCCTTTCTTCCTCGCCGGCGCCGCCGGTGGCGCGGTCTCGCTCGCCAACGCGCCGGAACGGCGATGGCCGGCCTGGCTGGGACTCGCGCTCGGGAGCGCCTTCTCCCTCTCCCTCGTCCTTCCCTACGTGGGACCGGCGTGGCGCGCGCTGGCCGCCGAGCGCGGTCTCCGCGCCGCCCGCGCCGCCATCGCGCGGGGCGATCTGGCCGAGGCCGACCGGCTGGGCGCGGCCGCGGCCCTGCGCAACCCGCGCTCGGCCCGGCCCTGGTTCGCCCTGGCCCGTGCCCTCTACCGCGCCGGCCATCCCGCCGAGGCGCTTTCCGCCTACGACCGTGGCGCCGCGCTCACCGACGTCTTCAACAGCGGCGCCGCCGTGGCGCGGCCGCGCCTGCTCCGGGAGCTCGGACGGGACGCCGAGGCCGCCGAGGCGGCGCGCAAGCTCGATCTGGACTCGTGGTCGGTCGATCCCTGGATGGTCGAGCAATCGGCCTGGCGCGAGCTGCCCCCGCCGCGGGGAGACGACGTTCGCCTGGGCGACGGCGACTACGGGTACGTCCGCGGCTTCTACCATCCCCGCGGCGGCGATCCGGGCCTCCTGCTCGGCCGGCTGGAGTGGAATCACTACGACGAACCGGGACGTCCTCAGCCGCCACCCGGCCCGCATCGCTGGACGCGGGGACGCGCGTGGATCCGCATCGTTCCCTCGGACCCGGCGGCCTCCCATCAGGTGACCCTGCTCATGGGCTCGCCGTTTCCTTCGCTTCGGCCGTCGCCCGAGGTCGAGGTCCGCCTCAACGGAGGGCCGCCGCATCGCTTCACGCTGTCTCCCGACCTCCGGCCTTACACGCTGCAGGTGGAGACGCCGCCCGGACGGGCGCTCCTCGTCGAGATCCGCTCGCCCACGTGGTGCCGCGCCGGCGAGCCGGCCGACCAGGGCGTCCGCGTCGACCGGCTCTCGCTCTCGCCCGCGCCCTGATCCGCGCTGCTACGGGCCGCGATCTTGCGCCGCCGCAGGCCGCTGAGGTATAAAGGAAGTTCTGCCATTGGCCCGCTAGCTCAATTGGTAGAGCAAGAGACTCTTAATCTCTGGGTTCATGGTTCGAGTCCATGGCGGGTCACCAGCCTTCTTCCTTAACTCCAGCCACTTAGCCGATCCGCCGTCAGTGCATCCCGCCAGGCGGCCTCGGTACGGCACCTACGGTTGACGATTTGGGGTCGAGGCGCATCGGTCTCGAGCCCGACCGAGCGTCGGCTAAAATGCGACGTCTCACCACTGGCCTCCTTCCTCGAAGCTGTTTTGAGCAACAAAGAAGTTCGAACCATCCCCAGCCGAGGCTCGTAGCCAGTTGTGTATGAAGCGGGTCCAGCCAATCCCGCTCGCCCTGCTCTGCGTTTTGGTTGTCTGGCGAGCGCCCTCAGTAAAGGCGGAAACGGCCCCTGTCCTTCCGCCACCAACCGGATCACATGCAGTTGGCCGGGTTACTTACGACTGGACCGACTCAGCCCGCGGGGACGTTCTCGCACCAAACCCTGCCGCAGCGCGTGAGTTGGTCGTTGACGTGTGGTATCCGGCCGAGGCGGCACCGGGTCAGGCCTCCGCTGAATATCTACCTGACTTCGCTGCCTTACGCCACGTTGTGGGCGAGGCAGGGCTCCGAGCGGAGTTCGGGCTCGCATACGAGGCGCTGGCAAACGGCCGCCTCCGGACGCACGCGGTCGAGAACGCCGCCTTCGCCCGGCATCTGGCTCGCTGCCCCGTGCTCATCTTCTCCCATGGATTCGGGGTTCTCAGTCGAACCTATACCGGTCAGCTCGAGGACCTGGCCAGCCACGGGTACGTGGTCGCGGCCATCGCTCACACATACGAAACGATGGCGACAGTGTTTCCGGACGGCCGCGCGGTCCCGTTCGCCTCCGAGCCGTGGGAGGCTTCAAGGACCACCGAGGAGTCCTCGATGGCCTACCAGGACGACCGAATGAAGTCTTGGGCGGGCGACATCCGCTTCGTCATCGACGAGCTCCAACGCGAGGACCGTCGGGGGCCTCGCCGAGCGCCGTTCGCCGGGCATCTCGACTTCCGAAGAGTCGGCGCATTCGGGCACTCCGCGGGCGGGCGAGCGGCAGCGCTCGCCTGTCGGAACGAGTCGCGGGTAAGAGCCTGCCTCAACCAGGATGGGCTCGCCAGATTCTCGCCGTTCGATCGAGGATCGATCCGCGGACTCGAGCAGCCTTTCCTCTTGCTCGTTGCTCAACCACCGCCAACGCCGCCGACCGACGAAGAGCTCGCGCGAATGGGTCTCACACGTTCGGCCGCGGAGGCGCTGATCCATCAGCTTCACGCGGGACAGGACGCCGCGATGGAGAGCACCGGCCGCGGAAGCTACCGCGTCACTCTGGCCATGCCCGGAATGTACCATTCGAGCTTCACCGATCGACCGCTACTGCAGGCAGTAGACGATCCCGGCAAGAGACAGGAAGCCGTTCGGAACCTGGGGACGATCAGGGCCTATACCCTCGCGTTCTTCGAGAAGAGCCTCCGCGGCGCCCGAACCACGGTGCTCGACCGGATGCACACGGACGAGACCGTCAAGGTGGAAGCGTTTCCTAGAGGCGGGCGGACTCCGCGATAGCGTCGGCTGCCTGGGACAGCAGC
>Ga0066710_100005522_pt1 | contig 11548 bp, 6 predicted proteins | sample GraSoiAngelo_159_FD_79666 | JGI IMG/M metagenome (GOLD analysis project Ga0066710, IMG submission 79666) | Grasslands soil microbial communities from the Angelo Coastal Reserve, California, USA - 14_1009_16_40cm | ecosystem: Environmental > Terrestrial > Soil > Grasslands | place: USA... | reverse complement strand
TTTCAACCCGAAGGCGGACTGCCGTCAGTGCAGTTGCTCGGACTGCTCGAAGGCGCGGGGCTCGAATTCGATGCACTGTGGGTCGCCGGCCTGTCCGCCGATCGCTGGCCGCGTGCACCGAATCCGAACCCTTTATTGCCTCTTCATTGGCAGCGGCAGCACAACGTTCCTCGGGCGACGGCCCAAGGCGAGCTGGAGTATGCACAGTCCTTGACAGACTGGTTCGCGGCAGCGGCGCCAGTCGTTGTTTTCAGTTCTCCAGCCAGTTCCGATGATCATCGGCTATTGCCCTCCTCGCTATTGCTTCGCTACCCCGAGGCTGCACCTGCTACGGGTGCGGTGCCATGGATTGAGTCCATTGCGCGTGCTGCACGCCTCGAAACGATTGTCGACGACCGGGCTCCGGCGATAGAAGCCGGGAGTCGAGCGCCTGGAGGCGCAGGAATTATCGCCATGCAGAGCGATTGCCCGTTCCGAGCCGTGGCCCGTTATCGCCTTGGAGTCGATAGCTGGCCGTTTGCGCCGGCGGGGTTATTGCCGGAGGAACGTGGCGCGCTTGCCCACGGCTCACTCGCGGCATTCTGGAACGGTGTGCATGATCAGGCGACGCTGTCGGGGCTCGATCGCGACGAGCTCCTGAGGCGCATACGCGCTGCGGTCAACGGGGCGCTTTCGCAAATCGGGACGGCGCGTCGCGAAAGCGTTCCTCCAGTCGTGCGCCGCGCCGAAGCGGGCCGCCTGGAGGGTGTGCTGAATGCGTGGATCGCGCTCGAGCTCGAACGGCCGGCGTTTGTGGTCGGCGCCGTCGAGTCGATCACTCGCCTTTCACTCGGCCCACTGACCTTCGCCTTGCGGCTCGATCGCATCGATCAGCTCGAGGATGGCGGCATCGTGATCATCGACTACAAGACCGGGCAGGTCGTCCCCCCGAGACAATGGTTCGACGAGCGCCCGCAAGCGCCACAATTGGGAATGTACGGGCTTGCCCAGCGGGCCGCGTTCCCCGAGCTTCCCGTGCGTGCGCTCGCATACGGCCGGCTAAAGTCCGATGCCATCGGGCCGATCGGCATCGCTACCGAGGCGCATGTCTGGCCGCGTCTCACCGAGCTTCAGGAGCTGCGGAAATTCGCCGACTGGGCTGCGCTGGAAGAATGGTGGCGGTCGCATCTCGACTCTCTTGCCGACGAGATCGCCGCCGGTTGCGCCACGGTAACGCCGCGTCGCTACCCTTCACCTTGCCGCTCCTGCCGTTTGCACGCATTGTGCAGGATCGAATCGGTGCGCATGGAGGAGAGCGACAATGGCGATGCGTGATCCGTTGCAGGCGCAGGATGCCGCGGCGCGGGAAGCCGCGCTCGATGGATCGCGGTCGTTCATCGTGCAAGCTCCGGCCGGCTCCGGCAAGACCGGGCTTCTGATCCAGCGTTACCTCGCCCTGCTCGCAGGCGTCGATCGCCCCGAAGCAATCCTCGCGATGACCTTCACGCGCAAAGCCGCATGAGAGATGAGCGAGCGCGTCGTCGGAGCCTTACGGGCTGCGCAGCGCGACGGCGTGCCTCTCAATCCGCACGAGGCGTCGATCTGGCGACTGGCGCGAGCTGCTCTGCAGCGTGACCGCGAGCGCGGATGGAACCTCGTCGTGCATCCAGCACGTCTGCGCATACAGACCATCGATGCGCTGTGTACAGCTCTGATGCGTCAGGCACCCATCACCGCGAAGCTGGGTGCTGTACCGCTGATAGTCGAGCATGCCGAGGATCTTTATGCCACGGCTGCGCGCGAGGAGCTTTTTGCTGCCCGAGCGGATGACCCGGCGTGGTCACGCCTCCTCGAGCATCTCGACAACGACGCCGAGCGCGTCGTCGGTCAGCTTGCCACTATGCTGAGTAGACGTGATCAATGGTTGCGCCACCTTGTTATCGGAGACACAGGCCGAATACGGTCTGCGCTCGAGGCGGTGCTTGCCAAGGAAATTGAAGCGCAGCTTGAAATCGTGTGCTCGCTCTTTCCTGACAACGTCGTGGACCGGCTCGCGAAACTCGCGCGCTACGCCGCCACCAACCTCGACGGAGAATGTGCGCAAGTCCTTGCACGCTGTGGCAAAAAAAATGGACTTCTGCCGGTCACTGCCGACGAGCTCGGTTCGTGGCACGTGGTGGCCAATTGGCTGCTGACCCGTCAAGGCCATTTCCGCAAGCAAGTCGATGCCGAGCAAGGCTTTCCTCCAAGGGGCGACGTCTTCGATCTCGAAGGCCCCGAAAGGGGGAAGAACAAACAGGCAATGCAGAACTTGCTGAAGGAAGAGCTGGCCGCCGTGCCAGGGCTTTGCGCCGCACTCGAGGCTGTGCGCTGCCTGCCTTCCCCCCGGTACGATGAGGCCGCATGGGATTTTCTTTGGGCGTTGCTACAACTCTTGCCGCGTACAGTTGCGCGACTTCGAGCGGTCTTCGCCCGTGAACGCCAGATCGACTTCGCGGAAGCGACGCTGGTGGCGCTGGAGGCGCTGGGCCGCGCAGACGCCCCCAGCGATCTGCTTCTTTCGCTCGATTTGCGCGTCGAGCATCTGCTGGTCGACGAATTTCAGGACACATCATTTGCCCAGTGCGAGCTCATAGAGCGCGTCACGGCCGGATGGACACAAGGCGACGGGCGCAGCTTGTTCGTGGTCGGCGATCCGATGCAGTCGATCTACCGATTTCGCGAGGCGGAGGTGAGGCTCTTCATCGAAGCGCAGCGGGAGCATCGCATCGGCGGGGTCGGTGTCGAGCCTTTGACCCTGAGTCGTAATTTTCGGTCGCAACGCGGCCTCGTCGAGTGGGTCAATCGCGTTTTCCCGCAGGTACTGCCGCCTCGCGACGATCCGGTTCGCAGCGCGGTATCGTTCAGGCCATCCACGCTCACGGGCGGCGCAAGTGAAGGCCTCGCAGTTACGGTAGACCTGTGCCTTCATTCCAACGACGAGACCCGGCTGGTGGTCGATCACGTTCGTTCGGCCCTGAAAGCGGTCGACGGGGCGATCGCGATCCTGGTACGCAAGCGTGCCGACCTCAATGAGATCCTTCCTGCGCTGCGCGACGAACGCATCCCGTACGCAGCGGTCGATATCGACTTGCTTTCGCAACGTCAAGCCATTCTCGATCTGGCTTCTCTCACGCATGCGCTCATACAACCCGACGATCGGCTGGCGTGGCTATCGGCGTTACGCGCACCCTGGTGCGGCCTGACTCTGCCGGACCTGCTGCTTGTTTCAAAAGCCGCCGAGCCGTTCCCGGATATTGTTTCCCGGGCAGCCAAGCTTTCGGCGCTCTCATCGGATGGCCAATCGCGGTTGAGTCGATTCAGCGACGCCATAGGTCCGGTGCTGGCGCAGCGCGGAAGGGTGCCGTTAATAACCATGGTGCGCGGCGCATGGATCGCACTGGGAGGGCCCGCCTGCACGAGTGAAGCGATCGACCTCGACGCCGCCGATCGTTTCTTCACATTGCTTGGCCGGCATGCACGAGGCAGCGACCTTCCCGACTGGGAAACATTCACGCGATCTCTCGACGTCCTCTATGCCGCGCCTGAAGCGACCGGGACCGCGCGCGTTCAGATCATGACCTTGCACAAGGCCAAGGGACTTGAGTTCGACGTTGTCATCATGCCGGGATTGACGCGCCAGTCCAAAGAGCGTGATGAGGATCTTCTGCTCTGGCGCGAACGACCAGCAGGGCTCCTGATCGCGCCGGTTCGAGCGCGCTCCCCGGGAACAAGCGAAGACAGGATTTACCGCTATCTCTGCCGCCTGGCGGACGACGAGACGCGAGCCGAGCTGGGACGCTTGATTTACGTCGGCTGCACGCGCGCAAAACAGCGCTTGCATTTGACCGCGGTCTGCGCTGTGGACGCAACGTTCGGCGATCGATGGGCCAAGCCCCGAGGGAAGACTGCGCTTGGGGCGCTGTGGCCCGCTATGGAAAGCGAGATCGTTACTCCACCCCAGAAGGTGCCGCCGCCGCTGGCTCTCGCGGCGAAAGGGACCGCGACTCTGTCGCGGCTTCCACTGAGCTGGCGTCTGCCGGATTCGCCCGAGCCATTGCCTGGTGTGATCGCGAACGAGCCTCGCACCGACTCGATGCCGATCGTATTCGACTGGGCGCGCGAGACGGCGCGGCAGGTCGGCATCGTGGCTCACGGTCTGCTCCTGCGCATCGCCAACGACGGGCTGGCCGCGTGGGACGAGCGCCGTGTCGGCGAGCAGGAGATGCGCATCGAGCGCGAGTTCGCGCTCCGGGGCTGCACCGCTTCGGAAGCGCGCGCCGCGACGGCGCAGGTCATTGGTGCAATCGTCAGGACCATCGGAGACCCGCGCGGGCGATGGCTGTTCGACCCGCGACACTCGGAGGCACGCAGCGAATGTGCGCTCACCGGCATGTGCGGTGACGTCCTGACTCATGTGATTGTCGATCGGACTTTCGTGGATTCGCACGGTGTGCGCTGGATTGTTGATTTCAAGCTTTCGCGTCACGAAGGGGCCGACGTTGAGGCTTTTCTGGATAGCGAAAAGGAGCGCTATCGCGATCAGCTCGAGAACTACGGGAGAGTCGTGCAGGGCATGGAAGAGAGTCCGCTCCGTCTCGCTCTGTATTTCCCTCTGCTATCGGGCTGGCGCGAATGGAAAGCTCGTTCATGACGGCGCCACGTTCTTAGACGCGATGAGCGCTGGACCGGAAGCGGGTCGACGCGTTAAAATTCAAGTTTTTCAAGCGCTTCCGCAATCCGCGCTTCAGACGTGCAGGTATTCCGCGCCTTCCCCCACACTGCGAACGATCACGTTGCGCTGACCATCGGCAACTTCGACGGCGTCCACCTGGGGCACCAAGCCATGCTCACGCGTCTCACTGAGGCGGCGGAGGATCTTGCCCTGCCGGCGGCGGTTCTCACTTTTGATCCGCATCCACGTGAATTCTTCGCGCACGACGCTGCGCCGCCGAGGCTTTCCTCGCTTCGCAGAAAGCTCGAACAATTTCGCGCCCATGGCGTCGCTCGAGTCTTCATCGCCCGCTTCAACGCGGCGCTGGCGTCGTTATCGGCTGACGAGTTCATCGAGCGCGTTCTGGTGCAAAAGCTCGGCGTGCGCTGGGTTCTGGTGGGCGACGATTTCAGGTTCGGCCGAGGTCGCAGCGGTGATATCGCGACGCTGCGTGCTGCAGCGAAGGAGTTCAGTGTCGAAGCGATGCGTATGGTCAGCGTCGCTGGAGAACGTGTGTCGAGCACTGCCATTCGAAATGCCCTTGCTGCGGGAGAGCTCGAGCATGCAGCCCGCCTTCTCGGTCGACCTTATGCGATCGCTGGTCGCGTCGCGCACGGCGATAAGCGAGGTGAGAGGCTCGGTTTCCCGACGGCCAATATTGCGCTTCGCCACAAGCCGGCGCTCACCGGTATTTTCGCGGTTCGCGTGCAAGGCTTGGATGCTTCGCTGCGCGCCGGTGTTGCGAGCCTGGGCGTGCGGCCGACGGTGAAGACCGATGGCAAGCCGGTGCTCGAAGTATTTGTCTTCGATTTCAACGAAGCGATCTACGGCCGTCGCGTGACGGTCGAATTCCTGCACAAGCTGCGCGATGAAGAGCGCTACCCGGATCTCGACACCTTGGCGCGGCAGATCCACGCCGACGTCGCTCATGCACGCGAATACTTCGCGGCTCATCAGTAGCCATGCCCGACGATCCCAAAGTCGATTACAAGACGACGCTCAATCTTCCGGATACGCCGTTTCCCATGCGCGGCGATCTCGCGCGACGTGAGCCGGTCTGGGTAGAGGAATGGAAGCGGCGCAGGGTGTACGAGGCTATCCGAGCAGCGAGCCTCGGGCGACCGAAGTTCGTGCTGCACGATGGACCGCCGTACGCCAACAACGATATTCACATCGGCCAGGCGCTGAACAAGGTCCTCAAGGACATCGTCGTCAAGAGCCGGCAGCTTGCCGGATTCGATGCGCCGTATGTGCCTGGATGGGACTGTCACGGCATGCCTATCGAGGTGCAGATCGAAAAGACCCACGGCAAGAACCTTTCGACCGCGGACACCCAGCGCTTGTGCCGTGCTTACGCCGCGGAGCAGATCGCGCGTCAGAAGTCGGACTTTCAGCGGCTGGGCGTGCTCGGCGACTGGGAACACCCGTACACGACCATGGCGTACGCCAACGAAGCGAACGAAATCCGCACGCTGGGCAAGCTGCTCGAAAAGGGCTATCTGTATCGCGGACTCAAGCCAGTCAACTGGTGCTTCGACTGCCACAGTGCGCTGGCAGAAGCTGAGGTCGAGTACGAGGAACGCCAGGACATCGCCATCGATGCAGGCTTTCCGTTGGAGGATGGAGAACGTCCCAAGCTCGCGCGTGCGTTCGGCTTGGCGACGTTACCGCAAGCCTTAGTCCAGGCTGTCGTATGGACGACCACGCCGTGGACCATCCCTTCGAACCAGGCGCTCAATGTCCATCCCGAGTTTAGCTACGCCCTGGTGCAGACCCCGCGCGGACTGCTCGTGCTTGCACAGGACCTGGTGCCGAGCTGCCTCGCCCGCTTCAAGCTCGATGGCAGCATCATCGCGACGGCCCAAGGCACTGCGCTCGATTTGATTCGCTTCCGTCATCCATTCTATGACCGTGCCGCGCCCGTCTATCTCGGCGACTTTGTAACGTTAGGGCAGGGGACTGGCGTCGTACATAGTTCGCCCGCGTACGGCGTTGACGACTTCGAGTCCTGCCGCAGTTACGGAATGGACGACGACGACATTCTTAATCCGGTGCAGGGCGACGGACGCTTCGCGCCGAGCCTGCCCTTATTCGGCGGGATGAAGATCTGGGACGCCAACCCGAAGATCGTCGACAAGCTGCGAGAAGTCGGTGCCCTGCTGCACGCGGAGAAGTTCACCCACAGCTACATGCATTGCTGGAGGCATCGCACGCCGATCATCTACCGGGCGACCACGCAATGGTTTGCCGGCATGGATCGGGTCGCTGGCTACAAGGGACGCAAACCGGCCGAGCCATTGCGCACGACCGCGCTGCGCGGAGTGGAAGCGACGCAGTTCTTTCCGGCGTGGGGCAAGTCGCGTCTTTACGGCATGATTGCCAACCGCCCCGACTGGACTCTGTCGCGGCAGCGCCAGTGGGGTGTGCCGCTGCCTTTCTTCGTCGACAAGGAAACGGAAGCGCTGCATCCGGACACGGCGGCTCTGCTCGAGCGGGCCGCGGCAAAGGTTGTGCACGGCGGCATCGCAGCTTGGTACGAGTCAAACCACGGGGATTTTGGCGTCGATGCCACAAAGTACCGCAATTTAACCGATACGCTTGATGTCTGGTTCGACTCCGGGTCGACGCATGAGACCGTTTTGCGCCGTGATCCGGCGCTCGGCTTCCCGGCGGATCTGTACCTCGAGGGCTCCGATCAGCATCGCGGCTGGTTCCACTCGTCTCTGCTCACATCTTGCATGCTCAACGGCTCGCCGCCGTACAAGGGGTTGCTCACCCACGGCTTTGTCGTCGACGGCGAAGGCAAGAAGATGTCGAAATCAAAGGGCAACGTGGTTGCGCCGCAAAAAGTGTGGGGCACACTGGGCGCCGAGATTCTTCGCCTGTGGGTCGCCGCCACCGATTATTCCGGCGATCTGTCGATCTCGGAGGAAATTCTCAAGCGGGTGGTCGAGAGCTACCGCCGGATTCGAAACACGCTCCGCTTCCTGCTCGCCAACACCGCCGATTTTGACGCCGCCCGTGATGCCGTGCCAGTCCCGGAGATGTTCGAAATCGATCGCTATTCACTTGCACAGGCGGGCGTCCTCATGTCGTCGATCGAGGGCGACTACACGCGCTACGAATTCCATCTCGTCGTGCAACGGCTGCAGACATACTGCTCCGAGGAGCTCGGCGGTTTTTATCTCGACGTGCTCAAGGACCGGCTGTACACGGCGGCGAGGGATAGCCATGCGCGGCGCTCCGCGCAAACCGCGCTTGCCGCGATTCGTGACGCGCTGCTCAAACTGATGGCGCCGGTGCTCTCGTTCACCGCCGAGGAGGCGTGGAATATTCTGCATCCGGAAGATGCGACGATATTCATGGGTGTGTGGCGAGATTCTCTGCCGGACGTGCCGAATGCGGGAGCGATCCTGCAGAAGTGGTCGAGGGTCCTTAGCGTGCGCTCAGCGGTGCTGAAGGAGCTGGAAACGCTGCGCCAGAACGGCAAGATCGGCTCCTCACTCGAGGCGGAAGTCACTATTGCTGCCCCTGACGAGGATTATGAGGCGCTCGCCTCGTTGGGCGACGATCTTCGGTTTGTACTGATCACCTCCGCGGCGCGCATCGAACGCGCCGATGTGCTCGCCGTCGCGGTCAACCCGAGTCCCTATACAAAATGCGAGCGCTGTTGGCACTGGCGCGATGATGTCGGGGATGATGCGCGACATCCCACGATCTGCGGCCGCTGTGTCGCGAACCTTTTCGCGTCTGGCGAGCAGCGAGCTTACGCATGAGCACCGCGTCTACCCAGCCGACCGTCGCACGCGGGTGGTGGCCGTGGCTCGTGGTTTCGGCGGCGGTGGTGGTTGCCGATCAATTGAGCAAGACTGCGGTGCTCTCATCGATGCACCCGGGCATGGAACGGCGGCTCACCTCTTTTTTCAGCATCATCCTGACCTTCAATGCCGGTGCTGCGTTCAGCTTCCTGGGGAATGCTGCGGGCTGGCAGCGCTATATGTTCAGCGCTTTTGCCCTTGCGGCGGCCGTTCTGATTGTATGGCTGCTTCGACGCGGCGGAAGCCGCATGTATTGCTGGGGTCTCAGCCTGATTCTCGGCGGCGCGCTAGGCAACCTTTGGGACCGGGCAACCATCGGCAAGGTCGTCGACTTCCTTTTCTTTCATGACTTCCTGCCGATGCGCAGCGCCGCCATTGCCTGGCTGGATCCTTTCCCTGCGTTCAACGTCGCCGATAGCGCAATTACCGTCGGCGCAGGGCTGCTGATCGTGGAGAGCCTGTGGCAGCGGCGACATCCTTCGCAAGTGAGGACGGATTGATGGACCTCTTGCTCGCCAATCCTCGTGGTTTTTGCGCAGGCGTCGATCGCGCGATCGCGATCGTCGAGCAGGCACTGGCGCAATTCGGCGCGCCGATCTATGTGCGCCACGAAATCGTGCACAACCGGTCCGTTGTCGAGGACCTCAAGGGCAAGGGCGCGATCTTCGTCGACCAGCTCTCGGAGATCCCATCGGGCAGCACGGTCGTGTTCAGTGCGCATGGCGTATCTCCGGCGGTGCGCGCCGAAGCCGATGCGCGCGGGTTGGTGGTCTTCGACGCCACGTGCCCGTTGGTGACCAAGGTTCATATCGAAGTCGCGAAGATGCGGGACAGCGGCCGCGAGATTGTCATGATCGGACACGCGGGTCACCCCGAGGTCGAAGGCACGATGGGCCAGGCAAGCGCCGGCATCTATCTGGTCGAATCGGTCGATGATGTCGAGAAGCTCAAGGTGCGCGAGTCGGCCAAGCTTGCCTATGTCACGCAAACGACGCTTTCGGTGGACGATGCGGCGGCGATCGTCGATGCGTTGAAGCGGCGCTTTCCAAATATTGTCGGGCCGAAGAAGGACGACATCTGCTACGCGACTCAAAACCGACAGGACGCGGTAAAGCTGATGGCGCCACAATGCGACGTGGTCATCGTTGTCGGCAGCCCGAACAGCTCGAACTCCAATCGGCTGCGCGAAGTTGCCGCCAAGGGCGGCACCGCTGCCTATATGATCGACCAGGAAAGCGAGCTCGATCCGGAATGGTTGAAGGGCGCGCGGTCCATCGGCGTTACCGCAGGTGCTTCCGCCCCGGAAATACTGGTGCGCAAGGTTGTCGCTCGGCTGCGCGAGCTGGGTGCTGCGGAGGTGCGAGAATTGGACGGCGTTGTCGAACGCGTCGTCTTTCCGATGCCCAAAGGGTTGGGCGCGAGTCGCGGCTAAGCCGGAGACGGCCGCAAGCTGCGCACCCATGCGATGCCTGAGGCGAGCGCGACCAGGGCGAGCAGGGTGCTTGTGATCGCGCATACTGCGTATCGTCCGGATTCGCTCCAAGCGCGGACCACGCCTTCCGCGACATAAAGCGGCAGCACCAGCAGCGCCCATTGCGCGGCGCGGGGACGTGCCGGAGAAACTTCGAGCCACAGCAGCAAAAGCGGCAGCGCCTTGAGCGCGAGCCACGAGCCGCCCGGTCGCAACGGAGCAAGCCACAGTTCCCAGAGGAGCTCGAGCAGCGCCAGGGCCGCCAGCGTGGCAGAAAACGCTCGCCGCCAGCGATTAGGCGACGGCAACGTATTCGAAGAGCTCGAAGCCCGGTCCCTGATCAACGAGTTTAGTGAGCACGACGGTGCCGACATTGGCGCCACGCCGAAGGGTGATTGCGTCTTCGATCTTGAAGGCACTTGCCGGGGTCAGCGCCATCGCAGGCGAACCGTCCTGACCTTCGTCGGGCAGGAGCACCACATGCTGCAACGCCGTTTGCGCGCCTTCGGCGTGCGCCGCGGCCGCTTCCGGGCAGTCGGTGAGCAGTTCGCAGCCGAATTCGAGCCCGGTTCCGCGCAGCGTGTTGCGGAACCAGCGCACCACTGCGACCTGCAGTACGTTGCGTCCCTCGACGCGCAGCGCGATGAGATCGCCGATGCGCAACGGCGCGTGCATCGCGTCGATCTGCCGCAAAGCATAGCCGGCCGGCGTGTGGTTGATCACCTGGCAACCGCTCATCGGCGGCAGGCCCGTTGGCGGATTGGCGACATTGACATGGGTGCCACGGCTGTACTGCCACACGGCGGGCAAGCCCGCGCACATCACAACGCGCGCGCGCGATGGAAGGCGATTGAACTGCCGCGCCGGCGGGATCGCCCATTGGCGCAGCAGGCGACGCAGAAGAGCTGTGTACTGGGCAATCGTTGCGCGGTCCGTGCCCACGTTTGCGGGCGCGGCGCCTCCGCCGTCGAGCACGCGCAATTGTTCCTGCAGCTGAAAGGCGAGATCGAAGGTCAGCAGAAACAACTTGCTTCCTTCGATGTTACCGCCCTTGTTGGCCGAAAACGGAGGAAAGTCATGCCCGACTGGAATGACTGCCACCGCCTTGGCAAGCCGATGCACCGGCGTGATGTCGGTTATCTTCGCCCAGTGCGAGTGCTCCTGAAGATAACTCGCGACCTGAGTGAGTTGGCCCGGCAAGAATCCGTAGGGGTTGGCCAGCGCGAGCAGCAACGCCTGGATGTAGAGGCGCTCGGGTGTCGCTTCCGGGTTATCGCTGGCGATAGGCGTCTGATGCACGCCGCGATCGAGCGCGAATTTGTAGATGGCGTGCGCGTCGTGCCAGGTGCGTGCCGGGACCGGAGAATACGAAAGATAGCTGTTGATCAGAATGCGGGCGGTGCATTGCAGGCAACGGTGAGTGAGCGCGATCAGCAGCCGATTTCCGGTCAGCAGAATGCGCTTGCCCGCCTCGTGCGTGAGCAGGTGCTTGTACGCGGTAGCGAGCTCGCTCGCGAGAATGAGTCC
>Ga0066710_100005521_pt1 | contig 11550 bp, 8 predicted proteins | sample GraSoiAngelo_159_FD_79666 | JGI IMG/M metagenome (GOLD analysis project Ga0066710, IMG submission 79666) | Grasslands soil microbial communities from the Angelo Coastal Reserve, California, USA - 14_1009_16_40cm | ecosystem: Environmental > Terrestrial > Soil > Grasslands | place: USA... | reverse complement strand
GGTGCGATTCGACCATGATGCCGAAGATGCGCTCCTCGCCCGCCGCGACCTGACGCGCGATTTCGCGCGCCACGTCTATCTGGCGCTGATACATCTTCTGGCTGTTCGAATGGCTGCAATCGATCATCAGGCGCTGCTCGAGCCCCGACGCGGCCAGCTCCTTCGCCGCCGCGTCGACGCTCCCCGCGTCGTAATTCGGGTGCTTGCCGCCGCGCAGGACGATGTGGCAATCCTCGTTACCGTTGGTCGAGACAATCGCCGAGTGCCCCTCCTTGGTGACGGACAGGAAATGGTGAGGCACGCGCGCAGCCTTCAGCGCATCCACCGCGATGCGCACGTTTCCGTCGGTGCCGTTCTTGAATCCGACCGGGCAGGACAGGCCCGAGGCGAGCTCGCGATGGACCTGCGATTCCGTGGTGCGCGCGCCGATCGCACCCCAGCTCACCAGGTCCGCGTAGTATTGCGGGGAGATCATGTCGAGAAATTCGTTGCCTGCAGGAAGCCCCAGCTCGTTGACTTCCAGGAGGAACCGGCGCGCCAAGTGCAGCCCCCTGTTGATCTGAAAGCTGCCGTCGAGGTCCGGATCGTTGATCAGCCCCTTCCAGCCCACGGTGGTGCGGGGTTTTTCGAAATAGACGCGCATGACGACGATGAGGTCCCGCTCGAGCTCTCTTTTCATCTCGACGAGCTTGCGCGCGTACTCCAGACCCGCCTTGGGATCGTGCATGGAACACGGGCCGATGATCACGAGCATCCGGTCGTCCGATCCGTGAAGGACGCGATGAATCGCCTGCCGCGTGTGATAGGTCAGCTCCTCGGTCTTTTCCGAGCACGGGAACTCGCGCAGCAGCTGCACCGGCGGCGCGAGCTCCTTGATCTCGCGGATTCTGACGTCATCGACTTTGAAGTGCATGGCTGTCGCCGGTGGGGCAGGGCATGTCTAAGAAGCTGAAAAGTCTGAATTTTACCCGAATAAATCCACAGCGGTCGGCGTGCGCGCCGCTCGCATTCGGTGCAGCCATTCGGACCCATAACATCACTTCATACGTTCCCGCGAACGCCAACAATGTCACGCCCTTGGCAGATAGGGGGCGAGAGTGCCAGAAAACTGCAGGTCAACGCCGCGAAACCGCAGTCCGTTGAAGAAGTCAGACGGATTGCGGGCATCGTTCTTGCATGGTAGTTTTCTGGAGGCAACTGTCTTCGCGAAGGAGGCAACCGGAATGACGACAGCTGCGGTAAGCATCCCGATCGGAGGATTCAAGGACGTTTATGACGTCGCGGAGGTCGACCGCGCGCTGCAGGAGCTTTCCGCTTCGGCGAACGATGCGCTGAAGTCCACCTACGAAAAAATGATCAAGGCGGGCGGCACCCGCCTCACGGTGAAGCCCTCGGGAATTCCCGCGATGGAGGGCCTCTACGACGAGCTCCCCAACTTCGCGGAAGTCCTCGACGACGTCAAGAAGCACATCGCGCTGTGCGCTTCGTCCAACGACTGCCTTGAGTTGCCGCCGATGCTCCTGCTCGGAGAGCCGGGAATCGGCAAGACCTATTTCGGTCGGCGCCTGTCGCAGATCCTGTCAACCGGCTTCGGCCTGTGCTCGATGAGCTCGATGACCGCCGGCTGGGTCATCTCCGGGGCCTCGTCGCAATGGAAGAACGCCAAGCCCGGAAAGGTCTTCGAGACCCTCCTGAACGGAACCTACGCCAACCCGGTGATCATGGTCGACGAGCTCGACAAGGCGGGCGGGGACAACCAGTACGATCCGCTGGGAGCGCTCTACATGCTGCTCGAGCGCGACACGGCGGCCGAGTTCGTCGACGAGTTCGTCGAGATCCCGATCGACGCCTCGGGGGTGGTGTGGATCGCCACGGCAAACGAAAACTCCAAAATCCCGGATCCGATCCTCAACCGCATGAACGTCTACGAGATCGAGTCGCCCGACCGCAACGGCTCCGCCCGCATCGCGCAGGCGATCTACGGCGAGATTCGCGGCAGCCACGACTGGGGCAAGGATTTTCCCGAGAGGCTTCCCCAAGAGGTGCAGAACAGGCTCGCGGAGCTCTCGCCCCGGGAAATGCGCCGCGCCGTCATGAACGCGTTCGGCAACGCGAAGCTCGCGGGCCGCGCCGAAATCGAGTCCTCCGACATCGGCGACTCCCGCTCGCCGAAAAAGCAGCGCATCGGCTTCTAGCCGGCCGACCAAAAAAGAACCCCGGGCGGCACAGCGCCGGCCGGGGTTCGCGCGGAGGAAAAACTTAGTTCGTCGCTGCGGCAACCTTCAGGAGATCGGGAAACGATCCGGTGGAGCCGTGGCCGCCGGCGAAGCGCTCGGGCTCGAGGTTCCAGTTCTTCACTCCATTCACGACCGCCGCGAGGCCGGGATTGAGACGCGGGGGCAGCGGGTCGCGCCCGGGGCTCCACAGATCCGTGACGAAACCGAGCTTGACGTCGTGGACATAGCCCATCAGATAGCCGGCGGCATGCGGGTTCTCGATCAGGTAGGCCCCGACGTCGCGCTTGCCGTCGGTGATTATGTAGCTGCCGGCGACCTCGACGACGTTCGGATTGATCTTTTTTTTCGGCGAGTCCGCTCCGAGTGAGTCGGGCGAGGTGAGGACTTTCTTGAAGAAGTCTGCGTTGCCCTGTCCGACGACCACCGTTGCACCCGCGGCGGCATAGATACGAATGCCGCTGCTGTGGTCCATGTGGTGATGCGTGAGTACCACGTACTTGAACGGCTTGCCGGGGTATTTCTTGCTCGCCGCATCCATGGTCCACTTCGACTGGGCTTCGCCGATCGGGGCGTCGAACACGACGAGGAACTTGTCCATTTCGACGATCAGGCTGTTGTGGGAGCCGCCCTGGACATGGGAAACCCCCGGCGCAACATCGGCCAGACGCAGTCCGCTTGATGCCTGTGGATCGTAGAGCACCGCATCCGAGTCAAGCAGCGTTCCGATGAATGGACGCCGCAGCACCCATTGGTAAGGCACTTTTCCGTACGCCGCCATCTTCGGGGCGCCGGCCCGGTACGGCTCAGGGATCGCGAAAACATCCGCACCGAGTGGAGGATTGACGTTGACGTCCTCGACGCTTGTTTCGATCACGTTGCGGCCGTTCAGCTGGTACACCTGCTTGTACGGATAATTGAAGCCGTCGACGGTACACCAGTCGGACAGCACGAGAGCGTAGTTGGAGTCACCCTCGAGCGGCTCGTAATCGCGCGTGCGGATGCGCTCGGGCAACCCGGTCGCGGGATCGAACATCGCGATGTAGGTTGCGTTATTGCCCTGATAGCGGACCGCGGGAAGGCTCCTGCCGTCGACATTCTGGTCGGCAACCGCCTGCAAGCGCTTCGGATTCTTCGCCATCTCGACAAGCAGGCTCGGCGAGTTGCGAGTCAGTTCGCGCGTCGTTGCCGCCACCCGCAGCCCGGACATGGTGTGCTGGGGCGGATTTGACTCCAGGCTCTGCTTCGTTCGCGCCGTGGTGTCGATGCCGTTCACGTAACCGATCCCCCCGGCGAGGATCTCGCTGAATTTGTACGTGCGCGTGGCCGGATATACGTAGTTGCGTTCCCAGTCGGTGCGGGTGGCCCCTGTCGAGACGTCCCGGCTCTGGGTGTAGATCGAATCGCAGGAAAAGCGCATCTCGCCTCCGGCCTGGACCGATTGGTGCGGTTCCCAGTGCCTGGTACGCGCCCTGACGGTTAAGGTCTTGAGCTGCTGCAGATTGTTTCCGCCCATCGCCTCGATCGCCTTATTGACGCTCTCGGTCGGCGAAGCGGCGTGCGAAACAAATGGCGCTGCGAGCAGTGCGAACAACAGGGTTTTCTTCATGTTTCCTCCTTTAGCCGCGGGGTGCGGCACTGAAAATCATTATGAGCCTCGAGGGTAAACACCGGCCGCTAGCTGGTTATTTCACGGCCCCTACTGCTTGGTCGGCACCGACGGCGCCGCGGGGACCGGCTGCGTCGGCACGACCACCCCAGGCGCGAGCGGAATCTCGGTAACCGCGCTGACCTTGGTCACGTAGTACCGGGTCTCGCCGAAGCAACGGGTCGGAATCCCGACCTTCTCTTCGTAGTGGAGCGAAACGCGTTTGCCCATCACCTTGTTGATCTCTTCGGCGGTTACATCGTCCCAGACCGTAAAGAAGAACTTCTCGGTCGTCGAGCCGGGCATCGAGACCATCGCCATCTCTCCCTCCCAAGTCTTGCACAACCATCCTTTGTTGGAGAATTTCTGAACCCACCCGGCACGCTCGCCTTCCGAGTAGCTCCAATTGAACACGAAGAGGAAGTATCCTGCGACGAGCAGGACAGTCCCGATCAGTACCGCGAAGATTTTCATGGCTTACTCCCTTCGAGGATGCTTCACGTGAAGCCACCCTCGGCTGCAAAAGAACCGCGAACTTCTCACAAACGCTGCTCGACCCATCCCTTGACGGACTGCAAGGCCCCTGCCAGTTTCGATGCGTCGTTGCCTCCGGCCTGGGCCATATCCGGCCGGCCCCCGCCCTTCCCGCCCACCTGATGTGCGACAAAATTGACCAGCTCGCCGGCCTTGAGGCGCGCGGTGAAGTCTGGAGTAACCCCGGCGATGAGACTCACTTTGTCGCCTTCCGTCGAACCGAGCACGATAGCCGCCGACTTCAGCTTGTCCTTCAACTTGTCGAGCGTTTCGCGCAGGGTTTTCGCATCGGCGCCGTCGAGCGTGGCCGCAAGCACCTTGATGCCTTTGACCTCGACCGCCTGCGCGGCCAGATCCTCGCCGTGGGAGGTCGCCACCTTCGATTTCAACCTCGCGAGCTCCTTCTCGAGGGACCTGACGCTGTCGAGGACCTGAGCGATTTTCTGCGTCAATTCCTGCGGCTGGGCCTTCAGGGCTTGCGCGGCCTCGGCGAGCGTCACCTCCTGCTGCTGCACCCAGGCGAGCGCGCCCTCGCCCGTGGTCGCCTCGACGCGGCGCACGCCCGCCGCCACGCCGCCCTGGGACGTGATCTTGAAAAACCCGATGTCTCCGGTGCGCGCCACGTGCGTACCGCCGCACAGCTCGCGCGAGGAGCCGATGTCGAGCACGCGCACCTCGTCGCCGTACTTTTCGCCGAACAACGCCATGGCGCCGCCCTTGACCGCGTCGTCGAACTTCATGATGCGCGCCGAAGTCGCCTCGTTCCTGAGGATTTCGGCGTTCACCATCGCCTCGACGCGGCGGATCTGCTCGTCGGTCATCGGCTTGTCGTGAGAAAAATCGAAGCGCGTCTTCTCGGCGTCCACGAGCGACCCCTTCTGCTGCACGTGCGGTCCCAGCACCTCGCGCAGCGCCTTGTGCATCAGGTGGGTGGCCGAGTGATTGCGCATGGTGCGCGCGCGCCGCGCCGCGTCCACGCGCGCCGCTGCCTTGTCGCCCACGGCGAGCCGCCCGGTCGCAAGCGTTCCGTAGTGGCCGAACACCTCGGATTGGATTTTCTGCGTGTCGGAAACCGTGAAGGTGCCGCCCGCGGCGACGAGCTCGCCCGCGTCGCCTACCTGGCCGCCCGATTCGGCGTAGAAAGGAGTCTTGTCGAGCACTACGGCGGCGGCGTCGCCCGCCGCGATGGCCAGCACCGAAGTCCCTTCCTTGTAGAGAGCCGTCACTTTGGCGTCATCGAGCGCAAGCGCGTCGTAGCCGCGGAACTCGGTCGCGCGTCCGGAGTACTCGACGCCCGCCTCCCTCTTGAATTTGCCCGCCGCGCGGGCGCGCTCGCGCTGCCGCTCCATCGCCGCCTCGAATCCCGCGTGGTCGATCATGATGCCGCGCTCGCGCGCTATGTCGGCGGTGAGATCGACGGGAAAGCCGTAGGTGTCGTAGAGCTGGAACACGGTTTCTCCGTCGAGCATGCGGTCCTCGCGGTGCAGCGCGCCTTCGAGCACTTTCATGCCGTTTTCGAGCGTCTCGGCGAAGCGCTCCTCCTCGGCCTTGAGCACCTGAGTGACGCGCTCCTCGGCCCGACGCAGCTCCGGATAGGCCCCGCCCATCGCGCGCGCGAGGTCTGGGACGAGGCGGTGAAAGAAAGGCTCCTTCCGCCCCAGTTTGTAGCCGTGGCGGATGGCGCGGCGGACGATGCGGCGAAGCACGTAGCCGCGGCCTTCGTTTCCCGGGATGACGCCGTCCACGACCAGAAAAGAGCAGGCCCGGATATGGTCAGCGATAACCTTGAGCGAATTGTTCGAGAGATCCTTGGTCCCGGTCTCGCGCGCTGCGCCGCGAATGAGGTCCTGGAAGAGGTCTATCTCGTAATTGGAGTGCACGCCTTGAAGCACCGCCGCGATGCGCTCCAGCCCCATTCCCGTGTCGACCGAAGGCTTGGGCAGCGAATGGAGCTTCCCGGATTCGTCGCGGTTGAACTGCATGAACACGAGATTCCAGATCTCGACGTAGCGGTCGCCTTCGGCTTCGCTCGATCCAGGGGGGCCGCCGGAGATGCCGGATCCATGGTCGTAGAAGATCTCGCTGCAAGGGCCGCATGGTCCGGTATCGGCCATCTGCCAGAAGTTGTCGCTCTGATACTTCGGGCCCCCCGGCTTGTCGCCGACGCGGATGCAACGGCCCTTAGGCACGCCGATCTCCTTCGTCCAGAGATCGTAGGCCTCGTTGTCCTCGTGATGCACCGTCGTCCACAGGCGTTCCGGCGGCAGCTTGTACACCTCGGTCAGCAGGTCCCACGCGTAGCGGATCGCATCGCGCTTGAAGTAATCGCCGAAGGAGAAATTGCCGAGCATCTCGAAGAAAGTGTGGTGGCGCGCGGTGTAGCCCACGTTCTCGAGGTCGTTGTGCTTGCCGCCAGCGCGCAGGCACCGCTGCGCGGTGGTCGCGCGCCTGTAGGTCCGCGTTTCCCTGCCGAGAAACACGTCCTTGAACTGCACCATGCCGGAATTGGTGAAGAGCAGCGTGGGATCGTTGGCCGGCACGAGCGGGCTCGAGGCCACGGCCGCGTGGCCGCGTTCCTCGAAGAATTTCAAGAACCTCATCCGGATTTCAGTCGATTTCATGGAAACGGCGCCCGTTGCCGGCGCGTGACAACTCTTTGAGCAATCGCGATTTTCGTCTTAATTCGCGGTTCTAGCAATGCGCGCCCGTCCGGGACCGGCGGTGAGCCTCGGCTGCGACGCTAGTGCGCGCCTGCCCTCTCCCGCGCCGACGCGACGTCGAATTCGCGCAGCCATCGCTCGAGCCGCGGCGAGGCCCCGTCTTGCTTTCGCAATTGCCTAAGCGCGATGCGGCATGCGGTGCGCTGCCTGCGGGTGAAGTAGGCGAGCGGATCCGGTTCTTTTCCCGCTCGCACCGCAGCAGTCACCTCGCGCTTGGTGCGCAGATGATCGGCGTCGCCGAAGCGCTCGAGCAGCGCCTGGAATGCGTCGAGCTCGGCGCAATCGAGCGGCTTGCGCCGCCCCTCCTCGTCCTGGACCGGATTGGGCGGATAGAGGCTCAGGCACGGCAGCCATCCCTCGGGAACGGGGACATCCGCCGCGTGCGTTCGGCTCTGCCGCACGAATCGGGGCAGCAGATGCGTATGCGGGCCGATGGGAGGCGGTGAGCCTTTCACGCCGATTTTCTGAAAGACCTCGAGCCTGCCGAGCCGCGACAACATCACGCGATGTGGGCTGCGCCGCGCGAGAAACTCGAGCAGCGGAGCATTCGCCAGCAGCGGGACGTCGCCCGCCGCGCGCAAGGCCTCCTGCACCTCGGGGTCCGCTGTGCGCACGCAGAAATCGCAGTTTGCGAGCCCGAGGCCGAGGTCGAACAGAACCGAGTTGCGGTCATCCGGCCGCAGCGCCTCGCGGTCCGGACCGAGTTCGGTCACGCGCGTGCTCCCGGTCATGCGCGCTTCGGGTGCCGGAAGGCACAGCGCCACGCCGTGCAGCCACAGGTCGCTTCTCGCGCTGAGCAGCTCGTAGGCAAATGCCCGGCAACGCTCCTCCAGCCGGACCGCGATGGCTCCCCCTGCGGTCACCACCGCGAACTCCCGCGCGTCCGCCGCGTCCGAGGGCTCGCGATGGAACTCCGCGATCGCGCCGAACGCCCCTATGCTCCAGCCGCTTTTCGCGGAGCGCAAATGGTCGGCCACTAGTTCGCGCAGATCGCTCACCCCGGAGCAGCAGCCGGATCGAGACATCGCACTTTAGTACAGCATGCCGACCACGGAGCCGGCGATGCAGGTCGCAAGCGTTCCGGAGACGATGGTTTTCCCTCCCAGGGAAACGATCTCGTCGCGGCGCTCGGGCGCCATGGTCGCGAGACCTCCGATCATGATGCCGAGGCTGCCGAAATTGGCGAAGCCGCACAGCGCGTAGGTCATCATCAGGCGGCTGCGCTCGCTCAGCGCGTAGTCGGGAAGCTTCGCGAGATCGATGTAGGCGAGCAGCTCGTTGAGCACCGTCTTGGTCCCCATCAACGACCCGGCAGTGACCGCCTCCGACCACGGAATGCCCATGATCCAGACAAGCGGCGCCATGACGATCCCGAGCACGCGCTGCAGCGTGACCGGGGCTCCGCCGACGCTCGGAAGCAGCCCCAGGATCTGATTGGCGAGGCTTACCAGCGCCACCAGCACGACGAGCATCGCCACGATGTTGACGAGGAGCTGCACGCCGTCGACGGTCCCGCGCGTGACCGCGTCCATGCTGGAGGTCGCGGGCTGGGGCGCGAGCTGTCCCTCGGTCGCCGGCGCATCCGAGGGCACCATCAGAACCGAGATCGCAATCGCCGCCGGGGTGCTGATGATCGAGGCGATGAGAATGTGCCCCAAGGCGTCTGGAATCACTTTCGAGAGGATGCTCGCGTACAGCGCCATCACGGTGCCGGCAACCGTCGCCATGCCGCAGCTCATGAGGATGAAGAGCTCGCCCCGGCTCATGCTCCGGATATAGGGCTTGACGATGAGCGGCGCCTCGACCATGCCGACGAAAACGTTCGCCGCAGAGGACAGGCCGATCGCGCCGCCTACGCCCATCGTCCCCTGCAGGAGGAGCGAAAATCCTCTCACGATCCATGGCAGCACCCGCCAGTGGAAGAGCAGCGCCGACAAGGCGCTCACGACCAGCACCAGCGGCAGCGCCCGGAAGGCGAGCACGAAACTCGCCCCCGGATAGGTCTCGGCGAACGGAAGCGGCCCGCCGCCGAGGAACCCGAACGCGAACGCGGTTCCTTCGCGCGTCGCCTTTTCAAGCGCGTTCAGCGCGTCGTTCAGGGCGAAGAAGACATCCTTGACGAACGGCGCCTTCAGCAGCACGAGTCCCAGACCGAAGGTCAACAGCATCCCGGCGATGACGGGCCGCCAGGGGACTCTCCTGCGGTCTTCGCTCAGAGCCCAGGCGACGGCATGCAGCACAAAAAACCCGATCAGGCTTTGAACGACGAACCAAGCGTCCACGCCGGATCTCTCACCCGATCAGACAAGGGTAACGCCGAGCAGCGTGCCGACGAAGTAGGTTACCGTCCCGGCGGCGGCCCCTATCGCGAGCATGCGCAGGCCATCGCGCACGGCGCCGCGACCGGTGAACAGGCTGATCACCGCGCCGACTACGAACAAGGCGGCCCCGGTCACCGCGATCGCCGCAATCAGCGCGCCTTCGGCGCGCACGAGCAGAAACGGCAGAAGCGGCACAAGCGCGCCTACGGCAAACGAGAAAAACGAAGACAGCGCCGCCCCCCAGGGCGAGCCGAGCTCCTCCGGATTGAGGCCGAGCTCTTCGCGCGCGAGCGTGGCGAGCGCCTGGCGTGGATCGGCGATAGTGCGTCGCGATAGCTCCGTGGCGTCTTGCGTGCTCATGCCGCGCGCGGCGTAGATCAACGCGAGCTCCTCGGCCTCTTCGTCGGGATACTCGTCGAGCTCGGCCTGCTCGAGCCCGATCTGGTGCTCGTACATTTCCCTTTGCGAGCGCACCGAGACGTACTCGCCGGCGGCCATCGAGAAGGCCCCCGCGAGCAGCCCCGCGATGCCCGAGAGCAGGATGAAGCCGCTGTTCGAGGAGGCGCCGGCGACGCCGAGAATGAGCGAAAGGTTCGACACCAGCCCGTCGTTGATGCCGAACACCGCGGCGCGCAGGTTGCCGCCCAGGCCGATGCCGCGATGGCGCGAGCCGACGTCCTCGAGCGACCCCTGAGGCGGATGCCCCGGCGCGGCGTGGCTGTATACGGACAGCCCGCGCACTTTCATCGCGGCGAGAATCCCGCGCATCGCCCGCGGGCCGTATCGCCGCACCAACCCTGCCACGATGCGCGTGCGCAGGTCGGGGGCGAACGCCGGCACCGATGCGAGCCCCGCGTTTTTCGCCCAGATCGCTGCCTGCCCCTCCGCCTCGCGCGCAAGCTCGAGGAATAGCTTCGAGCGCGGCGAGCCGCGCTCGACCTCGGCGATCACCCGGTAGAGGTAGGCCGAGCGCACTTCATCCAACCAGCCTTCGGTATGTGGCGCTTCGCTCATGGGCTCCCGCGCAGGCCTCCTCAGCGCCTCTCCTCGAGCGGCGCCAAAAGAAGGTCCCGCATTTTGGCATGCGGGAGACCTTTGTGCTCTCCCATTGAAAAGACCGCTTCGACATGAACGAACGGGCACGCCGCCGGATGACGCGCGCTTCAGTCAGCTTCGCTGCCGCCGACGACGGCGCGGATCGCGTCAAAGGAAAAGCCACGCGATTGGAGAAAACGCATCTGTTTTGCACGCTCTTCGCGCGTTCTGGGAGCGTTGCGGAACTTCCTGCGCCAGACTTCGCGCGCGCGATCGAGCTCGGTGACTCGCGCGGTTTTCGACGCCTTGTCGGCTAGGTCCTTGTCGAGGCCCTTCGCGCGCAGCTCGTGCGCGATGCGCGCCGCGCCAAACTTGCGTGACAACGCGTGGGCGCGCGATTCGGCGTAGCGCTCGTCGGAGAGCAGCTTGTGCCGCGACAGGTCCTCGAGCAGTGCTTCGAGATCGTCGTCGGCCCGGGTGTGCTCCCGGAGCTTCCTCGCGAGCTCGGCGCGGCTGTGCTCACGCCGCGCGAGCAGCCGCAGGGCCCGCTCGCGCAGGCTGGGCTCGCGCCGCATCGACCCTTTTACACCTCGGCGGTGACGGGAGCCGATGCCTCCGGGTTCCTGACGCCGAGCTTCTCGCGGATCTTCGCCTCGATCTCGCCGGCGAGCTCGGGGTTTTCCTTGAGGAAATCGCGGGCGTTGTCCTTGCCCTGGCCGATGCGGTCCTTCTTGTACTGGTACCAGGCGCCTGACTTGTCGACCACTCCGCAGTTGACGCCGAGCTCCAGGATCTCGCCTTCGAGCGAGACGCCTTCCCCGTAGAGGATGTCGAACAGCGCCTCGCGGAAAGGCGGCGCCACCTTGTTCTTCACGACCTTGACGCGGGTCTCGGAGCCGACCACCTCGTCGCCGCGCTTGATGCTGCCGATGCGTCGGATGTCCAGGCGCACCGAGGCGTAGAACTTGAGCGCGTTGCCGCCGGTGGTGGTCTCGGGATTGCCGAACATGACGCCGATCTTCATGCGGATCTGGTTGATGAAGATCACCAGCGTATTC
>Ga0066710_100005520_pt1 | contig 11553 bp, 8 predicted proteins | sample GraSoiAngelo_159_FD_79666 | JGI IMG/M metagenome (GOLD analysis project Ga0066710, IMG submission 79666) | Grasslands soil microbial communities from the Angelo Coastal Reserve, California, USA - 14_1009_16_40cm | ecosystem: Environmental > Terrestrial > Soil > Grasslands | place: USA... | reverse complement strand
GTCTGTCGAGCGGGGGCCTGACGAAGCTCATCGCCGGAGCGCATGACGGCATCGACCTTGAGCAGTTTGCGGCCGAGACTGCCCGCGGGGTGAAAGCGGGCGAAATCCTCGCGGGTGAAGTCGCGCATGCGGCTGAGCACGAAAGCCAGGGCATCGCCGACGGCGATCATGGCCGTCGTGCTCGTGGAGGGCGCCAGTCCCAAAGGGCAGACTTCTTCGAGCGGGCCCAGGACAATGGCGACGTCGGCCTTGCGGGCCAGTGTGCTCTGAGCCGCGCCGGTCAGAGCGACGATGGCGGCAGCCAGCGCGCGCAGGGGATCGAGCAGCCGGACGATCTCCTCGCTTTCGCCGCTATAGGACAGCACGAGCATGACATCGTTGGGATGGATCATGCCCAGGTCGCCGTGCAGAGCGCGCGTGGCGTCGAGCACATAGGCTCGGCTGCCCGTGGAATTGAGCGTGCCGGCGATCTTGCCTCCGACATCGGCGGACTTGCCTGTTCCGGTGATGGCGATCCGGCCCGTGCATTGATAAAGAAGATCGATGGCTTGAAGAAAGGAATCGCCCAGGCGCGAGGCCACTTCCTGCAGCGCCGCCGCCTCGGCGCGAACGATCTGGCGGGCGTAGTCCAGCCGGTCCGCGGTTTGTCCGAAGGGCAGTGGGTCGTGAAGCTGCAACATGGCGGGAGCATCCTTGCTTTTTCCGGTCACGCGTCCTGTCGCGGGAGGCAGGCGCGCTGTCCGGATGAGGGCGGTCCAACGCCCGCAAAACAAAGCGACTATACCGGCAGCGCTGAGAAATGCAACGGCAGGAGACGAGGCGGCATCTTCCCCTGTTGCTTCAGCTTGCCGGTCTTAACCCAGTTTGCCTCATTGGCGGGGCGGCGACGCTCAATCACCGACGCCTATGTCGGTGTTGACGCTCTCGAGAAGCAGTCGGGCTTCTTCCTCGCGGTAAGAGAGCAGAGCTTGAACGAGATGTTCCGCTTGCTGGCGAAGCGAGCCAAAATCAGGAATGGCAGAGTTGGCAACTGGGGGCGGTAGATGATCTGTGCCCTGGAGGTTATCGACCCGGTCGAAGGTCTGAGCGGTCTCTTCCAGCTGGGCCTGCAGGCTGCAGGCGCGCTCGCGCAGCGTATGCTGATCCTGGCGCAGGGCTCCGGCCTGCCTGACCAGCGTCGGCCGCGTCAGGTCAACGCCGGCGAACAGGCCGTCCGGCCCGACAGCGGCCGCTTCACAGCGGTACAACGCCAGCACCACGGCAGCGACGGCTTCAGCGGCTTGCCCGGCCCACTCGCGTTCGCGACCGGGAATCGGCTGGGCCACCACTTCTTCGAGTTCCTCCAAAGGGCCCAACAGGATCTCTTCTCCCGACTGAGTTAGAGTGCTCATTTTGCGACTCCTTGCGGCCTCAATGACCGCCGATTTGGCCACCGGCATCAGTGGGTATAGCTTGTCCGCGGCAAACGCCGCCCTGGCTCTGCCGTACATAAGGATTCGGACAGCGAATCAATCCACTGGGGCAACCTGCGTGCCAAGACGGGCTAAGGGGTCTGTCGCAATGTTCAGTTCACAGCGCAAATATGGCTGAGCGTAGACCGAGCGCAAAACTCAGACCAGCTCGAGGACAGGAAATAAATGACATAACTACCTGCTAGATAAGCTCTTGAGCCTTGCACTGGCCGAGCTGGTCACGCTGGACAGCTTTCCCGTGAGGGCCGGGGGGGTGGAAACCTCGCCAGCGGGGGCGCCTCTCAGTTAACTAGCTAACTAAGCATGTAGCTCAACTATATCTTTGTCGTGCAAAATATGGTCGCGTTTCACTGTTTGGCCGTCGTACACGCCCGTCCCCCAGATCCGCGCTGACTTGAGCCCCTCGGCAAAATCGCGGTGGACCAGGGCGGCCATTTCCAGCAGCGTGCTCCCCGAGGGACAGGTGAAAGGAGATTGCAGGTCGGGCGACTTGCCGGGCTGCTTGGTATAGACGCGTATCACGTTCAGGAAGCGATAGATAGCGGTGCGCAGCTCCTCGAGTCCCTGGCCCTGTTCCGCCGAGATGATGTGGATCGGAAAGCATGAGCCAAAAAGCTCGCGGACAATTTCCAACCGGTCGGCTGCTCCTTCCAGGTCGATCTTGTTGGCCACGAGGAGCGTTTTCACGTATTGCACGGTGAGATCCTCGGGATCGGCCGGCGGCTGACTCACGAGCACTGTCTTGGTCGCGGCCAGCCGTTCGATAACGGCCTCGGCCGCGAAAGGGCCATCATCATCGCCCAGGTCCACCAGCAAGAGGGCGGCGTCGGCCGAGCGGACCATGCTCGAAAGGTAACCTTCCAGGTAGTCGGGCGTGACCGGCGGCGTGTCGATCAGTTGAACGCGCACGTCTTCCCAGTCCATCATGCCGGCATAGGGCTCGCGGGTGGTGAAGGGATAGGGAGCCACCTCCGGGGCCGCGCGCGTCAAGCGGGTGAGCAGCCGGCTCTTGCCCGTATTGGGCGCGCCCACCATCACATACTGGCCCGCTCCCTGCCGGGGAATCTTGTGACTGACCCCGATCTTCTTCGGGCTTTTGCGTTCCTGTTCCAGCTCTTTTTTCGCTTCGCTGATCTTCGTCTTCAGCTCGGCCTGCAGCTTCTCACTGGCCTTGTGTTTGGGTACAAGCGAATACATTCTTTTGAGGCATTCCAGGCGCTCCTCGGTCGTCTGGGCCTTCTTGTATTCTGCTTCCGCTTCGAGGTATTGCGGGGTCAGGTTGGCAGCCATACGGCAGTCCGTGGTCTGGGTCCAGAGTCCGTGGCAGAGCAGATGCTGGTCTCGGGGCTTTCTCTACGCTGCTGCTGCCATTATACTTTGCCTCTACTTAACCCGGATCTTTGCTACTAACTACGGACTACTGACTGCGGGCCAGAAAATGGTGGAACTTTACGATCAGATCCAGGAAGCGAAACGAGCCATTCGCACGCGTTGGGACGGGCAGGCGAAAGTCGGCATCATCCTCGGCACCGGCCTGGGCGGCCTGGTCGAGGAAATCGAAGCCCAGGCGGCCCTGCCCTACGAGGAGATTCCTTACTTCCCGCAGCCCACCGTCAAGTCGCACGCCGGGCGCTTCGTCTGCGGCCGGCTGGCCGGCAAGACGGTCGTGGCCATGGAGGGGCGCTTCCACTACTACGAGGGCTATTCGCTCCAGCAGATTACGTTGCCCGTCCGCGTCATGCAAGCGCTCGGCTGCCAGGTTCTGGTGGTGAGCAATGCCTGCGGAGGCATGAATCCACAGTTCGACAAGGGCGACCTGATGCTGATCGAGGACCACATTAACCTTATCGGCGACAACCCCCTCATCGGCAAGAACGACGACCGGCTGGGACCGCGTTTTCCCGACATGTGCCAGCCCTACGACCGCGAGCTCATTCGCCTGGCTCAGCGCGTGGCCCTGGAGGAACAAATCGCTTGCCACAAGGGAGTCTTCGTCGCCGTGCCGGGGCCAAATCTCGAGACCCGCGCCGAATATCGCTTCCTGCGCGGCATCGGAGCCGATGTCGTCGGCATGTCCACCGTGCCGGAGGTCATCGTCGCCGTGCATTGCGGCCTTCGAGTCCTGGGGCTGTCCGTTGTTACCGATCTCTGCCTGCCCGACGCTCTTGAGCCGGTCGTCCTGGAAGACATCATTGCCACGGCGAACGCCGCAGAGAAGAAACTGCGCGTGCTGGTGCGGCGGACGATCGGGGAGCTGGTACTCTGAGTTCAATTCAGCCGTCTACTGATCGATGCCGCGATCATGGCTGCGGGATATGAGATGATTTTCGTCCGACCCTGACGGCCGGCCCCATGGACTAGCGGCGTGGCTTGTCGTTATCGTCGAGCAGGAACTCGCCCGGGTCGAAATTCTTCGGCCGCTCATCATACTCTGGATGAGGACGCTGCAACCCCGCTTTTTCGAGGAGCGGCTGGCCCATGACGTCCTCGGCGTCTTCCATTTCTTCCAGAGTCTGCCGGCCGGCGAGCAGCTGATATTGAATGACCCACGTGCGCTTGGCGATGGTAATCTTGTCGCCTGGGTGGAGATACTTTTCAACCACGCGGTTGCCGTTTATCTTGATCCCGTTGGTGCTGCCCTTGTCGCGGATGTGCCAGTAGCCGTTGCGAAAGCTCAGCTCGCAGTGGACGCCGGAGACATTGGGAAACTTGAGAGGGATGTCACACGATTCTCGACGCCCGATCGTGAGCGTCTCGCGAACGAGAGGAATCGGATCGCCGCCGAGGGTCGGGATCAGTTCACCGTGGGCTTCCAAACTCATGGTTCTTCTCTCAGCAAAACTCGCCAGCGCGACCGCGTTCCGGTAGAGAGAGGAGCCCGCACGTAACGGGCCGAATTCATGCGCCTCATAGATTATAATAGGCCATGCCCTGGAGGCGGGAACCAATTTCTGCTTTTTCGCGGGTGATCCATGACCCACGCCGAGACGATGCCGGCCGGTTTTACGGCCGAGCGTCGTTACTATCCGTTCAGCCGGTTCCTCAAGGAGCGCTTTGGCGGCAAGGTCTACCGGGTCACCATCGACGCCGGCTTCACCTGCCCGAACGTGGACGGCACTGTGGCGGTGGGTGGTTGCGTTTACTGCGATAACCGCAGCTTCAGCCCGAATCGCCGTTTGCCGAGGGTGACCGTTCGCGAGCAGGTCGAGCGCGGTGTGGCCCTCTTGCACAGGCGCTACCAGGCGGACCGCTTTCTCGCCTACTTTCAGGCCGCGACGAATACTTATGCACCTGTTGCCAGGCTCCGCCGCCTTTACGACCAGGCGCTCGAGCATCCGCAAATCGTCGGCCTGGTCGTGGGCACTCGACCTGACTGCGTACCGGACCCGATTCTCGACCTCTTGCAAGAATACGCGCGGGAGCGTTACGTCTCTCTGGAGCTTGGGCTGCAGAGCATCCACGATCGCTCCCTGGATTGGATGAACCGTGGACATCATTACGACGCCTTCGTCGATGCTGTCCGCCGCTGCCAGGGACGCGGCCTGGATCTCTGCGCTCACGTCATTCTCGGCCTGCCTGGCGAGTCGCATGAAGACATGCTGGCCACCGCCTCAGCCCTGGCTTCCCTGCCGGTGCACTCGGTGAAGATCCACAACCTGCATGTCGTTAAAGATACCCCGCTGGAGAATATGTATCGGGCCGGCGAGGTTCGCATGATGGAGCGCGAGAAGTACGTGCAGTTGGTGTGCGACTTCCTTGAGCGCTTGCCCCCGCGCATGATCATCGATCGGCTAAACGGGGACGCGCCGCCCGATTACCTGGTGGCGCCCCTCTGGTGCCTCGATAAGCCGGCACTCCTTCAGGCGATCCAAGAGGAACTCCAGCGGCGGGAGAGCTGGCAAGGAAAGAAGTGCCAAAGAGTCCGTAGTCCGTAGTCCGTAGTCCGTAGTCAGTAGCAAGATTCTTCTTTGCTACTGACTACGGACTACGGACTACGGACTTCGTACGCTAGGGGTTGCTGTACCAGTAGCTGGGGTAGTAGCCGGCCGGTTGAAAGCCCGCCGGCGTGGCGCCGACCGCGGCCACAGAAGCGCCACCGCCATAGCCATAGGGTCCCGGAGCGGGTACCTGGAAATGGTCGTCATATCTGAAGTTGGGGAAGGTATACGATGAGGTCATTACCCCGCCGGCCGTGGGCCAGAAGGTGTACCAGGGACCGGTGACGATGCCGTGGCACTGGTTGAAAGCGTAGGGATTGCAAAGGCCGCAGCCGCCGCAATGGCTCGCGCATCCACAGCCACAGAAAAAGTTGCACGGATGGGGGTACGGAATGCTGACGCGAAAGCGGTGGCAGCAAATCTGACCCTGAAACGTGAAATCCCCTGCTTCGGCCGTTGACTGACCGACCGCCAGGAGCGATAGAGCGGCCAGAGCCGCCCCGAGCAACTTTTTCATGACACTTCCTCGTCCCGTTGCCAATCGCCCAGGCTGCGTCTCCCACGGAATACGCTCTCGTGCTTGGGCATGCAACCATTGCCCATATTTGCGGATCAAACCAGAGGAAATGCCTGGGAGAGATCGAAGTAGCAGCCATCCGCCCCGTCTTCCGCCGCAAGTACGCGTCGACCGGAGAAAAGCCTGCCGGTGCTCCAGGCTGCAGGTTAGCCGCCGCTAGCGCTGGCGGCGCAACCCGAACGGTGGGCAGTTTCGCCCAGCCGCCTACTCAAACTCGATACGAAGATTGACCAGCTCGCCGGTGGACACCTCGAAGTGCACCGTATCGCCGCTGGTGCTGGCATCGACCTGGGTGGCGCCCTGACAATCGAGGAGGACGCCGCGGCGAGGGTTGCGAACGCAGCGGAGCTCCGCCTGCCCGCCCTGCTGGCCGCACTCGATGAGCCGCGCCTGGATGGCATCAGCCCCGTCGGTGTCGGGCCATAGTCGCGTCAACATCAGATTGGGGGAATCCAGGTGAAAAAGCCAGCCCGCCGCGCCTACGTGCGGCGGGCCCTGGGCAACCGGCACGACCGGCGCCGGTGTCACCATGCCCAGGGCGGTCTGCATGGGATAATCGCGGTCGATGGCCACTCCCAGCTCGAAAACTTGCGCGGTTTCTCCCTCCGGGACAAGGATGATGTCCAGCATCCGGCCGCCGTGACGCTGATGAAACGGCAGGCCGCCGGGGAGGATCACCGTGCTTTGCCGGCCGGAGCGGAGCTCCAGGTAATCGGGCGACTCGGGACGCATGTGGCTGGTGATGTAGCCGGTGCCGTTCACCCCGCGCATCAGAACGGCCCGTTCGTCGCGCCAGGCGAAGCGTGCGCCGTAGTAGGCATGCCAGGGATAGCCTTGTGGCTGATGCTGGGGAAAGATCTCGATGCGCAGATCGAGGATGGGCCGGCCCAGCCAGGCGCGAAAGCGCTGGCGGAACAGAGCCAGGACCTTGTCGTGTTCGTCATGGATGCCTCCCTCGGTGACCACTTCGCCTAGAGCCGGCCCGGTCGAGAGAACCTTCACCTCCCTGGCGCGCATGCTGCTGCCGGGATTGAAAACCAGTTGCTGGCCGATGCGGTTGATGCGGAACCGGTAGTCGCGCAGCCCTTTGAGGCCGCCCGTGCCGGGGTCGATTTCGGCCTCGAAGTATTCGTTGCGAACGTTGCGGCCGTCGGCCAGGCGCATGCGCGCGGCCGGCGGCGGGGTTCCCGGCGTGCCACGCCGCGGCACCCAGGCAAAGCCAAGGGCCGGGACCTCGACCACCAGCCCGGCCTTGTCGCCGCTCACCTGGAAGGCTTTCAGCGGCCCGGATAGTTCCGGCGGATATTCAAACTGCTCCAGTTCGAGAGCGACCCGGCGAGTGAAGCTACACGGATTCAAGATCAGATAGCCAGACTCCTTGCCGGTCGCCCGAGAAACAAGGCGCTCGCCCAGCGCTGCGGCGGCCTCCTTCTCGGTCTGGGCAACTGCTTCGGAGGCGTCTGCTCTTTCCAGCTCGACCTCGTCCTCGAGGGCAGCCAGTCGGGCACCCAGGTCGAGCCGGTCTTGCCGGCCGAGAAGTCCCCGATTTAACGCTGCCAGCGTCCAGGCCGTATCGAGCCGTCGCCGCAGCCGCAGGTGGCCGGCAAACCCGCTCACGGGATGGTCATGGTGGGCCTCGGTCCTCTCGGTGAGATAGTCGCCGTGGAATTCATCCGCGGCAGCCGCGGAGACGTATTCACCGGCGAGTGTGTCGTTGAAATAGCGCGACAGCGTGGTCCACTGGCCGAGCACCGGCGAAAGCCGTGACAGCTCGAGGACATCGCCGTACCAGGGTCCGGCCGGCGTCGAACCATGCAGCAGGGCCAGGGTGGCGGTGTGATCCTGGGCGATGGTTTTGTGCAGGTAATGGGCCCAGTGGAAAAAGGTCTGTGGGTTCTCGGCCGGATAGGGAACCCGCGTAAACGCCTCGATCTGTTTGCCGTCGGCCGACGGCCAGTTGATCATCGTCGCCCGATAAGTCGGCAATACCGAACTGTCAAAGGCGAAAAGCACGGCTCGGCGAAGACCGACGCAGTTCAGCAGTTGCGGCAACTGCGGGTGGGCGGCAAAGCGCCGGCGGGCGAAGACATGCACCTCCCGATCGAGAAGTTTTCTGGAGACGGCCAGCCCCTTGTGCAGGTTCCACAGTTGGGATTCCAGCGGCAAGAGAGCGTCCTCGCGCTCGCGATACGAACCGCCGGCCACTTCGACCAGGTCGCCACGCACCCGCTCGACCAGAAGTGTAAACCGGTCGGGCTCGTCGCGACCTAGCTGTTCCAGCGCTGCCGCCGTCGCGACCAGATTCAGGGGAATGCCCTTGTCGAAAGCGGCAGGCAACGTCGCGGGCGACGGGAGCAGGCAAAGGTCAAGCAGGTGAATGCTTACCGGGTAAAGCACCTCCCGGACCGCCAGCAGCCGGTTGGCTGCCGACTGCAAATGACGCCGGAAAGCGTCGGGATCGGGGCTGGAAAGGGTAGCGACGGCAGCCTGGACATCGAGCCAGAAATCGTCGCGGGCGAGCGTATTCTCATGCTCCATTGCCTCGCAGAGCGCCTCGACAATCGCAAACCCGAAGCCAAGCCCATGGAAGGGCCCTACCGCCTCCGGTTCGAGATCAAAACGCGCCGCGACCGGGCGTCCCTCAAGTCTCTCGAGCGCTTGCCGCAGGTTATTGAGCGTTTCGGGACGGTCGGCAGTGGCACGGAAGCTGGCCGCGCCGGCGTTGCGAACGCGTTCTTCCCAATCGTCCGGCAAGATGAGCGGCGGGCTGGCCGGCAGCGCGTAGATATGACCGGCAGCGGGTTGCTCATGATCATAAGGGGAGCTGATCTGCGGCGGCGACCCCGCACCCTGAAGCGCCGCGGGATGCCAGAGAACCGAATAGCCGTTCAGAAAGGCGGCGATGTCCTCATTGCCGAGCATCAGCGGATTCTGGGCCGGAAAGCGATAGGGAGTAAGCAAGTGCAAGGCGCGCGCTGCCATGCAGTGGGTTTATGGCCGCAGCCGGGCAAAAGCAACGGCCGGAAGAGGGGGCGGACCTTCCTGGCCGCCCGCTTTTTTCGCTATAGTAATGCAATCGGATGAGGCGCTTCTTCTTGAACCGGGAGGATTCCGGTGTCGAAAAAGCACAAATACCACTCTCTCCTGGCCCCTCCCCCCGAGCGGCTGCGCGAGCGGGTCGAGCGGGCGGTCCAGGAAGGGCGTTTTCAACAAGCTCTGGAACTGGGCAAGCAGCTTTGCAAGCAGGAACCATCGCCCGTTCACCAGCAGTTATTGAAGAAGATCTATTTCGGGCGCGCGGAGCAATTGCGGCGGCAGGGTCACGACCGAGACGCGCAAACGGTGCTCGGCAACCTGGTTCCCCTGCTCGAGGGAGATCCGGCCGCGCTTGAAAAACTGGCCCGGGAACTAGCCCGCTGCGGTGCCGTGGGCGAGGCGATGAAGATTTGCCAGCGCATGCCCGAGAGCCCCGCCCGCAACGACATCATGGCTCTGGCCGCGGATTGGTCGCTCCAGCAAGGAGCCGCGGGGCGCAGCCATCTTCCCGAGTCGATGCGCGAACCGTTTGATGCGGTCATCATGGCTTTCCGCCAGCTCGAGGCAGGTCAGCTGGAGCAGGTGGGTGAAACCCTGCAGCGGATCAGCTTGCAGTCGCCCTTTCTCGAATGGAAGGTGCTGCTTCGTGGCTTCGTGGCCCATGCCCGGAAGGACGGTCAGCGGGCAACGGAAAACTGGCAGCGCCTCGATGCCGGCCGTCTGCCGGCCCGGCCGGCTGCCCCTTTCCGTTTTCAAGTGGACAGGGCTTTCCGCGACGCCCAGCCACCCGAGATGCAAAACCTGTTGCGGAAACAAGCCGATCGGCTTCCGGCTTCCGGCCTTCTACCCCCTTTACGGGCCTTGCAATCGGTCCTGGCGCATCCCGAGCAGCTGGCTCAGGCTTTTCGCCTGGCGGAAAACCTGCTTCCTGCCCTGCGGCAGCAAGCGCCTCATCTCGTGCCGCCTCTGGCCGCCTGCTTCTTCTGGACCATGGTTGACAACGGGCAGCCCGAAGACGCTCTTCGCTACCAGCGTGTTTTCGGGGCGCCGGCCGACGATCCGAAGCTGGCCCGGCTCCGCGCCCTTCTCTTCGAACACATGCGTGAACTGCAGGAGGCCCATGCCTGCTGGCAGGAATTCGAACGGGAGGTGTCGGAGAACCGGACCGCCTGGCCGGAAGCAATTGCCTCCCATGTCCGTGCCCTGGTCTGGTGGCGGATGGGACAGAACGCAGCCAGCATTCCGGATGAAGAACAGCTCCGCGATCTGCCGCCGTTTCTCAAGGGTTCGCCCTATCGGCCCAAACCGCTCATGCCCTCTGCCGAGGAATGCTTCCGCAAGAGCCTGGAATTGAACCCGAATCAGCTCGTCACTCACGAGGCGCTCTTCCAGTACCATTTCGCCCGCGCCAATGCGCGGAAAGCCGAGCAAGCAGCGCGCCGGCTGCTCGAGCACTTTCCGGATCATGTCCCGACCCTGGAGGCTCTGGCGGACCTGTTAAACAACCGTGGCGACCATGCCGGTGCCCTCGGCCTGCTTCAGCACGCCGTGAAAATCAACCCGCTCGATCGCAAGCTGCGCAGCCAGATCAGTACTGTCCACCTCTTCCATGCTCGCAGTCATGCCGAGAACGGGCGGTTCGATCAGGCCCGAGCCGAATATCAAGCGGCTCAATCCTACGGTGACAGGACGGACGAGTTTTCCGTCCAGTGCAAATGGGCCGCCTGCGAGTTCAAGGCGGGCGCTCCGGACCGGGCCGAGGAACTTCTGCATCAGGCGCAGACACAGTCCGGCAGTAACCTGACGGTGGCCTATACCATGCTCATCGAGACCATCCGGCTCAAGCTTCCCAGGGCGTTGAAGAGCCGTTTTGAGGGCGCTTTCAAGAGCGGTCTGGCAGAACCTCCGACGGCTCGCGAGGCGGTGCAGCTGGCTCAAACGGCGACCAGCCATCGCATCGCCGGCATTAGTTATCACGGGCAGAAGACGCACGAAAAGAAAGTGCTCGCTTATGTGGACAGGGCCCGGCAGCTGGTCTTCACCGAAGACCAGCTGGAAGAGCTCGCCCAGGCGCTGGTGAAGTTGCAGGCTCTCAAGCAGCTCCGCCAGGTCGCCACGCGGGGCCAGCAGGAGTTTTCGCAGAACCCAATCTTCTATCTGCTCGAGGCGGAGGGCTATTACAGTAAGGGGCCGTTCAACTTCCCGGGCTGGAAGGTCCGCCCGCTCCTGGCCAGGGCACGCGAATTGGTCATGGCCCTGCCGCCGGGCGAGAGGCGGGAGCGGATTCTGGAAAAGATCAGCCAGCGCCAGGAAATGGCGCGCGTCGGCGGATTCTTCAGCAGTCCAGACCTGATGGGCGCTTTCGAGGAGTTTCTCGAGAGGGGCGGATACGGCATGGATGAGGATGATGAATTCGAAGATGACCGACCGCAATAGAGCCCCGCATGGGCATTTTGCCGGAGGTTGCCTCCGGCATCCATGCCGCGGCTGTTCTCTCCGTACCGCCGGAGGATTGATGTGACCGATCCCT
>Ga0066710_100005519_pt1 | contig 11555 bp, 10 predicted proteins | sample GraSoiAngelo_159_FD_79666 | JGI IMG/M metagenome (GOLD analysis project Ga0066710, IMG submission 79666) | Grasslands soil microbial communities from the Angelo Coastal Reserve, California, USA - 14_1009_16_40cm | ecosystem: Environmental > Terrestrial > Soil > Grasslands | place: USA... | reverse complement strand
CCGCGACCTCCAACGAAACCACCAGGTCAAACTCACGCTGAACTGGAAGCGGTTTCGTCAAATCCGCAACGATGAATCGATTCCGCGGGATTCTTAGCTGCTTTTCGCCGACCCATGCACCATCCAGGCCAAGAATCTCCGCGACCCCGAGCTCTCGGAAAACGGCGAGCCATATTCCAGTCCCGCATCCCACATCGACAACGGACCGCGGCTGGATGAGGTCCAGAATGGTGGGGACAATCGCTCGCGCGGCCTTTTCGGATCCCTCTTCGTGCGCGCGGTAGAACCCAGGCGTGTACACGGAACTCATCATGATCACCAACGGTGGTAGTTAGTTGGGTGATTCCGCGAGGAGAATCCGACAACACTCGGGGCAGGGCAGATCCTCTGAATGCGGACGACATTGTCACGTGCCACCGAACCGAGCAGTCTGAGGTAGTGTTCGCCGTCTGAGAAGCCGCACGGGTCCCTCATGGAGACGACGTCGACGGAGCCGGCCGACAGCTCGCGGGCTATCACCTTCGCCCGCGAGACGCACACGGAGCCGCCGACGACCTTCATTGTGGCGCCTCAGAGGAACATTGGCGTCTGCCTCTTAACGGTCTCGATGCACCGCTCCCATGACGCGGCTCTCGGACGCGTTCGAGGTCGGGTATGGACCGGAGAAAGCGAGCGAGATGTTCAGTCCTGACCGAAATCGGAACTGCTGAGTCGGTCGTGGAATCCAGAACACGAAGCGAGCATCGCGGGGAAGTGCTGCAAGGGCTACGGTCTCTTCCGCGCGCTCAACATGAAGAGCGGCGCAAGCAGGATCCCGAGCTTCATGGAGCGCTCGAGGACGATATTGGCAACCCAAGCGCGCAGATCGGTCCGGCCGGCGAGGTCGTAGTAGGGAAGAATGCGGACGTCGTCATGCCCCAAGCGTTCGAGCACCATTCCGATGTAGAAGGGATTGACCGGATGGCACGAGGTTCCACTCTTTCGCATCACGTTCCGAGGACTCATGCAGCTGGTGTCGACCACGGCCAGCTGTCCCCCTGGACGCACGGCTCGTGACATCTCGGCCAGCAACAAGCTTTGGCTCACCTCCAATTCCCGATCTTCTCGCATGTAGTCCGCGTGGCTCAGTGAGTCGATGGCCAGCACGCAGTCGAAACTCCCGTCCCGGAACGGTAGCCGGCCACCGTCAGCTAGGAGAGGTGCGACACGGTCTGCGCGGACCTGATCGGCAACCACTTTCATAGAACGGACTTTCGTTTCGACCCGCTTGTTGTCCAAGATGTCCACTCCAACGATCTTGAGATCTGGGCACAAAAAGCTAAGGAGGATCTCCTGGATTCCGAATCCGCACCCTACGCTCAAAACAATCCCGGTCGGTTGAAGGAAAGCGCGGATATCCGAAACAAACCGAACTAGCTGCTCCTGGGGATTGCTGCCGGCGTTCTGTTTCTCTACCTTGTAATAATCCCAAAACTCATCGGCTATGCTTCCGGGTCTTATCGATTCAAAAATCTGCGGAATCCCTCGGGCCATCGGAACGGACGCCGAGCCGTCGACGACTTTCATGGAGAGCCCGGGCGCGTCGCATGAGCTGTGGATTTATATGAATGGTCCGACGGCTCGCGAGCGCGATAACGGGCGGCGAGCCTTCTTATAGCGACCGGGCAGGTGAACGCTGAGAGCGACATGCGGCTTGCGGCCTTGGCGGCCATCGTCGCCCAACACCGACGGACAATTGTCCTCACCGCGATCCTGACGACGTTCGGAGGCGTGGCACTCCTCCTCGACCGGCCCGAGGGGAGCGTGCTGGAATGGTTTGGCCTTCCGTTTCTGGTCGTGGGCGGGGCCGTATTCGTGTGGGGCGCGTGGCCCCATGGCAAGGCGGCCCCTCCCAGTCCGCCGTCCGTCGCGGCCCGCCTCTTGCGGCGCCTCACCTGGGACGGCCGACTCGTCCCCTTCTTCCCGGCGTTCGGCGCCGCGATCTTCCTCGCAGACCTCGGGTACAACGTTGCGCTGAGCGCGACGCCGGCCTTGCAGGCGGAGGACACGATCGTGCTCCTTGCTGCCGCCTCGTTAGTCGGCTACGGCATCGTGCCCTCGCGCTTCGCGCGGGAGCGGGACTTCGTGTTGTGGTTTTCCCTGTGTCTGAACGCAATCCTCGTCGTCCCCTTGCTTGCCGCGCGCACGTACTACTCGGACTTCGAGCGGTCCGTCGACGTGTACTCCTGGGTCGCCCTCGCCCCCCAGACGAGCGCGGTGCTGTCCCTGCTGGGCGTCTCGAATTCCGTCCAAGCGGTCGCGGGCTCGACCGCACCCGGACTCACGTTCACGCCGCAAGGTCTGGGCATCCCGGTCGTCGTGGTGATTACGACGGCGTGCTCGGGCATCTACTCGTTCGGGATCTTTGCGTCCGCCTTCGTGGCGTTCGTCTTGACGGAGTACGACACGATGTCGCGGCGGGTCTGGGCGCTCCTCGGGCTCGGTTTGTTCACGTCGTATCTGGCCAACGTCCTCCGGATGGTCGTCATCGTGCTCGTCGGGTACTACACGGACACGGCGGAAACGGACCTCCAGAACATGCTCATCGCTCATTCCTACGCGGGCTGGCTGATTTTCCTCGGGTGGATTAGCCTCTTCTGGATAGGCCTCTTCCGGCTCCTTCCCCGCGGTCGCGAAGAGGTTCAACCAGGACGACTCGCGACCGCTCCGCGCCGCTCCGGGACCCTGTGCGGAATCTGCGGCGAACCTTTGACGCCAGTCGTCCCCGCGACGCGCTGCACTTGCGGATCGTTTTTTCACCGGACGTGCCTCGGTGGCGCGGAACGCTGCCCATCGTGTGGGCGACCCCGACCGAGCGAGGCCGCTCCATCCACCGGGGGATGAACTCGCCCGGACGGCTGGGATCCGGTCGGGTGCAACGTGCGGATCACGTAAATCCGGCGGTACGCCATCGCACGGGCTCCCCTGGCATGCACGAGGTACAACGGAAGCGCTAGGAATCCGTACAGTCGGGACTCTCGGGGGACGAGGAACTGCAATTTCCATCGAAGGAACCGGGCGCAACTCCACGGGCCGGGCGTTCAATGATCATGGCGCGAGCCAGACCTGTTTGAGTTCGCGCGCGACCTCCAAGAAGTGCCGGGTCCCGGCTCGTCGAGTTCGATTCTGTGGCCAGCGCTCCGGCGCGTGCGCCACTCTAAGATCGATCGTATTCGAGTCAATGAGAGCTTGAAGATCCGTCTTCTCAACTTCACGCGTCTTGTGAAGATCCCATTCCCTCCGGAGAAGCCTCAGGACACGCTCCCGACGCGGATACCGGGACGACAAGTGATCCGACCGGCCCCATGCGGTCGTTTCCTTCAGATTCTCCCCGAGCCGGACGGGATACCACCGCATCGTCCCGAGCTTGCAAATACGGAGCCACAGGTCGGCATCCTCGTTCGTGTTGAGGCTCCGTCGCCCGCCGGCCTGAACCCACTGTTCTCGGACGAAGATCGCTCCCCAAATCGCCTGCACCGAGAGGCTGGGGCACAGCTCCATGTAGCGAGCGACAAACGTACGGAGAAGGGGGGAGTAGACGACATCGGTGTCGAGGACGAGGATGTGGCGACTGCTGGACTGGGAGAAGGCAATTTCACGGCCCTCCCCCATCGTGCACCTGCGTGAGATCACGTTCACATTGGGGTGGGAGGAACTCCAATCGTGAAGGATCCTCCAGCTGGAATCCTTCGACCGATTGTCGACGACGATATACTCGAAATCAAACCCGTCCAGCTCTCGAAAGACGGACTCCAGATGGCGGTCGAGCGCATGAGCGCAGTTGTAGTTCGTGCTGCAGACGCTAAGGTCCATGACCCATCCCCGCTGAAGGACTGTCGAACGAGGCGCCTTCCGACGTCTGATCGCCCTCCTGACAGAATCCGTAGACGACATCTCGAAGTGCTTGGAGGCGATGGCCGAGAGTGAATCGTTCCATGATTCGGGTCCGCGCGCGTGGGCCCAGATCCGAGCGGAGGCCGACGCGAACGGCGTTGGCGAGGGAGGCACCGTCTCCGTACTCGACATACAGGCCAGCGTCGCCCACCAGCTCAGGGAGGGCTCCCCTCCGCGTTACTACGGGGACGCAGCCGGAAGCCATGGCTTCGGCGACGGCGACGCCGAAACCTTCCGTGTAGGACGCTTGGACGTAGACCTTCGCGCGGCCCAGGAGGCGCCTCAGCTCGTCGTCTGGAAGCCAACCTGGGAAACTGACGTTGGCGGGGGCTATCGCTCGCAGGTCCTCGACGGCCGAGTCCACATGGTTCCCCGCGAGGACGAACTGCGCCTCCGGGACTTCTCGGGCAGCTTGGACGAATGTACGAAGGCCCTTCCGCACTACGTTCTCTCGCGTCACGTTCGCCGCAGACACGACCAACTCCTCCTTTTCCTCTGGTCGGAAGCACGAGGGATCCACCCCGAGGTAGACCCGTTGGACCGCGCAATTCGGAGCCACGGACCGCACCGCCACCGCGCTGCTGTCGGAGAAAGACAAGACGGCGTCCGCGGCCAACAACGCGATGCGGGCAAAGACAGTTCCCCTCACTTTCAGGAGGCGCCCATAGCCGATCTCCGGCATCCCGGTCACATCCCAGCCGCCACTGACGATGATTGCCCTACGTCCCGAGAGCTTCGCGGCGACGCTTGCGACCGCGGAGAACGGAAGCGCGAACCAGCAGAACACGATGTCCGCAGATCGAAGCAATCGGAAAAACGTCCCGCATCGACTCCACTCGTCGAAGAGCAGAGGCGCGACCCGACAGAACGTCCGTAGCAACTGAAGGTCTGCCTGGATGAACGTCGCGTCGAACGGGTAGACGAAAAGCACACTCGGGGATCGCCCCGCTCTGTCACTGGGCCGAACGGTCGCCGGATCGTGAACGGCTCCTGCTTGCGCCATGTGTCTCTCCAAGGCTCAGTACCTCCCCGCGGCGGAGGTCATGCGAGAGGATCGCGACAACGAGAGCCAGACGATTCCCGTGACCACTTAAAAATTCTCCTCTCCCGTCTCGCGGAGCGAAATGAGATTTGGGACGCGAACCCCGGGCTCAGGATTTCATTATGTGGTCTACATGAATCGGGTGGGCGGGCACGCCAGAGACTCCGCTCCCGACGACCTCACCGAGGAGCCTCAGAATCGCCGCGGCCGTCCGGTCCCAAGACCCTCGTCCACGTACGATTTCGCTCGCCAGCGCCGACGCGTGCGCGAACGAGGTCTCATCAACAAGCCGCTCGATGGCGACTCGGAGTGCGTCGATGTCTCCTGGCGGCACGACGATGCCGCAGCCGTGGGCCTCCACGAGATCGCCCGCCCCCGGGACCGCCGTCACGACAACGGGGCGCGCACACGCGATGTATTCGAACATCTTCAACGCGGAAACGCCGGTCTTTGAGTTCCTCTCGGAAGTAAACGGAGCCGCACACGCATCCGCTGCCGCGATATAGAGCGGGACGAGTTCGTTCCGGACTTCGCCGACGAAATGTACCCGTCCGAGGATCCCGAGCTTGGCCGCGCGATCTTGTAGCCGCTCTCGATCCGGACCATCCCCGACGACCAACAGGTCGATTGGTTCATGGACGGCACTCAACGCGTCGAACAGCCCGTCGAGGCCTTGCCAGCGGACGAGGTTCCCAACGAAACACAGGAGAGGTCCCGCCCGGAGGCCAAGGGTCGCGCGGGACTCCTCTCGGTCCAACGGACGAAACAGGGCAGGGTCCACTCCGTTCTCCACGACCACGACTCTCGACGGGCTCACGCCGAACCTCTCGACGACGATGTCGCGAAGGCCTGGCGTCACGACGACGACCGCCGCGGCGCGTCGCAGGAGACCCGCTCGAACCGCCGCCTTGGCGCGTCGCACGGGAGTCATCTCAACCGGTCTGTCCTGCATCGCGGCTTCCTCCTCGGCCACGCCGTTGCACTCGACGACAAAGGGCCTTCCGGAAAGAATTGAAATCGCCGCTCCAATCTTCGGCGAAAGGCGACGCTCGTAGATGACATCGGGCTGGAAGGCTCGAGCAACCCTCCGGACATGGGAAAGGACCGAGAAGTCTCCCGCATCTGGCCGAACGCTGATGTCGACCCCTGGCTCTATGGGATCTTTCAAGGTCGAACCGACGACCAAGTGAACGCGGTGTCCCGCGCGGGCGATGGAGGCCGCGACATTTCGGGTGTGAACGGAATCTCCACGGTTTGTTCCCAGATTCACATCGAGCGCGAGGAAGAGAATCCTCATCAGTTTTCGTCGCGATGAAGCAGGGCCATAAAAACGTGGCGAACAGAGTATCGCCCACAAATGTGAGAACCAGTGCACTTTCGATAATGCCAATTGGATTCCCGGAAACCCGAAGAACGTGACGGAATTCGTCTAACAAACGAGAAGCCAGCGTCGCTCCACGTCACGCCACGACTTCAACGGTCGTGCCGTGAGATGCTATCGCACTAGAGACGCACGTCGTTGCCATTTAATATCGGCGGGCCGCCGTAGGGGTCGCTTTCCATGAGTTCGGAACGCCGGAGGCTCCTACTGGGAACCAGTTGGACGCTCGCCTCGACTCTGGTCGCCCTAGTGGCGGGAATGGTCCTGAATCCCGTCCTCGTGCTGTATCTTGGCGTGGGCGGGTTCGGGACGTGGGCGTCGGCGATCGCGCTCGCATCCATCTTCGGTCTCGCGGGAGACCTCGGCGTTGCGGCAGCCCTCACGAAAATTGTCGCTGAACGGCGGGGGATGCAGAAGGGAATCGAATCGCTGGGCGGTAGCGCGCTCGTGCTCGCCCTCGCTGCGGGAGGCGTCGCGGGTCTCGCCCTCTTCGCAACGTCGTTTCTCTTGGCAGGCTACGTGAACTCTGCGGACTTCCCGGCGTTGCTTCGCCTCCAAGCCCTGCAGATGCCGTTCAACCTGGGATCGGCGTCTCTCCTTGGAATCCTCCAGGGGGGTCGCCGATTTCGAGCGCTTGCTGTCTTCATAATGGTCCAGTCGCTTGGGAGCGTCGCACTCGTTGCCGCGGCCTTCGAGATTGGCGGCGGAGTCGTAAGCGCCATGGCAGCTTCCGTTGCCGCAACGGCGGTAGGCTTCGTCGTCCTTTTCCTGAGCCGCCGGGAGGACCTGCATTTCGCGGGAACATCGGTCCTGGGCAGCGATTTCCGCCGGCTGCTCCCATTCGGCGTTCAGGTGACCGCCACCAATGCGCTGAGCACCGTGCTGTACCAGGCGGACCTCGTTCTGCTCCTGGTGTTGACTGGCGACGCAACCATCGTGGGGGTCTACGCGCTCGCGATCTTCAGCACCCGAATCTTGTGGATCATTCCGGGAAGCATCAGTGTGACAACGTACCCCGTCGTCTCGGAGTATGCGGCTGCATCCGATTCGAGTCGAATCGATCGGTACCTGTCCGCTGCGATATTGGCGTCTCTGACGGTCGTCGGTTCCCTAGGGTCCGCGTTCCTCCTTTTCGGGAGGCCACTCCTTCGCTTCTTCTTCGGCGCCGACTCCGTAGGCGCGTACGACCTCGCGATCCCGATGCTGCTCGGGACGGCGGTCCTCGGGACACTCCGATCGATCGCCCCATCTCTCACGAGTGTGGGTCGACCCGAAGTGGGTCTTGGAATCTCGGCCTTCGGGGCAGGAATGCTCGTTGTGCTCGCCTACACGATGACGCGGGCGTACGGCGCGCCTGGGGCCGCCTTTGCGGTGTCCACTTCATTCGTCATTGTCTCCATCGCGCTCGTGCTCTCGATCGAGCGATACGTCGTCCGTCCGACGGGCGGACGGCTTCGCTCGAAGCGCCTTGCCATCACCGCCAGTAGCGCGGCGACTGTTGGGCTAGTCTCTGCATTACTCGCGTTGCCCGCGCAACCGACGCTTTCCAATATCACTTGGGCAATCGGCCTCTGGACCGGTCTCATCCTTGTCCTTATTGTAGCCTCCGGTGGGAGGAAGACGTGGAGCGGAATCTTCCGGGGAGCCGCGTCGGCGCCCGAGAGGGTTCCATGAAGGTCATCAGCCTCCAGGCTGCGGCGACACGACGGGCCCGCCGGAGGTTTTCGAAGCGGGGGCGGTCTACTCTCTTCCTCATGGCTGCGTGGTACAGTCCCACCTCCGCGTTGCGAGCCGCATTCCACCGCCTTCGAGGAGTGAACATCGGGCGATCGGTCGAGATTGGTTACTTCGTTATCCTCGACAACCTCTACCCGGAGAAGATTTTCGTTGAGGACGGGGCGACGATTTCCGCGCGTTCCACGATCCTCGCACACGACGAAGCGATGGCGTACACCGGGCGGGGTACGGAGGTCGTCGCGGAGACGCGAATCGGCACGGGCGCGTTCGTCGGGGTCCATTGCGTCGTCCTGCCCGGAGTGGTGATCGGGCCCGGCGCAATCGTCGGCGCGGGGTCCGTCGTGACGAAAGACGTACCGCCCGGTGTCGTCGTTGCGGGCGTTCCCGCGAGAATCATGAGCCCCGAGCTACTCAAAGGAGACCCAGGACCGTGATCCCGAGTCCTTGGCAAGCCGTTCGGCTCGTTGGGCGGTCTTACTTCAATGATCGGTACCGCGCACCGGGCGTGGGCCGAACCACAACGGACGATGGATGGCTTGAAAGCCTGCCGCTCCGTCAGCCGCCGCCAAATCGGCTTGCCGAAGGCCACGCGACCCTCCACTTGGGAGATGTCCAAATCCCTTTGTCCCAACAGGTCGAGGAAGTCCGCGGCAGTGAACTGTGGGTTGCGCATTCAGATGGTCGCACCTTGACGGCGGGCGGAATCCAGGACGGATCGCTCGTGCTCGGATTCGATCCCTGGTTCGCCATGGGAGCAGGCCTCCTCGGGTTCGCGACGGCGTCGGGCGATTCAGTTGCCGTCTCGGAGCAACAACACACGCCATGGGTTGATCGCTTCGCGCATGAATTCGCAGTGAGCTTTGGCCACGTGGGTGTTGATCTCCGCCCGCGATCCCCTTGGCCCGGAAATGCGCCGTTCGCGGTCTGCCTGACTCACGACGTCGACCGCAGCCGCAAGACCTTCCAGTACGTAACCCAGATCGGTCGGACGAACGGGCTCCGTGGCGCCACCAAGCCCCGTCGGCAGGGCGGTCGTGCCTACTGGGGCTTTGACGCGGTTCGGGACATCGAACGCGGCGCGGGAGTCCGGTCCACGTTTTTCATGCTCCACGAGGGGGCCGAGGCGAAACGGGGCCTCCGGAATCGTGTGCTCGCATGGGGCCTCGCCGACTTCGAGGATCCGGAACTCGCCTCGATCGTGACCTCCCTTGCCCATGAGCGTTGGGAAATCGGCCTCCACGCGAGTCTCGCATCGACGGTGTCACCGGAACGGATCTCCGTAGAGAAGCGCAAGCTCGAGGCGATCGTCAACGTGAAGGTCGAGGGGGTCCGTCAGCACCACCTTCGCTTGCGGCTACCCGACCGATGGGACCAGTTCGCTCGCGCCGGTCTCGCATACGACTCGTCGTTCGGCTTCGGTCACACGTGGGGCTTCCGCGGAGGCACGGCGTTCCCTCACTTGCTCGCCGGAACGAAGGATGCCCTGCCACTTCATGAGGTCCCATTGCACATCATGGACTCGGTCCTCGCGCACTATCACGACGCTTGGACGGAGTGCCTGCGCGCCTTGGACACGGTCCAGGGGGTCGGAGGCGTCCTGAACGTCCTGTTCCATCAGCGATACTTCGATTCTCGCAACTATCCGGGGTATGCCGACCTCTTCGAGCGCCTCATCGCCGAGGCACGAGGGCGCAGCGCATGGATCGCCCCGGTTGGTGAGGTCATGAAGGCTTGGTCGAGATGACCACGGATTGTTCCTTCCGGGAGGAGACGCTCGAGGACGGGTCGGACTATCCCGAGCTTGCCTCTCACTCCCCCATGGCGACAGCCTTCCACCGGCCCGAATGGCTCGCCGCGGTCCAAGACATCACGGGGGAATCGGTGCGCTTGCTCCGGGTGCTACAGGGCCGCGAGACGACGGCGATCCTGCCGCACGTTCACGGCCGGTGGGGTCCGATTCGGATCCTTCTCTCTCCGCCGAGCGGGCTTGGGATGCAGTATCTTGGACCACTGATTCCGGAATGGGGCGACCTCAAGCAGGACAAGCGAGAGGCACGTCTGAACGCCCTGGCGGAGGCGGTCCGCAATCACATGAGGGAAGGACGGATACGATTCTGCCGAATTCGATGTGCGCCCGGACTGGAGGATGCGCGCGCGTTCCAGTGGTCCGGCTTCGAGGCGATCCCCCGGTACACGTACCGCCTCTCCGTGGGCGACGAGAATGCCGTATGGGAAGGTGTGAAGAAGACCGTCCGATCCGACATCCGGAGGCATGAAGGCGTCCTGACGGTGGTCCCGGCGGATGCGCGGGACTGGGTTGCCTTCGAGGATGGGCTCGACGCTCGCTACTCCGAGCAAGGCCTGCGTGCGCCGCTACCGGAGGGCTACCTCGCCCGCTTGCGCGAGGCCTTGGGGACGGACCTGGTGCTCCTGGTCGCGAAGGAGGGCGGCGAGTTCGTCGGCGGCGCGGCGCTGGTCCGGATGGGCGACCGAATCGCCTTATGGCAGGGAACGGCCCGCGGCCCTCCGGGCGTTCCGGTGAACGACGTCCTCGTGTGGGAGTCAATCCGGTTTGCCCGGGCGCAAGGCTGCTTTGAGTTCGAGCTCATGGGCGCGAATACTCGGCGGCTTGCGGACTTCAAGTCGAAGTTCAATCCTGGGTTGAAGCCATACCTCGAACTCCGGCGCTTTCCGGCGTGGGCATCGGCGACGATGGACATTGCGATGCGGCTCCGAGGAGGAAGCCTCCCGCGATGAAACACGCTGAGCCGACGCTCGTCATGCCCACGACAACGGACTGGGATGTCGAGCGCGAAGGTGGGACGGAGAACTTCATCCGCAGTCTCGCGCGCGAAGCCTCGCTCCGACACAAACCGGTTGAGATTCTCTCCACAGGAACTCGCACCGTGAACAACGGATCCGTCAAGGTCCGTCCCGTCATACCGTCGGCTCGCACCGAGTTCGCATACATCCGTGCCCTCCGTCGCAAGTTGAGAGGGCGGGAGGTATCGCTCCCAGGTGGAGCGGTGGTCCTCGCGAACGCGGAGCATTATGTGTGGCCCTTCCTCGAATCGCAGGTGCCCGTGCTGCTCCTCGCTCATGGTGCGGTACCACCAACACTCCGGTCGACGCGTGGGCGCCTCAAGACGTTCGCGTTCGAGGCGTTCCTCGAACGCCGCGCAGTCCACCGCGCCTCCCGGATTCTTGTCGTCAGCGAAGGGACGGGCGCATACTACCGCGCGAAGTTCCCCGAATCGTCGTGGAAAGTCGAATCGATTTCATTGGGCGTGGACCTCGACGCGGTACCTTCGCCCGACTCGGCCCGCCCCGAGGACCGCTGGGGTCTCGGGTCGGGAAGGCCGAAGGTGCTTTTCGCCGGTCGACTCTCCAGAGAGAAGGGACTCCCTCTCTTGATCGAGGCATGCGTGCAAGTCCGCGCCTCGGGCACGCCGCTTCACCTTG
>Ga0066710_100005518_pt1 | contig 11555 bp, 5 predicted proteins | sample GraSoiAngelo_159_FD_79666 | JGI IMG/M metagenome (GOLD analysis project Ga0066710, IMG submission 79666) | Grasslands soil microbial communities from the Angelo Coastal Reserve, California, USA - 14_1009_16_40cm | ecosystem: Environmental > Terrestrial > Soil > Grasslands | place: USA... | reverse complement strand
GACGCCGTCCGCGAAGCGCGTGGGGTCCTGCGAGGAGCGCAGGAACGTGGTGCCGTAGGGCAGGGAGTTGAGGTTCCGCTGGCGCGGGTTGTGGCGCGAGCGCGATCCCACGTAGGCGACGTCGACCACGATGCCCTTCCCGACGTCGCGCTGCGTCCCGATGCTGTAGCTGTACACGGTCGGGACCTGTCCACCCTCGTCCATGCCGACCACCTGCGTGATGGCCAGCGCGCCGGTGCTCGCCCCCCCGGCCAGGTCCTGGAGCCGCCCGTAGAAGAGCGTTGGTGTCAGCACCGTCGGCGGGTTCGTGATGGCGTCGGCAATCACGTCCGTGCGGATCCGGTCGTAGGTCACGCCGAAGCCGCCCCGCAGGACCGTCTTCCGGTCGCCGGTCACGTCCCAGGCGAAGCCGAGCCGCGGCTGGGGCAGGACGGCCTTGCTCTCGAAGCCGCCCGCGGGATAGCCATTGGCGGCCCGGCCGAGGCCGTTCGTCAGGTCGCCGGAATCGGGCACCAGCCGCCCCACGAAAGCGGCCGGCAGCGTGTTCGCCGGGGTAGGCGCCCCCGTCACCGCGGGATCGATCGCGCGCACCGTGCAGGGGTTGACCGTGAGGCACACGCCCCGGTAGATGCGGGGCGCCTTGCTCGCGTCGTAGAGGGACGGGTTGAAGAAGCTGAGCTGGCCTTCCTTGTCGTAGATGGGCTGGTAGTGGGAGAGGCGCACGCCGAGGTCCAGGGTCACGCGGGTCCCGGCCTTCCACGTGTCCTGGAGGTAGGCCGAGACGTCCTGGTAGAAGAAGTTGTTGTCCAGCTTGACGCTGGCCTGCGAGTACGAGGTGTAGACGCCGAGCAGCGCGTTGGCGTACGGGTGGGCGGTGTTGAAGGGGTTGGCGGTGTTGTTCGAGAAATCGATGTTGGCCTGGACGGGCCCGAACGAAGTGCGCTGGTTGTTGGCCCGCTGGTAGTAGACGCCGGCCTTGAAGGTGTGCTTGCCCCATACCTTGGTGAGGTTGTCGATGAAACTGTTGATCACGAAGGTCTGGTGGAACGGCGTGCCGTTGAAGCTCGTCTCTGCGAAGGTCTGGTTGGCGACGGCCACGGTGGCGGTGGGGTTCCCGTCGAAGCTGAGCGTGGGCATGGCGTCGCCCGCGTTGGCGCTCCCGTAGAGCAGCGGCACGTCGATGCCGGTCGCCGCGCGCGTGTACTTGTCGTCCACCGGCCCGATGTTCACCCCGCCCCGGCCGGCGCCGAAGACGAACTCGTTGGTCAGCGTCGGGCTGAAGCTGTGGGTGAGGGTGAAGGACAGCGTCTTGCCCGGCCCGTTCTTCCGGTCCGTGAACGTGAGCGGCCAGTCCCAGGCGGCGGTGGTCGTGCCGTAGGCGAAGCGCTGCTCGTCCTTGTTGTAGACGAAGCGGGCGGAGAGCCGGGTCGCGCTCGCGACCTGCCAGTCCAGGCGCAGGATGTCCTCGCGCCGCGGGTACTCGCTGGGCACCTGCGAGCTGTAGTTGTAGGCGTTGCCGCCCGCGCCCGTGTTGGGCAGCGGGAAGACGTTCAGGATCGCCTGCCCCGGACCGTAGAAGCGGTTGCTCGGGATCACGTTCCCGGGGAAGGGCTGGCCGGTGAGCGGGTCGCGGATGACCACCAGGTTGCCGTTGCCGTCACGGGTCTGCGAGAAGTCGCCGTTTCGCTCGGCGGCCGTGGGCACGCGGCGGTTGATGGAAGACGCCTGGGGCACGAGCTGGTCGTAGTACTCCTGGCTGGCGAAGAAGAAGAGCTTCCGGTCGTCCTTGGCACCGACGAAGGGGACCGGCCCGCCGAAGTCCCAGCCGTAGTAGTTGTAGCGATAGAGCGGCCGCGGGAAGCCGGCCGCGGAGCCCCCGCGCGCGTTGTTGAAATAGGTGTTGGCGTTGAGGCTGTCGTGGCGACGGAAGTACCGCCCTCCCCCGTGGTACTCGCTGGTGCCCGAGCGCGTGGTGAGCGCGATGAAGCCTCCCCCCGCCCGCCCGTACTCCGCCTGGTAGTTGGAGGTGAGCACCTTCACCTCCTCCAGCGCATCGGGGTTGATCGTGACGAGCGCCCCGGTGTTGTTGCCGAGGTTGAGGTTGGTGACGCCATCCACGGTGTACTCGTGCTGGTCGTTGCGGGTGCCGTTGATGTTGAAGTTGGCGACCACGTTGGTGACGGTGGAGGTGGTCTGGGTGGCGCCGGCGATGACCCCCGGCACCAGCTTCATGAAATCGACGATGTTGCGGCCGTTCAGGGCGACGTCGCGGAGCTGCTTGTTGGTGACGAGGTCGGAGCGCTCGGCCGACTCGGTCTGCACCTGCAGCCGGCCCACGTCCGCCTCCACGGTGACCGTCTCCGAGACGTTGCCCACCTCCAGCATGAAGTCGCCCACGTTGATGGCCGACTTCGTGGTCAGGATGACGTTGCTCCTGGCCGCGGACTTGAACCCGCTCAGCTCGGCCTTGACCTCGTAGGTGCCGGGCGGGAGCTGGGGGAAGACGAAGACGCCGAGCGGGCTCGTCTGGACGCTCTGGGCGACGCCCTGGGCGGAGTTGGCCGCGGTGACGGTCGCGCCCGGCAACGCGGCCCCCGTCGAGTCCTTCACCGTTCCCGTGATCGAGCCCGCGCTCTGGGCCCGCGCGGGGCCGCCACCGATGAGCACGATCGCCGCCCCGGCGGCGCTCAGGATCGAAGCCTGGATGGCGTGCCTCACGGTCCCTCCCTTGCTTTCGCTCTTCGTCGTAACGCCGACTCTCAGTCCGCCTCCGCCGGGCAGTCAAGCCCCGGCCGCGCCGGGCCCGGAGTTTCCTCTGATGAAACGACGCGGAGACCGGCTTCCGCTCCGAGAAACACCCATGCGCGGCGGAACTTATCGAGTCAGCTCCGTTCGCCGGCGGCCCACCGCGGCGACCGCCGTCCCGCGCATGCTGTTGTACCAGGCGTAACGTGCGACGTCTGGGCGAGGCTACTACCACGCGCCCGCGGAGAACGTGTAACGTCCGGAATCCACTGCGAGCACGGCCCGGTCGCCATCCTGCCGAAGACGCCGGACCGCGGGGGACTGATCCACCGGGCGGCCACCCTCACGGACGCTGCCCATGTTCGCCCCGGGCATCCACACCTCGGCCGACATGTTCGGGGGCAGCTCGACATCGAGCGAGAACGTTGCGCCGTTCCGGCGCCAGGCGACCGACACGCGGCCGCGGGGCGACGCGTGCGCGGCTCGGGCCCATGTGATCCCCTCCACGGGCTGCGGCCGGATTCTCACCCGCTCGAAACCCGGGAACGCCGGGTCGGGCGCGAGGCCCGCCAGGTCGCCGTACAACCACTCCACGATCTGCCCGAGCATGAAGTGGTTCTGGGAGGAGCGCGGGTTCGCGTCCCAGGCCTCCGTCAGCGACGTCGCGCCCTTCGCGAGCTGGTAGCCGTAGCCGGGCCGCTCGCTCTGGTGGTTCATGTCGAAGATGACGTCGGAACGGCCTCCGTCGGCGAGCGCGCGCAGGACGTAACGATAGCCTACGTCGCCCGCCGTGGTGCCGTTGCCGTGGGCTCGGACGTCGCGGACCAGCGCCTCGAGCACGCGCGAGCGGTGCGCCTCGGGAACGAGGCCGAGCACGAGCGGCATGGCCTGGGCAGTCTGGGAGCCCGTAGCGTAGACCGAGCGCTCGGCGTCGAAGAACCTCCGGTTGAACGCTTCCTTGATCCGCCCGGCGGCCTCGGTGTAGCGCCGGGCGTCGTCCTCGCGCCCGAGACGGGCGGCGATTTTCCCCAGCGCCTGGTTGTCCTCGAAGTAGATCGCGGTCGCGGTGAGGGCGATCGGCGTCAGCTGCGACGGGCCCGGAGGCTTCGGGCCGATGTCGTACCAGTCCCCGAGCCCGTAGTCGACGATGCCGGCCTGGGCGCGGCCCGCGAGGTAGGCGACGTAGCGCTTCATCGCGTCGTAGTTGCGGCGCAGCGGCAGATCGTCGCCCGTCCAGACGTAGTGCTGCCAGGCGGCGAGCACGACCGCGCTGCCCCATTCGGGAGAATCGCGGAAGCCGCCGTCGAACACCGCGTACTCGGGAGCGATGTCGGGCACGAGGCCGTCGGGGCGCTGCGCGTCGGCCATGTCATCGAAGGTCTTGGCGTAAAGGCGCGCCAGGTCCGTCTCGTAGCGGAGTGAGGGCCCGTTGAGGTGGTACTGCTCGAGCCATCCCAGCCGCTCGCGGTGCGGGCAGTCGGTGATGACGTGGGCGAGGTTGCTGCGCTGGGCCCACCGTACGAGCGTCCGGATCCGATTGAACAGCTCGCTCGAGCAGGCGAACTCGCCTGCGGCGGGCGAGTCGGAGTGGACGACGACGCTTTCGAGCGATTCCACTTCCGGCCGCGGGCCGCCGGGCGGCGCGGAGCGCTCCACCTGCAGATAGCGGCTGCCGTGGTAGAAGAACCGCGGGAACCAGGTCTCGACTTCGGCGTGGCCGTCGAGCGTGTAGCTCCAGAACGCTTCTCCTCCGCCGCTCGACTGGCGGTCCACCGAGCCGTCCGCCTTCAGCAGCTCGGCCGGGATCACCTTCACCGCCGAGCCCGCCGGTCCGCGCACGCGCAGCCGCGGCATCATCGACGCGTTCTGGCCGAAGTCGTAGACCGCGACGCCGGCTCGCAGCTCCCGCACCCCGATGGGGGCCAGCGTCTCATACGTGCGGAACGGCGGCGAGGCATGCGAGGCGCCGCGCAGCCTCCGGCCGGGGGCCTCCACGACGGCCGGCGGCCTCCACGACGAATCGTCGAAGCCGGGTCGGTCCCAACCGCGCGGCTCGAGGCGCGCATCGTAGTCCTCGCCCCCGTAGACGTTGGAGAACGTGATCGGGCCGCTCGCCACGCGCCACTGGCCGTCCGTTCCGACGAGGTCGACCCGGCCGTCTTCGTACTCCAGGCGGACCTGCGCGATCGCGGTCAACGGGCGGAAGGCCGAGACGAACTTGACGTAGCGGCCCGGCTGCACGTTGTACATGCCATTGCCCAGCACCACTCCCACCGCGTTGTCGCCCGTGCGGAGGAGAGCGGTGAGGTCGTACGTGTCGTAGAGACAGGTCTTGTCGTACGCGGTCCAGCCGGGTGTGAGGAGGCCCCGGCCGACGCGAGCGCCGTTGACGGTCATCTCGTAGTGCCCGAGGCCACAGACGCTCGCCAGCGCACCGCGCAGGCCGGCGTGCACGGAGAACTGCCTGCGCAGGAGCAGCGTTCCGTTGGCGCGCGGGTTCGTCCCCGGCGCGCCGGGCAGGCGCAGGAGCTGGGGGTCGCTGATCCACTGCGCGCGCCAGTCGGCAGGCTCGAGCACGCCCATCGTCCAGGTGGCGGGTGCGCTCCAGGCCGAGGCGCGGTCCCCGGCATCCCAGACCCTCACCTGCCAGAACACCTGTTCCGCCGAGCGCAATGGGCGCCCGGCGTAAGGCACGTGCAGCTGCTCGTCGGAGTCGACGCGGCCGCTGTCCCAGACGTCTCCTCTCTCTGAGTTGAGGCCATCAAGCGACGAGGACGCGAGCACCCGCCACGCCCGCTGTCGCAGCCCCCGGCTGCCGTCGCCCCGCAACTGCCAGGACAGCCGCGGCGGCGTGGAGTCGACGCCCAGAGGCTCCGCCATTCCGTCGCAGCGCAGCTCGACCGGGACCAGGGGCGATCGCGCGGCGGCTCGCGGTGAGACCTGGCTCGCGAGAACCGCCATCGAGGCCACGACGACCGCGCCGGCCGGACGTGCTCGGACCATGCCGTGAATTGTAGGTGAAGCCGGTCAGCTCCTCCGGCCGGCGAGGCTCCGGCGCCACTGCCCGGGCGCGGCGCCGGTCTTTCGCTTGAACAGCCGGCTGAAGTAGTGCTCGCTCTCGAAGCCGCAGCGGAACGCGACCTCCTTGACCGTGAGAGCCGTCTCGCTCAGCAGCGAGCGCGCGCGGCCCACCTTGATCTGTATGCGGTACTGGTGCGGGCTGAGGCCGGTGTGGTGCGCGAACATCCGGCGGAACCAGGTGTAACTCACCCCGAGGCGGCGGGCCAGCTCGGGCAGGGGCGGCCCGGCCTGCGTGGGATCGGCCATGCGGCGCATCGCCTCGTGGATGGCGCGCCCGACGCTCGGATGGCCAGCCTGGCCCGGCTGCTGGGCCGAGTAGAGCAGTGACATTATGGACAAGGCGCCGCCGGCGGTGACCTGCTGCAGGGCGGGGCGCCCCGCGTGGACCGCGTCGATCAAGGAGCTGAAGGCGCCCAGCAACAGGTCCTCCTCCCGCACCCGCAGCACGGGCCTCCTGGGCGAGAAGAACCCGTTGCGCACGAGGTTGCGCACGACCGGTCCATCGCACCCCACCCAATGCTCGCTCCATCCCGTCCGCACGTCCGGCCGGTAGCGGTGCCATAGGCCCGGGAACAGGATGAACGCCTGGCCGGGTGTGATCCGCCACCGTGTGCCCACCATCTCCAGGACGCCGCGGCCCGCCGAGATGTACACGAACTGGTACTCGCGGAGGACGCGGCCCCTCTTCCAGTCGAAGTGGTAGTCGCCCGGGTGTCCCGTGGGCGGATAGGCAGAGCCGGGCGGGATCCGTGACTCGCCGGCCGTCGTCAGGTAGAGGCCCCACAGACGGTCCCGCTCGCTGATCGGGAAGTAGCGGAAGAAGGTCTGGACGTGGCGCTGCACGGTGTCATTTTGTGCACAAGACAGGTCATTGCGTCCATTGCCTCAGCAGGGGGCGCGGCTAGGCTCCACGGGTGAGACGACGGAGGCGGCGATGATGGAAGTGTCAGCAAGGGTCGGCTCCCTGCGGGTGGGCCTGTTCGGCATCGGCCTCGACACCTATTGGCCGCAGTTCGCCGGTCTCGAAGACCGCCTGAAAGGATACCTGGAGAAGGTCGCGGGAAAGCTCCGGAGGCCCGGCGTCGAGGTGGTCGACCTCGGCCTTATCGACTCCCCCGAGAAGGCCGCGGACGCCGGCCATCGCTTCCGCCAGGCCGACGTGGACCTCATCTTCCTCCATGTGACGACGTACGCGCTCTCGGCCACCGTGCTCCCGGTCGTGCGCCGCGCCAAGGTCCCCGTCATCGTCCTGAACCTCTCGCCGGGCGCGGCCATCGACTACGCGTGGTTCAACGCTCTCGGCGACCGCACGAAGATGACGGGCGAATGGCTCGCCTACTGCCAGGCCTGCTCGGTGCCCGAGATCGCCAACGTGTTCCGCCGCTCGGGCATCTCGTTCCACCAGATCACCGGGATGCTCGACGACGATGGCCAGGCCTGGGACGAGATCTCCGACTGGATCGACGCGGCCCGGGTCGCCTACGTCATGGAGCACAACCGTCTCGGCGTCATGGGGCACTACTACGGCGGCATGCTCGACATCTACTCCGACCTGACCCAGCAGTGCGCCGACTTCGGCGGCCACGTCGAGATCGTGGAGGTGGACGAGCTGGCGTCGCTGCGCAGGGAGGTGACCTCGGCCCAGGCCCGTGACCGCGTCGCGCTCTTCCGCGAGGTCTTCGACGTCCAGCCGGACTGCCCGGCCGAAGAGCTCGACCGCGCCGCGCGCACGTCGGTGGCCCTCGACCGGCTCGTGGAGGCCCACCGCCTCGGCTCCCTGGCGTACTACTACATGGGCGCCGGAAACCCGGAGAACGAGGACGCCATCAGCTCGATCATCCTCGGCAACAGCCTCCTCACCGCGCGCGGCGTACCGCTCGCCGGGGAGATGGAGATCAAGAACGCCCAGGCCATGAAGATCCTCGACAGCTTCGGCGTGGGGGGATCCTTCACCGAGTACTATGCGATGGACTTCGCGGCCGACGTGGTGCTCATGGGCCACGACGGGCCGGGCCACCTCGCGATCGCGGAGGGGAAGACCAAGGTCCGGCCACTCAGCGTGTACCACGGCAAGCTGGGCCGCGGCCTCTCCGTCGAGATGTCGGTGAAGCACGGGCCCATTACGGTGCTCGCGGTGGTACAGACGGGAGACCGGAAGCTGAAGCTGCTCGCCGCCGAAGGCGAGTGCGTGCCGGGGCCGATCCTGGAGATCGGGAACACGAACAGCCGCTATCGCTTCCCCATCGGCGCCCGGGCCTACGTGAACGAATGGAGCCGGCACGGCCCGGCGCACCACTGCGCGGTGGGCGTCGGCCACGTCGCCGCCAAGATCGAGAAGCTGGGGAGCCTCCTGGACATGGAAGTCGCGCGCGTCTGCTAGGCGACCGGGATGGGGATGGACACCAACCCGGCGCTGGGCGTGACGCTGCACGCCATCGGCGGCCTCGCCGCGGCCAGCTTCTACATCCCGTACAAAGGCGTGAAGAGCTGGTCCTGGGAGACCTACTGGCTCGTAGGCGGCGTCTTCAGCTGGATCGTCGCCCCGTGGGCGTTCTCGCGGACGATCCTTCCCCAGACGATGGAGATCCTCCGCGACAGCAGCCGGGCCACACTCTTCTGGACGTTCTTCTTCGGCGTGCTGTGGGGAGTGGGAGGGCTGACCTTCGGCCTCACCATGCGGTACCTCGGCATCGCGCTCGGCTACGCCATCGCCCTCGGCCTGTGCGCCGCGTTCGGGACGCTGATGCCGCCGCTGTTCAACGGGCAGCTGGGCGAGATCGTCTCACACGGCCCCGGGCAGATCGTCGTGCTGGGCGTGCTGGTCTGTCTGGCCGGCATCGCCGTCAGCGGCCGCGCGGGGATCCGGAAGGAAGGCGAGCTCTCCGAAGCGCAGAAGAGGGCAGTGGTGGCGGAGTTCAGCCTCGGCCGGGGGATGGCGGTGGCGGTGGCGTGCGGGGTCATGAGCGCGTCGATGGCCTACGGCATCGCCGCCGGCAAGCCCATCGCGGAGGCCGCGCTTGCGCGCGGCGCGCCTTCACTCTGGCAGAACCTGCCGGTCTTGATCGTGATCCTGGCCGGCGGCTTCCTGACCAATGTGGCCTGGTGCGTGTTCCTGGCCGCGCGGAACCGCTCGGGGGGCGATTACGCTCGGCCCGGCGCGCCGCTCCTCGCCAACTACCTCCTCTGCGCCCTGGCCGGGCTCACCTGGTACCTGCAGTTCTTCTTCTACGGGATGGGCACGACGCGCATGGGCCGCTACGACTTCTCGAGCTGGACGCTCCACATGGCCAGCATCATCATCTTCAGCACCGCGTGGGGCATCGCCCTCCACGAATGGAAGGGGACCACGGCCGGCACCCGGCGGCTGGTCGCCGCGGGTCTCTTCCTCCTCGTCGCTTCCACGGTCATCGTCGGATACGGCAACTACCTGGCCGCCCAGTCCCCCGCGTTGTCCACCTCGTCGCGACACGCTCTCGCCGAGTAGGAGGCCGATCATGCATCGCAAACACCGGCGCCGGTCGCTCCTCGTCCTGGTCTTCGCCTGGATCGCCGCCGGCTCGTCTCGGGCCGCGGAGCCGACCGCGAAGGTGACCGCGAGCTGGGACAAGGTCACGCGGGTCTCGCAGACCACGCCGACGCTGCAGGTCGTGGTGAACCCGCCGCTGCGGCGGGGGACGCCGGTGCACGACAACGCCTTCAAGGCGCTGCGCGACCTGCAGGCCGACTACGTGCGCTACGTCCCGTGGCTGCCGTATCCGCGGCTGGGCGTCGCGGAGCTCGAGCCGCCCCGGGGCGGCTCGACCTCGTGGGACTTCTCGGTCATCGATCCGATGACGATCGACTTCCTCGAGGCGACCAGGGGGCATTCCGTCATCCTCAACTTCAGCACGATCCCGGCCTGGCTGCACAAGACCGAAACGCCCGTCGCGTATCCCGACGATCCTAACCAGGTGACCTGGAGCTACACCCAGCGGACCGAGCCGCGCGACCCGAGCTTCAAGGAGATCGCGGACTACTATGCGCGGCTCCTCGCCTGGTACACCCAGGGCGGCTTCACGGACGAGCTCGGCCAGCGCCACGACTCCGGCCATCACTACGCGATTTCCCACTGGGAGGTGCTGAACGAGCCCGATCTCGAGTACCCGGCTTCCCCCGAGACCTACACCCGGCTCTACGACGCGGTGGTGGAGGCGATGCGGACGGTGCAGCCGCCGACCAGGTTCGTGGGGGCCTCGCTGGCGTTTCCCAGCGGCAACCCGGCGTTCTTCGAGTACTTCCTGGACCACGCGAACCACAAGCCCGGCATCCCGCTGGACTTCATCTCCTACCACTTCTACGCCGTGCCGTCCCCCGACGAGAGCCAGGACGTGCAGGAGCACACGTTCTTCGCCCAGGCCGACGGGTTCCTGAACGTGGTGCGCTACGTCGAGTCGATCCGCAAGCGGCTCTCTCCCGACACGAAGACGACCATCAACGAGATCGGCTCCATCTCGGCCGAGGACCTGGCGCAGGGCCAGCCCGGTTACGTCTTCAAGCCGATCCCGAACTCCTACTGGCACCTGGCCGGCGCGATGTATGCCTACATCTTCGGCCAGCTCTCCCACATCGGCGTGGACGTGGCCGGCGAGTCCCAGCTCGTGGGATATCCCACGCAGTTCCCCAGCGTGTCGATGGTCGACTGGACCGACGGTCGGCCCAACCCGCGGTACTGGGTGCTGAAGCTGCTGAAGGACAACTTCGGTCCGGGCGACAAGCTCGTGGAGACGAGGATCGACAACCCCTACGTGTACGCGCTGGGGGCGATCAAGGGCGACGGCAAGCGCCGCATCCTGCTCGTCAACAAGCGGAACCGGCCGTTCGAGGTCTCCATCCCCGGCGCCAGCGGCGGCCAGTTGGATCGCGTGGACCAGACGACGGCGCTCCAGCCACCGGCTTCGTCGAAGCTGACGGACGACAAGGTCACGCTGGGCGGGTTCGCGGTGGCGGTGGTGACGCTGCCGTAGGCGGGTCGGAGCCATGCGACCGGGAGTTGCTCGGGACCGGCCTGCTTCGCCGCCGCGGTTGCTGCTGGAGAGGGAGAGATAGGACCAGCCGAGCGAACAATCGTCGTCTAGCGCGCGTTCGTCAGGGCGAGAACCGCATACGCGGTGGCCGCGTCGGTCATGAATTTGCCGGCGTCCGACGCCGCGTCGCGCCGCTTGTTCAAGGATGAGGCGACCCACATGCCGGTGGGCGCGTCCTGGTGCCGCACGAGCCAACAAAGCCCCTTGCTCAGGCTCGCGCCCGTGCCTGAGGTTCCCGACTGCTGCAGCGCCAAAGTGATTAACCCCGTGGCGTAGCCATCGCTCGCGGTGTCCTGCGCGGTCGCGTCGGCGCGCTTCCACGACCCGAGCGCAGACGTGCTCCATCCGCCATCGTCTTGCTGTTTGCCGACGGCGGCTTCGACGATGGCTTGACGCTGTGCAGGCGTGAGAAGCCCGGGGAGCTTCGTCGATGCCCACAGGACCGTGAGACGGTTGAACAATGATTCTGTGTCGGCCCGATGCTCTAGGTAGTCGCGAAGCAGCTTCAAGTGGTCGTGAATCTCCGGACTCGATGCGTAACCCCCCGGAGCGCTCCCGACCGCGAGAGCGGCGAGCGCAGCGCCGTAGTACGGTGAGTCGGACGATTCCCATGGTTCATTATGGAAATTCAGCCAGGCCCAGGCGCCTTTCAGATCGCCGGCCTTG
>Ga0066710_100005517_pt1 | contig 11555 bp, 13 predicted proteins | sample GraSoiAngelo_159_FD_79666 | JGI IMG/M metagenome (GOLD analysis project Ga0066710, IMG submission 79666) | Grasslands soil microbial communities from the Angelo Coastal Reserve, California, USA - 14_1009_16_40cm | ecosystem: Environmental > Terrestrial > Soil > Grasslands | place: USA... | reverse complement strand
TACCGGTCCTTCTGGCCGACGCGCCTCTCAAACTTCGACGCGGAGGACAAGGACGGGATCGCCCTCATCGGGCAGACCGAGCAGGGCGAGGACGTCGAGATCATGAAGCGGGCCGCGGAGTCCGACCTGATCGTGTACGTCAACATCAACCTCGTGGCGATGGACGGCGGCCACAAGTCGGTCGCCGTGGGGCTGGCCAGCTACAAGAGCCTGCGCCACCACCACAACGTCCACACGATGCTCCATTCCAAGAGCTACATGGACCCGCGCCCGGGGCACTCGGCGATCAACGACTCCACCGTCCGGATGGGCCGGCTGCTCGCGGCGAACGGTCTGAAGATCTTCCAGATCGAGACCACGATGAACAGCGAGACGTTCCCGTCCCAGCTCGGCTTCCTCAACAAGCGTGAGTGGGAGTGGTCCACGAAGGACCAGGCGCTGATGATGGCCGCGAAGAAGGCGAACGAGGTCGCACCCCCACGGGTCCGGCGCGAGTTCTTCCGGCGGATCGAAGCCTCGTACAAGGTGACCGGCGTCAACGCCGGCGAGGTGGAGGCCGTGCACGACCGGACGCTCCAGAACCTCCACCGGCAGCAGCTCGTCGAGGTCGACGGCCAGTCCGACATCGTCGTGATGGGCATCCCGTACGTCGGCCCGTACAACGTCAACTCGATCCTCAACCCGATCCTGGTGCACTGCCTGGGGCTCGGCTACCTGTTCAACATGTACCGGAACAAGCCGTTGGTCCGCGAGGGCGGGGTCGCGATCATGTATCACCCCGTCCCGTGGGAGTTCCACTCGATCCATCACCCGAGCTACATCGACTTCTTCGAGGAGGTCCTGGCGGACACGACGGACCCGAAGGAGATCGAGGATCGGTACGAGGAGCGGTACGCCACCGATCCCTGGTACGTCCATCTGTATCGGACGTCCAACGCGTACCACGGCGTGCACCCGTTCTACATGTGGTACTGGGGAGCGCACGGCCGCGATCACTGCGGCGACGTGATCTTCGTCGGCGGCGAGCCCAAGAGCGTGGCGCGCTTGGGGTACCGGCGAGCCGATTCGATGCGAGATGCGCTGGAGATGGCGAAGGACTCGGTCGGCCCCTCGCCGTCCATCACGTACTTCCACGCGCCGCCGATCATGATCGCGGACGTTCACTGAGGGACGAGCATGAGCGCTCGCGATGACCTGAAGGAGATGGCCCGAGGGTTCCGATGGGGACGGCGCCCGATGGTGCCGCGGTCGGCGGAGCCGCACACGGAGGAGCGAGAGGACGCCGGGTTCCCGACCGATTGGGCGCGGAGCGAAGTGGGAGTGGCTGCGCGGCAGGCCATCCTCCAAGGTATCATGCACCCGCTCGTCCGCAACGAACTCTCGCTCCGCGTGTACGGGCTCGATCATCTCCTGGACCTCCGGGGACCCGTCGTGTTCTTCTCGAACCACTCCAGCCACCTCGACGCCACCCTGATCCTCTGCACGCTGCCGGATCGCTGGCAGCGCAGGACCGCCGTCGGTGCCGCCCGCGACTACTTCTTCGACGTGTGGTGGCGCCAAGCCTTCACCGCGCTCGTCTACGCCGGGTTCCCGATCGACCGGTCCCGGGGCGGCAAGGGGATCGATAAGGCGAAGGAGCTCGTGCGCGACGGATGGTCGATCGTGGTGTTCCCCGAGGGGACGCGGACACCGGACGGGCACATGCAGCGGTTCCGGCACGGTGCCGCGCGACTCGCGCTCGAGCTGGGGGTCGGGCTCGTCCCGATCGCGATCGTGGGCGCCTACCAGGCGATGCCGAAAGGGCGGTGGTGGCCCGGCGCCGGCCGGCCGGTCGTCACGATCCGGTACGGGGACCCGATCTATCCGCAGGCGGGGGAGACCCACCAGAGCCTGTCGCTCCGGATGCAGCAGGCGGTCGCGCAGCTCTTCGACGAGGATCGGACGACCTGGTTCGACGCGATCTCGCGCGCGGAGCGCAGCGAGACGCCGTCGCTGGCCGGGCCGGTCGCCCCGGCGTGGCGCCGTACGTGGGAGGGGTCGCGGCCGGTGGCGCGTCGCGGCCGACCCAAGGCTTGGGAGTAGGGCGGTGCCGAGGACGGGTGGAGAGCGCCGCAAGACCACGATCGTCGAGGAATCGATCCGACAGTTCGGCCGCGACGGGTACAACGGCGCGTCCTTGGAACGGATCGCACAGGCGGTCGGGGTGCGCAAGCAGACCCTGCTCTACTACTTCCCCACGAAGGACGACCTCCTGGAGGCCTGCCTCGCCGCCGCCGGAAAGCGCGTCGCCGAGGAGATCGCGTCCGCCCTGGGGGGGCCCGCCACGCCCGGCGAGCGAGCGGAGCACGTGATCCACGCGGTCTACTCGCTGGCCGAGGAGTGGCCCGAGTTCCCGATGTTCATCCGCGAGGCGGGCCGGCTCGGCCCGACCGCGTTCGAGCGGTTCGGCGGGTTCCTCGAACCCTTGCGGGTGAGCGCCACGGAATTCCTCCAGACGGGGATGGATGCCGGCGTGATCCGCAAGCAGGACCCGGCGCTCCTGCTGTTCACGCTCTATACGGCCGTGATCGGCTCGCTCACCGAGGCGAGCGTCCTGTCGTCGTTCGTTGGGGCGGACGATGCCCGATCCTCGCTCAAGCGCCGTGAGACCGAGGTGGTCGAGCTCGTACGAGCCGCGCTCCGTCCACCGGAGGCTTAGCCTCGTTCGGGGGTTCGGCGTCGCTCCGCGATCTCATCGCGGAGCGCGCCCAGCACTTCCACCTCGATCAGGTCCTTCGGCCGGCCCGCGGCGCGCTTCATCGCGATCAGGTCGTCGATCGAGGCCACGGGGACGGTGAGGCCGCCGAGGTCGAACGCCTTCGCCTCGCGTTCGAGCGCGTCGAACCCCTCGACGCCCGCCGGCGTTCCGAGGATGTCGAGGTTGCCGGCGTCGGTCATCAGCGTGAAGTGATCTCCCGCCGCCAGGGTCTTCGCATCGAGGAGGAACGGCGCGTCGCGGTCTGCTCCGCGAAGCTCGGCGTGGAGCTGGCGGAGCGCCGCCGCGAGCCGTTCGAGGTTCTCGCGTGTCCGTCGGTAGCACACGTCGGTGTCGTTCGTGACCGATGGGGAGCCGTGCAGGCGCGCACCGAGACCGCCGATCACGACGTACCGAACGTCGTGCTGGGTGAGGGTCCGAAGCGCTCGGAGCGGATCGAACGCCCCACGGGTCACCCCGATGCCGCCCTGTCGAGGAGCTCGAGGTTCCTGCCCTCGCGGGTCGCGACCCGGATCCGTTGCGCCGGGGTCAGTCGAAGCAGCGCACGGATCGGGGTGCGATCGATCCCGATGCCCAGGCGAGGCTCGCTGCCGAGCTGCTCGCCGCACCCCGCCAGCAGCCGGTCCAGGGTGTCGACCCGCGGGACCACGGTGCCCCGTTCGATCCGTGCGATCGCGGGTTGCGGGACCCCGCTCCGCGACGCGAGCGCCCGCTGCGTGAGCCCCGCGCGCCGTCGCGCATCCCGAAGGGTCCTCGCCGGATCCATGAAACGGATGATAACAAAGAAGGTATCGAGTGGTTGAGGCTCCTCTGGAGTGGTCGCTCCTCGTCTGGACCCTCCTCGGGTCGTTCCAGATAGTGGAACTCGGTTCCGATATCTGGAACAGGCTGCTTCGCCACCCCGGGCGAGGGAAGGCTTCCTAGGAGTAGAACTCGACGATGAGGCGCTCGTCGAGGGTCACGGGGAGGGGGATCTCGTCACGTTCCGGGTGCCGCGAGAGCACCCCCGAGACCTCGTCCTTGTTCCGGTAGAGGTACACGGGTGGCTCCGGCGTCACCTCGAGGGCCTCGCGGACGAAGATGAAGTTCCTCGCCTTCGGCGACAGCGTGATCGTCTGCCCCGGCTTGACCTGCGCGCTCGGGACGTCGTTCCGCCGGCCGTCGATCGCGACGTGGCCGTGGGAGACCAGCTGGCGGGCCTGGCTGGTGGTGAGCGCGAGGCCGAGACGCAGGCACACCGTGTCCAGGCGCGTCTCGAGCTGGCGGATCATCTCCTCGCCGGTCACGGCCCTGCTCCGGTTGGCACGCTCGTAGTAGCGGCGCATCTGCTTCTCGTTGATGCCGTAGATGTGGCGGAGCTTCTGCTTCTCGAGCAGTCGTGTCTGGTACTCCGAGATCCGCTTGCGGCCGCGGCCGTGCTGTCCCGGCGGATAGGGTCGCTTGTTGGACGGGCAGTTGGGACGCCCACAGAGGGGCGCGCCGACGCGCCGGCAGGTCCTGTGCTTGGGGCCGTTCTTATCCATGTGGTCGGCCAGGCTACCAGAGGATCCAAGGCTGTGACCTGGGCAGATGCGTATCCTCGTCCGGTGGACGGTGGCACCCGGCGGCGCGCGGTAGGGGCGATCGTGGGCGCCGCGATCGGCGACGCGCTGGGCGCTCCCTTCGGATCGCTCCGCCGGGATGCCGTCCCCTCGCCGTTGCCGGCCTTCGAGCGGTCGCGGCCGGGGGACGCGCCCGGCACCGGGACGGACGCCACGGCGATGGCCCGGAACCTGTGGGGGTCCCTGATCGCGAACGACGGTGCGCTCGTTCTGAGCGACGTGTTGGCGCGCCATCTCGCATGGCTCGCGACCGGGCCCGGCGACGTGGGAGCGCAGACCCGGCTGGCCCTCGAGGAGGCCAGGCGCGGGACGCCGGAGGCGCCGCGGGTCGTCTTCGAACGGCGAGGGCCGGAGGTGAGCGCCGGGAACGGTTCGGTGATGTATTGCGGGGCGCTCGGGGTCGCGCGGGCGCGCGACCCCGAGCGCCTGTTCGATGAGGCGCCCGCCCTCTCCGCGCTGACGCACTGGGACGAGCGATGCGCGACGGCCTGCCTGGCCGTGACGCTGGCGGTCGCGGGGCTCGTCCGTGGCGAGGACCCGCTCGTCGCGGTGACCGCGGCCGTCGGCGCGGTCGCCGGGCGGGAGGGTGCCGACGAGCTCGAGTACCTGGTGGACGAGGCCGGGAGGGCGCGGCCGATCGACGGGCCCGACCGCGGCTTCGCGCTCTTCACGGCCGGGATCGCGCTGCAGGTCGTCGGCGAGGGGCTCGGCTTCGAAGAAGGGCTCCGCTCCGTCGTCGGGCTCGGGGGCGACACCGACGCGAACGCGGCCGTGGCGGGCGCCCTGCTGGGCGCCCGCCACGGCCGCGACGCGGTCCCGTCTGCTTGGTTCGATCGCCTCGCCGACGGCGAGGCGATCGACGCCGAGGCCCGGGCTCTTGCATCCCTCGTCGCCTGAGTGGCGCCGGATCCGGAGCCGTGTACACGCGGCGGCCGCCTCGGACGTAGGGAATGATGTGGAACTCGCCATGAGCGCGTCCGAGGCGGCCGCCGATGATTTCGACACCTGTTTCCGTGACCTCTTCGCCCGTGTGGCGCGAACGGCCGCGCTCGTCTCCCGCGATGCGGGCCTCGGGCCCGACATCGCGCAGGAGGCCTTCGCGCGGCTCTACGAACGGTGGGATCGGATCGACTCCGCCGAGCACGCCAGGAACTTCGCGTTCCGCGTCGCCGTCAACCTCGCGCGGTCGCACCTTCGCCGTCGCCTGGCGGTGCCGTTCGGGCTCCGCGGTCCGGAGCGGCCGCAGGCCGATACCACCGCGTCGTCCGACGCGTGGCTCGTCCTGGTCGACGCGCTCGGCGAACTCTCGCCGCGCCAGCGGGCGTGTGTCGTGCTCGTGGACTACGCGGATCTGGATGCTGCCGCCGCCGCGGCCGCGCTCGGCATGGCCGAGGCCACGGTCCGCGTCCACCTGATGCGCGGCCGACGAGCCCTCCGAACGAAGCTCAGCATCGTCGATCAGGAGGTCGAACCGTGACCGCGGATCCAGCCATCAAGGACCGACTGACGCGCGCGACGGATCCGCTGCCGGTGGACGTCGAGTCACAGCTGCGTCATCTCCACGACAACCGGCGTGCTCGGCTCGTTCGGCAGCGCGTCGGCGTGTTCGCCGTCGCTGCCATGGTCGCTCTCCTTGCCGTCGCCGTCGTCTGGCGGCTCCTCCCGCTCGGCACGGCGAACCTGCCGGCGGGCCCGGCTTCGCCGTCGGGGACGCTCGCGCTGATGACCGGCTCGGTGAGCCAGCCGGGCCGGCCTTTCAACTTCTTCGACCTCGCAACGTTGAGGATCGGCAACGGCGGCTCCACGGCTCCGCTGGAGCACACGAACGAGCGTGCCACCTTCCCAGAGTGGTCGCCCGACGGCACGAAGCTCGCCTATCTCACGGGCGAGCCGCCACGCAGGGTGCTGGTGGTGGCCAACGCGGACGGCTCAGAACCGATCAACTTCGCGGCCGTCTTGACCGGTGACGGGTTCGCGTGGTCGCCGGACGGCATGCGGATCGCGTACCGAGCCAGAACGGGCCCGGGCGGTGAGAACGTGGCTGACACCCTTGTGGTGACCAGCCTGACCGGTGACTCGGCGAAGTATGCATCACTGCACGGCGCTTGGCAGGCCTTCGACTGGTCGCCGGACGGACGCACGTTCGTGTTCACGGGCGATCCGAACGTGCCGGCCTCGCAGGACCTCACCTCGCCGCCCAGCCAGCTCTGGATCCAGAACCTCGATTCATCGGGGCTGCGACGATTGGTCGACGGGATGACGGTGGCAACCCCCCACTGGTCGCCGGACGGATCGAAGATCGTGTTCGCCTGCCACGATGCCGCCGAGGTCGGCGATCGGTTCGACATCTGTCTGATCAACGCCGATGGCTCGGGCTTCGTGCGGTTGACCGATGGGAAGGAGCTGAACGCGGCCCCGGTGTGGTCGCCCGACGGACAGTGGATCGCGTTCGCCAGCGACCGAGCCACCAGCCCGAGCAGCCTCGGTGTGAACAGGAACGCCGATGGCCGAGTCGCGATGTCCGTCTTCGTGATGCGTCCGGACGGCACCGACGTCCGTCAGGTGGCCCCCGCCGACGACGGCCGGGTCCTCGCGCCCACGGGCTGGCGCCTGTAACACGCATCCGCGCCCGACCCACTACGCTCGGACGATCCGAACGAAGGGTTCCCGCGTGGCCGAGATCCAGCTCTACGGCGCCAGTTGGTGCCCCGATTGCCGTCGGGCGAAGAAGTTCCTCACCGATCAGCGGGTGCCGTTCGATTGGCACGACATCGACGGCGACGACGAAGGGATCCGCCTCGTCGAGGAGCGCAACGGTGGCAAGCGGATCATCCCGACGATCATCTTCGACGACGGGTCGCATCTGGCGGAGCCCTCGAACGAGGAGCTGGCGGAGAAGCTCGGTTTGGCCCGCTCCGCCGTGATGCACGTGTACGACCTCGTGATCGGCGGCGGGGGCCCCACGGGGCTCACGACCGCGATCTACGCCGCGCGCGAGAACCTCGAGACGCTGGTGATCGACTCGAAGGGGCTCGGCGGGCAAGCCGGCATCACCGAGCGGCTCGACAACTACCCCGGGTTCCCGGATGGCGTCGGCGGCGCCGAACTGGCCGACCGGTTCGTCCGACAGGCCCAGCGCTACGGCGTTGAGCTGTTGCAGGCCGTGTCGGTCACCGCCATCACCGACGACGGGCATCGCGAGCTCGACGTCGAGACCGCCTCCGGCGAGCACTACCACGGCAGAGCCGCGTTGATCGCGACGGGTTCCAGCTATCGCCGCACCGATGCCGCGGGCGAGGACGATCTGATCGGTGCGGGCATCCATTTCTGCGCGACGTGCGACGGGCCGTTCTACAAGGGCTCGTCGGAGCTGATGGTGATCGGCGGAGGGAACTCCGGCCTGGAGGAGGGCCTGTTCCTGACCCAGTTCACAGACAAGGTCGTGGTCGTCGAGCGCTCGGATGCGCTCCGAGGATCCAAGCTGCTCCAGGACAAGGTGATGGGCCACCCGAAGATGGAGGTGTTGTTGGAGCACGGGGTCGCCGCCTTCCGAGGGAAGGGCGACGGCTCGGGGAAGCTCGGAACGGTGGAGCTCGAGGATCTGAAGAGGGGGGAGAAGCTCGAGCGACATCCTCAGGGGGTCTTCGTGTTCATCGGGCTCGACCCCAACACCGAGTTCCTGCGAGGGCAGGTCACCCTCGACGACCGAGGGTTCGTGGCGACCGATCCGACGTTCATGACCAGCATCCCGGGCGTGTTCGCGGCCGGCGACGTCCGTGGTGGGTCGACGAAGCAGCTCGCGTCCGCGGTCGGCGAGGGTGCGGCTGCGGCGATCCAGATCCGGGGGTACCTCGACCGGTTGGAGCGCGAGGGGATGGGGTGAACATGGAGCCGAGCGAGATCTTCGAGCTGATCATCAAGGCCGACGAGAAGCTCAAGTACTCGACCGAGAAGAACGCCGCCCTGCGACGTGGGCAGGCGGTCGAGCTGCTGGCGCAGGCGCGTGATGCAGCCCGCGAGATCGGCAACGATCAGCTGGTCCAGCAGGCCGAGACGAGGCTCGCGGACCTGGGCGCGGAAGGCGGCTAGGTTCCGGCGCGCCAGTCGCGGAACGCCTCCAGGAGCGTCCGTCGCTGGTTCTCGTTGAGCTGTTCGACGGTCAAGGCTCCGGACAGCCGGATCGTCTCCAGGAACTCCTCGAGCACCATCGTGCAGCCGTGGCAGCCAGCGAGGTGGGCCTCCACCCGGCCGAGGGTGGACGGGTCGAGCTCTCCGTCGAGATAGGCGCTCAGCAGCTCGACGACCTCTTGGCAGGTGATGCTCGCTTCGACGCTCATGTCTCGCTCACGCTCCGGAAGTGCTCCTCCAGCGCGCCGCGCACCTTCGTGCGCGCGCGATGCAGGAGCACACGCTGATTGGTCTCGCTGAGATCGAGCGCATTACAGACCTCGTCCGAGCTCCATCCCAGGACGTCCCGCAGCCTGATCACCTCGGCCTGCATCGGGGGCAGCATGGCGATCGCCCCGCCGATCACGTGCAGCGTCTCGGTTCCCTCGGCTCGCTCCTCGGGCATCCCGCGCCAATCGAACGGCAGGGTCGACCACCCGCCGGCGTTCGGCTCCCCGGGGGCCCCGAACGCGCCCGGTTCGAACGTGGGCTCATCGAGGTCGGTCCCGGCGAGGGCCGCGAACGGCACGCTGCGAGCCTCCCGCTGGCCCCGTGTCTTCGCCGTGTTGACCAGGATCCGGAAGATCCAGGTTCGGAGGGAGGCGCGACCCTCGAACCCGTCGAGACCCTTGACGACGCCGAGCCAGGCTTCCTGGACGACCTCGTCGGCGACCGCGTCGCTCGAGACGTACATCCGTGCCACCCGGCGCATCGACGGCCCCAGCTCGTCGACGAGCATCATGAACGCCGTCTCGTCACCTGCCCGGAGGCGCTCGACGAGGGCGAGATCATCAGGAGGCTTCCGCGGCTCGGACACGACGCTGCAGCCTAGCGAAGCCGAGCGGTTCTGCGGTCGCGACGCTTCGGATCAGACGCCGGGGCGCATCGCGGCGTAGGGCGTGTCGTAGCCGTACATCGAGTCGAGCTGGACCTCGCCGCCGGGACCGGGATGCCGCGCGTGGATGATGTTGCCGCCGCCGACGTAGATGGCCACGTGGGGCGAGGTCGACCCGTAATAGATGATGTCCCCAGGCATGACCGCCGACAGCGGCACCTGGGGGAGGCTCCCGAGCTGTGCGAGGGCCGAGTGCGGGAGCGAGACGCCCGCCTGCGCCCACGCCCACGACGTGAGGCCCGAGCAGTCGAACGCGTCGGGGCCGGCGGCGCCGAAGACGTAAGGGGCGCCGATCACCGAGTACGCCGCGCCCACGGCGATCTGTGCGGCGCTCGCGTTCGGAGTCGGGATGTACCCGCCGGTCGGGGGCGGGTCGGCGGGCACGGGAGCGGAGACGGCCGCCCGCTCCTGGGCCGCGGCCACGGCCGCCGCTCGCTGCTGGGCCGCGATCGCCGCCTGCCATTGGGCACTCAGGTTCGCGGCCAGGGTCTGCTGCTCGGCGAGGTTCGACTGGATCTGTTCACGCTCCTGGGTCATCTCGTTCAGGTGCGTTTGGGCGTCGCCGACCGCGTGCGCGTACTGCTGGGCGGCCCAGGCCGCGCGTTGTCCCGCAGCGTCGGCTTGGGCCGCGAGGTCGGAGTCCGATTGGGCGATCGCTCCGATGAACTCGAGACGGTCGGAGAACTCGCTGAAGCTCTGAGCGCCGAGCAGGACGTCCAGGTTCGACCCCATCCCCGTGTAGGCGTCGACGGCGCGCTGAGCGAGCGCGGCCCGCGCGGCCGCGGCATCCTTGTCAGCCGCGTCCTTCGTTGCCTTGGCGTCGGCGAGCCGGGCCTGCGCCTGCTCGAGCTCGTACTTCGCGTTGTTCCACCGCTCGACCGACGCTTCGAACTGGGTCTGGAGCTGCGCGAGACGCTGTTTCGCGGCCTCGACCTGCTGCTTGCTGGGTGCCGCCGCCGACGTGCCGGAGACGGACAGGACGAAGGCGGGAACCACGAGGCACGCGGCCATCACGAGCCGCGTGAGCCTCGACGGGGTTCCGCTCATCGTCCTCCCGGGTCCGGATATGGCGAAGGCCCGGTTATCTCACCGAGCCTTCCGAGCGGACAACCCTAGTCACACCCCGGTCGGGCCGTCAAACGGTTGCGCTGAAATTCGGTTGCCCACCGACAGAACGGGTCAGGGCGGGCCGCCGACGGCGGCCCGCCCCATCCTCGGGTCGGGACGGCGGGATTTGAACCCGCGACCTCAGCGTCCCGAACGCTGCGCGCTACCAAACTGCGCCACGTCCCGAGGTGGTCAGTGTAGCCGCGTGCCGGCCGCCGGTGGCCGGCGCCGATGAACGGCGCCGATCATCGGCCGCGTGCCGCGATCAGCCGGCACGCGGCCGAAGCTCGAGCACGGTAGCTTCCGGTCGGCACCCGAATCGGAACGGAGCGAACTTGCTGGTCCCCAGCCCCGGAGAGGTGTGCAGGACCGCCGGGCCCATCCGGATCAGCCCGGACGCGAGCCGGCGGGGCATCGAGGAATTCGTGACGAGCGCCCCGATCCCCGGGATGCGCACCTGCCCGCCGTGGGTGTGGCCTGCGACGATCAGGTCGTAGCCCAAGGCGGCGCTCTCCGGGGCGGAGTCCGGCGAATGCATCACGGCGACCCCGAGACGGTCCGGCGCCTCACGGGGTGCGATGCGCAGATCGTGCCATCGCAGATGCGCGTCGTCCAAACCGAGCAGCTCGAGCGGCAGCCCGTCCACGTCGACGAGGTCGCGGACGTTCGTGAGATCGATCCACCCGTCCGAGACGAGTCCTCGGATCAACGCATCCGCCCGACCCCGCAGAGCCCGGCGGCGCTTCCTCCGCTTGCGGAAGTAGGCGAAGTAGTTCAGGGGCTTGGGCTGGTAGTGGTCGTTGGAGCCGAGCACGAACCAGGAGGCGAAGCCGCCGCGGACCGTGCGGACCGCGGCCACTGCCGTTTCGACCGCTGCGGGTTCCGCGAGGAAGTCGCCGGTGACGACGGTGACGTCGGCGGGTGGGAGCGACGCGAGGAATCGCGCCTTCTTCGTATCGGTCCGCAGGAAATGGAGATCCGACAGGTGCAGCACGACCAGTCGTTGTGGCCCGCCCGGTGGCAGGATGGC
>Ga0066710_100005516_pt1 | contig 11555 bp, 12 predicted proteins | sample GraSoiAngelo_159_FD_79666 | JGI IMG/M metagenome (GOLD analysis project Ga0066710, IMG submission 79666) | Grasslands soil microbial communities from the Angelo Coastal Reserve, California, USA - 14_1009_16_40cm | ecosystem: Environmental > Terrestrial > Soil > Grasslands | place: USA... | reverse complement strand
TTGGCGCCGGCAGCCAGCGTGGCGGATGGCTGCACGCCAGCCGCCATCTCGGAAATCGGGACCTTGAACGGGGTGGCGGTGGTAGTCATTGCCGTAGTTCCCCAGCTTCTCCTTATGTTCGCGCCCGTAGAGCCCGTCACACGCGGGACACGCGAAGCAGCGTGATGGTCGCCAAAGTGTTCCATTTTATCGGAACGGCCCCGTGTCAGGGAGATCGACGAACAGAAACCCGGTTTCTCCGAGAAGCCGGGTTTCTGGAATGAGAGAGTCAGGGATGACGATGCGGGTGGCTCATTTCGTGCAGCGGTATCCGCCTGCGCTGGGCGGGTCGGAAGCTTTTTTCGCCCGGCTGAGCCGATATCTTTCGGCGGCAGAAGACCGCGTGACCGTTTTCACCACCAACGCGCTCGACCTGCAGGCATTCTGGACGCCCCGAGGCCGTTCCCTGCCCGCCGGCGATTCGGTTGAAGGCGATGTGGAGGTGCGGCGTTACCCGCTCGTGCGCTGGCCGGGGCGGCGTTACTGCCTCAAGCCGTTGTCGCTCTTTCCGCGGCGGCTGTGGCAATGCTTGACTTTGCCGTGTAACCCGATCGCGCCGCGGATGTGGGCGGACGCCGGCCGGCCAGACCAGCCCGTCGATGTCGTCCATGCCACAGCATTTCCCTATGCGTTCCCCATCGCTTGCGGGCTGCGCCTGGCTCGGCGACTGCGAGTGCCGTTTCTGATGACGCCGTTCTTGCATCTCGGCGATCCGGCCGATCCGCACGATCGCATGCGGCAAACGTACCTGGCGCCGCCGTTGCTCCTCTTGCTCCGGTCCGCAGATCGGATTTTCGTGCAGACCGAAGTAGAACGGACGTCCCTGCTGGAGCGCAGTTTCCCGGACGCAAAACTCGTGTTACTCGGCATGGGCGTCGAGCCGGCCGAATGCACGGGCGGCCACCGCGAGCGTGCCCGTGGCGAATGGGGCGTCGGTGAGAGGGATGTCGTGATCGGCCACTTGGCGAACAGTAGCGTGGAGAAGGGCACGGTCGATTTGCTGCTCGCGGCCGAGCACGCCTGGCAACGAGGCGAACAATTCCATCTGGTGTTGGCGGGGCCGGAGATGCCGAATTTCCAGCACTTCTGGCGACAATATGGCTCGGCGGCCCGCGTTCGCCGGCTCGGTGTGCTGAACGATGAGCACAAGAAAGACTTCTTCGCGGCTTTGGATGTGTTCGCGTTGCCGAGCCGGTCGGATTCTTTCGGGCTGGTGCTGCTGGAGGCCTGGGCCAACGGCATTCCCAATATCGCCTACCGAGCCGGCGGTGTGGCGGAAGTGATTCGGCACGAACAGGACGGCCTGCAAGTTTGCTGCGGCGATGTAGCCGGTCTCGCGGATGCGCTGACACGACTGGTCAACGATCGTGAACTGCGCAGGAAGCTCGGACGGCAGGGCCACGAGCGGACCACGAGGGAATTCCGCTGGCGGGACAAACTGGAGCTTGTTCGAGACACGTACCGAGACGTGATCCGCGACCAGCGGACGGCAGTCAGCGCGTCGCCGGCTGCCGTCCGCTAAGGGCCAGCGGAATTCGAGAAACCTGGTTTCTTGAAGAAACCAGGTTTCCGGGTACGGTCCTACTTCGCCGAATCGGACTTCAGCATGACATAGCTGATGCCGCCTTGTGGCGACTGCACTTGCAGCAAGACGCCCTTCTGGAGCGAAGCCTTGCCCAAGGCATCCTTCAGCTCGGCCGCCGACTTCACCTGCGTCTTGTCTACCTTCACGACCAGCGTGCCGCGGCGGAGGCCGGCTTCCGCGGCGATGCTGTTCGGATCGACTTTCGTGATCAAGGCGCCCGCCGCCGAGCGCTTGAAGCCGAGTTGATCCGCCGTGTCGGCCGTCATGTCAGTGACTTCGACGCCAATCGTGTCGAGCGGAACGGTCTCGGCCTCGGGTTTGCTGCGCCGGGGCTGGGAGGTGAGGCGCGTAGTGCCGAAGTCCTCCGGCTGTTCCTCAATTGTCACGCGCAACGTTTGCCGCTTGCCGTCGCGAACGATGCTGAGATCGACTGGCTGCCGCAGCGACAGCGAGGCGATCGTCCGCTGTAGCTCTTGGCCGTCCTTGATCGGCTTGCCGGCCAGCGCGGTGACGACGTCGCCTTCTTGAAGTCCGGCTTTTGCGGCCGGCGATTTGTCAAAGACTTGCGACACGATCACACCTTGCTGATCCTGCACGCCGAGCCGGGCCGCTACTTCCGGATCGAGGGCTCGAACATCCTTGATCTGCACGCCAAGGTAGCCGCGCTGGACCGTGCCGTTCTTGAGCAACTGCTCCACCACCGGCTTGGCAACGTTGCTCGCAATGGCCAGACCAACGCCTTGGAAGCCCCCGCTGCGGCTCTTGATGGCGGCGTTGATGCCGATGACCTTGCCTTCCAGGTTGACGAGCGGGCCGCCGCTGTTGCCGGGGTTGATGGCCGCGTCGGTCTGTAAGAAGTCCTCGTAGAGATTCATGTTCAGACCGTTCCGCCCCTTGGCGCTGATGATCCCTTGCGTGACCGATCCCGCCAGGCCGAAGGGAGCGCCGACGGCCAGCACTCGGTCGCCGATCTCCATGGCATTGCTGTCGCCCAGCTCCAGGTATGGTAGCGGTTGCTTCGCTTCGACCCGGACGATCGCCAGGTCGGTCTTGCGATCGCTGTGGACATCCTTGGAAACGAGCTTCTGCCCGTCAGCGAAATGCACGACCACCTGGTCCGCGCCATCGACGACGTGATAATTGGTCAGGATCACGCCCTTCGGATCGACGACAAACCCCGAGCCAAATCCCATTTCGGGCGAGTCGGGCATTTCGAAAGGCCGCCGCTCGAATTCCTCGAAGAACTTGCGGAATTCCTCCGGTATGTCCGCATTATCAGCGGGCGCTCGGCGGCGCGGCGCGGGCGCTTTCTTCTTGGGCGTGGGCTTCGCTCGTGTCTCGATACTCACCACGGCCGGCAAGACTTGCTTGACGACATCGCGGTAGGAAGTCAGCTCTTTGGGGATCACCCGAGCCGGCGGAGCCTGGCCCTGGAGCAGCGGGCCGGCCAGAAAGGCGCCCACGCTGATCCCGACCACCAGGCAAACCAATGCCAGCGACCCTCGTATCGTTCTTCTCATCGTTTGCATACCTCCTCGTTCTCTGATTGGAACCAAAAAGCGCCCAAATAGGGGCAAGCCGATCCGGGCCATTCGACAGTTGATATCGCCGGGAAACGGCTTTGTGCCAACGAACCAAACCTTCCTTCAAGCCGGTCTCAGTAGATTTGCGAGACGGCCTGGCCAACATTCGCGGGTGCTGCACCCGGGGAACGTATCCCTTCCTATCATACGCAGAGACAAGGGAGTTGGTGCGCAGCCGCCAAGAATTCTCTCGACAGGGGCGATGATGGCACAATGGGCTCTTTGGGGTCAAGCGATGTTGCTAAGGGGGTCATTGGTGGAAGCCCGGAAACGCGGAGCGACGACGCAAGACGGCGGCTCCGCGGCGGCGTTGACAAGTTTGGACGGCAGTGGTAACGTCGTAAAGGGTCGGCCGTACGCCGTCTAGCGTTATCATGCCGCAGGAACTTACCACCAGCCGCGAGGCCGAGACCCTGGACGAGTGCCAGCGGGCCATCGGCTATCAATTTCGCCAGACCGAGTTGCTCCGCGCCGCCCTCACGCACGCTTCCGGGGCCGACACCCGGCTTTCTTCCAACGAACGGCTGGAGTTCCTGGGCGACGCCATCCTCGGCCTGGTCGCCTGCGAACAGCTCTTCCATCGCTTCCCCGATTACCAGGAAGGCGACTTGACCAAGATCAAGTCGGTGGTGGTCAGCCGCCGGACTTGTGCCCGCATCAGCCGGCTGTTGCACCTGGGCGATTTTCTCTTCCTGGGCAAGGGGATGAACCTGCACACCGACGTGCCGGCCAGCCTGCTTGCGGACGTGTTCGAATCCCTGGTAGCGGCGATTTATCTGGACGGCGGCCTGGAAGCGGCCCGGCAATTCATCTTGCAATATCTTTCTCCGGAGATCGAGGCCGTCGCCGAGGGGGCACATGGCGGCAACTTCAAGTCGCTGTTGCAGCAGGTCGCCCAGCGCGAATTCGGCGCCACGCCGCAGTACCATCTGTTGGACGAGAAAGGCCCCGACCACAGCAAGTGCTTCAAGATCGCCGCTCTGATCGGCGGCAACCGCTACGCCGGCGCCTGGGGCCGTAACAAGAAAGAAGCCGAGCAAAAAGCCGCCATGAACGCCCTCGCCCAGATCAATGGCGATGCGATCCCATATGAAGCGGACTGATCCTATCTCATGCCAATGCCGCCATACTCTGTCCTGTGCTATGGCGACGGTTGCGGCCGGCCGGCCGTGTACAAGATCGCGGCTCGCTGGAGCGACGGCATCACGCAGGAATTGAAGACCTACGCGCTGAGCTGTGAAGAATGCTTGCCCGATCAGTTTCGCCGCAGTCGAGAAAAACAAGCCGCGTGCCGCCTCGCCCGCGGCGAGACGCTGGAGCCGCCCGGCATTTACTTGCTGCAGCGCGGCGAGCGCGACCGGCAGCTTCACCGGCTTCCCGAATTGGAACAGCAGCTCGCCGAGTAGCCATGGCCGATGCGAACAATCTGCAAGAGCCTCCGTTTCGGTTTATTGGCTCTCGCGGCGTCGCCGAGGAAGCTGCGGCCCGAGACGAGGGACTGACACAGATGTAAATCAAACATTGTCGGTGACAAAGCGATCAGTCGCAGAGTCTATCCAGCCGATTTCTTACCTGTGGTCAATTCGGCAGTGCTCCCAGGCGGTGGAAGCCTCGGTCTCGTCACGTATTTGCCAGGGAATCGAACGGCAACTTCTTCAAGCATCTGCGCGTAGCGGGCAACGTCATGTTGGCACTGGGCCGACAGACGACTGCGGATTTCTCGGAGTTCCTCAAGAATTGGGATTCGAATCATGGATTCGTCTCCAGCAGCTGTGCAGGCGTGACAATCAACGGGGAAACCATTCGGCGACGAGTGTTCAACAACTCAATGTGCTCGTATTTGTTCGCATTCGCCAGATGCTTGCAATTCCAGGTCAACAAATATTGTACGCGGTACCATGTCGCGAATGCCAGGTGAAAGGCATCGCCGAGATCGTCCGAGGGCATGGCCTTCTCACGCACATAATAGGAGGCCAGATCCCAGACTTCTGGCGTCATTGCCAAACGAGGCAGGTCCTTCACCAGGGTCAGGCACTTGTCCCTCTTCTCTTCCGGATAGCCCGGGTCCTGCAACTCGCGAATGGTCTCGTCACTTACGAACAGGTCATAGCCGTCTCGGGCTTGATCCCAGAATTCTACGGTGAGTTCATGCCAGGCTCGAATGATGACTCCAGGTCTGTCTTCGTAGTAGAAGGAAGGAATCGTTGCGTCGAGATAAACGGTGGGTTTCATTCCGATTGGCCCCTCCGGTCTCCAGATGTCGAACGTCTCCTCTACTCCAATCCAAGTCTCCGGGCTACGGCCGTGAGTGGTTTGCCACATTTTCGAGCGGCTCTTCGCGCCGTTGCCGGAGCAGCCAAGGTCGAAGCGATTTGCGTACCGGCAGGCCTTCGTCTGTCTCAACCACCGATTCAATCATGTCCCGTAGCTCTTCGGGCGTCATTCGAGCAACCGTATTCGTCATAGTGACAGCGCTCCTAACCAAATTCACTTGCCCTGTTTCATCTCCCCCCAAATATACCAATGCGGATAGACGTAGACCCAGTGCCCGGCCGGCAAGTTCGTGTGGCCGGCGTAATCCGTGGCCTGGTAGTGCCCGTATTCTTTGAATTCTGAGTACGATTGCTTGTCTTGCGGAACGTGAATGCGCCGCAGCAGCTTGGAGTACTTTCCTTGGACGCGGGCCTTTTCCGGCACCGCCTTGGCGACCGCCTTGTTTTCCGGATCGATCGTCAAGAGGGCCGAGATGGCAGCCTCGCGGACCGCTGCCTCTTTGTCCTTAAGCGCTTCGGTCAAGGCGGTCACGGCAGGCTTGGCCTGAGCACCAAGCCGCTCGAGCGTTTCGGCGGCGTCCGCGCGCACGCGAGCGTCTTTGTCCTTCAGGTTCTCGAGCAGAACGGGGAGAGACGTTCGGATGGCCTCGAGAATGACTTCGGCCCGGTGCCGGACTTCGATATCTTCGCTCTTTCGTGCTTCCAGAAGCGCGGGTAGGGCCGGTCGGCCGATGGCGATCAACGCTGCATGCGCGTTCTCTCGGACGGCGAAACGATCATCGCCGAGCTGCTGGATCAGCTTCTTGATGGCCGTTGCCCTTGCCTCGTCAGGTGCGGAGAGAGTTTTGGCTTGCTTGGTCGGCTGACTCGTCGCACCTTTCCTTTGCTGTGGTTCTTGGGCCGTCGCAAACCCCGCTCCACGGCCAACCAGGGCAAGGACGAGCAGTAACACAGCGGTCTTGTTCACTTGGTAATGTTCCATGAATCAAGATTCCTTCGTCAGCCTCTTACGCCGGAAGCGGCCGGCGAACCGGGCTCCATTATTTCATATGCCGGGCGGGGTGCCAAGATTCTTGGCGGCGACAGATTGGTAGTTGACATTGGGCCGGCGGCCCCCGAATATCTTCTGCGGAGAGGACTGTGGGCGTTCGGGGCAGCTCAACACACTAGGAGGTGACAACGTGAAAAAGGTGGCATTATTTGCAACTGTGGCCGTTTTGGCCCTGGCAATCGAAGCCCGGGCCGAAAAGATCAAGCTGGAAATCAGCGGCGCCTACTGAGCGGGCTGCGCCAAGAAACTTGGCACGGCCCTCGGTGAGGCGCCAGGCGTAGAGGGGAAAGTGACCCTCAAGGCTACCAAGGAGAAACCGCAAATCGTCACCGTCGAGCTTGACACGAGCAAGGGAGACGTGGGCGACATCGCCAAGGCGGTTTGCGATTGTGACACGCCCCACAAGGAGAAGGTCGCCCCGACGGCGACCTTGATCATTCCCGCTCCCGGATTGAACGAAGGGAACGCCGAAAAGGTGGCGGATGCCCTACAGGATGTCAAAGGCGTGGATGCCAAGGAATCGAAGGCGAACGTGAAGCGGAAGGAAATCCGCGTCAAGCTGGACGCCAAAGGCGGCGCCAAGTTGGCCGACATCAAGAAGGCGTTGGCCGACTACACCAAGAAGTAGCTCGCTCGATCTCGCACCATTGCTGACCGAAGGGCCCGCCTCGAAACCTGACCAGCCTGCCGTTCTGGCCGGTCAATCTTCTCCCCAACGGCGCCGTCAGCTTCCTGCTGGCGGCGCCGTTTTGCTGCGCCGGGTTGCCGCGCGGCCGCGGTTCTTGGCTGGCCTTCTTGGCTGGCGGGCGTGGTGAACTCGCTGTCGTCGGCAGGCGGCGAGTCGAAAAATGATAACAAACATAACATCCCATGAAGTAACCAGGGGTGTTTTGGGGGCCTTTCGTGTTAGTCATTTCTCCGCCCGGGATCGGCAGGCGACGCGGAAGTCTCTGCTAGTAAGCAGCTTACATCTCCAATAGACCACCACGGCCTCGAGGAGGAAGTCCTTTTTTCTCCTTGGCGCTGGACCCCTTTCGCTGTCCGAGAGCGAGAGCCGTGTTAGTCATGTTAGTCATCCCGAAGAGAAAGTGCCGGGACGGGCCAAGGCCCCGGCACGCGGCCTCAAGGGGTCTATACCCCCGCGAAGAATTGATCGATCACCGCCGTCGGCGTCTCGCGGATGCCGGTGCCCAGCGTGGCGTCCATCAAGCCGGCATCCGTGTGGTCGTAGCCGAGGATGTGGCCCAACTCGTGCTGCAAGACCGTGAGCAAATCCATTCGGTTCATCTCGCCCGGGTTGCTGGGGATCGTGAACTCGGGGGCGTCCCACCGCATCGGATCGATGATCGGCTCCAGCCGCCAGCGTTGGCTGGATCAGGTGCCCTGCAACGTCGTTCAATCATCGTTGAGGATGGTGCCGAGCCCCTGGCTGTCCGCGATGAGCGCGTTCACGGCACCGCTGAGGTTCATGAAGAATGTCTCGTTCGCTTCCTTCTTTCTGTCCCCCTTAACAGCGACCGTGATTGTCTTCGTTGTCTCACCGGGGGCGAACGTCAGCGTGCCGGAAGTAGCGGCATAATCGTTGTCAGACGTCTTCGCCGTGCCATTGGCGGTAGCAAAGTTGACGGTCACCGTCGCGTCGTAACTGGCCGACAGCGTCACGGTGAATACGAAGTACGTGGTGCCTTTCTGCCCTTCGGCCATGGCCACGTCACTGATCCGGATGGACGGTGGCCTCACAGCAGACCAGTCGCCATCATTGATGAGGACCGCGACGGTGCTGGGAGAAGAGGAATTGGTCACGGCCACGTCCGGGAAGGAATCGCCATTGAAGGCTCCTACTACCACGGACCAGGGGGATGTGCCGGCCGGGTAATTGCGGGCGGTTTGAAACGTGCCGTCGCCATTGCCCAGCAGGGCGCTGACGTTGTGGCTGTCGTTGTTGGCCGTGAGGAAAAGTTGACGGGCGCCTGCAGCGTTCCGTCGCCATTCCCGAGCAACACGCTCACCGCGTTGTCGCGGTCTGCGGTCACCACGTCAAGCTTGCCGTCGTTGTTCAGGTCCCCGAGTTGGACCGAATAAGCGGCGCGGTCGCTCGTGTCGGTGAGAGCCAGTAGATAGTCAACCGGGCGAGCGAACGTGCCGTCGCCGTTGCCGAGGAACACGTGTAGATGGGCGCCGGGGTCGGGGTATCCGAGCGGCACCTCGGCCCCCACCGCCAGGTCGAGTTTGCCGTCCGCGTTGAGATCGCCCACCGCCACCGAAAGAGCAATCGAGACGTCATTGACGAGCAGGGTTCGGGGTGCCGCGAAGGTGCCGTCGCCGTTGCCCAGGAGCACGCTCACAGTCCCGCCGGCGTTAGCCGTGACGACGTCGAGCCGACCGTCGGCGTTCACGTCGCCGACCGCGAGCGAGCCGGGTCCGCCCCAGCTGAAGCCCGCAGCGAAGTTCCGGGCCGACTGGAACGTGCCGTCACCGTTGCCCAGGAGCACGGCGACGGCGTCGGTGCCTCCGTCGCGATGCACGGCGAGATCCGCCCGGGCGTCGCCGTTGAAGTCGCCCGTGGCCACCGCCGCATACGTCGTGGGGCTCACCGGATAGCTGACCGGGGCCATGAAGCTCAAGAGGTTGCGCTCCTCCAACGGCTCCACGCGCAGCCGGCACGCCACCGGTCGGTGGCGAACGGCGCGACGCGGGCCTCGCATGGCCGGCGTCGATGCGAAAACAGATTTCAGATAAGCGAACGCTGATTCCAACGACATGGTCATATCTCCCTGTAGAAACGCGGTCTGCGATCGGGAAACCCGCTCCCGGCGCGCAGACCGAGCGCCGGGGGCATTGAGCCAGTGAGGGCTTGCTAGGCGGCAAGAACTCACCGGCCGCTTCTGTGGTTGCTTGCCGCCTCCGTCCCGGGACGGGACTTCGGGAAACCGATGCGGCCCGTTTTCGTCACATCACTGGGTGCTCCCGATCAGGGCTTTGCGGCTTTTTCCAGGTCCGCCAGTAGCGCCTTGAAGTCCTCGCGTCCGCGAAGGGGGCCCAGGTCGGGGTCTTTCTTCATCTGCGCCACGTTTTTGTATCCCTTGGCGACGGCTTGCTTGAGCAGCGCCACGGACTTGGAAGCGTAGGCAGCTGCCAGCTCCTGCCGCTTCGTCTCGGCCAGCTTGGCGTCTTTTTGGGCCAATGGTATGCACTGGGCGACGTAGCAGGCGGCGTTGTAGGTGTCTTCGATGCGAAAGACTTCGAGCCCGGCGAGTTCTTCGGCCTTGAGCACCGCGGCCGCATGATCGCCCAGGTGAATGGACGCCGCGGTCAATTCGACCGTATTGTTCCGGTAGTAGCGGCGGTACGCGGGGTGCTTGGAATTGGCTTTTAGCGCCGCGTGATGGTGCGGCAAGGCTTGCTCGAGCAGCTTACGGGCGGCGGCATGGTCATTGCGGTCGCGCGCCACATTGGCCAGATTAACCAGCGTTCCGGCCAGATCGTTCGCATAGTCGGCGTTGGCGCCAAACTCTTTCAGCAGTTCCGTCCGGATGTCCCGAGCCGCGCGGTAGGCGTCTTCCGCCTCCTGGAGGCGACCCGCGTCCCGTTGCAGGCTGCCCAGACCGTTGTGGATGGCGGCTAGGTTTTGGCGGTACTCAGGCACGGTGCGGAAGTCTTCGACGAGCCTGGTTTGGACGGCGAGAGCGTCCTGGAAGGCCGTCAGCGCCTCCGGCTTTTGGCCCGCGCGGTGCAGCATCAATGCTAGGTTCTGATGGCTGACGGCGAGGTCGTGGCGAAAGTCCGGCACGGTCGGGAAGTCCTTGGCCAAGTCGGCCCGGAAATTCCGTGCGGCACGACAGGCCTTTACCGCCTCCTCGGTCCGGTCCAGGTGGTCAAACGCAACGGCCAAGTTGCTCTGGCTCATGGCAAGCGCCATGCGGTACTCGGGCGTGGGGAAGTCCTTAACCAGTTGGGTCCGGCGCTCTACGGCAGCGAGGTAGGCCGACTGCGCCTCTTTGGGCCGCCCGCTCCACAGAAGTGAATGGCCCAAGCTGTTGTAGGTGTTGCTCAATTCGGCACGGTAAGCCGCCTCCCCGGGAAACTCCTCTGCTAACTTGGATTGCATCGCCAAGGCGGTCTGCCAAGCCGTCTCCGCTTCTTCCGGCCGCCCCAGCTCATACAGCACAATGCCGAGGTTGGAATGGGCTGTGGCCCGCAGCTGGCGATAAACAGGGGTGGTGGCGAAGTCGGGCGCCAGGTCCGCCAACAAGTCCAGGACGGCGCGGTGGGCCGCCTCCGCTTTCTGCGGATGTCCCATCTTGCGGAGCAGACCGGCCAGTTCTTCCCGCCTGCGGGCCTGGACCAGGCGATACTCCGGCTGCCCGGGGAAGTCGGCGGCGAGTTGGCTGTAGAGGGCCAGGCCCGCGTGATAGGAACGCTCGGCCTCGGCCAGTTCGCCCAGCTTGTCGCGGATCCTGGCCACACGGCAGTAGCCGTCGGCCTTGCTCGCCCGCGCCTTCTCCGTGTCGCCCTGCTCGGCGGCGAACTCCTCGTAGAACTGCTGGACCTTGCGCAAGAACTGCTTCTCGTCTTCCCCTAGTCGCGGCTGCTTGGCGAAGAGATTCGCGATAACCCCCTCTGTCAGGGTATTGAGCGCTTCGCGAGTGCGCTGCCGGGCTTGTTCCGCTTCCCGCTCCCGTCCACGGGCCTCCTCGGCGTTGGCTTCGGCCCGGTCTCGCTCGTGCCCGGTCCGCTCCTTCTCCTGCCAGAGCAGCAGGGTGCCGACCGCGAATCCGACCACCGCCAGCAGCACCGCCAAGGCCACCGCCGTTGCAGTCACCAACGCCGCCTTGTTGCGCCGCGCGAACTTGCGGAACCGGTACCACGCCGACGGCGGACAAGCCTGCACCGGCTCGTCGTGCAGATACCGTTGCACGTCCGCGGCAAAGCCGCTGGCCGTCTCGTAGCGGCGGTTGCGGTCCTTCTCCAGCGCCTTCATCACGATCCAGTCCAGCTCGTAAAAGCGTAGAGCGCGGAGCGTG
>Ga0066710_100005515_pt1 | contig 11556 bp, 6 predicted proteins | sample GraSoiAngelo_159_FD_79666 | JGI IMG/M metagenome (GOLD analysis project Ga0066710, IMG submission 79666) | Grasslands soil microbial communities from the Angelo Coastal Reserve, California, USA - 14_1009_16_40cm | ecosystem: Environmental > Terrestrial > Soil > Grasslands | place: USA... | reverse complement strand
TTGCCTTGTCGCGGCGTTTGCTGCTCCGCTGGCGATTGTTTCCGGCCCCTGCGCGGATAATGCTATCTGGAATGTAGTGACCCGGCGTACGAGACTCAGCTTAATTCAATGCCGTTCGCTCCATAGCGGACTTTCAGTGTTACCAGGCACAACCGCAGTGGCCCAAATTTGACGCTCGCGGCAATCGTTCTGGATGGGACGGGTTGCCGGCCGGGCAGAAATGCTCCGGTGTCATGGCATCGGTCCTTGATAGATTCCCAAGATAAAGAATACGATGAGGATCAGCAGGTATAGCTGAAAGGCGATGGGCGCGAGAAGCGCGGCAAAGCAAAACACCAACACTCTCCGCTTTGTGATCCACCAAGCGACGCCGGACAGGACCATTGAACACAATCCTAGAGCGAGCGGAAGCCAGACCGGCGCACGGTGAATGTGGACAGCGTTGCCGCCGAAAAATGCCGAATTCGCTTCGGCGATCCGAATCTGATCAGTTTTCCATGAGGAGATCGCCAAGAATGTTGCCGCGGCTAATGGCACCGGGACGCGCATGCGGTGTAGCCGGTGCACTGACGTGGCGCAGTGCATACGGCGAATACGTTAGCAAGTTTCGGAGTGGCTGTCCTGGACAACCGGCGCCTCCATCCGCTGGCAGCAGTTCCGCGCCGCGCCAGGGCCGCGCCCGGCGCGCGCATCCGGGTTCTTGCCGGGCCGTTTTTCATCGTGGGCGCCGCCCTCAACAGCGGCGCCCTATTCTTGAAAAGGAGTTTGCTTGTGTACTGTCACTCAACCCCTTCCGCGGTGCATGATTTTGGTTTCACACACCGCACCAGGAGCATCGCACTGCTCTTCTGCTCCTTGCGAAGCCAGCTTTAGCCGTAGAGAAGCATGACCCGTGCTCCACAGCTTTCTCAGGTTCCGACGTTCAAACGAAAAGGTCGCCCAGCCTACTCCTGCCGAAGGGTGATCATCGGATCGAGCTTCGAGGCTCGTCGCGCGGGAAGATAGGAAGCGAAAAATGCGATCGCCAGGAGCAGCGCGCCGGCGAGAGAGAACGTCAGCGGATCTTGCGCCGCCACGCCGTAGAGTTGGCTCTTGATGAGACGCGAAGCGCCGTAGGCGAGACCCGCGCCGATGAGAAGCCCCACCGCGATCAAGCCGAAGGTTTCTCGCAGAAGCATCGAAATCACGCGCCCGGGTCGCGCACCGAGAGCGATGCGCACTCCGATTTCGCCGTTGCGGCGCGCGATTCCGTAGGAAAGCACGCCGTATAATCCGATCGCGGCCAGAGCGAGTGCAATTGCGGCGAAGACAATCGCGAGCTGCGCGATGATCCGGTCCTGCCCGTTCAGCGATTCCATGCGCTTTTCAAGCGTTTGCACCGACATGATCGGGAGGGCGGAATCCAATCGCTCGATCACTTTTCGCGCGGCGCTTGCCACAGGGCCGGTCTTTGTCGCGGTGCGAATCAAAAAGGTTGGACTGCTGGCTGCATTGGGTGATTGCGCGGCGGCGACGAAGTAACGCGGGCCGACTTTCCCGCGGATTTCCTGAAAATGCGTGCGTAAATTCCGCGCCACGCCAACCACCTGGAACGTGTCGCGAACGCTGTTGTCCCCGATCCGGGTCACGTGCATGCCGATCGGATTGCGGCCTCCGAAGAATTTCTTGGCAAAAGCTTCGTTAATCACGCAGACTTTGGGGCCGTCGCGGTCACTGTCAAGGATGTCGCGGCCCAAAATCAACGGCACGCCGACGGTCGAGAAATAGTTCCAACCGACCACGTCCGTCGCGGAGCCGCGATCTTTTTCATTCTTCGGCGTGTATCCTTCGACATCGATCTGATCGCTTGACTCACCTCCGGTAAAAATGCCGAGCTGCGAAAGAGTGATGGCGCGAACACCGGGAATTTGGGCCAGATCGCGCGACAATTCCCGATGCAGATCTCCGCGGCGAGCGCCTTGATACCCTCCTTCTCTCGAATCGATGCGCAGCATGATCAAGTGATCTTTGGCGAATCCGAGATCGACGTGATCGATGTTGTAGAACGTACGTGCGAGCAAGCCCGCGCCGGCAAGAAGAGGTAGCGACAGCGCCAGTTGCAGGCTCACCAGATATCGGCCCCAGCGCTTTTCGTGGGCCGAGGCGGTCGCGCTGCGCGACTGCGCGCTTAATCGCGCGCCGGTCTTGGTTGCCTCGAAGGAAGGCAGGACACTGAACAGCCGAACGGCCGTGATCGTCGCCGCGAACCCGAAGGCGAGCACGATCGGGTCGAGCGAAAAATGCATCGCGAAGGAATCATGGGCCTGCGAGATCATCCAGATGAGACCGCCGTAGATGAAGTGCGCGAGGACGAGCCCCGCCGCGCCCCCGGCTAGGCCAAGCGTGAGGCTTTCGGTGACGAGTTGCCGCACGATGCGGCCGCGGCTCGCCCCGAGCGACAATCGCAGCGCGATTTCGGATTTGCGCGCCGCGCCGCGCGCCAGCAGGAGGTTGGCCAGATTCGCGCAGGCGATCAAGAGAAGCACGCCCACCGCGATGAGGAGCACTTCAAGCGAGCTTGAAAGCTCTTTGCGCGCGGTGGAGGCTCCGCGGGCGGCCGGCGTCAGGTGAAGCCGCTGGTCGAGATAATCACGGCGCTTCTCTCCGGACATCGGACCGTAGAACGACTCAAGACCCGCTTCAAAAATCGCGTTCGATTGCGCTTCGGCTTGAGCGACGGTCACGCCCGGTTTCAACCGTCCGAACGCGTGCAGCCACATGGCCTTCATCGGCGGTGTGTCGTGCAGCCAGTCTTGCTGGGGCACCATGATCGGCTGCATTCTGATCGGAAGCCAGAGATCGGGATTCTGGCCGCTGGTTTCGCCGATAAATCCGCGCGGCGCGACGCCAATGATGGTCAACGTTGCTTTGCGAAAAGCGATGGTCTTGCCGACAATCGGCTGCCCGCCGAAACGCCGCTGCCAAAAATCGAAGCTGATGACGGCTGTGGGGTTGGCAACGTGATCGTCATCGGGAGTAAACAAACGTCCGTTAGCCGCGCGCACGCCGAGTGTATCGAAAAACCCGCCAGAGACGAATCGGCCGTCAACGGTCTCCAAATCTCCGGAATCGACGCGGACGGCGAAAGAGTCGAGATTGGCCTCCGAGGCCATGAGCGATGAGAACGAGTCCCCGTGATCGCGCAGCTGCTCGAATTCCTCATACGTCAGCCACGGACGCGGGCCGTCCTCGCGATAGCTCATGCGGCCGTGCCACATGCCGAATGCGTCGGGATCAGTGAGCATCACGAGCTGCTCGGGGTGCGACACGGCCGGAAGCATAGCATTGAGAACGCCGTTCCAGAGGCTGAAAATCGCGGTGATCCCCCCGATGCCCAACGCGAGCGAAAGGATCGCGACGGCGGCGAACGCCGGTTTTGCCGCCATCAATCGTAAGGCGTAACGCAGGTCCTGATGAATCACGTGAAAGTGCTCCTTGGGTGCGATGGTTAACGCGTCCGATGCCGCGCGCATCCAGATGGCGAGCTGCTCGCCAAAATTTCCGGATTGGCGGGCATTGTAAAGCTGCTCGGCGAACATCGCGAGCATCTGATCGCCGAATTCGTGGCGGAACGCGGCGGGATAGCAATAGAGCAGCGCTCGATAGACCGTTTTTTGAAGTGTGACGTGGTCACCCGGCCGGCCGGTTGGATTCGCTGCGCGCTCTCTCACGGTTTCCTCTGGTCACGCGTTCGGCGCCAGACCGGCCGCGCGCGCTTGCTTTACGAGAGCGCTCAGGCGCGCAACTTCGGCCGTGGCGGCGTGTTTGCCGAGCCGCGTGATGCGGTAGTAGCGCCGGCGTTCGTCGGTGCTCGAAGGATCGGGACTTTCAGAAAGTTCCTCGACCATGCCCTGTTCAAGCATGCGCCGAATCGCGCTGTAGAGTGTCCCGGGGCTGAGCTTCACTTTTCCGCCGGTTCGCGCGGCGACATCCTGCATGATGGAATATCCGTGGCGATCGCGATCGGCCAGCGCGATCAGAATGTGGAACACCGCGCCCGGGAGCGGAGAATCGGTTTGATCGTCCATTTGCCTGTACCGAGTGTCATTATATCGACAATCGTTATAATTGTCGACGTCTGAGTTTCCGTTTGGTTAGCTCGACCGAATGAAATTTTTCCGAACGCCCGAACCTACGCTTGCGGGTGGACGCGCACTTTGGCCGCCGGTGTGACGGCTCAACCACCTGCTCCTCGCGGTGAAGTTGAGCCCCAGTTCCGTGCTTCCGAGTCCCCGCGCCCCATTAGAGACGGAATTTCCTTGATCATGTCGAGGCCGAACCGGCGGCCCACGCGGGAATTTTGTAATCTGCCAAGCGCCTCGTTTTCCGAGAGAAGGGTATTGCATAGCGAGACGGATTGATTTTTCTTGCGGACTAAGGACGGGCCAATTTCAGATTGCCACTAACACCTATAGTCGCTTCAATCATCGAGGTATCGACTACTCGTGGCGCAGCGCAACCATCGGATCGATTCGCGACGCTCTTCGCGCGGGAGCGTAGCCAGCCAGTGCCGCGGCGGCGAGCAGGATCACCACGGCCGCGGTGATAGCAAGCGGATCATTGGGTTTCATTCCGAAGAGGAAGGACGCCACAAGTTTCGAAGCGCCGAAAGCCGTGGACACGCCGATGACTAGCCCGACTGCCGCAAGCGCCAAGACCTGAACTAGAATCATGCGGACAACGCGAGCGCGTTTAGCTCCGAGCGCCATGCGGATGCCGATTTCGCCGGTGCGGCGTTCGACGTTATAGGAGACAGTCCCGTAAAGACCAACACAGGCGATCACCAGCGCGAGGATCGCGAAGGCCGTGCACAGCTCGGCGAAGATGATCTCCTGGTTGATGGTCTGATCGATTTCCGCTACTTGCGTTCTAACGTTCGAGAGTGGCACGCGCGTGTCTGCCTGGCGGACGATCTCCCGCACGGTGTTGACGTACGCCAGCGGATCGCCCGCAGTGCGCAGTTGGAAGACCATCTCCTCCGGTTGCGGGAAGCCTTGGTTGTACGGGATGTACAAAACCGGAGGAACCTCGCGTTTCAAGCCTCCATAGCGCGCATTCGTCGCGATCCCGACGATCAGCAAGTCGCGCGAAGTCTCAGGATGATCGCGCCTTCCCGAAAGAATAACGTGGCGTCCGATAGGGTTCTCACTGCCGAAGTTTACCTTCGCGAACTGCTCGCTGATGACCGCGACCGGCTGCGAGCCGGGCAGGTCGCGCTCATCGATTTCGCGGCCGGCGACCATTGGAATCTGCATCGTTTTGAAAAACGAAGGACCGATAACGAGCATCCGGTCTGCAGGATTCGGCTTCTTGCCGGGGATCGAATGGCCCAGGCCGAATCCGGCGTTGATCAGGGAATGATTCGACAGGCTCGCCTCCCGCACACCGGGGATGCTTTTGAACTGTTTCAACAAATCGCCGTAGAAGCCGGCAATTTCGGCAGACTGGCGCCCCGCCTGGTGCGCATTCAGATTGAAGAGCAGCAGGTTTTCGCGGTTGAACCCTACGTCGATCGATTGCAGATTGGTCAGCGTCCGCACAAAGAGTGCCGCCGCGACCAGCATCAGCAGCGAGATCGCGATTTGCCCCACGACCAGCACATGGCTCAAGCTGATGCGCCACGAAGGATGCCGTGCGGCCTGCTGCCCGGCTCGGGTTTCCTTCATCGCCGAGATAACGTCCAAGCGCGTCGCCTGCACCGCTGGAGCTAGCCCGAATAGCACTCCCGTCAGAAGCGAGAGCGCGACTGCCACGCCTAGCACGTGCCAGTTCAACTCGGCGTGCAATGTGAAATCTGCATTCCCGTTCGCCAGGAGCAGAGTCAGGAAACGCATTCCCCAGACAGCGAACCCGATGCCCACGACTCCGCCCAGCGAAGCCAATAGCACGCTCTCGGTGAGAAGCTGCCGCACCACGCGAAACCGGCCGGCGCCCACGCTCAAGCGCAGGGCTATTTCACGTCTTCTCGCCGCGGCGCGCGCCAGCAGCAGACTGGCGACGTTGGCGCACGCGATGGCGAGAATCAATCCCACCAACGCCATCAGCACGTAAAGCGGCCTGGAGTATCTCCGCCGCAGGCTTTCGAGCCCCGCGGCCCCAGGCTTCAGCACCAGCCACGGGAGATTCGCGCGCTCGACGTCCGTGCTGGCCGTGCCGGCGACCCAGTTCGCGAACGCCGGCGCGAGCGTCGCCTGGGCTTGCGTCAAGCTCACGCCCGGACGCAGCCGCCCCATCACTTCAATCCAGTAAAAATTCTTATCGAGATACTCTTCCGCTTTGGTGCCGTATTGGCTTGCAGACTCCACCAACAGGTCCAAATGCAACGGAAGAAAGACATCCGGAGCGGCCGCCGGATCGACCCCGAAAAACCCCGGCGGCGTCACTCCGGCAATCACGAACGGAACGTTGTTGATGAGAACCGACTGACCCGCGGCGTTGGCCGGCCCTCCGAAACTTCTTTGGCTGAACGCGAAGCTGACCACGGCTACCGGTGGCGCACCCACCCGGTCGTCGTCTGGAATAATTAAGCGCCCAGCGTCCGGAGGAACCGCCAGACCGCGAAAATAATCGCCCGAAACATATTCGGCGCTGGCAAGGTAGGCCTGCCCCTTGACGGCTACATTTAAACGTCGCGCCCGCCGGTATGCGAACACGGCCGAAACAGAGTCGGCCTTCTGAAACAATTCGAACGCAGGAAAGGGAAAGATGCCCGATGTGGCGCCCCCATCCGGGTCGTCGTACCAGCCGCCATTAATCGAGTGCAGCACGAAAGTGCCCCAGCGGACCTGCTTCGCGCGCCAGTTCATCAATGCCAGAGACCCGGGATCCGATACCGGCAGCGACCGCAGCAGAATCGCGTCCATGAAGCTATAGATCGCGGTGTTCGCTCCGATGCCGAGCGCCAGGGAGAGGATCGCGAGCAGAGAAAACAGTTTATTCGCGCCCATGGTCCGAAAGGCGTACCGCAAGTCCTGCGCGAATTGCTCCAGCGTCGTCCATCCCCACGCCGATCGCGTTTCTTCCCGCAAACGCGTGAGGTTTCCAAGCTCTCGCCGCGCTGCGTAACGGGCTTCCTGCTCTGGTAGACCCTGCTGCTCGGCTTCCTCATCCAGATGAAACTGCAGCTCCTCACGCAATTCGTCGTCTTTGCGGCGCCTCTGCGCCAGCCAGCTCAGCTTGCGAAAGAACGAGTTCATTGTCCCTCCTCGATTACCGGATTCAAGATCAAGCCCATCGCCCGCGCGAACGCCTTCCATTTCGATTGCTCGGTTACGAGCTTTTTCCGCCCCAGGGCCGTGAGGTGATAGTATTTTGCCCTCTTGCCCTTGTCGGACAGTTCCCAGGATGCCGAAATCCACCCTTTCGCCTCCAAGCGGTGCAGCGCCGGATACAGAGATCCGGTCTCCACTTGGAGCAGATCTTCTGATGTCCTTTGAATGTGCTTGGCGATCGCGTGCCCGTGGGAAGCTCCAGCGAGCAGTGTGCGAAGGATCAGGAGATCGAGAGTACCTTGAAGAAACTCTACGCGGGTGGCCGGCTTTTGAATCATTGTGTAGTCAGTCTACTATAGAATGCCATCGCCCGGCGGTAGGTGCAGGTGGTTGTCAGATATGACAAACATGGGATGTGCTTTCCGGGCTGGAACCGCCGCGGCGATCAGCCCTTCTAACGTTCCGCGCCGACGCTTTCAATGTCTTCAACCATGCACAGTTCAATAATCGCAGCGTTTCGGCTTCCAGCCGCGACTTTGGCACCATCTCTTCGGCGGCGCCGGGGCGCAACCTGCAAATGAGCCTGAAACGGTCTTCTGACCATCGCCCGCGAATAGGTCTCAGCGACGGGCGGCTGTTTATTTCACCAGGATTTCAGAGATTACGCGGCCCTGGATGTCGGTAGGCATCCGGAGTCCGAGCAGCGCGGCAATCGTGGGCGCAACGTCCGTATTGCGAACGCGCTCGGTAACATAATTCGCGCGGATACCCGCTCCGCTGGCGATGAAGATCGCATCCATTTCCGGATCGGAGTTCACGTATCCATGAGATCCGGACGTGGAGACTACCTGTACACTGACCGCGCCGCCCTTGGTTGCGGCAAAGGAAAATCCTGGTTTGGCGAACAGAAATAGATCCGCCATCTGTTGATCTTTTGCGGGGTCGGGCAATCCCAGGGCGGCATAGCGTTCCGGACCGGCAACCTCGACGCCCTCAATGGACGCGAGTGTATTATGCAGAGCCTTAACCGTTTCAGGGGCGTCCTCCGGCTTGACGTATATCAACGCGAATCCCCCCTCGGGAAGTGCGTACGCCTTGCCGGACAGCCCGGCCTCCGCAATGGCGGCGTTGATGTTGATCTGATTTTTCACCTGTTTGAAGCCGTGATCGGACACCACGATCAGCGTCGTTTGATTTTCCAGCCCCGCGGAGCGGACCGCATCGAGAAGGCGGGCCACGCAGCCATCGAGAAATGCCATTGCGGCGGTCGCGGCGAGACTGCCTGGACCATAAGTATGGTGCACGGAATCGAGCGAGAGCAGGTGGAACAGCAGTAGGTTGGGCTTGTGTTCACGGATAATGTCGATAGCTGCGTCGGTCCAGATCTCATCCCGGCGGAGGATGTTCAGTTTGCCGAATTGCTGGATCGAATCGTTATCCAGCAAGCCACGCGCGACCATCTCCCGTTCAATCGCTCCATCGGCAGCGGGTACTTCGGGGAACTCCCAGGTAATCGTAGGCGCGCTCTTGATGGCTACCCAGTCTACCTGCGCTGTGGTTAGCCCCGCACGGTAGGCCAAGTCGTAGACCGTCGGAGCATGGACCATCTTTTCCTTGGGAAGCCAAGGCTCGACCTTTATTGGCGGCCATGCGCCGGTACGGGTTAGAGCGCCATTGACGATCAGCCCATGGCGGGAGGCACCGACGCCGGTGACAATGGCCGTATGGTTGGGCCAGGTCACAGTCGGGTTGACGGTAATCATGCGGCGGGCCATGGCGCCTTGAATGATTAGCCTGCGCAACGTGGGGACCGGGGTTTTGGGGTCCTCCAAGGCGTAGGCTGGAAATCCGTCGAGGCTGATCACGACGACTGTGCGGTGGGCCGGCTGGACCTGCGCCGCGGAACCGATGATTGAGGCCATCAGAACGGTGGCGCATAAGAACCTTACCACTTTGTGGATTGCAATCAAGCCAATATTTTACACTCATTCACCGAGTGTCCTGAGCTGAAAGTCCGCCGCTCCAACGTGCGGTTAAGGACGGTTCGCAACGGTCGGGAAGCCCGTAACGCATCGTTCTTGCTCACAACTTGCTGCTGCGCGTGGTGGCCGGTGATCTCCGACGCGTGTCTCAATCTAGCAACTCCCTTAACGTCCGTTTTCCGATCTTCCACTTTGCGGCGCGGCCGAGTATGAGACAGTTGCGGCCGTTCTTGCCGACCTGAAGTAGCCGTTAAGCAATCCCATTAAGGCCGGACTCCACCATAACCAGCAATTGAGCGGCGAGCGGCATTCTTGTAAACGATGCCGCCTTTCATCACAAAGGCAACGCGCCGGACGGCCGTGATGTCTTTCAACGGATCGCCGTCGAGGGCAATAATGTCCGCCTGCAGGCCGGGCACAATCGCGCCGAGCTGATCGCCCATGCCAAGCGCTTCCGCCGCCAGTGAGTTGGCCGAAACGATCGCTGTCATCGGAAGGATGCCGTCGCGCACGCGGTGAATGAACTCCTCGGCATTAAGACCGTGTGAGCCCGGCGCCGCGTCCGTGCCGAACACTATCTTGAGGCCCGGAATGCTAACCGCCCGACGCATCAGTTCGTGGTGCAACGGCAGGGCTTTCGCCAAACCGGCAAAGGTCTCCTCGTTGAAAAAGGGTGTACCAAGGTACTTGTCCTTGTTTCCCAGATAGGTTTCAATCAGCAGCCCGTCCTGCGGATCAAAATAGGTCCCCTTTTCGGCCATCAGTTTCAAGTCATCGTCCGACGCGCCCAGGCCATGCTCTATTTGCGTGCACCCGGCAAGCGTGGCCGCGCGCACGGCGTCTCTGTAGGCATGCACCAGGGTCCGCAGACCCTGTTTCCTTGCTTCATCACAGGCCGCATTCAGCTGCGCCTGTGAAAGCGTCATCCCGCCCTGGAGCATGCCGCCTGAGGCGAAGATCTTGATCAGATCCGCGCCAGCTTCCTTTTGCTGTCGAACGAAGGCGCGGATTTCATCCGGTGTCCCGGTCTGTTCGCCGCGCCCCTGAAGCCCCTGGATGGCCGTCAGGATGTGCGGTCCCGGGAGCTTGCCCTGCGCAATGGCATCGCGCAGAGTGACGTCAGTGGGCGAGCCCACGCTCTGCACCGTAGTGAAGCCTGCCAGCAAAGTCATCCACGCGTTCGCGGCCGTTTGATAGGCAGCCTCCTGCGTCACTCGGTTCATGCCTGCATTCTTACCGTCGCTGCCGAAGCTCCAGGTAATGTGAACATGAGCATCAATCCAGCCCGGCAAGACCGTCAACCCGCGCAGATCGTAGTCAACCGGCCCGGCCTTGGGATCAAGTGCCAGAATCGTCGAACCCTCGGTGACGATGCGCGTGTTATGCAGCACCCGGCCCTTGCCATCGAACACGGCGCTGGCGGCAATGATGACGCGCTTGGTCCCCGCAGAGAGCGGCAATGAGTCCCTCTGCGCCGCTGCGTCGCCGACGAGAAAACCGGAGGTGCACAGGATGATCTTTAAGACTTTCACGATGCCATCCGCAACCGTTTGATACGCATATTGTCGCTCGAAGAAGCGGCGCAAGGAGGGGCGAGTCGGTGCGGAGTTCCGGCCAGATTGTGACCAAAGCAGCAACTCAAAGAACTGAGCCATCCCAACACAGTTCAGCCAACCTCGGAACGGAACACTTGTGGGTCCAGGCGAAGGGAATCTCTCTGGAAAAGATTTCTAAGCGGATATCCGCCGCTCCTCCTCCATAAGCGGACCAGTCCCGTCCCACGCTGCCGGCGGCCCACAAGGCCGGTGCAACTAGAATTGCTGCGTGGAGTCGAAGCGCATGCGAATAGTCTCGGCGAATGTCTAGAACAGCAGCTTCAGTGCGAGCTGGACGTTTCGGCCGAGGCCCGCGCTGCTGATCACGCCGAACGTGGCCGAGCCGAAGGAGCCTCCTGGAGCACCGAACGGCGGAGTGTTGGTGACGTTGAACGCTTCGGCACGGAACTGCAGACGCAGGCGTTCCCTTGGAATGAACTCGCGGTGGATAGCCAGGTCCAGTGACTTTCGACCAGGCATGTGCAGCACATTCCTGCCCAGGTTGCCGTACGTGTACAGGGGCTGCGACGCGAAGGCCGCCGTCTTGAACCACTGGTAGATGCTTTGGTGGAAGCCGGTGGTGGGGTCACCCACGACGTTGGGACGATCGCCGCCGCCTGTGTTGGAGCGAGCCGCGGAGTTCGTGATGTCGAACGGTATGCCCGTGGTCAGGACCACAATACCTTGAAGCATCCAGCCCTTCGCGATCATGCTCGCCGGGCCTTTCCC